>WNFC01000817.1_pt1 | contig 31665 bp, 26 predicted proteins | sample 5400541 | NCBI WGS metagenome assembly WNFC01 (sample SAMN13153342, study PRJNA577476) | soil metagenome | isolation source: 120 cm saprolite under Douglas fir tree site 2 hole 2 replicate 1 | place: USA:California | collected 2015-04-18
AAAGGCCAACCAGTATCTTGATCTGCCGCAAACTGTTGAGACTTTGACCTACTAATATTGCAATGGTCAATTCAGTAACGCCCCGCATTGCTCCCCAACTGAACAGGGGCTCACTTGAGAAAGCACTGGAGGCACCTGTGAGTAATAGAAACCAGAGAAGTGGAAGAACTAGCGGTTGTCGGTGGAACTTACGGCCTTCGACTAAGATCTTTAGGATCCAAACTAGGAGTGCTGCGCGGATGGCTGTCACGGCGCCCTTCGTAGCAAGGGGCGCACACAGTACAAAGGCCGCGAGGCAAATGAAAAGAGAACTATCGAGCCAGCCTATTGGTATTTTGGTCGCCCAGCGACTCTTGTGTTCCCTTACCTTCCCTGGCGGAGAACATTCAGCAGGCTCTCCGATCCGGTGGCTCGCTTGCGGCCGATCCGGAATAGTTTCTCTTTGCCGCATTTCAGGCATTGGTCCGCGTCGCTTTCCTCGCGTATGGTACACTTTTCCTTTGATTTTGAGACGACGATGCTTTCCCGCCGTTCCCGATTTCTTGGTTTCGCCTGCGTCCTCAGCGATTCCATGCCCACCGCTTTAGCTTTTGTGCTCGCGTACGGGATTCGTTTTTGGGCCGGTCAGAGAGGCTTTCTTCCTGTTATTTATCCTTTCAGCGTTTACGTGCCTCTGTTCCTGGCGTCGTTGCTGGTCTTTCCTTTTGTTGGCTATCTGGTTGGCGCATATCGGTATGTCGACAGACGCCCGGTACGTGAGATCGTAAATGACGTTGTCAAAATTACCAGCTGGGGATTCCTGATCCTGTTCACGGGACTTTTTCTTCTCAAGTGGCACTTTGTCAGTCGTACCTTCCTTTTAGGGTTCGCCGTTTTGCACTTCTTGCTATTAGGAGTCGGCCGGTGGATATTCCTGTTCGGCGATAGCCACTTTAGAAACAGACATGATCAGTGTCGCCATTTTATTGTTGTGGGCACAGGTGTCAGTGGCGCCCGGCTAGCCTCCTTGTTGGAGCAGGGAGAACGATTTGGTTTGCGTTTGCTCGCCTTCGTAGGCACGAGCGATGGCGACCTGAGCGCGCCGCCGGGATTGCGGGGCTCGTATCCGGTTCTACCCGTCGAGGGACTATGGGAATTCTTGCACAATCATGTGGTAGACGAGGTTGTGTTCACAGCCGAGAAGATCGAAGGGCTGCCTCAACTGGCCCCATTTATGCAACAGTGCGAACAAGAAGGCGTGCACATGCGCTTGGACCTCGACTTCCTCCCCTCCGGCTTTTCACACGTTTACGTGGAACATCTGGCACATGTGCCGCTTCTTACGTTCGCCAGCAGCCCTCAAAATGAAGGGGGCATGCTGCTCAAACGCGCGCTGGATTTTGTCATGGCTGGGGTGGTCCTGGTGCTGTTGTCTCCACTGTTTCTCATCCTGGCTTTGGTCGTCCGTTTGACTTCGCCGGGGCCGGTGTTCTATCGGCAGACACGATGTGGGTTGGGGGGGCGCCGGTTCAGCCTTCTTAAGTTCCGTTCAATGGCCGTCGATGCCGAAGACTCTCAATCCCATTTGGAGGATCTGAACGAGGTTGACGGTCCTGTTTTCAAAATGCGCGACGATCCGCGGTGCACCACGGTAGGGCGCTGGATACGGGTGTTTAGTCTCGATGAGCTTCCTCAGCTTTGGAACGTCCTGTGCGGCGACATGTCTTTGGTTGGCCCCAGGCCGCCTCTGCCTCGGGAAGTGCAACAATACGAACCCTGGCAGCGGAAGCGTCTATGCATGCGTCCGGGGATGACCTGTTTGTGGGCTCTCGAGGGGCGTAGTCAACTGCGTTTCGATCGCTGGGTTAAGCTCGACCTCCTTTATATCGACAGATGGTCGATCTGGCTGGATTTCAAGATTTTGTTCAAGACCATCCCTGCCGTTCTCTCGGGTAAGGGAGCGCACTAGGCCCTGTCGTGGAGTGCTAGCGCCCAGGTGCGCGATACGCGATGAGGGTCTCAGGGTAAAACGTCACCCGGCATCCAACCACATTTCCGTCGGGCAACAAGCGTTGAAGTTGGCGCTTGGCCAGTAAATTCAGGTGTTCGTACGGGCTCCCCCCGGGACCTCTAACCAGACTGCGTTGCCAGCCTTGCGGGAGCAATTGAATCAGCGGCAAAATGGTAATTGGGTTCGATCGGATACCACAAGTTGGGTGTGGTCACAAACCATCCTCGGCCGACGCGGACTACTTCGGCAGCAAAGCGCTGCTGCGCGTAATGATCTGCCAAGTGCTCGATCACCGCGTGGGAATAGACGACATCGAAGCTTTTGTCGCCAAAGGGGAGCGCGCAACCATTGAAGACCAGCGCCTTCACGCCCGGAAAACTACGCTGGTAATCCTGCACTTCGGACAAAGAAATTCCGTCTCCCGCAACTTGTTGGCGATGTTCGTACAGGGATTCGAACTGTTCAGCAAACGCGAAATTAGGCGGTGAAGCTCCGACGTTGAGAATCCGCATTGCCGGCGTCGGGCTCAGCAACTTGACGAAGAGTCGGAACTTCTCCTCGCGTGATTTGGTGTGAAGGTAGGAAAACAACCTGTTCATCGTATGCAGGAAGCTACGCCATCGGAAACTGCTTATCCACCTGCTTGCGCCCGTCTTTGAATGCTAAGATGAGTACACAGTCGCAGCGTCCTACGGTAAAACGAGCTCTTCGGCTCTTTTTAGTCCCAGCTGGCCGTGCAATGGTCTCCGTTCTTATCACCACATATAACTCGGCGCGTTTCTTGGAAGCCTGCCTGAGTTCACTGCGCGGGCAGGTCTACAGGCCGTTAGACGTGATCATTGTTGATAACGCCTCGAACGATGGGACAAGAGATTTGCTGGCAAACGCCGGGCCTGGAACCACGGTTATCTATAACGATACGAATATTGGCTTTGCTGCAGCCCAGAACCAGGCCGCACGTCTGGCCCAGGGAAGCTGGCTGCTTTCTCTCAATCCTGACATTGTCCTCGGTCCTGATTTTGTCGCGAAAGCGGTTGCGTCCGGGGACCTGCATCCCAAAATTGGTGTGGTTTGCGGCAAGCTCCTGCGTTGGAATCCCGGCAGCGATCCGGAGTTCAGCCGGGTCATCGACTCGACTGGAATCTACTTCTTGCCCAATCTGCGTCACCTTGACCGCGGGGCTGGCGAGACCGACCACGGACAATTTGAGCGAGTCGAATATGTTTTTGGCGCGACCGGTGCGGCCGTCCTCTATCGTCGCAGCATGTTTGAGGACGTCTCGGTGGATGGAGAATTTTTTGACGAGCAGTTCTTTGCTTACAGAGAGGACGCAGACGTAGCGTGGCGGGCTCAACTCATGGGCTGGCGGTGCCTGTACACCCCGCAGGCAATTGCATGGCATGTGAGGCGGGTCACCCCGGAACGTCGCGGTGAACTCCCCACGGAAATCAACTGGCATTCCATCAAAAATCGTTTCTTGATGCGCGCCAAGAACATTTCCCTTCCGCTTTATGCAAGATATTTTTTGCCCGTCACTGTCAGAGACGTCCAGGTGATTGGCTATTGTTTGCTGGTTGACTGGAGGCTAGCCTCAGCGCTGACTGCAGTGTGGGAATGCCGCCAAGAACTCAGGCGAAAGCGTCACATTGTGCAATCGCGTAGAAAGGTATCAGACAGAGAGCTCTCAGCTTGGTTCTCGACTCGGCCGGTCAGCGCACCGTTGACGTTGCCTGGGTAGGTTTGACGGCGCCCGAAACGGGCTCTCAAACTGGCAATACCGGTTGCTGCTAAGACCGACAATGCCGGGACGGCCGGAGCGCGAAAGCGAGACTGAGCCAAAGGGGAGGCAGCCGGAAGCAATACGCAGAGTGCGGAAGTTACCAGAAGGATTCGAACACCCCTGCTCAAGATGGCAGCAGAGAGAGAGCCGCATATGGCCATTGCCCACAGAAAGATAAGTTGAAGCATGGGCAGCGCACCCAGACAGATTCGAGCGATGCGTCCGGGCGGGCGCCCCATGGAATCCGACACGGTCACAAATCCAGTGCCTACACAGGTGCGGATAAAGCCAATCGTTGCTTGTTGAAGAACAGTTGGCCAGTGATTTGCGATTAGTCGCAGCGCATCATGTCTCATCTCCGCGCTTCGTTGACGCACGGTTAACGCGCGAGCCCGCCATTCCTTATCCAAGCGTTTGACATCGTTCGTGATGTAGTTGCCAGCGACATCCGAAATGGGGTAGTCGTGCAGACTCCCTTCCGCCGTGTAGAAATATAGATCAGCCGTTCCTATCTCAGAGAGCGTTGGAACGCCATACTTGACTTCATTCCGTGTTATCCAGGGAGCGACGCAAGCCAAGTAAGCTACGACGAACAGCAGGCTTTTCCAACTTCGATTTCTTTGGAAAATCCAGCCGATCACGAATCCAAGGAGGACGAGCTGAGCTGCGGGTTTCACCAGGGCCGAGATGCCGAGGAACAAACCTGCAAGTAATGCCAAGGAGACGCGGGGTTTCTCAAGAGCGAGAGCGTAGATGAGGATAGCGAGCCCAAGGGTGACGCAGTAGATCGTTTCCGCAATCACCATGGGCGTGTGCACAATAGTTACCCAGTCTGTGGCGTAGAACAAGCCAGCGAGCAAGCCGAGAGAAGGGTTTGCTATCAATTTGCACATGAAGGCGAGAAAGGCCACAAACACGGCTCCTGCCACGCATTGCACGATCGAAGTCCGCCGATTGCTGACCACCCGTGGTGCGTTCACTAGCGCCAGGAAGGCGGGGTAACCAGGCGGACGTTGCAGGTCAGTTGGGAAACCGCCAGGACCGGCGCTTTCTTGGGCTTGATACGGGCCCCCATGCGAAAGCGATACTGCTAGAGCCTTGTACGCCTCTGAATCTGCATTTCCGAGCGGTCCAGTCCAGACCACGGCAAGATAACCAAGCCGCAATGTTAGGGCGAGTATCAGGAGAGCAATCGGTGTGGGAAAATGTGAAGGTGTGGGCCGCATGTTGACTTGCGCGCCTTTGTTTGTCATGTGTGTGACTGCTTACCCTTATATCAAACGCTTCAAGTAGCCAAGCCCAATTCGAGAGATGCTTCTGAGGCCGGCAGCCGACCGTAGTCTACAGAGATCACAAGGAAGCTATCCAGGCCTCGCCGAGCGGAGCAAATCGACGAATAATGCTTCATACTGATCAACCACCTTTCCCCAGCCGTAAGTCTCTCGCGCGACAGACTGTGCGCGTTGTGCTAATTCTTCGATGCGTTGGGGCGCGAGAATCAATCGCTCTAATTTGGCAGCCAAGTCACCCTCATCCGGATGAAACGGGATTCCGCAATCGCGCGCAGTCTCCCGATTTGCGGGGGTGTCGAGATAAAGGATTGCATTCCCGGCCGCCATTGCTTCAACCAGCGCTGGATGAATCCCTCCAATCTCCCCCGCAAACACGAACATCCCTGCATTCCTCTGTAGGCTCCAATAGGCATCTCCGTAGACGGGCCCCGTGAAAATTACACGACTATCAGCAAGCGATTCGAGTTGACGCACGTAAGCAGGCTGGTAAGGGTTGCCGCCCACAACGACCAACGGCCAGTCCGTTTGAAGCTCCCGGTAAGCGCGAAGCACGAGTTCAGGGTTATTTTCCGGTTCGAGCCTTGCGATGTAGAGAATGTACCGCCTTCTGGACAATCCGAAGCTGGCAAAATGGTTGCTGGTATTGGGTGGCTCAGCCCCGTAGCCGATCATTTCTGATTTCTTGCCGTAGCGTTGCCAATAGTAGTCCTGGATCGCGCGAGCGTCCGTCACAACTCGCGTCGGGGTGTGAGTAGAAAGAAGCTCGCAGAAATGCAGGAACCACTGTCCCAGGAAATTCCACTTTCGGCGTTTTCGATCCAGTCCGTCGACATTTAGAGCCGTGGGCTTTCCAGCTGCCCTTGGCATCCACGCGAAGGAACTGTTAGCCACGTTACAAATGAGCACCACCTCTGCATCGCTGAAGAGCACATGGACAATCGACAGAAACGAGTGAAACAGGGTGTCGAAGTGCATACTGGGAACGCTGGGCAAGATCACACGGCGGATGCGGCGATCAAAAACATCGTCAGGCGAAGTGAACGGTTTTCGGCAATAAACCGTTACTGCGTGGCCGCGCTCGACCAGACGTTGGGAAAGTTGGTCTGCCAGCGTCTCAAATCCGCCATAGCGGGCGGGAATACCGCGAGTACCGACGATTGCGATGTTCATGGAAGAACGCTGGATTCCTGATGCATCCGTGGCAAGGCTGCACGACCGGCGTGCTTCAATGCTCTAGACATCACTGCCTCTCACCGCGTATTGCCAGGCTGTGTGCAAGTAGACTCCTACGGCTTCGGGGACCGAAGTCCCGGAGGGGCCGAATCCCACCAATGATAACAGCGCGCGAAACAGCAGGCCCGCCGTGATGCCCAGGCGCAAGGTGGTAAGTTGCCCGCGGCTGTGATGCTTAGCAAAATATCGAACGAGATTTTTATACCAATAGGATTGCCGATCACGGAACGCTAGCCTGTTTACGCTGTGCCCTCCGGAGTGAGACAAGATCGCATCGGGACTGTAAACAATTTTCCATCCTTTATCCCGAAGCCGCCGACAAAAGTCGACATCCTCAAACCACACCGGGAAAAATCGTTCATCGAAGCCGCTGATTTCATCCCATGCTTTGCGCTTCACGGCAAGACAGGCTCCCGCGGGCTGATCGACCTCTTGAGTATTCCGGTAATCAAGGTCCAGGCAGCGGTAACGCACATTCCAGGGATTGCCCGGCCAAGCGCGATTTACCAGTAACACTTCAGCGAGCATGCTTCCGATGGTAGGAAACCTCCGAACTGTGAAGCCCTTCTGTGGCTGGCCGCCTTCGCTCAGCAAGAGTCCGCCAGCCGCTCCCACGGTATCCGCGCGGAGTGCGTCGGCCAGTTTGTCCAGCGAACCCACTGTTGCTATGGTGTCAGGATTCAGAATCACCAGCACATCGCCATCGGCGATCCTGGCGGCTTGATTCACTGCACCAGCAAAACCGGCGTTATGATCATTCATCAATGTCAGCACTTCGCGCGAACAGTTGCGGATCTCACGAATCGTGTCGTCCGTTGAATTGTTGTCGACGATGACGACCTTCCAGTGCGTGAACGGCACGAGCGCCTGCAGGCACGCGCGGATGTGACTGCCCGAATTGTGAGTCACTACGACAACGGTGCCAACGGCCATCCTGGCATCGGATTATAGCTTCTAAGCCGGGGCTGTCTGATTGCGGAGAAAGGTATATGCAAAGACCGGCGTTGCTGGTTCAAACGTGGTGTTGCCGTTTGACACTGTGAAAAATACCCAATACCTTGGATGAGGCTGTTATCGTCGATGGGCGAGCTTTTTCGAGACACATATCGTTATCGTGAGTTGATCTGGGCGCTTGCCCTGAAGGAACTACGCGTTCGTTACAAACGTTCGGTTCTCGGTTTCCTGTGGGCATTGCTCAATCCTGCTCTGCTGATGCTGGTGCTCACCCTGGTATTCGGCACCATCATGCGATTTTCCGCGCCCCACTATTCGATCTTCCTGCTTAGTGTCTTGCTTCCTTGGACTTTTTTCTCCCAAAGCCTGGCGTATTCGGTTGAATCGATCGTGGGCAACGGAGAATTGCTGAAGAAGGTTCGCGTTGCCAGGCTTGTGTTCCCGATTGCGGCGGTCGTTTCCAATGTTATAAATTTTCTGCTGTCCATGATTCCCCTCGCCTTGTTGGTCCTCTGTACTCGATTTCCGCTTCATTGGACTTGGATTTATCTGCCAATTCCAATGATAGGATTGTTTCTTTTCACGCTTGGGGCGGCCTTTTTCTTCGCTGCTGTCAACGTCTATTACCGGGATGTGAGCCACATTGTCCAGGTGTTGTTATCAGCTTGGTTCTATTTCTCTCCAGTCATCTATTCAGTGGACTTTATGCCGGCCAAATACCAATGGATCTTTCACCTGAATCCCATGTTGTACGTACTGAACGGATTCCGGCTCGGGATCTACTATGGGCAGCTGCCATCACTTCAGTCAACTGTGATGTGCTTGATGTGCGGAATTGTGTCTGTCACTGTTGGCTACGCTGTATTCCGTCGATATGAAAGCTCGTTTGTCTACTATGTTTAGCCCTGATGGATCAGAATCAGTACAGCATCGAGTTCGATGACGTCGTACAAAGCTTCCGCCGGATCACGGAACGGCCCGACACAATCCGGGAAATCTTTGCGAAGATAAGACGACATCGGATAAATTATCAGGACTTTGACGCGGTCAAGCGCGTCTCTTTTCGTATTTCGAAAGGCGAAGTGGTTGGCCTCATCGGCCGTAACGGGTCTGGCAAGAGCACGATTCTTAAAATAACTGCGGGAGTTTACACCCCAACCTCAGGCAGCGTGCGGGTGCACGGGACCATCGCGCCCTTGATCGAGTTGGGCGCCGGCTTTCATCACGAGTTAACTGGCCGCGAAAATATTCTGTTGAATGGCTTGTTGTTGGGTCTCAGCAAACGCCAGGTGGGAGAACGTGAATCTCAGATCGTCGCATTCGCAGAGCTCGGCGATTTCATTGATTCCCCCATCAAGCAGTACTCGTCTGGAATGTATATGCGCTTAGCCTTTTCGGTGGCGATAGCGGTTGATCCTGACATTCTGATCATCGACGAAATATTGGGCGTGGGCGATGCTGGTTTTCAGCAGAAGTGTTTCGATCGAATCCAGCGTTTTCGAGACGCAGGAAAGACGATCCTTCTGGTCTCGCATGCCATGGACAACATGCGCAAGTTCTGCAGCCGACTGTTACTGGTTCACAACGGCGCCATACTTGAAGATGGACCTCCCGATTACGTTATTGATCGATACGAAGAACTCATTGGACAGCGCGCACCGACGCCAGCACGCAGGTAGCATTCGCTCGGTTAGATGCCGGGACAGTCACCACAAGTCACCAGAAAAGAGCCACGCATGTTTCGGGGGAAGACGGAAGATTCGAGAAGGCAGGTAATTCTCCATTACCACATTTTCAAGAATGCGGGCACCACGGTGGAGTCGATTCTGAAGAACAATTTTCGTGCTCGCTTTGCCCGTTTTGACAGCGATGATTACAACTCTACTGTCTCGAATGAGGCCCTTTTAGAATTCCTTGCGGTACATTCTGAGGTTGTGGCCATAACCAGTCACCATCTGCGCCCCCCTAAGCCGGTGGATGATCATTTCGTTTTTCACGACATACTGTTTTTAAGGCACCCTGTCGCCCGGTTGTGGTCGACCTACGAGTTCTACCGGCGAAGCGATTTGGAAACTGACCCGCTCGCTGGCGCGGCAAAGACGAGAAGCGCACAAGAATTTTTCCAGTTGCTTACCGAGGACTATCCCTACCATGCCAACAACGCACAGGTGAATTTGCTCGCCAATGCAGGCGGAAGGCTTCCCATCGAATCGGACTTGCCGCGCGCCGCGGAAGCGATAAGGCAGGCTACCGTGGTGGGTGTGGCAGAATTGTTTGACGAGAGCGCCGTTTCGGCGGAATATTCTCTGAGTCGAACGTTCAAGGGACTGGACTTCAGTTATGTGGCACAAAATGTCAGTGGTGGACCTCCCCTCAGCATGGATGTTCAACTCGAAAGACTCCAAAGGCATTGCGGAACGGAGGTCTTCGACCGCATCATGAGGTTGAATCAACTTGATCTGGCTCTAATAGAGATCGCTTGCAGCGAGGTTTCCCGCCGGTTCCATCTTGTGCCAGATCGTGCGAGACGTCTTAAGATTCTGCGGTCGAGATGCGCAGCCCAGAAAGAAGCGGTGGCGCGGACCATCATAGCTTCGAATCATCCCGCTGCTTTCGCTTCGTATGCGAGTCCGGGCTCTGCTTGAATTGCGCGAAACCAGCGGGGGGTAAGAGCACTCTCGGGAAGATCGATGTTACTTATCTTATTGCTTGCTCCGGTCGACTGGATCCTGATGTGCGTCTTGCTTTGTGCCGAGCTAGTCGGCCGACTTTGGAAGCTGATTTCTCCCGTCCATGTACCCTCTTTTCCGCTCTGCCGGCATGATTGCAGCTTTGTCATCGTCAGTTGGCATGGAAAAAACAGTCTTGCACAGTCGTTGCCCGCCTTGCTACAAGCTGCCCGCCATCATGGGGGGGACCACGAAGTGATCGTTGTGCTCGATCATGAAAGCAATGATGGAACCAGAGAGTTACTTCAGAAGAATTTTCCCGAAGTCATTCTCCTCCAGGCGCAGACGAGTCTTTATTTTGGCGCAGCCACTCGTTTGGGAATTCAAAAAGCGACGCGTGACATAGTGGTTCCGATCAATAACGACACGATTGTCGATGAGGACTTCCTTGCTCCCCTACTCAAGCCGTTTGAGAATCCCGCAGTGTTTGGAGTGGCGAGCCAAGTGTGCGTTTCTTCCGGCCCGGGCCGCGAAACAGGCAAGACGCGCGCGTACTTCAAAGGCGGCGACATCGTTTGGGTACAGGAAGCCATATTGAGCGGGGAGGACAGCCGGGACTACTGCCCTGTCTCATGGCTGCATCGCGGTGCAGTGGCGGTAGACCGTCAGAAATATCTTTGGCTGCTCGGCTTGGATGATCTTTATGACCCCGGCTACTTTGAGGATGCTGATTTGTCGCACCGAGCCTGGAAAGCTGGCTGGACGTGCCTTCTGGCGCTGAAGGGCCGAGTATCACACAAGCATCAGTTAAAGGTTCCGCATGGCGGAGAAGATTTTTTACATTTCATCGTGCAGCGCAATGCTTCCATCTTTTTCTGGAAAAACATCAACGATATCCCCACGTTGATGAAGCATTGCGTCGGTTCCGTGTCCAGGCGGATGCGCCGAGCCAGAGTTTCCGGGATCGGCGAAGCGGTTGAAATACGTAGCTTCCTTGCGGCCCTCAAACGCTTGCCCATGCTCCTGAGGAAAAGGCTGGTCGCGGCCCGGACGTCAATTCGTACCGACCAAGAAATATTTGCGTTGGTAACGCGGTGCCAACAGGGAAGCGACGTGCTTTCCGGTCAATTCAAGGCGGAGGCGGCAAAAGGAGCAGTATCACAAATATCGAAATCTTGCGTTTAGGAGGAAGTAAGGGAAGTCGTAGGGCTTGTCCGTCTCAGTGTATGATTTCGATGCATCAGGGATCATGTGAATGGGTTGGACAAGAACTCAGCGCAGCAAACTGGCTGCCTTCTCTTTTGAAAACGTTGCCAAATACTGGCGGTACTGTCGCCTCTATGGCATAAACAGTGCGACGCGTTTGGCGTTTCGTCGTTTTCGAACGCCTAAGGGTGCTCCTCCCGTTAGTGTAACCGCGCTGCCTTCGCCCACTCTCACGGTTGCTGACCATGCGCCTTCTCGGATTGAGAAGATCATTTCAGTCGTGATTCCGACGAAGAATGCTGGATCTAATATCGATCAACTTTTCAGAAGACTGAAATCCCAGTCGAGTGTAAAAGAGGTGCAAGTCATTGTCGTGGATTCTGGCTCGACAGATGGCACGTGCGATGCCGCTCAGCAACAGGCCACGAGGCTGGTAAGAATGGCGCCTGAGCATTTTACGCACTCCTTCGCGCGCAACACCGGAGCCGAATACGCCACCGGCGACTACCTCCTGTTCATGGTGCAGGATGCCTTACCACTCACCAATCTGTGGCTTTGGGAGATGGTGACTGCGCTGGAAACCAACGCACTCTCAGCAGTGAGTTGTGCAGAGTACCCGCGTGCCGATTCCGATCTGTTTTACCAATTTTTGATTCACAACCATCGCGGACCAGGCGAGATTAATCGTGACAGAGTGCTCTCCTGGGACGAGTCCTGTTCTACCTACACAGGAATGAGATCGAATGCCCAACTGAGCGATGTCGCGACATTAATCCGCCGTGATGTGTTTGAAACATATCGCTTTCAGAGAAATTACGCAGAAGATTTGGACCTTGGATTCCGATTGATTCGCGATGGTCACAAACTCGGTTATCTTCAGAGCACGAGGGTCTTACACTCCCACAACAGGTCTTCGTTTTATTTTCTGAAACGCGGTTACGTCGACGTCAGGTTTTTGGTGGAGTTGTTTTCTTCTTTTCTTTATCCCGCCCTGGATGACAGAGCGCGGCTGTATTTTGACATTATTAAGGCGTACAGCAAGGTGGGACAGCTCGGCGGAGTCGTTACGGGGCTGCAATTCCCGTTGCCGATCCGGAGATTCGTGGACGATCTCCGATCTGTATTACTCGCAGACACCACTGGCACAGTTGTTGCGGACCAGGCGTTCGATCCCGACCTGCATGGGTTGATGGAATGTCTCTTAAAAGAGGATGAGATTTCTTTTTCGAAATCGGATGCAAGGACGAATATGATTGTGCCCCATGTTCTCGACTACCTGGAGCGGTTGGGAGTGTGGATTTCTGGCATATACGACATGGTGGATAGCAATCTGGCCCGCGATATAGTTCAGGCGATCCACAAAGCTTTCGCCCTATACAGCGGGACGCATCTGGCATACTTGTATATGACGCTGGCGAGCCGCGGCCAGGTCGGGCAATCCGTTGCTCGTCTGGACCGTACCCTGCTCTCGGGCGTCTAGAGTTCGATGGACATAATTTACGCTATTCATCAATTTTATCCCGACTCCTTCTCTGGAACCGAACGCTTCCTCCTTCAGTTGGCATCTTCAATTCGGCGAAGTGGGCACCATCCCCGTGTGCTGACATATAGCTTAGGTGATATTCAGCCGACCCGGATAGTGGGAGAGTTGCTGGCCAAAGAGTATGACTACCATGGCATTGCCGTCACCGCGGTACGGCACAAGAAGGTTCCTATTGACGTCAACACGTCGCTTCAAGATCCGTCCATTTTGTCGTTTGCCCGTGAATATCTTGGCAGAAACAAGTGTGATCTATTGCACATCGCACACCCCATGAGGCTGGCTTCAGTTGCCACTGCGGCTGCCGAACTTTCGATCCCCTATGGAGTGACGCTTACAGACTTCTGGATGATTTGTCCGAAAGTGAATCTACGCACCAGTTTCGATAGTCTTTGCGGTGGGCCCGAGGGGGGAGCAAGCTGCGCGCGTTTATGCCCGGAACTTGAGCCCGATTTCGTAAAGTCCCGTCTGGAATGCAGTCGTGAGTTGCTAGCCGGCGCACACTACCTGGTTGCGCCTTCCCGCTTCCTGGCGACTATATTTAACAGGGAGCTTCCTGATCTAAACGTTTCTATAATTCCCCATGGACTGCGATTGGGAGCTTTCAATTCCAACCACAGGACTTACGATCATACTTCGAGACTCATCTTTGCTTATTGCGGTGGACTTGCTCCACACAAAGGTGTCCACCTCCTGCTGCGAGGGTTTCGTTCGCTGGCATCTGCCAACCTAGAACTGCGTGTGTACGGAGCCGCCAGCGAACATCAAAGAGATTACGAGCGCCAGCTGCGTGACATTGCGGGGAAAGATGAGCGCATAAGGTTTTTAGGAAGGTACGACGACAGTGAAATTAACGAGATCTTTCAATCAATCGATGTTGTGGTTATTCCATCGCTGTGTTATGAGAGCTACTCCTTTACACTGCATGAAGCGCTCGCGTCGAACGTGCCTATAATTGCTTCGGATGTAGGAAGTCTGAACGAAACGATTGCAGATGCCGGCGCGGGCTTCACATTCCGTATGGGTGATCAGGAAGACCTCGAAAGCAAGCTAGCCTCCATAGTGGCGAACCCCGCGATTCTCAATGAAATCAAGAGAACGATGGAAACCGTGGTTTTGCCACTGGAGGAGGAGGAAGCTTATCTTTACGAACGGATCTACCAGAGTGCCGTCAGCCGCAGGGCTGCGGAAGTTCATGGACTGGGCCTATGAGGACATGAGGCGCAACGATTAGATTGCAGACTTAGGTACCGCCGGGCACCTCAGGGCGATCTTCCAGAAGACTGATCCAGCAACTGCGCACGATCGCTAGATTGTTTCAAGCTCCGGGCGAAATATGATCTACGACTGCTTCCTCTTCTTTAATGAATTCAAGGTGCTAGAGCTCCGTCTTGAGGAACTCAATGCGGTAGTGGATCAATTTGTGCTTGTAGAGTCTACGTGGACATTCTCTGGCCAGCCTAAACCCCTATATTTCCGCGAAAATCAGCACCTATTCGGAAAGTACCTGAGTAAAATTCGGCACATCGTTGTGGAGGATATGCCCGCGGAATATCAATCCGCCTGGGATGTAGAGGCGTACCAGCGAGATGCCATTCTCAGAGGATTAACCGACGCTAGACCTGATGACAGAATCATCGTTTCGGATGTTGATGAGATCCCGCGCGCTGGTTTGGTGAGCTCATTTGCAGGCACAATAGCCGCAGTCGAACTTGACGATTTTTATTACAAGCTGAACTGCAAGAATCTGCTGGAAAAAACTGTCGCACTTGTATTGATGAGACGAAGTCTCTTGAAAACTCCGCAGGAAGCCAGACTTCTGGCACGACGCCACTGGGAGCACAATACTCCCATCGTGCAGAACGGAGGATGGCATTTTTCGTGCACTCAGGATGCCTTGGGCTTGAAGCTGAAGCTCGAATCCTTTTCGCATCAAGAATTCAATACTCCGGAACTTCGGGAGACCGCCGGGATCGCCGACAGAATTAAGTTTGGGCTCGACTTTGTGGGACGGCGCGACCACTATTGGTGTTGTGTTCCTTTAGATCAGAGCTTTCCCAGCTACCTGCTCCAGCATCAAGAACGATTCCAGGATTTACTTTTCGATTTCACGCAATTCCACGTGGATCGCCAGGGCCTTATCTATGATCTCCAGGATGAGAAAGCGAGGGCTGACAAGCTGGACTTGCAGTTAGACGAGGCGAGATCTCAGATTCGCGAGCTCGGTTCTCTCGTCGCGAAGGCAACACGTTGGAAGAGAGCCCTAATGGGCTTTGTCATGGCTCCTTTCTGTTGGGTTGTCGGAGCTCTGGTCCTTCTGGCTGAGTTCGGTGCGCGATTCCTGCGCCGAGTAGGGAAACGACCAGCCCCCTTGGCCTCCCCGATCGACCCTACGCGATGCAGCATCGTCATTGTGAGTTGGGAAGGGCGGAATTTGCTGTCGGAGTCTCTCCCGGCACTCCTCAAAGCCGTGAAGTTTGAGGGTCGCGACCACGAAATCATCGTGGTCGATAATGGCAGCACGGACGGGACGGAAGAATACTTGCGGACTCATTTTCCGCAAGTGCGCGTCGTTCGCAATCCCACCAACGAATATTTTGCGGAGGGGAACAATCTCGGCGTTGCTGCGGCGAAGAATGACATCCTGGTTCTGCTTAATAACGACATGATCGTCCATGAAGACTTCCTGCCGCCGCTTCTCGCCGGATTCAGTTCCCCCGAGGTTTTCGCCGTGGCCAGCCAGGTTTTCTTGGCAGACGCCTCCAAGAGGCGAGAAGAGACGGGCAAGGCACGAGCGAGTTTTAACGGTTGCGATTTGGACTGGAGACACGAAACCGTCCTGCCGAGTGATGAGGAACAACAATACGTCCCGGTATTTTGGGGGCACGGAGGGGCGGTTGCCGTAGATCGTCACAAATTCTTGTGGTTGGGCGGCTTTGATCGGCTATACGACCCCTTTTATGTCGAGGATGCCGATCTCTCGTACTCCGCCTGGAAGGTTGGATGGCAGTGCTTGATGGCAGTGCAAAGCAAGGTCATTCATAAACACCGCAGCAGCACCAGCCGCTTCGGTAAACAATTTATTTCGCAAATCGTCCGCCGGAATCAATATCTCTTCCTCTGGAAGAACTTCGGCGACTTTGGCAAACTGATGGCGCATTTTGCCCGTGCACCACGTGCCCTCGTCCGCCGCGCGGGCGCTCCGGGAATTGGAATTCGGGTGGAGATGCTTGCATTTCTCGGGGCAGCGGAACGTCTTTCCGCCGTACTACGCCAAAAATTACGGCTCGCTCGCTCGGTTGTGCGAAGTGATCAAGAAATTCTGGAAGTGACCAACACTCCACCAGACGCAACCATCAAGTCCAATCACATTGATTTTGCACTAGGTCCGTTTTCAGATCAGCTGGGTAGCGGTTGGCACGACCTCGAGGTGGGGGCCAGCCGGCCGTACCGTTGGATGACTAAACAGGCCTCAGTATTCTTGCTGGCTCCACAGGGAGAAGCTGAGCTTCTCGTGCAAGGGTATGTCCCTTCGCTATCGTCGTACGAGGGCTCGGGGGTGAGTTTGAACGTGCGCTGTTGCGGGCAACAGAAACATTTCACCATGAAAGAAGGTGGGTTCGAATACCGCTGGCCTGTTCGCGATCTTCCCGCCCGGCTGCCGGTTGAGGTTGAACTCTGGGTGAATCGAACACTGAGTTCAGGTACCGATCAGAGAAAGCTTGGCATTGCCCTTCACAGCATCGGGCTGGTCAAGCAGAGCGATTGTGTGTCCAAAAAGCGCGGACGTCCTCATTCCTCGATTTCGATCAATGGCGCCAGATTCGACCAGGCGGGAAATTCCCAGCAAAGACGCGTCTTCATGGTTTGCGCCTACTTGCCCTGTCTTGGCACGCATGGCGGCGGCAACATGATGTTTAATCTTATCCGAAATTTGTCAAAGAACCATCGCTTAACGGTCCTGTCGTTCTACGATGAGGAATCGGAACTTAGTCATGTGCCACAGCTCGCAACGTACTGCGAGAGAGTGGAAGTACTTTACCGGGGGCAGAGTTTCCGTACCTCGAACCTCTTTGGATTAAAGCCACCGGAGATTGTCCGCGAGTTCTATCACGAGGGGATGGAACGCCTGGTAAAGAGCTACTTGGCCACGCAGCATTTTGACCTGATGCAATGCGAATATCTGCAAACCGCGCACTTCGCCAATATCGCGCCATCCATCCCAACCGTATTGACCAACCACGAAGTGCTTTCACTCTCGCGCATCAATCATTTCAGGCATCTGTCTTGGACAGCCGGCAAGCTCAAAGCGTTGATCTCGGCGATGCGGATGTTGAACTATGAAGAGAAAATGTTGAGGAGGTTCTCGGCCGTAGTTGTGCTGACTCAGGCTGAGGCAGATTTTCTGGCGCGATATGCTCCTTCCACTCAAGTGCGTTGTCATGCGATGGGGGTGGATTGCAATTTTTTCTCTCCTGGGCCCGAAACAACTGACCTCGGTTCTGTGGTCTTTGTTGGCAGCTTTCGGCATTCGCCTAATGCGAATGGAGCGATGTGGCTTCTGGAGCACGTCTGGCCGAGGGTCGTTGAACGCTATCCTTCGGCTCAACTTTATCTGGTGGGAAATCATCCGACTCCTGGGATGCTGCAGCGACATGGCAAAAATAACGTTGCAGTGGCCGGCTGGGTGGACGATGTACGGCCTTATCTGCAACGCGCGTCCGTGGTAGTGGCGCCCGTTTTCGAGGGAGCGGGCATGCGCACAAAAGTCCTGGAAGCGTGGGCAATGGCGAAGGCGGTTGTCGGCACTCCGCTTGCCTTCGAGGGTCTGACCAGCAAGGACGGTGAATACTCCTTCCTAGCCGAAGATATTGACAGTTTCGCCAGGCGCATCCTTGAGCTTCTGCACGACCAGAACCTGGCCAGCGCGATGGGGCGTCGAGCACGCGATTTGGCCACTTCGTCGTTTTCCTGGGAAGCCTTCGCCACGTTCTACGCCAATATGTACGAGCAAATCCTGCGCCCGAACGATTACGGACGGTCCACACATCAGCTCTCGGAGACGTGCGTGACGAACTTTCCTGCCGCGGAGAAGGTGGAGCGGCATTAATCATGCGAGGACTGCTTACCCTGCTGACGAAGGAAAGCAACTTGAAAAGATATCGATCGGGTATTGTTCTAGCCAGCGCTGCACCAGAGTTGGTCAAGAGAGTTCTTCCCTTGATTCAGGAGGAGATGCCCGACGTCACATTCACGTATTTAGCACCAACGGCCTATGCGCACTTGTTTTCTCCTGCTGCCGAATCTGTTTGGTTGGAAGAAGTGAAGGCGGAAGCCGTGCGCACTCTGCTCGGATTACGGCGACGAAAGTTTGATGTTGTAATACTGCTGCTCACCGGCACTCCGACGTTCCGAAAGCTGAAGCTTGCGAGTCTCGTACTGAAGCCAAACAGATTTATTATTTTTAACGAGAATGCAGACGTTCTGATAGCAGATCGAAGACGGTGGAATGACCTTCGGAAGTTGGCTGTCCGGCGCACAAAGATGTACTACCCCGGCTCTCTCCTGTTCTTCCCTTTTGGATTGTTGTATCTCGTGGGTCGCACCCTTTGGCTGGTTTCGCGCGCTCGCAGGCGAAGACCCCTGACGTCGTAGTTATTGAAGTCAGTGCCAGCTTTGCGGCTGCAGATGCCGAGGTTGAACATGGTCGCGGTCTGCAATGCGCTTAGGGTTCAGGCGTCAGAGGCAACGAAAAACCAGTTTCCGCTGGGTTAACGGATGCACTCCAAGATGATATGTGTGTAAGGGATCCGAAGCAGATCGTGCCGAATGCTGGACTTGATCTTCGGGAAAACCTTCTCGCCCAATGTTGTGTAAGCCTGCTCTTCGCGTATGAACTGTCCCCGGTCATGACCTTGGATGTAGCGAGCTGCGGACGATTGGTCCGGCGTCCAAACCCCGTCCAGCGTTACCAGCTTTCCGCCCGGCTTCAGCGCCTCGTGTGCGATCCGAAATAGTTGGAGCGCCTCCTCATTGTCCAGATGATGCAAAATGCCAAGGGCAAGAACAATGTCAAAGTGATCCCCCGACGGGAGCGTGAACTGGCTGACTCGATCGCAGACGAACTTTGCCCCGGGAAAGCGCTTGCGAGCTTGCTCTATGTATTCCGGACTCACATCGAATCCTACATATTCTGTGGCCGGCAAGTAAGGGACAATAGTCCCAGGACCGCATCCAATCTCCAGAATCCGGTCTCCCGGGTTGGGGTGGATGTATTCGCGCACAAGAATTCGGCTGCGCTCGGGAGCACCGATCACATTAAAGAACAATTGATAGGCTTGTGGTAATGCAAGAACTGAGCGAATTGTTTCGAACATTGATTTCCACTAAGATTGCTTGCAAGATACACCCAGATTGAATGAAGTTCAACTTGACCATCAGGCGGCAGACCGAATCATGAAAGTGATCATCCTGGCGGGAGGTTTGGGGACTCGTTTGTCTGAGGAGACGGCTTCCCGGCCCAAGCCGATGGTTGAAATCGGTGGCAAGCCCATGCTATGGCATATCATGAATATCTATGCAAAGCATGGTTACAGTGACTTTCTGATCGCCTGCGGCTACAAAGGCGAGGTCATCAAAGAATATTTCCGGAATTTCTTGGTTCACCACGGCGATATTTTCATCAATCTGCGCGATGGATCGTGTACGGTCGCGAACTCATCCGCTCCGGATTGGCAAATAGGAGTGATAGACACCGGGCTCCAGACTCTGACCGGCGGACGCCTGCGCCGGCTCAAGAGTTTGATTCGGGACGAGACCTTCATGATTACCTATGGTGATGGTCTGGCCGACATTGACATCAATGCGCTTGTCCGATTCCATCGCTCTCATGGGAAACTGGCCACTGTGACCGCCGTTTCCCCGGTCGCGCGTTTCGGCAGTCTTCGAATTGAAGGGCAAAGTGTCATCAAGTTTGCGGAGAAGCCCCGAACCGGTGAAGCTTGGATCAACGGGGGATTTTTCGTCTTTGAACCCCGGGTTCTTGAATACATCACAGGCGACCAGACGGCCCTTGAAGGTGAGCCGCTTGAACGTCTCGCGTCCGATGGGGAATTACTCGCGTACCGCCATGAGGGTTTCTGGCACCCGATGGATACTCTGCGTGACAAGCAATTCCTGGAGTCGCTCTGGTTGGCGGGGACGGCGCCATGGGCAGCGGCATGAGTAAGGTCTCCTTCGCGAATTTCTATGCCGGCAAGAGAGTCCTTGTAACGGGACACACGGGGTTCAAAGGCAGTTGGCTGACAACTTGGTTGAAACTGCTGGGAGCCGATGTAGTCGGTTTTGCTCTTCCCCCGGATAGGGAACCGAATCTTTTCGCGGCTGCCGGAGTTGCCGACGGTGTCGTCTCGCTTTTCGGCGATGTAACAGAAGTATCCGCGGTTTCAGCCGCGTTCGAACGCTACCGCCCGCAAATCGTTATTCACACTGCGGCCCAGGCGTTAGTACGCCGCTCCTATCGAGAGCCAATACAAACATACGCCACCAACGTAATGGGAACAGTTCACGTGCTGGATATTGCACGCCAGACTCCGTCGGTGCGCGCGGTGGTCATAGTGACCAGCGATAAGTGTTACGAGAACCGGGAGTGGTCTCAGGGATACCGCGAAGAAGACGCCATGGGAGGCGCCGATCCCTATAGCTCGAGCAAGGGAGCAGCGGAACTGATCACAGCCGCATACCGGCGCTCATTCTTCGCCAATAATGGAAGTGCAGCTATTGCGTCAGCTCGAGCCGGCAACGTCATTGGAGGAGGCGACTGGGCGGAGGACCGCCTGGTCCCAGACATCGTACGCGGTATCTGCTCCGGCGGCCCTATTGCTATTCGTAGACCCGACTCTGTTCGGCCCTGGCAGCATGTGCTCGAGCCAGTTCGGGGATACCTACTACTTGCACAACGGCTGTTCGAGGAATCTTCAGCATATGCTGGCGCATGGAATTTCGGCCCTCCCGAGCAGGACGCCCTTCCTGTGGTTGAATTCGCGCGGCGAGTGGTTTCAACTTGGGGCAAAGGAGAATTGAAGATGGAGACCGATCCCGCCGCGCCGCACGAAGCGCAGTTCCTGCGGTTGAATTGTGAGAAAGCGAGCCGGCAGCTTGGCTGGGATCCGGTTTTGAACCTCGACCAGACTGTTGCATGGACCGTTGATTGGTACCGCCGCTTCTACCAGGATCGTAGTTCGGCAAAGTCGAATACTACAAAACAAATTGAGGACTACATGAGAGCAGCTAATTTATGAGATCCTTCGGATCGGCTCTCGTGACTGGCGCAACGGGTTTTATCGGATCAGCTTTGGTGGCTCGCCTTGCTGCCGAGCAGGTGAATGTTATCTGCCTCGTTCGCCAAAAGCGGGGATCTCTGCCTTTCGACCATTTGAAGAATGTCCTTGTGATCCAGGTTCCGTCATTCCAGACGTCCTGTTTCAAGGAACATCTCGCGAATATATCGGCCGACGTAGTGTTCAATTTGGCGTCCTACGGTGTTCAACCGGAGGACCGTGATCCAGACGAACTCATCGAAGGGAATGTGCGTCTGCTCACCCACCTCCTCGACGCGGTGGCGAAGTGGCCACTCAAGAGATTCATTCACACCGGCAGTTGCTCCGAGTACGGGCTCCCTGAGAGCGAAGGTTTACCGATCTCGGAAACGCAGCGGTTGCGTCCACTATCGCTTTACGGCGCCGCAAAAGCAGCCACGGGGCTCCTGGGAAGCGCATACGGTTCGCAATTGAACATACCATTTGTAACCCTTCGGCTATTCGGCGTTTTCGGGACGCGTGAGGCGCCGCACCGATTGATGCCATATATGATCCGCCGTTTGGAGCGGAATCAGGCGGTGGATCTCACGCCTGGAGAGCAGGTGAGGGACTTGTTATTCGAGGAGGATGTGGTTGAAGCCTTTCTTAAAGCTGCGGAAGCCGAGTTGGATTTGTACGAGGCTTACAATGTGTGCTCCTCGCAGCCTACCCGAATACGCGAGGTGGGTGAGGTGGTGGCCGATACTCTTCAGAAACCGCGCGATCTGCTGCAGTGGGGAAGGCGGCAATATCGAACTGATGAGCCGATGTGGCTTGTCGGCGACAATGGTCGGTTCGTCAGGGCAACGTCGTGGCGTCCAGCCGTGTCTTTACAAGATGGAATCCGGCGCATCATTTCGAGTGGCCGGTTCTCGCATTCAGGAATTGGACATCAACATGCAATTTGACCAATTCGCGGGCAATTATGAGCAGGTCCTTGATCGCACGGTTGCGGCTTCTGGCGAGAACTCTGCCTATTTCGCCGCATATAAGGCACGTTATCTGAGCAGGGTTCTTTCTCCGTCGTTCTCGGGAAAAGCACTGGATTTTGGCTGCGGAGTTGGGCTCCTCTCAGCTTCTTTGAATACTTTCCTTCCAGGTCTGCGAGTCGACGGCTTTGACGTTTCCCATGACAGCATCAGCAGAATAGACGACAATCTCAAGAGCCAAGGTCATTTCACCTCTACGACGGCCGATCTCGGCCACGATTACCGGCTGATTGTAGTTGCAAACGTGATGCACCACATCCTGCCCCGGGAGCGACAACAAGTGGTACAGGAGTTGGCCGAGAGGCTGGTCCCCGGAGGTATCTTGGCGATTTTTGAGCACAATCCCACCAACCCAGTTACCCGCTGGATCGTGAACCACTGCCCATTCGACGACGACGCCATATTACTTCCGACCGCCGAAGCCAGTGCATATCTTTGCCATGCTAAGCTGCGCGTAATGCACCGCGATTACATCGTGTTTATGCCGCGCTTTCTGGCCTTGCTACGTCCACTTGAACCCTGGTTGGCGTGGCTTCCGTTGGGGGCTCAATACGCAATTCTAGCGGAGTGCGCCTGACATGAAACGGCTGATCAGCATCTGTGTTCCTGTATTCAATGAAGAGGAGAACATAGAGCCGCTGTATCGAGCTCTAGTGCCGATCATGGCCCAGGTCTCCGACCGGTATGACTTCGAGCTTCTGTTTGCCGACAATCACTCGACTGATAGCACCTTCGCGATCGTCGAGAAACTGGCGGCCACAGACACTCGCGTTCGCGCACTGCGGTTTTCTCGCAATTTCGGATTCCAACGCTCGATCCTCACTGCCTACCTGAATGCGGTGGGCGATGCTGCCGTTCAGATCGATTGCGACCTGCAAGACCCTCCGTCATTAATCCTGGAGTTCATTCGGAAATGGGAGGATGGCTATCGGGTCGTGTATGGAGTTCGAAGTTCTCGCAAGGAACGCTGGTGGATGAACGCTATCCGCAGGCTGTTCTACCGAATTATCGATTCCCTCAGCGAGGATGAGCTGCCCTTGGACGCCGGGGACTTTCGTTTAGTGGACCGCTGTGTTCTGGATGAACTGCGAGAGATCGATGACTACCAGCCTTATTTGCGGGGAACGATTGCCGCGCTGGGTTTTGACCAGATTGGTATCTCCTACGATCGCTCGGAACGGCAGCGTGGTGAAAGCAAGTTTTCCTTCGGCGAGTTGATCGGCTTAGCGCTCGATGGCATCCTTAATCATTCGGTGGTGCCTCTGCGCATTGCAACTTACCTGGGGCTGGGGGTTTCGTTGACCACGCTGCTGGGCACGATTGGGTATCTCGTTGGACGCCTGCTATTGGGCAAGAACTGGCCTCCCGGCTTCGCGAGTATCATCATTTTGTTGCTGGGTTCGCTGAGCCTGAACGCGCTCTTTTTGGGGATCATTGGCGAATACCTGGGACGGATATACCGTCAAGTCAAGCGTCGTCCGCTGACCGTTGTGGAGCGCGAAATCAATCCGATGGGAAGACATTCCGCAGAAGTGCACCGCTCTGCTTCCGCTAGCACGGCAAAACCATTCGGCCAACTATCAGAGCACTGAGTCTCGAATTGAATTAGAGTGCCAGGTATCTAGGTTAGCTGCAGCGCCGTCCTTAAGCGCAAATTCCATCCTATTATGAACTTATGAACGACTGTTCTCGCGAGATCACAGGAGCGTCGGTGCCGAGCGCTAGTACCACTATTGCGGTTGCGACGGGGACGATTCCACCGCGCCCGACGACGACCATTGCAGTGTGGCCTTTCTGCTCAGCCGCGGTGCTCTTGGCCATCCTGTTTTTGACTATCAATTGGCAGATTGTCAGCGGTCACAGGGTCCAGATATGGGATGCGTGGGCGTTCTACACTCCGGCATTCTCATTGGTCGCCGATCACGCGCACGTCGGCCGCTTACTCCTCTGGGACCCCTGGTTGGCCGCGGGCACTCCAGACTTCGCTGATCCGCAAGTGGGTGCGGCTTCGCCGATCGCCATTTTCATCGGTGCCATCGGCGGAGGCACGGCCGCAAGCTTCCGAGCTTATTGGCTACTGATCTGGTTTCTGGGGCCGCTAGGCGTTGTACTGCTGGCTCGCCATGTCGGTTCTCCTGCTTGGGCTGCTTTCGTAGTTGCTCTAGGGTATGCCTATTGCGGATTCTACACGGCACATGCTGAGCACACGGCTGTGCTGTACTCCTTCTCGTTCTTGCCGCTATTCATCTGGCGATTTGACGCGGCCCTGACTTCTCATCGTCTCCGGCCCGCGGCGGATGCGGGAGCCCTCTGGGGGCTATCGGCCCTGGGCGGCTACCCGGCGATCGTCATTTTGAGCGGTGGGATGTTGTTTCTATGGGGGCTGGGCCGTTGTTGTTGTGCCTCAACCGCAGAACCGGCCATGTTGGAGGAACGAGTTGGATCCAGATTCAGATTCGTCTTCCTCGCGCTGGTGATTGTTTTCTGCGTGGGAGTGTTGGTCCTCGCGCCCACCTATGTAGCTTTTTTTAGAGAAGGCCTCGGTTATAGCGAAAGGGCCGGAGCCATGACCCGCCCAGCCGCAATCGCCGCGAGTCAGAACGCTTTGAATCCGGGAGCGCTTGCTACTTTTTCCAGCCCTTACCTCACGGCGCTCAAGTTTCCACTCCTCAATCCTGGGCTGTGGCCCGGGAGTGATGTTTCGGTAGCAAGCGTCTACATCGGTGTTCTTCCCCTGCTCCTGGCGCTGTTGGCATTGTGGCGGCGTCCGCAGTCAGCCTGGCGCTGGTGGCTGGCGGGAGTCATTGCCTTTTCGCTGGCGTGCGCCGTAGGCGATCGATTACCTTTTCGTGGTTGGCTTTATGACTATTGTCCACCCACGCGGTATTTCACCCATCCGGGAATGTTTCGCGCCTATGCCATATTTTGTGCAGTTGTGCTAGCGCTTCTGGCCACAGGCGATCTTGAATCGGCCATAAAGAAGCCCGAATCTCCAGTCTGGAAACAACTGTTGATAGTGGCAACACTATCCAGCATCGCGGCCGTGTGCACCTATGTGCACGTCATCTCACATGTGAACCATGTGGGATCACAGCTACAACGTGGAAACTGGCACCTTCGCGGGATCTGGTTCAGTGCGGTTGGAATTTGCCTACTCGTACTTCTCCTGCCCAGGATGAGAAAATGGTTCCCGGCCTTCCTCCTCGCGCTGGCTATCGCGGACGCATCGCTCACGCTGCGCCTTTCGCGAGATTTCATATCCGACAGAGGCCAGACGCGGTTCCTTCTCAACCAGGTCGATGCCAGCCACAATCCGAGCTTGATGGTGAGTGGACTGCAGAGGGAGTTGTCGTCCCCGCCTTCGCTCGGCGGCGAGCACAGCAACAGCAATGTGCCCCTGCGGATTCCCACGTTCTACAACGACTCTACTATGAAAAACCGCTTCCATGCGGGTTTCGCGGAGCACTCAGTGCTCTTGAACATGGGTATCGGCCCCGAAAGAATATGGTTCGCCAAAGAGGCGGTCGCTGCCATTCCCTCGAGTTCTGCCTATATGGCTCTGGTGCGTAGAAGTGAAAGCCTTGGTGCTCCGATTCTCCTTGTCCATCCTCGCGCTGAGATGCTGAAGGTGAGTGACTTTGGCCTAGCAGCAAGTTTGGATCCAGCAGAATTGAGTGCGATTTCGCAATTGACTCCAGCCCAAAAAGTTCCCGCACATGTTATCCGCTACACCCCCAACCACTTGGTGCTCAGAGTCTTCTGTCCCCAGAATGGTTGGCTGGTGGTTACCGATCGATGGGCCTCCGGATGGCACGCCACAGTGAATGGTCGCCCAGCTGAAGTTTTCGGAGGCGATTTTATTTTTCGGGCGGTTCGGGTTCGAGCCGGTGAGAACGAGATTCAGTTCGAGTACGGTCAGACGCTCTATTTCGTATTGCTGCTCCTCAGTTGGGGCACCGTGGCCACCGTTCTAGTCGCGCCATCTCTGAGGATTCTCGCACGTCGCCGGAGAAACTCATCTGTCACATAGCCAAGCCACTCCCGACAGCGGGACCGAGGGGGACTTCCGCATAGCCACTTTTGCACGCCAAGTATAAGTGTTTGCTCAGGCTAGTAAGTCAGGCTCCTGGCCTTCCGTTCGCCGATACAGCCAAATGGTTGCGCCCAAGCCAATCGCGAACAGAGCACACCCGAGATACAGCGCTCGTGGTCTGTATCGCATCTCGACTACGTGATCGCCTACCCCGACAATGACGCCACGGACAGTCATGTAAGCAGAGTAAATCGGGACGCTCTTGCCATCGACGCTGGCCCGCCATCCTGGATACCAGTTATCGTTCAGCACGACCATCCCGGCGCACTGCATTCTCGCGCGAATCGCCACCGAGAACCAGCTCCGCTTGAGTAGCTCGATCCGGTCGCCTGAGCCACAGTCTCCTAGGTGCGGTGGTTCTCCCGTCACAAAGGAAGTGGTCGCCATTTCAAAAGACGGACTAGCGAGCAAGTCGTTGGCTCGGTCGTAATCCGGGACCGAAACAATCTTGTGTACAGACCAAACGCGAGGACGGGCATCAGGGTTACGGAAAACCTTAATACCGGACGGATCGGAGAACAGTTCCACTTGATTGGCCTGAGAAGGCTTTCGTGCGAGGTAATAATTCACACCGTACAACTGTCGTGCTCTCGGGGTCCAGAACTTGGTCTCAAACACTGAGGTAAGCATGGAACCGCCGTGGCTGCTCATCTCCTCGATCAAGTGGAGGTCGCCGAAGTTCATCGGCAAGTCCTTCTGGTCTACATCAATACGCTGCAGGTCACTCCGTGTGCGCAGAAATTGTGCAAGCGAATCTGACGCCAGCAGCGGCTTTTCAAACTGAGAATTGTAACCATGACCGCGGGGGTATTTAAGTCTGCCAGCAACATTGCCGTGTTCGATCATCAGCAAGCCCAGGGCCAGCGCCGCGGCCAGTGCGGGTTTCAGCAGTTTGCCATTGACCAAATAAAACAAGGAAGCTAACAGAAGCGCCGCAATTCCTGACATCGCGAACCGGTCGCCAGTGTCCTGAAATTCTTGCTTTCCCAGAGATCCAACAAGATAGGAAAATATGAAAAGTGCACCTCCCGCGATACCTAAGGCCCTGGCGATTCGCCGCTCTAATGGGATCTGACCCCTGCCAATGAATACATCAACCCCCAGCCCGAGTAAGCAGGTCAAAGCAAGATGTGACAGAAATATCCAAAATGCGCTTTCGCGCAGCTTGTCGAACATAGGAATCAAAATATAGGCCACGCCGTACAGCATGTTGTACTGCGAAAGCGTCATCAATGCCCCGGCAGTGATCAAGGCCAAGCACAAACGAACCAACCGCGAGCTGCCAAGATGCGTGATTACTGCCAGAACTGCAAACATCACTGCCACGACCCCCGCAAACAACATAGGTCGCCAATTGCCTGCTCCCGGGACCAGGATGCTTAACAGCGAAGAGGGGTGGATATCTTCGATGAGGTGGGCCAAGAAAGGAACCTTCGCGGAGCCTGGAATCGGCTGATCCAGACGAACCCAGCGCATCGACATTTGGCCCCATTGCAAGGCCGGAATAACTTGGGGAGCGCTAATAAAGAGCATGGTGCCAGAGAAAACGGCAAGGCGCAAAAGACCGAGCCGCAGGTCCCCTAATAGTGCAATGACCAGAAGCAGCGTTGCGCAACTTAGCGACATGATCAGAGGGATGTGATGAGTTCCGCTGAACCACGAAAACCCAAGCAGCAACCCACCTACTGCGGCATTTCCAAGCGGGCGCATGCCCCGCAGGCTTCGAAAAAGGAAGATCAATACCAGAGGCGCATAAATCGCTTCGGTAACAACCTGAAACCAGATAGCATTTCCTGGAACACTGCCAATCGCATAGAAGACACCAGCCACGACTGCTGCCAAATGCGATTTTACGTTCAGATCCATTACCAGCAAGTAGGCGGCGAGACCGGCCAAGCAGTGCAGGAGCACGTAGTAGATTTGTATGTAGCCCAGGCGTACGTGCCCGTTCTTCAGAGGCATTAAGAGGAGTGGATAACTGAAAGGATCAAGAACCGCAGGGGTCACCTCTCCCAGCGGCGATTGTCCACCCATCTCGTAGGGGTCCCAGATCGGAATGATCCCGGATCGGAGCGCGTTGGCGCGTAGGTTCAGGTCCGGTACGGCCATGACAGTGATGTCAGGCCCGACGTCAAAGATGGAATAGATACGTGCAAGCAGAGGCCAATAAAAGGCCGCGATCAAGGCTATTACCGTAATTGGCGGGAGTAGTTTTCTTCCATAGGTCGTCCGCACGAGTCCGAGCCATCCTGCCCTCGATATCGAATTCTGCGTCAATGGATCTGCCGAAACGGAAGGATTCAAAGTTTCGCTCGCTGACCCGCAATGATAGCAAAATGCAGAAAGGGTTCGTTGTCGCAGATCCTCCCCGCCCCTCATCCGTCTGGATTGCGAGGGGCAATGGCGCCCTCAGTACAGCCTCTCCTTCCGCAGCAGGTTTCCGAACGAGCCGATGTTGGCCAGGCTGTAGGAGATGCGGTATTGGTTCTCATTGCGGATCGTGCCCAGCCTGATTCGCCGATACTCCGCGTTTATGCCACAGCAGTCCCAGTTGTAGGTAGACTGGATGATGTAATACTGCACCGCTGCAGACTGGGCGTCGACGGCGAAGCTGGCCGCTCCGCTGAAGCCACGTTTGTCCGAGCGACCGTACTGCACCTGAGTCCGGAACTGGTTAAAACGTGAAGGACCAATGACGTTATTAGAAGCCAGAATTTGACCCGGAAAGTTCGCGTATAAGCCGATACCGGTGAAACTAAATTGGCCGACATGATAAGTCAGGGACGTGGTACTCGCACTGATTCGTCCGTTCTTGAAGTCGTAGTCGAGGTCCCATCCCACCTCGGCGCTTGGGGTCGGCTGGATGCGAAGCCGGGAGATAAGCGGAGAGAGACGCCGAGGAGCTGCCAGGAATGCGAAGGCCGTCAGGTCCACAGTAGTGCTAAAGACGTTCCTTTGCCCACTAACTAACGCTCCTCCAAAACTGGTATCGAGAAAGTACTTCTGCGCCAGCTCCCAACTGACAAGTGAGCGAGCGGGTGGGTTTACCGGACAATCGGCCTTCTTGGGCTCCGGTTCCTGGAAGCTACCTTCTTCTTTTTCCCAGGGTGGTGCGCCAGTTTGCGATGGGCTCCCAGTCGAGGAGGATAGGTCTGTAGGGTTGCAGTTCGATGTCGCGGAGGAATTTCCCTTAGCATAAAGTCGGCTGACAACCCGATACTCCACCTCGTTGGTGTCGCTGAGAATGTCGCGTTCGTCGAAGCGCAAGAGTCTAGAAAAATCGTTGACGCCAGTTACGTAACGGTAGACCACACTGGGCTCGATTACATGCTTTAGCTTGAGGCCAAGAAACTTGTGATCGAAGATGCGCTCCAGCGTCGGTGGGCGCAATTCAACCGAGCTGTCGAGGGCCCTGCGATTGATCGGATCACTGGAAGCTGTACCCAGACCGCTGGAAGGCACGAGCTGCTGAGAGTACAGCGTGTAGCGAATCCCAACTTCGGGGCGCAGCGACCATCCACGAACGAGGAGGGGCAGAGAAATGCTGGGATTGGCATCGAATCGCCCGACAAAGAGGCCGGTGCGGAATGACGGCTCGCTGCGCGAGAGGCCCTCCGCTGCGGTATCGAATGCCCAGTAGAAAGGCGAGTGGCCGACCTCGCGGTCCACACTCGAAAAGTCAAAACTCGGAGCGTGCACGATAGTGATGACATCTCCGGCAGTAATACTCTGAAAGCTCTGGTAGTGCTCGATCAAGGCGTTGTAGGAAAACCCATTTGAGTTGTTTGATACGAAACCCTGAGATTTGACTTCCGACTGGAGAACTTGAGTGAAATTTGGGTTGAATACCGCCCGGAATACGAAGGAACTCAGATAATCGACATTAGCCACCGCCCTAAAATCCCTCCGGAAGCGGGTCTCACCGTTGAGCCGGATGTCTTCACCACCCTGACTGATCTTGGTTGTGGCGGGCCCCCTATCCATTACGCCAAAGTAGGTCATGTCGAAATAGGAAAACGGGTTTGGCCGGGCACGAAATTCGCCGTGCTGTGCCCAGCCCCGCTGGGAAAGGTATTCCGCGCCAATGGTGGTGTCCAGGCTACGGTTGATTGCCCAGTAGTAGCCCTCGCCAAAGATGTATCCCTTCACTGACGAGTGCCCCACATTGGGCATGAGCAATCCAGATTTCCGCTGCGAGCGCTCCACGGGATGGGTTGCGTAGGGGAAATAGAAAACCGGAATGCGCCGAATGCGAAACGTGGCCAGATAAATGGTTGCGCTGTCCCCGGCGGTGACGGACGCACGATGGGTGTTGAATTGCCACTTCGGGTTTGCCAAATCGCAGGTCGTGATCACGCCATCGTGGACAATGTAGTGGTCGGGACCAGTTTTATCAACGACCTTTCCGCTAAACGCAAACGGGTTCGAAGTGGTCAATAGAAAGCGGCGCGGGTGCAGGTTGGAATTGATCGTACCGGTTACGTCATAAAATACGCCGGTTTCGGAGTGCACGTTATATCTCCCGTGACTGGCGTGAATATGCTCGTCGTTAGGCCCCCCATCAAGAGCAACGTGCCCGTCCAGAGTGACATCGCCAGTATCGGAATTGTAGGTGGCTTCATCGGACCAGAGTGTAAAGTCGCGATAATCAATTTTGCTACGAACGTGAAGTTTGAATATCGGACCGCGTTTTTCCTGCTTGATGGCACAGATGGTCACCCCATCTTTGGAGGAGGGTGCCACAGGAGGACAATGCAACTGACCAGCTACCCAGGGCGGAACAAGAAGCAGATGGCCCACAAACGCTGCGGTCACAAGGAATCGACTGCGGGAAATCATAGAAAGCGCCCGGGTGTCCCGCTTGTCGCGAATACAGAGGACAACGTCATCCTAACATAGGGAAAATCGAGTATCCCCCGATGACGTTTCGGAAAGGGAGGGATTCAGATGTGGCTGCCCGACCGGTGCGACTGGTATTGCGAATCAAAAGGAATTGATCGGATCGGCGGGGGGTCCCCAAGGTCTCGCAGCGTATCGTCGGTCTGCTGTCAGGGGAATATGAGCCAGAGTGTGGCAATGAGAGATCCAACGGCCGGGCCTCTCGGGAACCCAATACGTGGTCATCGTCGCGCCCACAGGAAGCACTTGCGTCACCACCGATTTGCGTAGCGCTTCAGCGAAGGCGTTTACGTAGAAGAGGCAGTACTAGACATTACCCCGTAGGTAGATAGACATTCCGTTCCTCCTTGCTTGCGCGCACAGAGGAAACACGGAATCCTGAACGAATGAATTCGTCCAAGTCATCAATATCATACAGTGCGCGCCCGCGGGGTTTGTAGTATTTCGGTCCCCCGCCTTGGGATCTCCACGCCCGCAGCGTATTAGCTGGAATGCCTGAGTATTCGGCTGCCGCCTTTGTCCCCAAGAATCGCTTTTGTTCGTTCCCGACTCTTACTGCCACAACCGACCTCCAGTTCCCACTGCTTTTAGACCAAAGGAGGAATTCGGTCAAAACTCACGTCTCAAGGCTCCAATAGCGCAGGAGCTTCCTTTTCGCAAGGG
>WNFC01002254.1_pt1 | contig 31646 bp, 40 predicted proteins | sample 5400541 | NCBI WGS metagenome assembly WNFC01 (sample SAMN13153342, study PRJNA577476) | soil metagenome | isolation source: 120 cm saprolite under Douglas fir tree site 2 hole 2 replicate 1 | place: USA:California | collected 2015-04-18
CACCGCGGACTCCTGCAACAGGGGGCTCGGAACACCCATTGCCAGTACGCTGTGCCTCCCGCATGGCGTCACACTCGACAGCGCCAACCGGCTCTATATCGCAGATAGCGGTAACAACCGGGTGCTCAAATATATCGCCCCGCTCACCAATGCGATCGCCGATCGGGTCTTTGGGCAGGGGAGCCAATATCAATTCACTCTGAACAAGTGCAACACGGGCCCAACTGGTCTTTGCGCACCCGACGGAATTGCAGTCGACCCTGCCAATAACCTTTACGTGGTGGACGCTTCCAACTACCGGATACTCGAATACTTTGGGCCTTAACAGCAACCGTATGCCAATACCGCGCCCGGTGCGGGAGAAAGGACGGGCTAAAGCCGCCGAGGGTAGGTGCTTGCCAGTGGGTATTGTTGAGCTTGGCGTTCAGGATGGCCAAGAGTTTGCGCATGCAAGCAATCAGCGCAGGTTTGGCATGCTTGCCGAAGCAGTTGCCAACAGTGCGAGGCCAAGCCACCTTCGGTTTTCAGTGATCCACGCCTGCATGCTTAGACGGTGCGCTTTGTGGTCAGCGCACCGCTGCCCGTCCTACGCCCCGCCGGGGCTCCGTGATCACAATTACTTTGGGTGTAGCGGCTGACCTTATTACACTCTTTCGCGGTTCCCCCCAATTTATCGCAGGAGGTGAATTAAATGAGTAACTTTGTCCCGCCGTGGCGCTCACCTGCATCTTGCCATGGGCGAAGTTCGTCCGCCGTTGTATCGCAGACAATGGGGGGTGCTACAGCAATAATAGAAATCGTAGCGGACTAATTGCAATTCCGACGCACTACACCATTCAACCAGTGGAACTGGGACGGTGGGCGGAGGCCAACGGCTTCGAGTCGCTGTGGTTCGGCGAGCATTCGCACATTCCAACCAGCCGCAAGACGCCTTTTCCGATGGGCGGCGAGCTGCCCCAATACTACAAAGAATTCTTCGACCCATTTATCGGACTGAGCGCGGCCGCAGCCGTCACCGAGAAGCTCAAAGTTGGCACCTCGGTCTGCCTGGTTCCCGAACACAACACGATAAACCTGGCGAAGATGATCGCCTGCCTGGATCGCGTGGCAAATGGCCGTTTGCTCTTCGGCATCGGCGCGGGATGGAATGCCGAGGAGATGGCCGATCATGGTGTTGAACTAAAGGACCGCTGGAAAGTAACGCGCGAGCGCATCCTCGCGATGAAAGAAATCTGGTCCAAGGACACAGCCGAATATCACGGCCGATTTGTCAACTTTGATCCAATTTGGTGCTGGCCGAAGCCGGTGCAAGCCGGTGGACCGCCAGTCCTGATGGGAGCCTGGTCGAAATTCGTTCCCAAGCGTGTCGCCGAATATTGTGACGGCTGGATTCCGGTAGATGCGGGAGTTGACCTGGCGGGTGGGATGGAAGCGATACGCACAGAGGCCGCAAAGCGAGGTAGATCCAGGGGCGCGTTCAATTTCAGTGTGTTGACCGGCGAGGAGTTTCGCCCCACCGGGGGCCTCGAGGCTCGCATCGGTGAGCTCGTGAAACTCGGATTTAGCCGGGTGGTGTTGATGGTTCCGACCGCGGCGGCGGAGAAGCAACGTCCCGCACTCGACCGCTACGCGAAAACGATCCGCGCGTTCCGCTGAGACCTGACGTCGGTTTCAGATTCTAAAAGGCGTCGCACCGAGAAACGGCCCATGCTCTCGCGGGGCCGTTTCTCTTTGCTGGCGGCGAAAGTACCCGCCATAATCCGGCGGAGATGAGTAGCCCGTATTTTCCTACCTGATGTCTAACTGGCGTTTCGATCGTTGTTTACGGGGCTCGATGCTAATCGGGGCTTCAGATACTATGAGGCGTAGAAAAGGCCAAGAAAGCTAGCGTACATTTCCGAAGGCCTTATCTGAGCAACTGAGGTAGCGGATTGCTTGCGAGTGTACTGTCCAGCGCGCTTTCAGGAGTCGACGCATTTCCGGTTGAAGTGGAGGTCGATTGCGGCGGTGGCACCCCCAGCTTTCGGATGGTCGGGCTGCCTGAGGGCGCCGTGCGCGAAGCGTTTGATCGAATCAAGTCGGCCATTCGCAACTCCGGTTATCCTTTTCCTGGCGGCCGGATGACAGTCAATCTGGCTCCCGCGGATACGCGCAAAGAGGGCTCTGCCTTCGACCTGCCGATGGCGCTGGGAATAGTGGCCGCCGCGAACAATGGGATTCTCGAAAATCGCGACCGCATTGCGCAGCACCTGGTCCTCGGCGAACTGGCGCTCGATGGCCGTGTCAAGGGGGTGAAAGGCGCGCTGGCAAGTGCGTTGCTCGCCCGGTCGCGGCATCTGTCCGGAATCGTCGTGCCTCACGAGAACGCAGCAGAGGCAGCGGTATCGGGCAAGGGTGTCGCGGTGCTCGGAGTCGAAAGCTTGCGCGAGGTCATCGAGTTCTTCGACGGAACCCGGGAGCTTGCGCCCACATCGGTAAATCTTCAGGAAATCTTCGAGACGGCGAGCCGCTACGACGTGGATTTCAGCGAGGTCAAAGGACAGGAGCAGGCGAAGCGGGCGCTCGAAGTTGTTGCGGCCGGCGGCCACAACGTCCTCATGATCGGGCCACCGGGTTCCGGCAAGACGATGCTGGCGAAACGGCTGCCGACGATTTTGCCGGCAATGAGCTTCGACGAAGCGGTCGAGAGCACCAAGGTCCACAGCGTCGCCGGGGTGCTCGACGGCCGGGCATTGATCGCCACGCGGCCATTCCGTTCGCCCCATCATACGATATCCGACGCCGGACTGGTCGGCGGCGGCCCGTTCCCCCGGCCTGGTGAGGTCAGCCTTGCGCATAACGGCGTCTTGTTCCTCGATGAGCTGCCGGAGTTCCGCAAGAACGTGCTGGAGGTGTTGCGGCAACCGCTGGAAGACCTGCGCATCACCATTGCCCGGGTCATGGGCACCGTTACCTTTCCGGCGAGCCTGATGTTGGTTGCGGCGATGAATCCCTGCCCGTGCGGCTTCTACACCGATGTCCAACACGAATGCACCTGTTCGCCGTTAATGATTCAACGTTATCGGTCACGGATTTCCGGCCCACTACTCGACCGGATTGACATCCATATCGAAATGCCGGCGGTCAGATACCGGGAGTTGATGGGGCGCAGCATGGGCGAGAGTTCGTCCGCTATCCGCGAGCGAGTCAATCGAGCACGCGATCTGCAACTCAACCGTTTCCGGGGCAGCGCACTTTATTGTAATGCCCAGATGGGCGCGCGCGAGTTGCAAGCATGGTGTGGAGTCGATTCTGCCGGCGATCGACTACTGGAGCTTGCGGTAAACCGGTTGGGGCTAAGCGCCCGCGCTTACACCAGGATTCTGAAAGTAGCGCGAACCATCGCGGACCTCGAAGCTAGCGGTCCAATAGAGCCGCATCATCTGAGCGAAGCGATACAATACCGTTCCCTAGACCGCGTGAAGATGTAGGAGCGCCCCACGGCGCTGCGATTGACCGTCAATTCATTTTTCAAGGTCCCGTCTCTGTCTAAGACGTAGTTGCTTGACTCATCGTGCGATTGGCTGGTAGCCGTTCACCTAATTTCTGAGTCGGACGCCACACCCTTTTCGGGTGGTGTCTTTTCTGGGCCCAACAGCCGCTCTAAGGATGCCGAGTTCCGGGCGTTCGCAGGGGGAGAAGACAAAGGAAGCTGAAAGAAATGACACGCACAGCGGAGTCAGGAAAAAGGCAGGTCGGCATTGTTGGGCTTACCCTGGCGCTGGTCTCGGTCATCGCGCTCCTGAGCGCGGCGACCGCGCTCGCTGGTTCTAACACCGCCTACGGAGATGGAGCACTCTCCAATGATGGCGGTACATATAACTCTGCGTTTGGAAATGACGCGATGGGCGGGTTTGTTTTTGGCGGGAGCTTCAATACCGGGGTCGGAGCGCACGCTCTTCTCTATAACACCAGTAATTACAATACCGCCACCGGATACGACGCCCTCGAATACAACAATGGCAGCCAGAATACCGCCACCGGAGCAGGCGCCCTGATTACCAACAGATCGGACTCCTTTAACACAGCGACGGGAGCCGGCGCGCTTCAGCCAGGGAGAACGCACGACAAGCTGCGCAGCTTAGCAGGCTCTCCTCGCAGATGGCAGAAATGAATGCAAAGCTGGTGAGGCTGGAGCCGATCGCCTCAGTCAGTCCATCCGTTCAAGCTACCAAAGACGACATTCTAGCCCAGCATCAAATCAAAGTGACTTTCTTCGTAGACTGATGGATGTCGCCCACAAAGTGGATAGGAAAGGCGAGGTCGTCAGCAGCGCACCAGCGTGACTGAATCCTAATTCGATTCGGGCGCCTTCACATCGAATCGAGCGCTGACCAGAGCGCATCGAGTGCGCGGCGTCCTGACTCAATGGCGTCGGCAAATGATTCGGCGTCGCCGGCGCACCGTTGTGCGATCAAGCGAGCCCCCGTCTGCGAATGCCCCGCATCTGCCTTATGATGAACACTGAAGAATGCGACGGAACGATCATCGGTGATGCCGTAGAACTGCTTCAATCCCTCGATCTTCGCCAAGGCAACTGCGGGAATCTGTGCTTCGTACACGTAAATTGCCGAGAGACCCGCGACAGGCCGCTCGCTTGCGCAAAGCTCGGTAAACGTATGCACGAGATTGAGCATCGCGGGCGAAACCTGAGCTTCGAGCACGTGCGACCGGTTCACCCCAAGCGCCTCGGCAAAGCGCAGCCAAAGCTCTGGATGATTCTCTGCACCCCGCTCTTCTTCGATCAGGTTTTCGAGCAGCGCCTGCCTCATCGAGATATCGGCGCAGCGCGAGTGAAGCGCACTGAGATAGCGAGGAAACGCAGCAACGTGCGGATAATAGTTGACGGCATAGTTGCGAAGTCTCTCGATCGGAAGCTCGCCCGCCGTCCACGCCCGGTAGAAGGGATGCTCGAGCAGGCTTCGCTTTGCGATCATTTCATTCAGGGTAGCGATTACGTCACACGACATCGAAAGATCCTCCCATGCGTAGTCGTTTCTTTGTGCTTTGTGCTCGATCACGGGGCAGCGATCGCCGATCTTGCGGGAGTGATGCGTGCGATTCAACCTGGGCCGCCCCTCGGCCTTGCACCATTGCAGCCACCGAAGCCCGGCCCGGCGTCGCGATTGGCAGGATGGGTCTCCTGGTCAGCAATGAGTTGTGGACAGCGAGACTGCGCAGCGTAGGCCCGGCAAAGATCGAACCGCCGGTCCGCGGTTTTGCTGAGGATGGCCCGTCGTAGGCACTCACCGTCAATCTGTTCGCCGCATTGGCAGGGAACAGATAGCGAATATCTTCCATGATCGGCATGGCGCTTCGCACTTGCAGAGTCACGGACCGCGAACTAAAGGACTCGATCATTACCGTGAAGCGAAGGCCTTGGATTACGGAGACCCATAATGGGATGGAAATTAATTAAGAGGCCCCGAATGTGCGGCGGAGCGTGATGAGTCGGTTCGCCGCTGTTCTCTTCGACCTCGACGGTACCCTCATCGATCCCCGTGAGGGTATCGCCGACACCGTTCATCTCGTTCTCAACAAGCTTGGCGTCACCTCTCCCTTCGACGGTTCGCGTCGATGGTATGTTGGGCCACCATTGACCGAGATCTTTACCGGGGTGAGGAGTTGATGTGGCGCAGCATGGGCGAGAATTGGCCCGCTATCCGCAACCGGGTCAATCGCGCGAGGGATCTGCAACTTGCCCGTTTCCGGGGCAGCGCACTTTATTGTTACGCCCAGATGGGCGCGCGAGTTGCACGCATGGTGTGGAGTCGATGCAGGCGGCGACCTCGACCGCACGACGGTGTAGACTAGAATTGAAGACCTCGGTGGCCAGCATTTGTCGCAAGATTACTCCCGTTGACAAACCAAAGACGCTGGCTTAGCTTCGAAAGCTCGGAGAGTTGCCTGGTCAAATTTCGAGGCGGCGGTCCGACCCGTTTGTTCAGCCTGGTAAGTTCCCGATCATGTTTGACACTCTGAGCGATCGACTCGAAGGCGTTTTCAAGAAGCTCAGGGGCCAAGGCCGCATCACCGAGCGCAACATGGAGGATGCGTTGCGCGAGGTGCGGCTGGCCCTGCTCGAAGCCGACGTGAATATCCGGGTAGTGCGCGATTTCGTCGATCACATCCGGAAAAAGGCCTTGGGTCAGGAAGTTCTACGCTCGCTCACTCCCGAACAGCACCTTTTGAAGTTCGTCGCCAACGAACTTTGTGAAGTGATGGGCGGGCGCGCCCGGGAGCTCGACCTTAAAGTTAAGCCGCCAGTCAAGCTGATGGTGGTGGGACTGCAGGGTTCAGGCAAAACTACGACACTGGCCAAGCTGGCGCTGTTCCTCAAGAACGAACGTAAGCGGCATCCGCTAATGGTTTCGACCGACGTGCGCCGGCCTGCCGCGATGGAGCAATTGCGAGTGCTCGGCCATCAATGCGGAATTCCGGTCGTTGAAAGCCGCGAGGACCAGGATCCGGTCGAGATCGCAAGCCGCGCGATTTCCAAGGCGGAAGTCAGTGGCAACGACGCGCTGCTGATCGACACTGGCGGCCGGCTGCAAATCGACGAGGAATTGATGGACGAGTTGGCAAGGCTGAAGGCTGCCACGCAACCCCATCACATAATCCTCGTAGCAGACGCGATGACCGGTCAGGATGCAGTGAATGTCGCCCAAGGCTTCCATGAGCGCCTACAAATTTCCGGAGTCATCCTGACCAAACTGGACAGTGACGCCCGCGGTGGCGCGGCGTTGTCAGTGCGCGCGGTCACCGGGGCGCCGATTCTGTTTGCCGGGATGGGCGAGAAACTCGACGCCATTGAAGTGTTTCATCCCGATCGTCTGGCGTCGCGGATCTTGGGAATGGGCGATATGCTGAGCCTGATTGAAAAGGCCCAGCAGAATTATGATCAGAAGCAAGCGAAGGAACTCGAGCGGAAGCTCAAGAAGAATGAATTTACGATAGGGGACTTCGCCGACCAGTTAAAAACGATTCGGCGGATGGGCTCGCTCGGCGACCTGCTCGGTATGATCCCGGGCCTCAAGAAGCTGGCAGGCGCTGCTGATTCCGAAGAAGCCAAGCGCGAGATGGTGCGGATTCAAGCCATAATTGATTCGATGACACACCAGGAGCGCGATAATCACTTGATTTTGAACGGTCGGCGGCGGGTCCGCATTGCCGCCGGCAGTGGCACTACGGTTCAGGAAGTGAACCGCTTTATTAAGCAATTCGATCAGACGCGCAAAATGATGAAAAAAATTACCCGGGCCGGTGGAGGCCACGCAATGATGCGCGGCCTGGGGCTGGGCTGATGCGCCTTAGGACCACAAAGTGACGACAGGGCAAGCCAAAATGGAGGTCGGGCCGGGTGGGCAATAGGGCCTGCATCCCGCACATCAAATTACCTGAGGAGAAAACGGAACGCGCATGGGACTTGTGATCCGGTTGCGCCGTCATGGCAGCCGTAAAAAACCCTTCTTTCGAATCGTGGTGGCGGACTCTCGCTCACCCCGCGACGGACGCTTCGTCGATCAGCTCGGCACTTACGACCCTGCGTTTGATCCACCCAAGGTTACCTTGAGAAAAGAGCAGGCTGAACTTTGGCTCAAATCGGGCGCGCAGCCCAGTGAGACGGTGAGGAAGCTGATGCAATTAGCGTCGACCGCCACCTAGACCTCCTGACCCGGCGTCAACGGAGCCAGCCATGAAGGAACTCGTCCAGTTTCTGGCCCGACAACTAGTCAACAATCCCGATGCAGTTGAAGTAAAGGAGACGCAGGGCGATACCGCCTCGGTACTTGAACTGCGCGTTGCCAAGGAAGACCTCGGCCGCGTAATCGGCAAACAGGGTCGAACCGCCAAGTCGATTCGTACCATCCTCAATGCCGTAGCCTCGCGCACCAACCGCAAGGTCGTCCTGGAAATTATCGAAGATAAATAGCAGGACCGCCACCCGGCCAACCCGTTCGAAATGGCTCCAGCGAAAGGCGACAAGCGTAACCCTTCGGCGCCCGAGCTGATACGAGTCGGCTGCGTCAGCGGGGCTCACGGGCTACGCGGGGCACTGCGCGTTCGGTTGGATAAGATTCTGCTCTCCTGCGGCGCGTGCAACAACTCACTTTGGCCCGAAACGGAGAGACTGTCGAATATCGGATAACCAGCGCGCAATCGGCAGGTCAGGGGGCGTTCAAAGTTACCCTTGATGGCATCAGTGGCGTCGACCGGGCTGCGGCTCTGCGTGGTGCGATTGTGATGGTGGCGGCGGCTGCGTTGCCCCAGACCGCCCCGGGCGAGTTCTACTATTTCCAGGCCGTCGGATGCGAAATCGTGACGACGACGGGCTTATCTGTTGGGATCATAGCAGAAGTCTTCTCCAACGGCGCCAATGATGTCTGGGTGGTGCGTGACCGCTCGGCGGAACACCTGGTACCGGTTATCGAAGACATTGTGAAAGGGATCGATCTGGCCGCCCGCCTGGTCGTGATCGAGGCCGTCCCCGGATTGCTGGACTGATGTTGCAGTTCGAATGATGACGCAGAGTTAATCCACCACACGCGCCGATCGTTATCAGCGGACAGCGCCGAACCACCGCCACCCGGCCAACCCGTTCGAAATGGCTCCAGCGAAAGGCGACAAGCGTAACCCTTCGGCGCCCGAGCTGATACGAGTCGGCTGCGTCAGCGGGGCTCACGGGCTACGCGGGGCACTGCGCGTTCGGTTGGATAACGGTCTCATCGGGCGGGCACAAGACAGCGGATTGATTACCATTCGCACCCACGATCTGCGGGAGCATGGACTAGGCAATTATCGCCAGGTCGACGATACTCCATACGGCGGCGGTAGCGGCATGGTGATGCGCCCGGAGCCGCTCGCCGCGGCGATTGACGAAGTGATGGCGCAACATCCGAAGCTCCTGCGAATCCTGATGAGTCCGCAAGGCAAGATACTGAACCAGCCAGTCGTGCGCGAGCTTGCGCAGAACGCGTCCGGCCTCTTGCTGATCGCCGGCCGCTACGAGGGTATCGATGCACGCGTGTTGTCGATGGTCGACCGCGAAATTTCGATCGGTGACTACGTAATGAGCGGCGGCGAACTGCCGGCGATGGTGATGATCGAGGCGGTGGCGCGGCTGCTGCCCGGTGTGCTCGGCAATCCGGAATCACTGGCGGAAGAATCCTTCGGCCCTTCGGGAATGCTCGAGTATCCCCACTTCACGCGTCCCGAGGAATTTCGCGGAATGCGGGTGCCGGAAGTTCTGCTGAGTGGCGACCATCGCCGCATCAGCGCATGGCGCGAGGCAGAAGCCCGCAAAATTACCGCACAACGCCGTCCCCATCTGCTTTCCATGCCCGGCAAATTCTGAACCAGGCGGAGCGACTAGAACACCGTGGCGGACCTGTTCGTCGCACTAATCCACTACCCGGTGCTCAACCGTAACGGGCGCATCGTGACCTCCGCCATCACCAGCCTCGACCTGCACGATATCGCCCGCTCCGCGCGCACCTACGGGGTTCGGGCAATGTACGTGGTGCATCCGGTGGCCGAGCAGCGAGAATTCGCGTTGCGCGTGCTCGACCATTGGCGGCTCGACCATGGCCGTCTTTACGATTCGCGCCGGCGCGAAGCGCTTGATCTAGTCGAAGTAGTCGAAGATGTAGAGGCGGCGCTGAAAGCGGCCGAGATGATCACGCGGGCTTCTACGTTACTGGTTTACACCTCGGCGCGTGCAGGTGGTGGGATGACCTATGTCGAATTGAGAAGGAGAGTCGAGAACACGAACGGTCCGCCGCTCATGTTGATGTTCGGTACGGGATTCGGACTCGCGCCGGCGATGCGCGAGCGAGCCGACATAATCCTCGATGCGGTGCACGGTCCGGGCGACTATAACCATCTGTCGGTCCGCGCCGCCGCCAGCATAATCCTCGACCGGCTCGCGGGCCGCAATTAATAGCGGCCGTCCAAAGTCAAGCGCCTCCTGCCTTGGCAGGGTGCGGAAAAACCGATTTCTTTATGAAAGGTCTTTCCGCACTCTGCGATAAAACTGGCTTCCTTTCTTTTGATTCGCACCTCGCGGACTCGTTAGCTCGCTCCGCCTTTCGGCTCCGCTAGTGCTAGTGTTTAGTTCTCCCCTCTGGGGAGATTACAGAGAGAGAAAGCAGGGTGCGGAAGGCCTTTTTCCGCAGCCGGCTGGTGCTGAACTCCATTCGCCCCTTTACCGGCGTGCGGCGAGCAACTATCGTAACCGGGCCGTCTGTGCGTGTGGGGGCATCAAAACGGGGGTATGAAGAAGGTCCTCAGGTTATTGGGAATACTCGCGCTCGCAACTTCATTAACTTCAGGGCGAAATCCAAAATCGAACGACTTCGATCTTAGTAGCCTCAATTCCGGGGAGGGCGAGGTTGCACCCGTCTGCATAGTGCCGGCCGCGCCTGAGAACAAACTACTCAAGGTCCGCAACGCATTGCCCGCCAGAATTGTCCGGTCGTTGCCGGCATCAGTGATCGGGCGAGGCCCATCGGAGGCCACAACGGAGCCGCTGCCTATGCCGCTCTGGCTGTCAGAACTCAATCAATGGCGGCGGATGGCGGGTCTGCGCGTGGTTGCCGAAAACGCTCACCTCAGCTATGGCAGCGAAGAACATGCCCGCTACCTGGTAGTTCAAGGACCTGCCGACGCTGCGGGGTTCCGCGCTTACGACCGCAGCATAGGGCCAAGGGCTCATCTAGAGAATTCACACACCCCGTCTTACACGGTGGCAGGAGCTGAAGCCGCGATGGGTGGTTCGCTTGCGGCCGACGTTATTCAGGGAGCTGATGTTGCCTGGGAGGGTCGTGGTGAATCGGGCGACATCGACAACTTGATACTAGCCCCGTTTCATCGACTGTCACTACTTGCGCCGTGGGCTCGGGTTGGCGGCTACGGCAGCTTCGGCGAATATCCGCGCCGGGCTGCGGCACTGGCCTTGCGCGGCCCACTTGACGCTCAGCCGGACGGCCGCCCAATTGAGTTTCCTCCAGCGAACACCAACATCTCCATCAACGCGATGAGCGGCCTCGAATGGCCGAACCCAATCGCGGGACTACGGGACCAAACTTCGGAACAAGCGCTTGAAGCCTGCGGATTCGATGCGGCCGGTTTCCGCGGTTCAGACGCGACCCAGCAGAAACGCGGCCGTGAACTGCTCAGCGCGTACGGCGCAGTGGTACTGATTCCGCGCAATCCATTATCGCGCGGTCATGAATATCACGTCGGCATGCGGACATCACAAGGCAGTTTCGAGTGGGATTTTGGGCTAAAGGATGGAGCTGAGTTCGAGACGGCTCAAGCTAAGCAGACCGTAACCAGGCAAGTGGCCGCGACACGCTAAAGGGTTTAGCTTGACCAGTCCGCCGCACCGCGCCGAACCATCTCGCTGGCGAATCTTACCAGGCCTGGCTGACCGTCCAGCACCAGTTTGTCGATAATTCGCCGGAAATAAGTTTTCAGCGTGTCGCGAGTTAGATTCATAGCGGCCACCATCTCATTTGGCCTTGCGCAACTCAGCGGCCGGCCGGTATCCCACCGCAACGAAGGCTCAGGCGTTCTTCTGTTCTTTGAATGCGTTGACGAAGTCCTGCATGACAAGCGTGCCGACGACCTTCAGATTGTCGTCCAGTACTTCGAAGAGAGTGTCGGCTTCGCCGCGAATGCTGTAAAAGACGACTGCCCCCTCCTCGCCACCACCCTCCCGATGCGGCTCACCCGGGGGGCTGGAGGTATAAGTGCCGACCGGGCGAACTTCTTTGAGCGCACCATGGGGCTCATAGAGACGATGCTCGCCCTGGACCACCAACGTGTTGGTAAGCGCCAGATGCTGGTGGAGAAAAATCCGCTGGTTTGGCTCGAACTTGAGAATCAAATCGACGATCCGGTTTTGCTCATCAACGTCGAGCATCGCAAAAACGAAATGCTCGAAGTCGCCGAACGGATGCCACCGAATATTGCGATCGTCGAAAGCGTACGACGTCCTCCTAGCCGCAATGGAACTTGCCATATTTGTGGTCCTCGATTCTCCGAGTGGACGTTGACGTGTTTTATGCGCACCTCGCGGACTCGTTTGCTCGCTCCGGCCCACGGGGGCCTCTGCTAATGTCACACCGGCAAATGCGCAGCGCGCAATAAGTCGATCACAAGCTAAAGCCTGTGGCCACTCCAAAACTAGACATTCGCCAAATCGCCGGCGATCTTCTCTAATCCGGCCCGAAGTTTCGCCGGATCCGACGACGGTGGCGCCATGATTACCCGTGTCACCCCGATATCGCGGAGCGCCTTGACTGAATCCGGTTTCGGAGTTGCCATCGCGGAGAATTCGATCGCATCCGGATTGCGGCCGGCCTTTTTGGCCTCTTCGCGCGTGATCGCGAACAATTCGCTCAGCTTTTCCGGGCTGGTGAGTGTGGGAAAGAAGCCGTCACCATAGCGGCCGGCGCGGCGGGCGGCTGCCAGTGAATGGCCGCCGATGTGTATCGGAATGCCGTTTTTTTGCAAAGGCTTCGGATAGCTTTTCACATCATGGAAGTGGAAGTGTTTGCCGTGAAAGCTGGCGACCGGCTCACTCCATAATGCGCGCATCGCCTGAATCGATTCGTCGGTACGGGCGCCCCGCGCAGTGAACGGAATCTGTAATGAGTCGAACTCCTCCTTCATCCAGCCGCTGCCAATTCCGACCATCATGCGGCCGTTGGATAAGAGGTCGAGCGTTGCGAGCTGCTTGGCCAGGTAAAGCGGATGACGCTGCGGGAGGATGATTACGCCGGTGGAGAGCTTCAATCTGGTGGTGATGGCCGCGGCGTAGGCCAGCGGAATTAACGGATCGGGAATCGGCACGGCGTCTCCACCGGGCATTTGGCCATCCTTGGAGCCCGGATATGGCATATGCGGCTGCGGAATGACGACGTGCTCGACCGTCCAGATCGATTCGAAGCCGAGGGTCTCGCAGTCGCGGGCGAGTTCGGCGAATAGTTCCGGGCGGCTGAACTTTCCCGAATTGGCAAAGCTGATTCCTAGTTTCATTCGTTGATGGCTCCCTTTGCTGGTTCTCTGCGTAGTAGGGGTAGAAATGACCGGACAACCCCCTCCTAACCTCCCCCTGGTCAGGGGGAGGGATTAGGATTTCGCCGCACTGCGGTTGTCTTGCAAGTCAAGCCAACCCACACCCGGATTCTCGCGTTCAGCATTGCGGTGACTGCTCAGACGCGGGCGATAACCTCGCTACCGATTTTTTCGAGTCCGCGTGAGAGGCCCTCTTTGTCGAATGCGGGCGGCGCCACCACTACACGCGAGATGCCGATGTCCTCAAGGGCCTTGACCGAATCGACCGCCGCGCGCGCCATGCAGGAGAGTTCGAGCCGGTTAGGGTCGCGTCCGGCCCTCTGAGCTGCCTCGCCCATTGTCGCGAACAGCTCCTGCAGCTTCGGAATTTCACCAAGCGCCGGGAAGAAGCCGTCGCCCAGGCGTCCTGCCCGTTTTGCCGCAGCCGGAGAATGGCCGCCGATATGGATCGGCACGTCATTGTGCGCCGGCTTTGGGTAGCTGAGCACTGGACCGAAGTTGAAGTGCTTGCCATGGAAACTCGCAGCATTCTCGCGCCAGCACGCACGCATCGCTTGAATCGCCTCATCTGTGCGGGCGCCACGCGTATGGAAATCGAGACCCAGCGCGTCAAACTCCTCCTTGAGCCATCCTGAACCGACGCCAAGTATTACGCGGCCGCCCGAAAGCAGGTCGAGTGTGGCGATCTCCTTGGCGAGATACAACGGATGCCGCTGCGGCAGAATTACCACGCCCGTTGCCAGGCGAATCTTTTTTGTAACTGCGGCGGCAAAGCTCAGCGGCAGTAGCGGATCCGGGATTGGGACGTCCTCGCCGCCTGGAATTTTGCCGCTTTTGGAATAAGGATAGGGCGACTGATAATCCTTGGGAATGACGACGTGCTCGACCGTCCAGAGCGACTCGAAGCCGCATTGCTCAGCGGTTTGCGCCAGATGGGCGAGCAGGTCGTGATTAGTGAACGGACCGGAATTGACGAACATCAAGCCGAATTTCATGGTGGCGTTCCCTTCGTCATTTTTAGGCGCACGTCGCAGACTCCTTATCTCGGCTCCGCGGTGCTCCGCCTGGTGTTTAGGCGCACGTCGCAGACTCTGATTGTTACGCAGCTCGCAGACTCGCCTGCTCGTTGCGCTTCGCTCCACTGGCGAGCTCGGCTCCGCGGTGCTCCGTCTGGTGTTAACGCGTCAGGTGTGCGAGATCTATCGCGACGCGAGCGCATTTGGAAACAGTTTTCAGTAATTTCTTCAGTGATGGGTCTGCGGCGCACAGAAGAGAATGAGGGATAGGTGGGGAGCGCAGGCATCGGCCAGAAACAAGCCACGGGGGCTGCGCCACGGAATCATCAAGCGGAAGTGGCGGGTGTTCTCGTCCTTGCTAGGCCGCCTCCGCACGACTAATTAAGAAGTCACTATGGATACCGGCAAAATCGGAATCTGGTTCTTCCTGGACGCGATGACCGCCGCCGAGACGGTCGAGTTCGCCCGCAAGACCGAAAAATTGGGCTACGGCGCAATGTGGATACCGGAGGCGGTCGGGCGCGATCCCTTCGCGCATATTGGATACCTCGCAGCCCATACCGAGAAAATCATCTTTGCCACCGGCATCGCGAATATCTATGCGCGCGACCCCATCACAATGTCAGCGGCGTCGAAGACGATCGCGGAAGCCTCGGGCGGACGTTTCCTCCTTGGCATCGGGGTAAGTCACCGGCCTTTGGTCAGTAACCTGCGCGGTCACTCTTATGACAAGCCGTACAGTTACATGAAGGAATACCTGCCCAAAATGAAAGGCGCGCTCTATCGTGCGCCGCAGCCGCCCGAGGAGGTGCCGGTAGTCCTGGCCGCGCTACATCCAAAAATGCTCCAGCTTGCGGCCAGCGAGGCCAACGGAACGCACACCTACTTCGTTCCTCCGGAGCATACGCTAAAAGCGCGCGCCGCAGTTGGGGCAAAACCATGGATCTGCGCGGCGCAGGCGGTAATTCTCGAGACTGACGCGGCCAAAGCACGAGCGATGGCGCGTACTTACATGAAGACCTATGTGCCGCGCCTGCCGAATTACACCAATAATCTCAAGGCGCTCGGCTGGAAGGATGAAGATTTTCAAAACGGATGCAGCGACGCTCTGGTCGATGCGATTGTGGCCTGGGGTAACGAGCAGCAGATCCACGATCGTATCGAGGCGCATCTGAAGGCTGGAGCTACTCACGTCTGCATCCTGCCGATTCGAGTGGACAACGAATCGCTGCCCGATCCGCGTGTTATGGAAGCGTTGGCACCGGGGCACTAGCAGGGTGCGGAAAACCCTATTCTTGATGAAAATATCTTTCAGCACCCCTGCGATAAAACTGACTTCCTTCCTTCAGTTCTCCCCCTCCGGGGGAGATTAAAGAGCGGAAAAGCAGGGTGCAGAAGGCCTTTTTCCACAGCCTGCCAGGATTTTCACCGATTTGGCATCTAGCGCCGCCAGGCGGTCGCCGCCCGGTTTCACCGGGCGCGGGGGGCATGCAGTGATTCTGAATCGGCAATGTGCGTGTCGCAGACTCACGAGGCTTCCGGCAGCAACGGTCATCCGCTTAGTCACTGCGGCCACACTCGTGCTTGCCGTCGCCGCCGGATTCGCTGGGTGTAGCGGCTCGGAAGAGCAAGCCGGCCAAGCTGCACAACAGGCCGAGTTGAAGGCCGAGCAGGCTGAGGCTGCGGCAAATCGAGCACGCGCCGCGGCTCAGCAGGCCCAAATCGCCGCCGACCGCGCACAGAAGGCGGTCGAGGACGCCACCCGAGAGATAAATCGAGTCGCGGAGCATCTCGACCGGATCAATCATACCGAGGGCGAAAGTGACTAAATTTAACCCATTGCTCGCCTTGCGGAGCACGTATGTCCTCTGTGATAAGGTTTGTCCGATGGTCTATTATTTGCGCCTCTAATCTGGCGAGGCTCTTTTCACGGCACCGGCTCTAAGCAGAATAATCAGGAGTGAAGTGAATGAAGCTTTACGGCATGAACCTCTCGAACTTCTCGACGAAGTCGCGCATTGTCGTCTACGAAAAAGGCGCCAACATCGAGCTCGCAGCGCCGCCGGGCGGAATGAAATCACCTGAATATTTGAAAATCAATCCGCTTGGCAAGGTTCCCACGCTCGACGCCGACGGCACCATCATCCCGGAATCGGAGGTTATCAACGAATACCTGGAAGAAAAGTTTCCTAATCCGCCGTTGCTGCCCAAAAGTCCGGAGGCGCGGGCTGAGATCCGCCTCTTGACTCGCTTCCACGACCTTTACCTGGAGCCACCCCTGCGCGCCTTGTTTGGACAGTTGAACCCAAAGAGCCGCGACGAAAAGGTCGTGAATGAAAGGTTAACGGAATTGCAGACGCGGCTCGATCAACTGGAATCGATGTTGGCGGAACCAGGTAATTTCGCCGCCGGTCGTGATTTTACGCTGGCGGATTGTGCACTGGCGCCGACGACTTTCTTTGTCACCAATGTCTTGCCGGGATTCGGCGCCAAGGCTCCGTTGGAGCATCGTCCCAGGCTCGCCGCATGGTGGAGCAAAGTACAGGAGCGTCCATCGGTGAAGAAAGCGTTGGGCGAGATGGCCGAGGCGATGAAGGCGATGATGGGTGGTAGCCGCTGATTGGCCGGTCATCCACGACCTAAGCTGCTTGAGTTGAGCGAATTGTGCGGAAAATCGATTTTCACTGCCACGCGTTTCCGGCCGAGTTCTTCGAGGCGATGCAGCATATCTATCCGGACACTCTTGAAGTCAGGCGGGACGAGGATGGACGGAAGTTCGGGCTCTGGGCGAACACCCCACTGCCCGTATGGGATCACGATGCTCGCCTTGAGGATATCGACCGCGCCGGCATCGACGTCGAAATCCTCTCGAATCCGCCGCTGTACAGCCGGGTTGACGAGCGCACGCCGGAACTGTGCCGGTTGGTCAATGACGCACTCGCGGGCTCATGCCGCCGCGATCCGGACCGTTTCAAAGCGCTGGCGCATCTGCCTTTCAACGATAGCGACGCAACGCTTAGTGAAATGGGCCGGGCACTTGATCAACTTGGATGCGTGGGCGTGCTGGTCACCTCAAATATCGCGGGCCGGTATTTGGACGCACCCGAATTTGAGCCTTTTTGGGCGGAAGTAGCTCGCCGCAGGACGCCGGTTTTCATGCATCCGGCGAATTCGCCGTCATATCGCGATGACCAGCCGCCGACGTTACTTTCGTTTCCATTCGACACCACGCTGTCTGCATATAAGCTCGTGCACTGCGATTTGTTCGAGCGTTTCCCGGAGTTGACTTTGGTGCTGGCGCATCTCGGCGGCACGCTACCCTATCTCGCACGCCGTATCGATATCGCTTTCGACTGCCCCGGATTCTATGGCTCCTGTCCGAAGCCGAGGCGCCGTCCGAGCGAAACCATGCGCAAGCTCTACGTCGATACTGCGCTTGGTTGGAACCGAGGAGCATTCGAATGTGCGTGCGAACTGGTCGGGCTTGAGCATATTGTCTTCGGCACTGATTACTTCATTCGCGGCACCAATTTTATGGAGCGGACACGCGAATTTATTGACAGCATGGGGCTTAAGCCTGCCGCTCGGGAGTTGATTTATTCTGAGAACGCCGCCCGCCTTTTGAAACTTAACATATAGCAGGTGCGGAACCTCTTTCTTTATGAAAAATATTTCCGCACCCTGCTATAAAACTGGCTTCCTTCCTTTAGTTCTCCTCCTCTGGGGGAGATTACAGAGAGGGGAGCAGGGTGCGGAAGGCCTTTTTCCGCAGCCTGCCAGGCGAGCCAGCTCCTTTTCCCCAACGCGCGATGTGTCGGCGCTGGAGATGCGGGCGCTATACAAGGCGGCCGGACTCATCGCCCGCCTGCAAGAGATTTTTTGGAGGTAGTAATTTGATGGACGAGCGCGGGGTACTCGCTGGAATCCGCGTAATCGATTGTGGAACGTACGTGGCCGGTCCCGCCGCGGCGACGGTGATGTCCGATTTCGGTGCCGAAGTCATCAAAATAGAGCGGCCGGGCGGCGGCGACTTATGGCGGCTGTTCTCGAAGCTGCCCGGCGTAGCCAAGTGCGATCTGGACTGGTGCTGGGTCTTGACCAATCGCAACAAGAAGAGCGTCGCACTGGATCTCAGCCGCCGCGAAGGCCGCGAAGTTCTTCTGCGTTTAGTCGGCACCGCGGATGTGTTCGTCACTAATTATCAGTCAACCCTGCTCCAGAAATTCCGTCTGACCTGGGACGACCTCGCACCCCTCAATCGACGCCTCGTCTACGCGCATTTGACCGGCTATGGAGACGCTGGCGAGGATGCGGATGCACCGGCCTTCGATGCACTGGCATATTGGGCGCGCTCCGGCCTGATGATGAGCGTGACAGGCACCGATGGCTCGCCGGCTGCGCCACGCCCAGCGATGGGCGATCATCCGACGGCGATGTCAATGTTTGGGGCGATTATGCTCGGGCTATACCGGCGGGAGCGTACGGGCCTGGGCTCACGGGTTACCACTTCGCTGCTCGCAAGCGGCGCCTGGGCGAATGCATGTGATATCCAGGCGAAGCTGCTCAATGCCGAGTTTCCGCAGCGGAGCACTGGCGGTCATCCGCCAAATCCGCTCACCGCGGCCTATCTGAGCCGCGACGGCAAGATTTTTTTGCTGATTTTGATTGACCCGGACGTTGAATTTCCACGCTTGTGCCGCATCCTTGCGCAGCCGGAGCTGTCGCAGACCGAGCTGTTTTGCAGCAACGCCGCGCGCGAGCAAAATGCGGCCGCGCTGTACGAGATCCTGCGGTCTCAATTCGAAGCCCGCGATCTTGCCGACTGGGCTGTAGTCTTCAAGCGCGGCGATATCAAATGGGCACCGCTGCCGAGGCTCGATGACGTCGTGAAAGATCCCCAGATGCGCGCCGCGGAGGCTATCATTGGGTTAGATCACCCAGTGGCGGGCCATATTGAGACCGTCAATAGCCCGGTCTTCGTCAGTGGCGAGTCGAAGCGTAAACCGTCAGCGGCGCCGGAGATTGGCGCACACACCCGCGAGATCCTGCAGGAATTAGGCTACGGCGCCGCCGAAATCGAAACATTAATGCGTAGCGCTGCCAAGTTACAGCCCGGCGGCTGAATCTGACCTTCACTTCTCGCAGCAACGATTTGGGCGAGCCCATGGAGCGAAGTTCCGAAGATTTCCGTGGGACGGGGTGACATCGACACCCGTACTTTTGGCAGAGAGCTCACGGCATATTTTGGTTTGCGGCGGTGGTGCCCGGCAGCAGTTAATCCCGTTGTGTCGAGGTTCCTCCTGGTCCTCGACCTTGCGCCTCCCGCCCAATCGGGCACAGCCAATTCCTTCGTATGCTGGCGCCAGAGCCACCCTGCCTTTCTTGGCGCTCGCCGGTTGTCAGTACAAGTCGAGATTTTTCGCCGGTACTCAGTTTTTGCGCATACAATTGGGACAGCAAGATCAGCCGGCCGCTCTCAGGTGCGCACGTCCTAGCAGGGTGTTTTTCTTCATGAAAAATCCTTTCGCACCCTGCGATAAAACTGGCTTCCTTCCCTTAGTTCTCCCCCTCGGGGGGAGATTGCAGAGAGGGAAAGCAGGCTGCGGAAGGCCTTTTTCCGAGCCTGCTAGACTCCTTAGCTCGGTTGCGCTTCGCTCCGCCTGGTGAGGGCAGGCTTTCTTCTTCCCTGGCCACGGGGAGGGATTGGCGGCGCGGCCCTATTTCCGTGACTATGAACTAGCGGGGATTTACGCAACTAAATGCTAGTCGAGCCTTCCGGCCGCCTGCCCAACACCCAGGTCGTGAAGTACCAGGCGAGGATTCAGTACGCGGTGGTAAGTGCTCGCGGCAATCCGGTAGGGGAGCGAATCGGTTTGCAAGCGGAAGCGGACCGACTCCATCGCGGCCCGTGCCAGCCGATGCCGCAGATAACTCAGAGGCGCGCGCCGTCGATACTCCGCGAGGTAGCGGCGCACCTCTGCCCTGGTCTTGGCGCGTCCATTGTCGGCGAATTTAGTCAGATATTCGCCGATATACGGGTAGAGCGGAACACTGTGGAAGTCTCCGTGCAGGAACGTCTTCATGAAATTGCCGATGAGCATGTCGTCGAAGACTTCATTTTCAATCGCGGTCATCAACGAATTGCGCGGTGCCTCAAAGGTTATTCCCCGTTTGAACCCGAACGGGGACAATGCCACTACACAGTCCTTGCCGCCACATCGAATATTGATGAAATCCAGATAGTCAGCCAGATACTCGGCGGATTTGAAATAACGCGAGATCCGGACCTTATCGCCGGCCTCGAGTTCCTGCGACCAGTCATCGCCGAACTCACCAGGAGGTTTCGGCTCCACAACCCTGGCGCGGGGTGCCAACCGCTCCCAACTGTGATGCTCGACGTCGTAGCGAATGAACGCAGGCAGCAACCTCGAAACAGTTGAGTCAAACCCGAGTCCGTAATCGGGCAAGTCAGTGCGGTATTGTCGCGCCCAGGCGCTATCCTGACGCTCGTAGATATGCATTGAACTGAAGGGCACGAAGTACTTGGTTCCCCATGCGTGATTCAGACGCGCGATGGTGCGGCCGACCGGGCGTTTGCGCGCTGCCCGCGGCTCAATGAAACTACCGTCCTCCTGCCAGATATTGATCATGTCGGTATCGCCATAGCCGGTCAGGCACAACAGAAAAGAGTCACGATAACGCCTAACGATTTTCTTGACGAAGGGTCCCCAGCCATTATCCGCAGCATCATTGAAATCGCACACCAGGGTGCCGCCGATATCGGCCAGCAAAATGGCGTCCTGATCATAGTCTGCGATGCATAACACCCGAAGGTTTTTTGAGAGTTGGTACCACCTTCGATCCTTCAGAATCTCGACATTGAACCCTCGCTCGCGCAGCCCCGCGGCAATCAGTCCGCCGACATGATCTGGCAGCAGGAATTTCTTTCCGGCAAGCTGGTCGAGAGAACGCGCGCTCAAATGGTCCGGATGCCCATGCGAGATCCAGACATATTCGCTCCCCAACATTGCGTGCATTACTTGTTCGGGGATCTCATGCGACAAACCCCAGGAGCCGAAGTACGCCCAGCCCGTGAACCATGGGTCTGTGACAAGCATGGGCTTGCCGTCATGAAAAACGAGCACCGCATTCCCGGTGGTCTCAAAGCCGAGATTCATAGATTTTGTCGTACCTGTGAGTTGTCAACGAAAATTCTTCCGGCGACGAACATGTTCGAGCAAAAATTAAACGGCCGTATGCCCTTATTGCGGTCCATTCAGTCAGAATTGGCGAGCAATCGTTATGCCTAAGCATCTGGAACCGCAGATGGATGCGTTAAGTCAGCTTGAAACGAATGTGCAATCGCAGGCGATTTTCATACCTGAAATATTTTCAAAGCTAAATTAAACAGATTGAGAACCACTGCCCCAGTCGGCGTAGCTAGTGTCTTGCACTCGTCATTGCGCAAGCAACGGAATTTGGCGAATACTGTCTTAGCACTCGTGTTTCTTGAGGGAGCGGCGATGCTTAACGTCGGTGAAACCGCGCCAGATTTCACTGCGACTACCCACGAAGGGCAGTCGCTATCATTGTCATCTTTACGTGGCTGCAAGGTTCTCTTGTGGTTTTATCCCAGGGCCGATACGGGAGGCTGAACCCGGGAGGGTTGCGGGTTCCGTGACCAGTACAGTGCTTTCGAAAGCTCTGGCATCGTTGTTCTGGGCGTCAGCTTCGACGATGTCGCCTCCAACGCGGCCTTTGCCAGGAAGAACCACTTCCCATTCAGATTGCTGTGCGATACCGGCCGCGAAATTGGAATGGCGTATGGCGCTTGCATTGATGTCCGCTCAGTTTATGCCCTGCGTATCAGCTATCTCATCGACGAGCAGGGAAAAATCACGGCCGTCTACCCCAAGGTGAACCCTGCGGACCACGCCGCTCAGGTCCTCGCGGATGCGGCGGGCACCTAATGAGATAATTGTTGCTTAGTCTCCGCCGGCCGCCGATTCGCGTCGAGCGGCTGCGCATCTGGAGGCAGGCCGATCGCGCGCACAGCTTTGACGGACGCTATCGTCAACCTGGTTCGGGCAGGATTGGGCGCCGCGAAGCAAACATTTATTGGGGAGGTCGTGCTATTCCAGGCGGAGCTGCGATTGTATATTCAACGACGTCGACGCCAGTGGCGGTTAGCTTCGCTGCCCATAAGTCAGTCTCCTGGTCGAAGATTTCGACCAGACCAAGGTCGCGCAGATATGCAAGCTCGCGCCGCACCTCCATCACGGTGAAAGGAAGTTTGACATCGTGCAGCGTGCGCCAGATGATACTCTCGTTGCATGCGAACGGACGGCCGGCGTCGAGGACTCGCAGAATGCGCCAGCGCGCTTCCTCGCGTTGTTTCTGTTGCAGGTCGATACTCATCCAGCCGATACCTCCGCGCCTATAAGACCGTTTGATTGGATACCCCTAACCCTCAGAAGGCTCCGCTAGCCGGCTGTTGAACAGTCTTCACCGCCTGCTTCGCCCTCTGAAATCTGCTGTGAAAATGTCGCCTACGTTTCATCCTTGCGCGGGTGGGTCACAGACCGATTGAGCACCTCCCGCGCAAGCGGGAGAGAACTGGAGGTAGGCAGCCTGTTTTATGCCAGGTGTGGAAAGACTCTTCATAAGCTCATAGGGGCTTTTCCGCATCCTGCTAAAGACGCTCGCGGCGCAGTTCGGCTAACTGCTCGCGCATCTCGGCTCGAATCGCGTCAATCTTCGCCTCGAGGGTATTGCCGAAGCGAATCCAATCCTCGCGGCGAACATATTCAAGCGGCAAGTCGGCGCGCATCCGCAGAATGTCGTGCTCGATCTGGGCTATTCTGTCTCCAATCTCGCGCTCCAATTCTGTGAATCGGTTGGCGTTTATGAGCAAGTAGGAATCACGAACTCCCAGTAGCCACTTGACCGCACCGATATTCAGTCCGGCCATGGCGAGAATCACGCTCGCGCCCGCCACAACCAGTTGCCAGGCTTGAAATTCGGCCATCGTCCACTCTCACTCTGTGTGCCCGCTCCCCAAAGCAGAAGTTGAGCAGCGGCAGACAGTACTGCGCCGCTTGTTCTTGATCGAGAGGGAGTAAGTTTATCGCACCAATTCTCATCACCAGCACAGAGACCGCTTAACTCATATGATTCCCAAGCCGGCGTCTGCGCTAAGCATCATCGACTAGGATTTCCACTAACGTGCGGAATCGAGTCCTGCGTGACGGGAAACGCTAACCGAAAAGCGGCCTTGTCTAAACGGGTGACAATGTCACCCGTGAACGATTGTTGGCGCATCGATATGAAAGGCCGCTAATGATTTAGCTCGGTGTAGATACCGGGTCCTCCGGAAAACAACGGCAACTCCCTCCGTTAATAGGCGACGCACTGCTTCATGGGCGCTACCAGTCTGCCGCCAATCTCCGAGGTCTGTGCAGATCCGTAATCTTCCTTCGCAGCAGCCGAAAAATAGTACGGCGGCTGCGGCCGACGGCCAGCGCGATTTCATTGATCTTGCAACCTTGACGGTGCAATTCAGCAATGCGCCGGTATACGTTGTCCTCGGACATGGTATTTGGAATCTGCAGATAATCGCCACCAAAACGCGCGCACAGCGCGAAGGCTGCGCTGTGCCCAAGAATCTGGGTGAGCTTGGCGTCCGGTGTGCTGCGCACCGGCACCCAGATACGCGCGCCACCAAATTCGGCGATTATCCTTTCAGCCGACTCGCGGCCCACTAGCTCGCCCAGTGTTCGCCACAGCGATTTCTTTACACCTATCGCCTCGCTGCACAATCCTCTAGCAGGGTGTTGAGAAAGGGGTGCCAATGGCAGTTGCTGGTGCATCGGTCTCAACACTGTGAGTAAAAGCTGGCTTCCTTCCTTTAGCTCTCTCCCGCTTGCGGGGGAGACTACGGAGGGGGATGCAGGCTGTGAAGACCTTTTCAACAGGCTGCTGGCATGTTGCGACCGAGGCGGGTCCTTCGGCTGTGTATATCGCAAACTCATTTGTGTGGCCTCGCTCATTGGTCAATCGCTTGCTGCAAGCGTTCACCGTCCTTTCTACCTTCGCTTAATCTGCTGGCTCGATTTTGCCCGCCTGCGGAAATCTGCGCCAATTGCCAACCGTGGGGCGCTGCTCTGCTGAGGTACGAGCGCCTGTCGGAGCGAGCTCTGCCTCAACTAATGGTTTCGATGCGTTTATCAATTGCCGCGAGTCGGAATCTCAATGCGGCTGCCATATCGTCGCGCGGTGGTCCACCGTGCGCACGATCACCCTGAATGAAAGCAAGCTCATTGCGTAGGCGGGTCCTTTCGACATGGCAGCGCTCACCGAGCCAACCCGCAATTTCACCGATGTCCGGTAGCCGGATCGCTTCGTTCATCTCTCGTTCTCCAGGGAGCTGTGATTCCGATCGCCTCTGCCCGTAGCGGCTTATTGTTCCGCTCGAAGAGCGGCACTGCAGGACGTGCGAACAGTCATTCTCTGCTTACGCTTCGTGCCGCCCGACGCCGCGCCTGCGGAGCGCGAACACTTCCGGCTGCCAAACGGATTACCGCTGTCCGCCCGCCCGCGTATTCGAGCCGAATTAATGGGATCTGGTTACCGGCCTTGCGCAATCCCAGCGTATCCTCGATGTAGGCAAGGTCGGCCTCCCCTTCGGGCAGGATTTCTAGATGTGACCGGCAGAGTTCAAGCCTCATTTGCGCGTCCTTCCATGTGCAGCGCACGCGCGTTGTTGGCCAATTCAGCAATCGGCCTGCGTTCAAGCGCTTCAATCACTATCGCTTCGTCGAACAGAACAACACGAGGAGAGCGCGGGCCGACCCTAAAGCGCCGCCAATGAGTTAGGGTACGATCAAACGTGCCCGAGAGCGGGCTGCGGGCCGAGTGCCACAGCGGGCTGGTTGCTTCCGTCGCGTCGCGTTTTGTGCGATTTTGCATCACGGTTTCTGGAGCTTACGACTTTTGGCGTATTCGGTCAAGTCAATTATCGAGGGTGGCCGAAAATCCATTGCAGCGGGGTTCCTGTGCAGTACGGCTTCATCGAGCGCCTGCGCGAGGTGGTGGACCACATAGGCGGGCAAAAAGAGCTGGAGCGTGTCAGCGGCGTTGATCAGACCACGATCTCGGCTTGGCTCAAGCGCGCCAAGAATCCGAAGTTTCAAACTGTCAAGAAGATTGCTGATGCAACCGGTTTCTGCGCACAGTGGTTGTATCTTGGCAGCGGGCCGAAACGCGCGGACGACGAGTCTCCGTCAGTAGCTGGTCCGCCGCCGCTCGATCTTGAATTGCTGGCTCAGATAATCGAGCACGTCGAGAGCGCCCTCACCCTTCGTGGTCACCAGTTCCGGCTGAAGCCCCGGGACAAGGCTCGAGTGGTAGCCCTCGCTTATGACTTCTATCGGCGATCTGGTAACAGCGAGATTCGGCGGGCGAAGATTCTCGATTTCCTCCGGCGCGCCCCGTCCTGACGGTTACGACGTCAAGCGTAAGCATCCGAGCAGCCACAAAAAAAAGGCTGGACTTTAGCCGCCGGTCGGTTAAGATCATCAGCGACGGGGGGAACTAACAGTCAATGCAACATAACAGAGAGTTGCCACACTCGCAAATCTTCCGGAGCGTCAAGCCTGCCGAGCACAACCTGAAGGGCCCGCAGATCACCATTCGCGGCGACAACAACCTGATCAACCTCGGCACCAGCGGCGTAGTGAGAGTAAATGCAGGAAGTCCTGTTGATTCAGCCTTGCAGCCGCCGCGTAACGGCCACTGGCCGCAGCAGATTCTCGACGCCATCCGCGTCAAAGCGATCGAGACGCGACGTTCGAGCGACGAAGTGTGTGAGATCGCCGCGCGCGTGCTCGGGCGCGCAGTAGTAACACTTGAAAAACTGAGCGCGCGAGAGTTGGCGCGCATCTATGAAGCTGTATCCGCGAGCGGGGGTAAGGCCTGATCGTCGTGGCTGCTTTCCCGCCGGGCAAACCAACCCGCCTCTGAGCCGAACGTTGACGCTACTCTGCAGACGGCCGCCACCAGCATGAGCCTTGCTCGACCGAACTAATTAAACAACGTCGGCGGTCTGGGGGCCTTTGCTGTACCACTGTGCTCGCAGCTCCCAATCCGCACCGTCTGTGAATCGCCGCATCGTTCCGTACGGACACGGGTGACAGTGTCACCCGTTTCATTGGACGGGCTGAGGGATGAGGATGGACGCCAATGAGAACGCGTCCAAGTGGTCGACTTCTGGCTGCCCCTCCGGCGAGCACCCGAGCACCCCATGCGCCCTGCGAGTCGCTCTGTGCCGGGACGCTTGGTGGTCGCCTAGCCAGTAGCACCTCCGGCTCATTGGCCTCGTTATGCTCATTGACGAACAAGAATTCGCGCGGCGGCCGCCATCTGCCGATCCATAGCGCCGCTGATGCGTGCAAGGCGCGGGCGGTGTGGGACATGATTCTGCGCGCGGCCAAGCGCTGCGGCATCGAACATGAATGCGCGATGCCCTCCTCACACCTCAGCGAAGCCGGCAAAGACTTTTTTGTGGCACAGGATTCCGGCGTCTGTGCGTCGAGCTGCGCGGTCGCGCTGAGCGCAGATGACGCCCCGGAATGGATCGAACTCATCCCCGCCGGCAAGTTTTCTGCGGTGGATGGGCGCGGCCCCTTCCTCAACGATGACGCTGAGAGCGTCGTCGCGGCGAGCATCGCGAAAATGCCCCAGGTGGGGCTGGTGCTCGATTACGATCACAGCACCGACCTCGCGGCGCCCGAGGGGCGGCCGGCGCCGGCGGCCGGGTGGCTCAAGCAGTTCAAGATCGAGCGCGGCGCGATTTTCGCCCGCATCGAATGGACCGACGAGGCAGCCGCCGCAGTCAAGGAAAAGAAATATCGCTACGTCTCGCCGGTGTTCGAACACAGCAAAGACGGCAAGCTGCTATGTATCCTGCGCGCCGCCCTGACCAATAATCCGGCGTTAATCAATCTGCCCGCAATCGCATCCGCGCGAACGCAGGCTGCATCCCCTCCCTTGCCCTCCCCCGTGTCAAACAACAGGGGAGGGGACAGAACAGGCCAAGACCGGGGGGCAAACCGGGACTCCTTAAAACCTCCCCATGACCAGGGGGAGGGTAGGGTGGGGGTCTCTCCAGGAGTTGCTCGCATGGCAAAAGAAGACGGCAAACCAATGAAACTCAGCGAAGTGATGGCCGTGCTCGAGGAAGCATATCCCGATGCATCCGCCGACAAATTGATGAAAGCCGCCGCCTGCCTGATGGCCGAAGACGGCGATGACGACGGCGACGAGCCGGACGACGAAGCAGCACAGGCGGCCGACGGCGACTCCTACGAGAACGAAGATGCCGATCGGATGGCGGCGCGGCAGGCTGAAGAAATGGCCAAATGCTCGTCCGATGGCGAAAAGGCCGACATGGCCAAGCAGCACGCTGAGCAGAAGGATCGCTTCGCCAAACGCATGGCGCGGCAGAACAAGGGGCTCGAAGTGCAAAATCGCAACGAGAAGATCAGCCAGCGGTCCCTCGCCCGCTCTTTTGCGGGAGAGGGAAGGGTGAGGGTGCAGACTCTGAGCGAGGCCGTCGCCAGGCATCCGATGGTGCTCAAGATGGCAACCGACCTCAATCAGATGCGGGCAACACAGGCTAAAGCCTGTGCCACTGAGAAGGTCGATCAGGCGATCCGTGACGGGCGCCTGGTGCCGTCGCAGCGTGATTGGGCGATTGAATACTGCAGCGCCGACTTCCAGGGCTTCGAGAAATTCGTCGGCGCCCAGCCCAAGATTCTGCAGGCCGGCCCGGATGGCACCTTCACTGCGCGAATTGGCGACGCCCCGGCAGATGCTCTGACGCAGAAAGAGCTGATGGTAGCGGAGAATTTGGGCGTCAGCCCCGAGAAATTCGCCGCCGCCAAAAAGGCGCGTCTCAGCCACAACGTCCATCTGGACTGAGTTCTGAGGTGGCACCGGCTTTAGCCGGTGGTGTTTTCAGAGCAGAACACAGGCTAAAGCCTGTGCCACTGGAGAAAAACAGAAATGGCAGCACTATCCGCATCACGCAACACCCCCGAATGGAATGGCGCCCCCCGCTATCACGTCGGACCGCTTCCGGTCGAGGCGTCCAGCTCACTCTATATCGGCGGCATCGTCTGCCTGAACTCCAACGGCCGTGCGGTCAAAGGCCAGGCGCTCGGCGCCTCTCCGCTCGACACGCTGAAGGTCATGGGCATTCTTGAATACGTCTACGCCGGCGGGATTCTGCCGCCTGGTGTCGACGCGCTCAACCAGACCGGCAATGGCGGCTTGTATCCCGGCGCGACTGCGACTCTCGGCACGGCCGGCGCCATCATGGTTGGCGTGATTTCGAGCATCTTCGGGATGGACGTCGATTCGTCGATTACCGACAACACCTGCATCGGCAAGCTGGCCTTCTGCGTCGATGACCACACGGTCGGACTCGCCGATGGCAGCGGTGGCACCACCGTCGCGAACACCACGTCAATCACTGTGCCTTCGTCGGCGCCGCTGATTAACGTGCTGAAACCTTATATTCAGCCGGGCACCTTCAATGCGTACTCGGCAACCGGCGGGGGCGGGACTCATTACGTCGAGAATACGACTTCGCGGTTAACTACCAGTCAGGCCTCTTCCAGGTGCTCGCGGGCGGTGCGATTTCAGCCGGCGGCACCGTCTACATCACGTACAAATACGGGCTGCCGACCAAAGTCTGCGTGGGCGAGCTCGTCGCGTACGAGGGCGGCCTGGCCTTCGTCAACATGTACAAACAGTCGCTGCGGGCAGTAAACGGCCTCCCGCTGGCGGGCAACTGACATGAGCGCAACGGCGCGATTGTCACCCTCGCGCGTGTCTGGCGCGCGAAGGGTCCCGGAGAGCGAAGACGCGGGATTCTTCGCGGCAGCCACGCGAGAATGACAGAGAAAGCGATTATGGACTCGAAGAAGTGGTGGCAGAGCAAAGCAATCTGGGGCGGCATCGGCGCTGCGGTCGGCGCAATTGGCGACATGTTCGTCAAGGGCGGCCCGACGCCGGAGAACCTGATGGCGCTGGCCGGCGCAGTCATCGCGGTTTACGGCCGGCTGGTAGCGACCACCGCAATCAAGTGAGACACCAAACAAAGAAAAGCATCGCTTGCGATCGGGGGAGACGAAGCGTGAGTGACATTCAGCCTCCGGCGCTCCCCCAACTATCTGTCATTCCGAGCCCAGCCGAGGAATCAACGCGAAGCGATTCAGGGCACGGCGCCTGAGCGACCCGACATCAATTTGAACTGAGAGGACCCATGGAAATCTCTGCGAACAACCTCACGACCCTGTTTACCGGCTTCGACACGATCTTCCAGAAGGGCTTCGAAATGGCGCCCTCCTATTACGAGAAGCTCTGCTCAATCGTGCCGTCGTCCACCAGCCAGACCATCTACCCCTGGCTCGGCCGCACCACCGGCTTTCGCGAATGGGTCGGCGACCGCGTGATGCAGGCGCTCGAAGCGCACGCCTACACCATCGTCAACAAGACCTTCGAAGACACCGTTGGCATCGAGCGCGAGCGGATCGAAGACGACCAGTACGGCGTGTATGCGCCGGTAATCGAGCAGTTAGGATGGGACGCCAAGACCCATCCCGACCAGCTTATCTTCGGCATGATGAAGGCCGCAGTCACCGGTTCTCCAGTGACTATCGGCAAAATCACCATCCCGGTGCCGATTTGCTTCGACGGCAACAATCTCTACTACGCGTCGCATCCGGCGGGGCCGGCCGGCGAACCGGGCGCCGACACCACCTATTCGAATCTCGATTCGGGCGGCAGTGGCGCGTACTGGTTCCTGGTCGATGCGGCGCGTCCGATCAAGCCCTTCATCTTCCAGAAGCGGCGCGAATACGCAGTGACCAGGATGAACACCGCGACCGACGAAGCGGTCTTCTCGCAGCGGCTCTTCCGCTACGGGGTCGATGTGCGCTGCAACGCGGGCGTGGGGCTGTGGCAGTTGACCTACGCCAGCAACAAGGATTTGGGGAATCCCGGCAATTACGCCGCCGCAGTTGCGGCGCTGCGCAATATCAAGAGCGATGCGGGAGTGCCGTTCGGCGCCTGGAACGGCCAGCCAACCACCCGCTTCCTGGTGGTTCCTCCTTCGCTGGAGGAAGTCGCCCGTCAACTTCTGCACGCGACCTTCGGCGCAGGCTCAATCGGCGGCGCGGTAAGCACGATTCCAATCGCGAACATTTATTTGAACGATGCGACCCTGATAGTCAGCGAGTGGCTGGCGTAGGGAAGCTGTCAGCGGTCAGCACTCAGCAGTCAGCCAGATCCGTTTTGGCTGCTGCTCTCTGGCTGAAAGCTGACCGCTGAAAGCTGAGGGCTGAGAGCTTAGAACCATGAGTTATGCGCAGGTGGGTGATATGCAGGCAAGATATCCGAACAGAGATCTTGTCCAACTCACCAACGAAGACCCCACCGTCACCACGGTCAATTCTGGGTTCCTGGCGACTTTTCTGGGCGACGCCTCGGACGAAATCGACGCGTACCTCGAAGCCCGCTTCGCCTTGCCGCTCAACGATCCGCCGGCGATTCTGATCCGGCTCTGCTGCGAGATCGCGATGTACCATCTCAACGCGCTGCGGCCGATTCACGACCTCGAAGACGCCAAGGACAAGTACGAAAAAGCGATCGCGTTCCTGAAGGAAGTGAGCGACGGCAAGCGCACGATGGGCCTCAGCGCCGACGGCCAGGAGCCCGCCGACCCCGCCAGTCCTGCGGTGGTAATGGACGTGAATATGGCCGGCGGTAATCCGTCGTTGCCGCAGCGGGTCTTCACGCGAGGAACATTGAAAGGATTTTGACCGCTCCTCCCTCATCCTGAGCGAAATGAAGGATCTACGCGAAGCATATCTCTGGAAAGAAGATGGCGCCAAAGAACAAGCCAGTCATCAAGCCTGCAGCATCGACCGATGGCTCACCAAGCCGCACTGCCGCCTTTAGCCTGGATTATCTGAGAGGGAGACGTATGAAGGACCGGAGGCAGCAGAATCTTGTAGGTAAGCTTCGGAAGCCGTCCCTTGAGGTCCCCTACCCAGCGCCGCGCGCCGGGCTCTCGCGAGCGGCAGAGAGAATAGGAGCAGGGCACTGAGGTGGCGGCCGTGCTCGATAGTCCGTGGGGTGGACAGACCTTCTCGCTTGCGACCCCGCTTGATATCGCAACGATCGAGGCTGCGATTGTCGCGCAGCTCCAGGCCGCGATCGGCAACCTGCTCGAAGTCACTCATTTCCCCGACAAGCCCGAAGCCTATGAAATGCGCCATCGGATCGGGGTGGCGATGGTTATCTACATGGGTGGCGACTACGGCGAAATAATCGATATCGGTAACGTCGCCCAGGAACGCACGATGGAGTTCGCGGTGGGGCTGCGGATTCGCGACCTGGGATGGGCCTTCGGCGGACCTCCCAGCGGTACGTCGCCGGGAG
>WNFC01000899.1_pt1 | contig 31606 bp, 24 predicted proteins | sample 5400541 | NCBI WGS metagenome assembly WNFC01 (sample SAMN13153342, study PRJNA577476) | soil metagenome | isolation source: 120 cm saprolite under Douglas fir tree site 2 hole 2 replicate 1 | place: USA:California | collected 2015-04-18
GATAGCGAGCCGGGACGTCGGGACGCCGTCGAGCGCGGGGACCAGCAGCAGGGACAGCCCCAACATCGTGGCGGCGAGGCAGGCCACGGCAGCAGTCTGGAACTGCCACCTTCTCGGCATGAGGTGCCGCGGCTTGTGCATCATCGGCGTCGTCCCTCAACCGGCCGGCGGGGAGCCCGGCCTCGTGGCAAGCCTCGGGCCACCCGCTGGGTGTGACCTGGTCGCACCTTGTGCGTGTCCTGTGAATGTTTCCCCGGGGAGGCCGCGACCCGGCGGGCCCCAGCGGGCCGGGTAGCCTTCGGGCATGTACGACGCCGTCGTCGTGGGGTCCGGTCCCAACGGGTTGGCTGCGGCGATCACCCTCGCCCGCGAGGGGCAGTCCGTCCTCGTGGTCGAAGCGCAGGCTCGGGCCGGCGGGGGGACCCGCTCCGAGGAGCTGACCCTGCCCGGCTTCGTCCATGACGTCTGCTCCGCGATCCACCCGCTCGGTGTCGCCTCGCCGTTCTTCGCCGGCCTGCCCCTGGCGGATCACGGGCTGCAGTGGATCCACCCGGACGCCCCGGCGACCCATCCGCTGGACGGAGGCACGGCGATCGTGCTCGAGCGGTCGCTGGAGGCCACCGTCGACGCCTTGGGGACCGACGGCCCGGCGTGGCGCCGCCTCGCCGGCCCGCTCGTAGCCGGATGGCCGGCGTTGTCGGCAGCCCTGCTCGGCCCGCTGCTGCGGGTCCCGCGCCACCCGGTGCCCCTTGCGCGATTCGGGCTGCGGGCCGTGCTGCCCGCCACCACCCTCGCCCGTCACCTCTTTGCCAGCGCTGGCGCCCGTGCGGCCTTCGCCGGGCTTGCCGGCCATTCCATCCTCGACCTGCGCCGGCCGCTGACCGCAGCGTTCGGCCTGGTCTTCGCAGCCACCGCGCATACCGTCGGGTGGCCGCTGGTGGCCGGGGGATCCGGACGCATCGCGGATGCGCTGGTGTCCTACCTTGCGTCGCTGGGGGGCGAGGTCGTCACCGGCCATCCCGTGGGCTCCCTCGCCGACGTGCCGGACGCCCGGGCCCTCCTGTTCGACGTGACCCCCCGCCAGCTCGTCGGCATCGCCGGGGACCGGCTTGACGCCGGCTACCGGCGCCGGCTGTCCCGCTACCGGTACGGGCCCGGGGCCTTCAAAATCGACTACGCCCTCGAGGGCGCGGTGCCGTGGGCTGCCCCGGCGTGCGCCCGGGCGGCGAGCGTGCACGTCGGGGGCACCCTGGAGGAGATCGCCGCCGCCGAGGCCGAGGTCGCCCGGGGGGGCCATCCCGAACGGCCGTTCGTGCTCTGCACCCAGCCAAGCCTGTTCGACGCCACGAGGGCGCCGGCAGGCCGCCATACCTTCTGGGCCTACTGCCACGTGCCCCATGGGTCGGACGTCGACATGACGGCCGCCGTCGAGGCGCAGATCGAACGGTTCGCCCCGGGCTTCCGCGACCGGGTGCTCGCCCGCCACGTCATGGGCCCGGCCGCCCTCGAGGCGCACGAGGGCTCCAGTCGCTCTCCCGCCCGGTGCTCTCCCCGCACCCCTACACCGTGCCGCTCGAAGGCCGCCCCGCCTTCCTGTGCTCGTCGTCGACGCCCCCCGGCGCGGGCGTGCACGGCATGTGCGGCTGGTGGGCCGCGAGGGCTGCCTTCGAGGTGCTTCGTTGATCTGTGCCCTGGGTGGCGAGGATTTACCCTTCCGTAACGTCCAGGCTCTACGATCTCCCCAGTGAAGAGTCGTCGGGCCCGCAGCGCTGCGAGAAACCGAGCAGGATGTCACCGCCGCTGTGCCCGGACCGGGCCGACCGGCGAGCGTCCCTCGCTCCGTAACCACTTCATCTCCTGTCCATGGGCCAGCGCCGTCGTGCCGGGTGCAGCCCCCGCCGGTACAGTCATTCCGGACACCGTGGCAGGTCCCCACGGGGGCCCCCACGCCACCAGACCGAGGAGGTCGGATTTGCAGGCCGAGGATCCTGTCGACTGGGTGGACTGCCCGCAGTGCGGGCTGCCGGCCTACGTCGTCGACCGGTTCGTGCGCCCCTCCACGGACGGGCCGCTGCCCCACGCCGTGACCGTCTGCCCCCAGCTCCACCACCTCTGCACAACTGACGAACGCACCTCGGGAGCCGTCACGGACGAGGAGGCGCCGGCCGCCGAGGCGCCGGCCGAGGCCGAGGACCCGGCGGAACCCGGCTCCTCGTGACCGCCCCCACAGACGGGGACCCCACCGAGCCGGCACTGCCCTCAGGCCCGGCGCTTGACCCGCCGCCCGTCGGCCCCGCCGAGAGCGCGCACCCGATGATCTTCAGCCTTCGGATCTCCCTGCCTGACCTTCCGGGGACGCTCGGCCGCATCGCAAGCGCCTTCGGGAAGGGCAGCGTGAACATCCTTACGCTCGACGTCATCGACCGGGAGGACGGGATGGCCATCGACGACCTCCGGGTGGAGGCCCCCCGGGGGATGCAGGAGGCCCTGCGCCGGGCTGCGGCCGACGTTCCGGGATTCGCCGTCGAGTACGTCCGGCCCCTGGAGGCCTTCCGGCACGTGCTCGAGCCGTTGGAGCTCGCGGTGTTGCTGGAGGACAGCGGCTCCCAGGCGATGGTGCAGCTCGTGGAGCACCTGCCCGACGCGTTCGGGGCGACCTGGGCCATCGCGATCGATGTGTCCGCAAGCCGTGACGCTCCTCCCGCGGTGCTGGCGGCCAGCATCGGCGCCCCCAGCGCGGCGCGCCTTCCTGCGGCGTGGCTCGACTTCAGCGAACTTGTTTCGCCGACGTTCGGCAAGGCCGGGGCCGGCCGGCCGGTGCCGAACTGCGACGACGACGACCTCGAGGTTGCCGCGGCCCTGCTCGACCGACCGTGCGCGGCGGTGCTCCTGGGCCGGGAGCGGGGCCCGCGTTTCCGGGCATCGGAGCTGCGGCATCTCGGGCTGCTCGCGCGCATCGCCGCGTCGGTGACGGCCAGGTCCGACAGTCTCGTCCAAGCCGTCTAGCCGTTCGTCGGACACGACGGTTTCAGGCCGAAGGCAGTCTGAAGAATTCCTATCGCCGCCGGTCCGCGCAGGACTACGATTCCCCTCGGGGTGTGGGGTTCGGGGGGGAGGGTGGGTCGGTGCAGGCCACGATGCAGCAGTTTCCGCTGACCATCACCCACATCCTCCGCCACGGCGCCACCGTCTTTGGCGACACCGAGGTGGCCACCTTCGACGGCGAGCGCGTGCGGCAGGGCAGCTTCGCCGGGGTCGCGGCACGGGCCGGACGGCTCGCCGCGGCCCTCGCTCGTCTGGGAGTTCGGCGGGGCGACTGCGTCGGCACGTTCGGCTGGAACCACCAGGAGCACCTCGAGGCCTACTACGCCGTGCCCTGCATGGGGGGCGTCCTGCACACGCTCAACATCCGGCTGTTCGCCGACCAGCTCACCTACGTGATCAACCACGGCCGGGACAAGGTGGTGATCGCCGACGCTGCCCTGGTCCCCGTGCTCGCCAAGCTGGCCGGCGAGCTTGGCTCCGTGGAGCACTACGTCGTCGTGGGCGACGGCGACGCCTCCGCCCTGCCCGGGGCTCTCCGCTACGAGGACCTCCTGGCCGCCGAGGACGAGGGCTATGCGTGGCCAGATCTGGACGAGAACTCGGCGGCCGCCATGTGCTACACGACGGGGACCACCGGCGACCCGAAGGGCGTCGTCTACAGCCACCGCTCCGTCTTCCTGCACGCCCTCTCGGAATGCTCGGGGGCTGCCTTCGGGCTCAGTGGGCAGGACAACATCCTCCTCGTGGTCCCGATGTTCCATGCCATGGCCTGGGGTATGCCCTATGCCGCGTGGTTGGTGGGCGCCGGCCTCGTCTTCCCGGGCCCGTACGTGCAGGCCGAGCCGCTGAGCCGGCTCATCGCCCTCACCCGCCCGACCTTCGCCGGGGCGGTGCCGACGGTGTGGACGGACCTGCTCCGCCACTCGGAGGGCGCCAGTGTCGACCTGTCTTCGCTCCGCATGGTCGTGTCGGGCGGCTCCGCGGTCCCCCCGTCGCTCATGGAGCGCTTCCAGCAGCGCCACGGCGTCCGGATCATCCAGGCCTGGGGGATGACGGAGACCAGCCCGGTCGCCGCCATTTCGTTCCCGCCTGCTGGCACGCCACCCGAGAAAGAGATGACCTGGCGCGCCAAGACAGGCCGGCCCATCCACGGCGTCGAGTTCCGGCTGTGCGACGACGCCGGCAACGTGCTCCCGTGGGACGGGGCGGTCGTGGGTGAGATCGAGGCCAGGGGGCCCTGGGTCACGGGCTCCTATCACGGGGTGGATGCGGTCGAGAAGTTCCACGACGGGTGGCTTCGCACCGGTGACGTGGGGACGATCGACCCGCTCGGGTTCGTCCAGATCACCGACCGGGCGAAGGACGTCATCAAGACCGGCGGCGAGTGGATCTCGTCGGTGGAGCTCGAGAACCATCTCATGGGCCACCCGGCGGTTCTGGAGGCGGCGGCGGTCGGCGTCGTCGACGAGCGCTGGGGCGAGCGGCCGCTGGCCTGCGTCGTCCTCCGGGACGGCACGCAAGCCGGCCCGGAGCAGCTTGCCGAGTACCTGTCGGCCAAGGTGGCGAGATGGTGGGTGCCGGAGCGTTGGGCGTTCATCGATGCGATCCCCAAGACCAGTGTCGGAAAGTTCGACAAGAAGGCCCTGCGCGCCCGCTACACCAGCGGCGACCTGCCGGTGGAGATATTGCCCGTCTCCGGGCCGGTGCGTTGACCCCTCTCGCGGGGGGATGTAGCGTCCCGTTCAGCACTGACGTCGGAGGCGTCACGTGAGCTGGGACATGGTGTTCGACAGTACCGAGCAAGGGAGGCGGAGATGAGGAAGCGGCTGTACCTCGTCATAGCCATGCTGGCTGCGCTGAGCATGGTTGCCGCGGCATGCGGCAAATCGACCACCACCACCGGCAGCACGAAACCGTCGTACAAGATCGGCCTGATGGGGGCGCTCACCGGCGCCAACGCGCAGCTCGTCGTGGGATCCGAGAAGGGGGCGCAGCTGGCCATCAAGCAAGCGAACGACAAGGGCGACCTGCCCGTCACGCTGAGCCTCGACCCCCAGGACACGCAGGGCGACAAGGACAAGGCGGTCCCCCTCGCCAACCTGCTGGCCGGCGACACCAGCGTCCTGGCCGTGATCGGCCCTGCGTTCAGCGGTGAGTCCTTCTCCTCCAACCCGATCCTCAATTCGGCGGGCATCCCCTCAATCACCCCTTCGGCCACGAACCCCGGGCTCGCACAGAGCGGCTGGAAGTACTGGTTCCGGGCGGTCGGCAACGACAACTCGCAGGGAGGCCCCGCTCCCGAGGTGATGGAGAAGATCTTCAAGGGATCCAAGGTCTACGTGGCCGACGACAACACCGCCTACGGCAAGGGGCTGGCCACCATCGTGCAGAACGGTCTCAACGCTCGGTTCCCCGGCGCACTGGTGGGGTCCAACTCCGTCGACCCCGGCAAGGACGACTACAGCGACCTCGCCAATAAGATCGTCACCTCCAAGGCCGACGTGTTCTTCTGGGGTGGCTACTCGCCCGAGGCGGCGAAGATCATCGCCCAGGCCCGAGCCAAGGGCTTCACGGGCACCTACCTCGGGGCCGACGGGAGCAAGGACACGACCTTCCTGAGCAACGCCGGGGCGAGCGGGGAGGGGGCCTACTTCCTCTGCCCGTGCGCGGATGTCGCGACGATCCAGGACCCCATCGACACCAAGTTCGTCTCGGACTACAAGGCCTTCGCGAACGCCGACCCGATCATCTACTCGGGTGAGGGGTACGACTCGGCCAACCTCATCATCGAGGCCATCCGCAAGGCCGGCAAGCCTGGCTCGGACATCGCCGCCTACCGCACGTCCCTGGGCACGAACATCGCGCAGACGACGGGCTTTGCCGGCACCACCAAGACGTACGCCTTCCAGGCCAACGGCGAGCTGGTCGACAGCGCGGTGGTCATCTACCTCTACAAGGTCGTCGGCGGCAAGTTCGTCCTCCAGGGCAAGGTGAAGGACCTGCTCGCCAAGGTATAGAGGCATAGGTAGCGCCGCTGCCGGTTGGGGTCACGCCTGCCCGAGAGTTGAGTATCGGGCACTCGTGACCCCGCTGGCGCGGGGTGATGTGCTCGGTGTGGCGCCGGTGGCGCTTGACTCCTGGACCCGATTAAAGGAGCGCGCGTGAACCTGTCCGGTATTGCCGACCTGGGCCTCGGCCTCATCCTGGTGTACCTGCTCTTCAGCCTCGCCTGCTCCAAGATCAACGAGGCGGTGGCATCGGCGCTCCGGTTCCGGGCCAGGGGTCTGGAGCGGGGGCTGCGCAGGCTGCTGGACGGATCGAAGCGTGGGGCCCCGGCGACCGGGGACATCGCGGCCTCCCGCCTCACCTTCGAGCAGTTCCTTGCCCATGACCTCATCACGACCCAGCAGCCATCGAAGCGGCCGCCGTCGTACGTGCACCCGACGACGTTCGCGCTCGGCGTCATGGACTTGCTCGCTCCCGCGCTGCCGCAACTGCTCGACGAGATGCGCACGGCGGCTGCGGGCAACCCCGCGGTGCTGGCGGTCCTGAACGACGCCAACCTGGGGGATGCCGCCAAGGTCCTCGGGATCCAGCAACTCCAGGCACCGGCCCCTGCCTCGCCGCCTCCGGTCCCGCCGCCGGTCCCGCCGGTCGTGCCCACCGGTATCCTGGGTGGCTTCCTGGGCGGCTCCCCAACTGCTTCCACGGTGGAGGCTGGAGGGCTCCCGGTCGCGAGCGTGGGCGCGCCCGCCCCGCCGGCCGCCGCGCCCGTCGCCCTCACGCCGCTGCTCCAGTCCCTGCTGGCGCAGGCGCTCGGCAGTGTCAACGGGGACCTCATGGCGCAGCTCGAGGTTGGCGTGGCGCTCCTGCCCGACGGGCATCCGGCGAAGGTGCCCCTGGCGAGGTTCCTGGCCATGTCCGGGGGCGACATGGACAAGTTCGTGGCTTCCCTCGAGGGCTGGTTCAACGGGGCGATGGACCGGCTGTCGGGATGGTACAAACGCCGGACGCAGCTGTTCCTCATCGGCTACGCCGTCGTGCTCACCGCGGCCGTCAACGTCGACTCGATCACGATCGCGACCACGCTCTACCGCAACGGCCCCGAGCGGGCCGCCGTGGCGGCGGCGGCGCAGAAGGCACCCGACATCGCCACGGCCCAGGACGCCATCCGGAAGGCATCCGACCTGAGCCTGCCCATCGGCTGGGTCCGGCGTACCAACGCCACGATCGACCCGGCGACGGGGATCGACAGCGCCAGCCCGGGCCGGGAGTTCCCACCCCGCCGCCAGGACCTGGCCCTGAAGCTGCTGGGTCTCGCGATCACCGTGGGGGCCCTGCTGTTCGGCTCGACGTTCTGGTTCGACGTGCTCGGCAAGGTGGCCAACCTCCGCAACGCCGGACCGAAGCCGGCCCCACCGCCCGCCGCACCCTCCTGATGGCGCGCGGCGCTCGCGGCGGCCCGAGCAGGACCTTAGGTAGGTAGCTTCGCCCTGTCGGGTGGGGCGGTCTGGTTGATTTTGAGTAGTCAACACTCGTGACCCCCAGCCGCCAGGGTGGTCTGCTCTCGATCACACCTGAAGCTCCCTTGCTCTCCAATACGAGGAAAGGCGGGGCCCATGCCTGTGCAGACGACCTACCCGGGGGTGTACATCCAAGAGGTGCCCTCGGGCTCCCACGCCATCGCCGGCGTGTCCACGTCGGTCACAGCCTTCGTGGGCGCAGCCCGGATGGGGCCGGCCGGGGTGCCGGTCGCCATCCAGAGCATGGCCGAGTACGTCAGGAACTTCGGGCCACCCTGGGACGCGGCACACCCGATGGGACACGCGGTGTCCCATTTCTTTGCCAACGGCGGCTCGCAGGCCATCATCGTCCGGGTCTCGGCCCAAGGCGCGGCCACGGCCACCGCGACGCTGACCGGAGGCCCCCTGACGCTGACCGCGTTGGGGCCGGGCAGCTGGGCGACCCGCAGTGCCGCACCGGGGACCGCGGGGCTGGAGGCCTCCGTCGAAGCCAACGCTGCAAACGGCAGTCTCTTCAACCTGACCCTGACGCTGCGGGCCCCCGACCCCCGGACTGGGGCGGTGGGGGTGGTGGCGCAGGAGAGCTATCCCAACCTCTCCCTCGACCCCAGCAGCCCCCGGTACGCCTACAACACGCTCGTCGGCTCGTTCCTCATCGCCAAGCCGGACCCCCCTGCCATGGGCTCGCCGCCGGGCTCGCCGCCTTCGATGCCGGGCTCCCCACCGGCGGCTCCCGTGCCGACGCCCGGCGTGGTGGGCTTCGCCGGTGGGCTGGACGGGGCCGACGGGACGGCGAACGCGGGCGCCGTGGGGGCTGCAGACGTGATCCCGCTCGACACGACCAAGGGCGGGATCTACGCCCTCGGTGTCCTGCTGTTCCCCCGCTTCAACCTGCTCTGCCTCCCGGACGTCCCTGCCACGGCGACCTCGTCGTCGTTCCTCACCACGGCCCTCGGCTTCTGTGCCCTGCAGCGAGCCTTCCTCATCGTCGACACCCCACCCAGCCCCCCAGGCGCGACGTTGGACCTGACCACCATCTCGGGCCTGGCGAGCGAGCACGGCGCCGTCTACTACCCACGGGTGGTGCAGTTGGATCCCGGCCCCGGCGGCCTCGTCCGCCAGCTCGACCTTCCCCCCTGCGGCGCGGTGGCGGGGGTCATGGCCCGCACCGACGCGGCCCGCGGCCTGTGGAAGGCCCCCGCCGGCCTGGACTCCGGCATCGCCGGGATCAGCGGGTTGACCAAGATGACCGACGACGCTCTCTCGGGCAAACTCAACCCCCGTGGCGTCAACGTGCTGCGGACGTTCCCGGGGGCGGGGACGGTGGTCTGGGGGGCCCGCACGCTGAAGGGCGACGACACGCAGACGTCCGACTTCAAGTACATCCCGGTCCGGCGCATGACGGACTACATCGCCGGCGCCCTGTACCTCGGCACCGGCTTCGCAGTCTTCGAGCCCAACGACCCCACGCTGTGGGGGCAGCTTCGCCTCGCGGTCGGCAGCTTCATGCGTGGCCTCTTCCGCCAGGGAGCGTTCCAGCAAAACGCCGCGGCGACCGAGTCCGACAGCTTCTTCGTCGTGTGCGACGAGACGGTGAACCCCCAGTCGGAGATCGACCTCGGGAGGGTCAACGTGGTGGTCGGCTTCGCCCCCCTGAAACCCGCCGAGTTCGTGATCATCACCATCACCCAGATCTCACAGACGGGAGGCTGAGATGCCGGCTGTGCCACTCGATACAAAGCGCTACGACCCGTACCTGGGTTACCGGTTCAAGGTCAAGTTCGCCGACAGCAACAACTACGTCGCCGCAGTCACGAAGATGGGCGCGCTCAAGCGCTCGACGGCGCCGGTTGTGCACCGGGAGGGCGGCGATCCCTCCCACGAGCGCAAGAGCCCGGGGAAGTCCACGTTCGACGCGGTGACCCTCGAGCGTGGCGTGACCCAGGACCGGGACTTCGAGAAGTGGGCCAACCTCGTGAACTCCTACAAGGACGACACGACGCTCAAGAACTTCCGCAAGAACGTGACCGTCGACCTGTTCAACGAACAGAACCAGGTGGTGCTCTCCTACCACCTTCTCCGGTGCTGGGTGTCGGAGTACACGGCACTTCCGGCGCTCGACGCCGGGAACGCGGCGGTTGCGATCGAATCGATCAAGCTCGAAGTCGAGGGTTGGGAGCGCGACGGCGGCGTGAAGCCGCCGGACGAGAAGTAGGGGCCGGCCGCAGTGATGGATTCCGTTCTCTCGGCCATGCACGGCTGCGACCGCGAGCTCGACCAGGTGCTGGCGCTGCTTGCCGCGTCGGGGGTGGACGCGCCCGAAGACCTGTCCGTCGGCGAGGGCGACCGCGTCCTGCTCGACCTGCTCTGGCAGGTCACGGGCCAGCCGCTCATGGTCACCCTCCGGTGTCCCAACTGCGATGCCTTCAGCGTCGTCGAGATCCGGCCCGACGTGATGCCGCGGCTGGAGCCGCGCTGCGCCTGGTGGGGGCCGGGCGGCGGCCTCCGGGAGCCGACCTATGCGGACCTCGCCGGGCTGCCGGCCGACCCCGAGGCGGCTGCCTCGGAACTGCTGCGCCGGTGCACGATCGGGCGCCCGCCGCGCCCCGCCGCCGTGGACGACCTCGAACGCGTCGATCAGTCCCTCGGTCCGATCGAGGGCCCCTGCGCGGCATGTGGGTGGCAGCTCCAGACTCCGGTCGAGGTCGAACAGCTGGTCTTGCGGCGCCTCGCCCGCCGGGCCCAGGAGGTGGACCTGGAGATCCACCTGCTGGCCCAGGCCTACGGGTGGGAGCTGACGACGATCGAGGCCCTCCCCGACGGCCGCCGCCGCCGGCTCGCGGGCTTCGTGGCCGACGCCCGGTGACCGGCTCCCCGTCCGGGTTCGCTGCTCTCGAACGGCTCGTGGCGCGCGCCCTCCGGCCTGCCGTCCAGCCGTCCGGATCGATCGCCGCGCCCGCAGTCAGGGGCGCCAACCGCGGCAGCGCCCAGGTGCGCCGGCCCCCCGAAGTCCTGGAGGCGGGCGAGCCGGCCGGTGCCGGGCTTGCTGAGGACCGGGGGTTCGAGATCGTGGAAGAATCGGCGCCCGTACCCGAGGCAGCGCTGGTCTTCGAGGAGGCCGAGACCCGCATCCCCGTGCAGGGCGAGGCCCCGCAGCGATCCACCCCACGCCGGCGCCGTGACCGGGCCGACCCACTGGCGGCCGTCGAGCCCGAGCCACCTGACCTCCCCCCAGCCCGGGCCGACGTGCCGGCCGCCGAGGCCCCCGGCCGGGTGATGGCCGAGGGTGCCGCCGAGCCCGGCCCCGTTGCCGACCCCGACTCGGCCCGGCCCGGGCCTCCGAGACCGTCCCGCTCCGGCACTGCCGCACGCGGCCCCGGCGGTCCCCCTCCTCACCCAGGTGGCCCCGAACCCGCTGCCCAGGCCGAGACGTGGCTGCAATTTCCCCCGCTATCCGGGGAACATCGTCGCCACCCCCTCCCGTCGACCGCCGCGGCGGTCCCCACGGCGCCACCGGGGGGACCGCCGCCGCACGTCGATGCCCCGCCGCCGCCTGCCACGCCCCCTGCCGCGGTGGCCGCGGTGGTCGAGACCGCGCCCCTGTGGGACGCGGGCCACCCGGCCCCCGTCGCGCCCGGGCCCACGACGCCACCCGAGGTCACCCACCCAGGGCGGCCGGTCGAGCCGGGGGCCAGCGAGCCGGCCACGGTGATGCCGCGCCTCGGCACCGACCAGCGTCAACGGACGCCGGGTGGCCCGGGGGCGCCGGCGCACCCCGAGAGGGATGCCGGCGGTGGCGCAGCGCAGACCACCGTGCGCATCGACCGGATCGAGGTCGTCACGCCCGCGGCCCGCCGGGCTCAGGTCGATGCCCTGTCGTCGCTGGCCGCCCGCCGCGAGGGCAGCTCACGCCACAGCGGGGCCCGGTAGTGGCCGGCGCCACCGCGATCCAGGGCGTGGACGCCACGCTGAGCAAGCTCGCATCCGACGCGATCGCGGCCCTGACCCAGCCGCCGTCGACCCTGAGCGTCACGCTCGGCCCCCTGGACCGCCCGGACGACCAGGCGAGGCTCAACTGGTTCCTGTACCGCGTCGAGCCGAACACCGCCTTCGTCAACATGGAGCCACCCGGGACCGGCTGGCGAAGCGCCATGGGCCACCCGCCGCTGGCGCTCAAGCTCCACTACCTGCTGACCTCGCACCCGGGCCACCTCACCCAGGCCGGCGACGAGGAGCAGTTCGCGCACCGTGCCCTGACCGCCGTGATGCAGAGGCTCCAGGCCCACGCCGTCATCCGCACGGGGGACACGTCGCTCTCGAACCTGGTCACCCCCCTGGTCGAGCCGCTGCGGATTTCGATGGAGGCCCTCGATCTGGAGGCGGTCTCCAAGATCTGGACCGCCGCCTCGCATTCGCTGCGACTGTCCGTGGGCTACGTGGTGAGCCTGGTGGTGTTGGATCCCCCCCCGGACGACTACGTTGCCGGCCCGCCCGTCCAGGAGCGTCGGGTCGTCGCGGCGCCGACGATGGGCCCGAGGCTGCTCTCGGCAAGTCCCGATCACCTGAGCGCTGGGCAGAATTGCACCGTCGCCGTCATGGGCATGACGGCCGGCGCGTCCTTCACCCTCGCCTGGCAGGCCGGCGACCCTCCGGGTCCCGCCCTGGGATGGCCGCTTACGGTCGTGTCGGCCACGACCGCGTCTGTCACGTTGCGAGTGACGCAGCCGGACCTCGCCCCCGGCAATCGCCGGGTCCAGGTGACCGCTACCCAGGGGGGTCTCCTCGTGGGCAGCGACTTCCTCGACATCCGCCTGGTCCCCGCCGTCACGGCGCCCACTGGCACCGTCTCGAAGGCAGCCCCCGTCAACCTCAGCACGTCCCACGCCGCGCCCGACGTCGAGGTGTTCGTCCGCGGGGTTCGACCGATCCCGCCGACCGCGCCGTCGGGGCCGGCGCCGGTCACGCTGCGGGCGGGCAAGGTCGCCGGGCCTCCGTATGCCGGCCTGGTGGTCGGGCCGTGAGCGCCGCCCGGGTCGGGGACCTCCGGATGGCGGCAGGTCTTGAGATCCTCCGCGTCGCCATCGGCGCCTACCTCCACGGTCTCCGGTCCATCTGGTCGCCGGATGACGGGCCGGCTGCCGCCACCCCTGGGCTTGCGGAGGTGGACCGCCTCCTGGCGGCCGCGGGGGTGCCGGGCTCCGCGGAAGATGCGCAGCGGGCGTTGGTCGATGCGCTGGTCGACGCCGGGCGGCGCCACAGCACCGACCCCTTCGGCCGGCTGGTGGGCGCCCTTGAGCTGACCGCGGGTGAGGAACTCCTCGTTGCCGCAGCCTGGTGGAGCGAGGCAGACCCACAGTTCGCATCGGTGCTGGGGTGTGTCCACGACGACGGCGCCCGGCGGTATGCCTCTGCGGCCGTTCTCCGCCTGGTGCTCGCACCCTTCGGCATCGACGTCGCGCCCGCCCTGGACGACCGCGGATGCCTCGTGCGGTTCGGCGTGCTCGAAGCCGGAGCGGGGGCCATGGGACCGCTCCGGCTCACCGCCACCTGCCGCGAGGTGCTGGCCGGCATCGCGCCGGCGCCGCTGCAGGCGCCGCCGCCACCGGCCCGCCTGGCTCCGCTCGCCGCCGCCCTGGCCCGTCACCTCCGGCGCACCCGGGGCCAGGTGGTCCTGCGGGGTGGCGAGGGATCGGGGCGCCGGCGTGTCGCCGTGGCGGCCGCCACGGGGGCGGGCCTCGTCGCCGTCGAGGCCAACCGCCCGCCCGCCGAGCTCCGGCTGCTGGCCCGCCTCGGCATCGGGGTCCCGGTGGCACCGGCGGAGGCCGCCGAACTGCTGGCCTGGGGACGCCAGGACGGACCGCTGCTGCTGCTGGCGCCGCCTCGGCACCGCTCACCGGCGACCCGCGCCGCCTATCTCGTCGATGTCGAGGCGCCCGACCGCGTCCAGCGCGCGTCGTACTGGCGGCAGGCCCTTGAGTCGGCGGGGGCGTCCGTGGATGCGGCCCTGCTCGCCGACGCGCTGGCGCAGCGATTCGGTTTCACCGAGGGCGACATCGACGCCGTCGTCGCCAGGGCGACCCTCGACGCCCGTTGGCAGGAGGTGGCCCTCGACCAGGACTGTCTGTGGGATGCGGCCCGCCGCCAGCCCGAGCACGCCCTGGAACGGCTGGCCGCCCTCGTCGTCCCGGCCTTCACCCTCGATGACCTCGTCCTGCCCGAGGAGGCACTGGCACAGCTCTCCGAACTGCTGGCGCACGTCACTCTGCAGCACGTCGTCCTCGACCGCTGGGGTTTCCGGCGCCGCCTGCCGCGGGGCCAGGGTGTGGCAGCCCTGTTCGCCGGGCCCTCGGGGACCGGCAAGACCATGGCGGCGGAGGCCCTGGCGGCCGCCCTGCACCAGGATCTCTACCGGGTCGACCTGTCCAGCGTGGTCTCCAAGTACATCGGCGAGACGGAGAAGAACCTCTCCTCCGCCTTCGACGAGGCCGAGCGCGCGGGGGCCGTGCTGCTCTTCGACGAGGCCGATTCGCTGTTCGGCAAGCGGACCGAGGTGCGGGACGCTCACGACCGCTACGCCAACCTCGAGGTCAACTACCTCCTGCAGCGGGTGGAGTTGTTCACCGGCCTTGTCATCCTCGCAACCAACCGCCGGAGCGCCCTCGACGAGGCCTTCCTGCGGCGGTTGCGCTTCGTGATCCGCTTCGACATGCCCGACGCCGAGCTTCGCCGCAGGTTGTGGCAGCGCTCGTTCCCGCCCGAGACGGCGACCGCCGGCCTCGACTGGGCGGCGCTCGCCAGCGGCGAGCTTGCGGGAGGCAACATCCAGCAGGCTGCCCTGCACTCGGCGTTCCTGGCCGCCCGCAACGGTGGCGTGGTGACCACCGAGCACGTTGCCGCCGCCCTGGCGCGCGAGTACGACAAGCTCGGCCGCTCCTGGCCCGGGCTGCCGTCGGGCGCCCGCTGCGGGAACGGCCGGCCATGAGGATGGGGGCGGCGGAGACAAGGGTGCACCTGCGGGTAACGGTCGGTGGGCGTCCCGAGCCGGGCCTGCTCCGGGCCGCCATCACCGCACGGCTCGAGGGCCGGCCCTGGCCTGCGGGCCCCGAGGGCGAGGTGGCGGACGCCGTCGCCAAGGCGGTGGCCGAAGCCGCCGGCCATTCCTCCGGCCATTCCTCCGGCCATTCCTCCGGCCATTCACGGGGAGGGCTGCGGTGAGCTTCACGCGCAAGGGCATGCTGGCGGTCTACTGGAACGCCGACAACCTGTCCGCCAAGGACGCCAACGACCAGTCGGCGCCTACTGCCGTCTTCTTCCAGTACAACCCCGCCGAGACCACGCGCACCCTGAAGCTGACCCTCGAGACCGAGTCCGCCCCCAAGGGCGGCGACGCCCTGAGCGTGTCACGCGAGGCAGACGAGGACTTCGCCTTCAAGCTGGAGCTCGACGCCACCGACGGCCTCGAGCGGGGTGACGACGCGCCGATCACCCGCGACCGGGGGGTCGTCCCACAGTTGCTCCTGCTCCAGTCCCTCCTGCACACGACCGGCCCGGCGCCGATTGCCAAAGCGGTCAAGAAGAAAGGCCAGCAGGTGCCGCGCGGCCGCATCCCGTTCACGATGCTCGTCCTCGACTCGGAACGGGCCGTGCCCGTCCGGATCACATCCCTCACGATCCACGCCTCGGAATTCGACGCCAACCTGAACCCCGTCCACGCCACGGCGGACGTGAGTTTCAAGGTGCTCCTGCCGCAGGACCTGAGCAAGTCCGACCCCCAGGCGGCGCAGTTCGCGCTCGACTACTGGCTCGCCCCAGGCGAGCCCGCCACGATCCAGGACGCCGTCAAGCAGATGGGCAATGAGCTGGTGCCCCTGACCCTTCCCCTTCCGGCCCCAAAGCCGGCCGCTGCCCCGGCCACCACGAGGGGGACCGCATGAGTGAGCCCGATCCCGGTTCGCGCTACGCGGGCCTCCCGGCCGTCACGGTACCTGCGCCCGATGGGTCGTCGCGGCTGATGGGGGTGCCGCGGGTCGTGCCCAAGCCCTCCACCAGCGGGCGCTACCAGGTCCGCCCCGAGGACCGTCTCGACCTCATGGCGGCGGCGGCCTACGGGGACTCCACCGTGTGGTGGCGTCTCGCGGACGCCAACCCCTGGGCGGACGCAACCGAGGTGGAGCAGCCCGGCCAGATCATCGAGCTGCCCGATGCCTGAGTCCTCACTGACCCTCCAGGTCGCCGGCCGGCTCATCGGACCGGATGCCATCTCCTCCCTCGTGGAATGCCAGATCGAGGAGGCCGCCGACGCAGCGGACGCCGCCGTGGTGGTCGCGACGGTGGAGGCGGGCGCCGACGGCGAATGGACGAGCATCCTCGACCCCCTCACGGTGCCACGCAGCAAGCTGGTCGTGGAGGTGACCCGGGCGGGGGTGACGTACCGGTTCGAAGGAGCCTCGACGGAGGCCCAGTGGAGCATCAAGCCGGGTGGATCGTCCCAGCTCACGGTGAAGGCGGTCGACCGGAGCCTGGAGATGGACGACCGCGAGAAGGTCGCGGCCTGGCCGGGCTCGTCGGACAGCGGCATCGCGGAGGCCATCTTCGCCAACTACGGCATCGCAACCAAGGTCAAGGACACCCCGGCGGGCCCCGATCCCGATGTGCACGCGGCGATGCAGCGGGGGACCGACTGGGCCTTCCTGCGGGCCCTCGCCGCCAAGTGGGGCTACGCCGCCTACCTCGAGGCCGGGGGGGGCCGGGTCACCGGCCACTTCCATCCCCTCGAACCGCTGGCAGACCCCCAGGCCGAGCTGTCGTTCGGCTACGGCATGGATGCCCCCGAGATCAAGGTCGAGGCCAACCTCTCGGGGGGCCAGAGCGTCTCGGCCACGCGCTTTCGCCCCCTGTCCGATGCCGAGCAGAACGCCACGAGCAGGGGTGACGACCAGGTCCAGGGCAACACGTCCCTCGGGGGGCGGGTGGACCTCCTCCTGTCGCCGGCAGACGTCGACGGCGAGGTCGACCCCGAGGCAGTCGCGCAGGGGCTCGCCCGGGACAGTGCCTTCAGCCTCACGCTGTCCGCTGCGGTGGACGCCGACACGACCGGCGTCATGCTCCGTGCCCGGCGGACGGTGCTGGTGTCGGGGATCGGCTCGCAGCTCTCGGGGCTCTGGCTGGTCCGGCGGGTGCGCCACCGCGTGAGCCTCGACGGCCACCTCCAGGACCTGACACTGGTGCGCAACGCCGTGGGGCTCGCCGGCTCGGAGCGCTTCGGGCAGCTCAGCAGGGCGGGGCAATCCTGATGGACCGCTTCGTGGGCAAGTACCTCGGGCTGGTGGTCGACAACAACGACCCCAAGCACATCGGCCGGATCCGGGTGAAGGTGCCCGAGGTGTTGCCGGGAGAGACGACCGGCTGGGCCATGCCCTCCAGCCCGCTTGCCGGCAAGGGCACCGGGCTCGCCATGGTGCCCCCGGCCAACAGCCTGGTGTTCGTGGAGTGGCCGGCCGGGGATGTGGCCCGGGTCCCCATCTGGTCGGGCGGGGCCTGGGCGGAAGGCGACGGGGTCGCCGGGGCAGGCCCCGACGCGATCGTCCTCGTCACCCCGGGCGGCCACCGCGTCGAGCTGAAGGACACCAAGGGCCAGGCAGCGGTGACGGTGAAGGCCGCCTCCGGAGCGACGGTCATCCTCGACGACAAGGGCGTCACCATCGAGTTCTCGGGCCAGAAGGTCGCCATGACCTCGGCGTCCATCTCGCTCAACGACGGCGCGCTGACGGTGATGTAGGTGCAGGGCTACGTGATCGACGCCGGCGCCACCATCATCTGCCCGCACGGGGGGCAGGCTGCCGCGATCCCCACCGCGACCCGGGTCGCCCTCGGCGGCAAGCCGCCCCTGCTGGTCAACGATGCGATGGTGATCGCGGGCTGTCCCTTCGTCATCCCTCCCGCCACGCCGTCGCCCTGCCTGCGCATCCAGTGGCTGATGCCGTCCACCCGGGTGAGCGTGCAGGGATCCCCGGTGCTGGTGTCGAGCTCGGTGGGCATGTGCTTCAGCGCCCAGGGCATCCCCCAGGGCCAGGCGATCGTGACGGGCTACCAGACCCGGGTGCAGGCGCAATGAGCGAGCTGGCTGTGGATCGATTCGGAGCGCCAGAAGGTCCGGAAATTTTGGCGCGTCTACGCGTGGTTTTTTCCGGACCTTCCGCCCGGGGTGCCCGGTGAACGCAGCGCGGGTTCCCTGGCGGCTCACTCCCGCGCGGCGGCTCGGCACGGCCGACGCCGAGCGGCACATCGCCGACCTGGTGCGCCTCGTGCTGCTGACGTCCCCCGGCGAGCGCCTGCACCACCCCGAGCTGGGGGCCGGGCTTGGCGCGACGACGTTGTTCGAATCGCTCGACCCTCAGCGCGTCGCGCTCGTGGAGCTGCGGGCACGCTCCTCGCTTCGCCTGGCGCTGGGCGACCGCATCGAGGTCGTCGCGGTCGGAGTCGGGATCGAGGGCGAGTCGACCGTGGTTGCGTCCGTGTCCTACCGGATCCTTCCCGAGGGACAGCCCTCCGTGCTCCGGGTGTCGCTCAATGGATGACGGCATGACCCTCGGGGCGATGTGCGACCAGCGGCGGCGCCCGGCGGAGCTGCTCGACCCGGTCGCGACGGTCGCCGGCCTCCGCACCGCCCAGTCCACGCTTCTGGACGGGGCGCGCTTCTGCGACGTCTGGCTCTACCTCGACTACCCGAACCCCCCGCCGGAGCTTGCCGAGGCGGCCCGCTGGACCCTCCTGGGGCCGCCGGGCACGCGTCCGGTCAGGGTGATCCAGGCCGAGGTCGTTCCGGCCCAGCCCCCGCCGGGGCTCTCCCAGCACGTCCACCTCCACCTGAGGGGCCAGCCCGACATCGCCCCCTACCGCCTCGAGTTCAACCCACCGGCGACCTTCCCCTTCGACCCGCTGCGGACCTGGCTCTCCGTCCGGCTTCGCCCGGAATGCCCCGATCTCGGCAGCTGCTTCGACGCCGCCGACCCCGGGCCTGCGCCCACGGCCTCGCCCGTGCACGACTACCTCGCCCGGGACTGGCGCTCGCTGACCGCCGCCCTGCTCGAGTTCCTGAGCACGCAGGTCCCAGGCGCCGACCTCTCGCCGGCGGAGCCGACCGTGGCCCTCGCCGAGCTGTTCGCCCATGCCGGGGACCTGCTCCACTACCGCCTCGACCGCGTGGCCACCGAGGCGTACCTCGAGACCGCCCGGCGGCGCACCTCGGTGCACCGCCATGCCCGGCTGGTCGACTACCACTTCCACGACGGGCTGAGTGCCCGGACGTTTATTCACCTCACCGTGGCGCCGGGCAGCGCGATGGGCCCCACGTGCCGTCCCGGTGACGTGGCGGCCGACGTGCCCGGATCCCCCATTGCGTTCACGCTGGAGCGGGGGATCCCACCGTCGCGGGCGCGCACCGGTCTCGGCGAGATCGCGATCTACGACTGGGGAGAAGGCGGCTGCCGCCTGCCCGCCGGGGCGACGGGGTGCGTGCTGGTCCGTCCGCAGCCGTGCGACCCGCTGATGGACGCGTGGCTGGCGCCGGGCGATCTCGTGGTATTCGAGGTCGTCGATCCTGGCGATGCCGGGGCCCACGCGGCCTGGGCGGGGCGCGACCCGGCACAGCCGTGGCCGTCGGGGGGGCCCATCGGGAGTACGACGCCGTGGTCCTTCCGGTCGCCCCTCGCCAGCCGTACCGCCCAGGTGGTGACGTTGACGGCGGTCACACCCCTGGCCGATCCGCTGGCCCGCGCCGCGTTGCAGGGCAGCCTGTATCAGGTTCGCTGGGGTCCCGAGGACGCCCTCGGGGAGGCCGTTCCCGTGGGCATCGACGTGACAGGGGGGATCGACGAGGTCACCGTGGTCCGGGGGAACATCGTCCCGGCCCATCACGGGCGGGTGGCCGACGGGCCGGCCGGTACGGCACTGACGCCCTGTCCGGACCCCCCGGCCGATGGTGAGGCCCCGCCCTCGTGGTGGCTGACCGCGGCGGGCACGCCCGACGGGGGAGGGCTGGGGCTCGCATTCGCGGGAGCCGGCCTGCCGCACCGGCTGGAGGTCACCGTGGGCCTGCCGTCCGATGCGGGGACCGACGTCGAGGTGGTCCCGACCCTGCTCGAGGCGGCGACAGGCACGCTGGCCGCGGTCGTGGAGGTCGAGACCGGCGAGCCGCCACGGCTGCGCTTCCGCACCGGCGCCCTGGGCATGGCCCCGCCGGAGGGCAGCACCATCACCGCCCGCTACGAGGTCGGCTCCGGCTCGGTGGGCAACGTGCCGGCCAACTCCCTGGCCGTCCTCGAGACCGACATGACATCCGGGGCGGCAGGGCTGATGCCCATGTTCGTCCAGGTCCCCGGCGTCGCGGCGCGCAACCCGGTCACCGCCTCGGGAGGTGAGGATCCGGTGGCCCTCGATGTCGTTCGCCGGGAAGCTCCCCAGGCCTTTGCCGCCCAACCGTTGCGGGCGGTGCTCGACTCGGATCTGGCCGCAGTGGCGGCCCGGGACCTGGTGGTGCGCCGGGCGGTGGCGCGGCGATCGTGGAGTGGTTCGTGGCCGCTCGTCACGACGGTCGTCGACCTGACCCTCGACTCGGACGCACCGCAGGCGACGGGCGCGCTGCGGTCGCTGAAGGACCAGCTCGACGGGTTGCGCATGCTCGGCACCGAGGTGGCCCTCGTGACGGGCACCGCGGTTGGACTCTTCATGAAGCTCGCAGTGATGGTCGCTCCCGGCATCGACCCCGAGGCGGTGCAGGGCCGGGTGCTGGGCGTCCTGCAACCGGGAACCGACGCGCGCCCGGGGTTCTTCCACCACAGCCGCCTCTCACTGGGCTCGTCGGTGTACACCTCCGCCGCCGTCGCCGCGGCGGCAGGGGTGGTCGGGGTCGATGCCGTGGTGGTGACCGAAGCGAGGCGGCTCAGCGATCCCCCCGGCACCTTCCGCGACGTGCTGCGCTTCGCGGCCAACGAGGTGCCGGTGCTGGATGACGACCCTCAGCGCCCCGACCGAGGACGCCTCGAGATCATGGTCACGGACTCAGGAGCGCAGGGAGCGCAGCCGTGACCGTAATCCCCGAGGCGATCGTGCCGCTCGGGCTGGTGCCGCCGCCCCCCGGCCTTCCCTACCTTGCCCGCCGGCTGGGCGGCTACGCCTCGTTCCTGAGCAACCTCGTCGACGAGGTGGAGCGCACCGTTGTCGACGGAGCGTTGCTCGGCGCGCACTGGGACCTCCGCGCCGACCCCTGGGCGGCGACGCTGGCCCAGCTCTGGGCATTCGTGGCCGAGGGGGTGTCGGCCTACACCGAGTTGACGGCCAACGAGGCGTACCTCGGGACCGCGCTGGACTGGATGAACGTCCGGCGCCTCGCCGACCTGCTCGGGTACCGCCCCAGCCCTCGGGTCGCGGCCCAGGCCTGGGTGCAGGTCGACGTCGACCGTGCTGCCGACCCGCTCGTTCCGGCCGGCACGCGGGTGCAGGCACCGGCGCTGCCGCCGGCGCGCCCGGCCTCCCAGACCTTCGAGGTGATCGAGGACACCCAACTCCATGGCGACTGGGCCGGCCTCACCGCCACATGGTTGCCGGATCCCGCCACACCCGGCAGGACGCTGCGCCTGCCGGGCGATCCCGGGTTGCGGGCCGGGGACAGGGTCCTGCTGCTTGCGGAGGCACCGGCGGGCTCGTCGATGTCCGCGAAACCACTGGCGCTGGCGAAGGTGCTCGGCATCACGCCGGAGGTCGGCTACACGGCCATCCAGCTCGACCGCGATCTCGGCTCCCTGATGCCGGACCGTACCGCGTCCTATGCCGCCTACCCGGTTCGGGCCACCGCGGGATCCGCCCGGCACCTCTCGAAGGTGCTCCGGCTCCCACCTCCCCCGAACCCGTCGCCCTCCAACCCGCCGCAGGCCCAGGCGGGGGAATTCGTGACCCTGCCCCCGCAGGCCCCGTACGGCCAGGGTCCGCCAGGCCAGGGTCCGCCAGGCCAGGGTCCGCCAGGCCAGGATCCGCCGGCATGGATCGTTGTCGACGCTGCGCTGGACGACGTGTCGGCGGGCCAGCTCGTCGCCCTCGTCGACTGGACGACCGCGGCCTCCCGCTGCGACGTGGTGACCCTGGCCGGGCAGGTGCCTGTCGAGTGGGAGGTCGCCCCTGGTACACCGGTGCGAGTCTCCAAGCTCGTGGTGCAGCCGTTCGAACGGCCGCCAACGTTGTCGAACGCCGAGTTGGTTCCCCTCACGGTCTACGTGCTCGACCGCAGGCTTGACATCGCTCATGTCGAGCTCCAGCGGCGACCCCCGACCTCGTCCGGCCTGCTCCAGCTGCGCCTCTACCCGGCCCCCGCCGTCGCTCCCAGCTGGGTGGCGGTGCAGACCCAGCAGGCGGCTGCGACCGGATGGGAGGTGGTCCGCTGCCAGCCCGTCCAGGGGAAGGACGGCGCGGTGACGCTGGACTCCGGCGGGCTGCTGGTCGGGCTCCCCGATGGCCTGGTGGGGACGCTGGGGGCCGACGACCTGCAGGCGCCTGCCACGGCGAATGTCGTCAAGGTCCATCACGGCAGGACCTCGGGGGCGACGCTGGGGAGCGGCGATGCCTCCCAGTCCGGGCAGGAGATGGTGGTGCCCGACGCCCCCGTGGCCTACGACCTCGATGCGGGTGGCAATCCCGTGCCGACGCTGCGGCTGCGGGTGGATGGCCTGGAGTGGGAGGAGGTCCCAAGCCTGTACAGGGGGGGATCCAGTCCCAGCTTCGGCACGCACCTGAACCAGGACGGGGGGGTGACCCTCGAGTTCGGCGACGGCCTCGAAGGAGCGCGACTGCCGACGGGAACCAACAACGTGGCAGCCACGTACCGCGTCGGGGGCGGCCTCGCCGGCAACGTCGCCGACGGGGCCATCGACAGCCTGATCGGCAGCGTGCGGGGGATCCGAAAGGTCACCGGGGCGGGTGCCGCATCCGGTGGAGCCGACCAGGACGACGAAGCCAGCCTTCGGATCCGGGTTCCCGGGCGGGCACGTGCCTTCGACCGGGCGGTCTCCCTGGAGGATCTTGCCGACCTTGCCCTCGGATATCCCGGCGTCTCGCACGCCGTGGCCTGGGTGGGGGCGCGACCGGGCTGCGCATGTGGCCGCTCTGGCCTGCATCTCGCCTTCCTTCGGGCGGCCGACGGCGTGCCCCGGGTACCGCAGCCGGCGGAGCTGGCATCGCTTGCCTCCTTCCTCGACGGCCGCAGGGACACCCGGATCCCGTTGTGCACGACGACCGGCGACGTCACCCCCGTGGTGATCGAGGCGTCGCTTGCCGTCGACGCACGGCGGGATCCGGCTACCGTCGGCGCCGCCGCCAGGGCGGCGCTCGGCGATTTCCGTGGTGGGTTGGGACCGGCCGCGCGCACCCTTGGCGAGCCGATCGTGCCGTCGAAGGTCCAGGCGCTGCTCCACCGGGTGCCGGGTGTCGTCGGGGTCACCGGCCTGGCGATGAGGCCCCATGCAGTCCCGCAGGTCTACCAGCTGCTGGTTGCCGGCAGGGTCGACCAGGTCGTGGTGGCACCGTGAGCCTCGTGCCCGGGACGTCGATCGCCACGTGGCTCCCGCCGGCCCTGCGCGATGTCCCCGGCTCCGGGGAGGCCTCCCTGTCGTCGGCCCGGTTGCTCGATGCGCTCCTGGCGGCGGTCGACACCCAGTACCGGCTGCTGGCTGCAGACATCGACCAGGTCTGGGAAGACCTGTTTGTCGAGAGCTGCGCTCCCTGGGTTGTGCCGTACCTCGCGGTGCTCGTCGGGCTGCCCAGCGACGCCGAGCGCGCCGAGGTGGCGTACGCCATTGCCCTGCGTCGCCGCAAGGGTACCCCGGGGGCGCTCCGTGACTTCGCCGAGGTACTGACGGCCTTCAGCGCCAGGGTCGTGGAGGGGTGGCAGGTCACCCTGTGGTCCCAGCGCCTCGGCTACCCGCCCCCGCCGCGCGCTGCGGCGCTGTCGCTGGCCGACGTCGCCGCCTCGCGTGTCGGCACCCCGTTCGACCGGGCCCGGCGGTCCTTCACGCCCGGCGGGAACTTCGATCCGGCTGCCGCGACCGCCGTCGTGTGGCCCTGGCGAGTGTTCACGTACCGGGGGACCCAAGCCGTGCCGGTCAGCCTGCCGTCTGCACCCAGCACCCACCGCTACGCCCTGCACCCCCTCGGCGTTCCGGCACCGCTGTACATCAGGCCCCGCCCGCTGTCGCTCTCTGCCGAGGACCTCGCTGCTTCCGGCGGCCCTGCCCCCGCAATCGAAGAGACCGGCGCCCCCGTGCGGGTGACCCGCCGGCTGATCGAGGCGCTCGCCGGACCCGGAGACCTCAGCGAGGGTGGCACCCGGGTGATCGCCCCCTCCCACCCCCTCGCAAGCTCTCAGCCCGGCGATCCACCCATGCTGGAGCTCAGCGTCGGCGGCAGTCCCATTCCCTGGAGCAGCCTGCGCTTCGGTCCCCTGCCTCCCGGAGCGGCAGCTCCGTTCCCGCCAGCTGCCGGGCAGGCGGTGGTCGACGTCGACCAGGGCATGGTGGAGCTCGCCGGCGACCTCGCGGGGAGCGGACCGCTGCGCGCGGTGTGGCACCGTCCGGCGCCGGGGGGCATCGGAGCCCTGGCGGCGACAACCCGTGGGGACCTCGCCGCGCGCATCGTCGTGAGGGTCAACCCCATGCTTGCGGAAGGACCCGGACTGTCGCACTCGCTCGCCGGGGCGATCGCCCTCGCGCAGGCGCTCGAGCAGTCGTCCAAGCTTGTGGCGGATCCCCGGTCCAGCCGGCCCGACGTCGAGATCCGTCTTGAGACGTCCGACCGGCTCGCCGTGCCACCTGGCACGACCTCGATCACCTCGGGCCTGCCCCGCTGGCGCATCGTGGCGTCACTCCTCTCGACCCCCACGCTTGTCGGGGACCTTGCAATCGACCTCCCGGGTGGGACGCTCTCCATCGAGGGCCTGTACGTCTCCGGCAGCCTCACCGTCGGCCCGGCGACGAGCAAGCTCCTGCTGCGCAACGTCACCATCGATCCCACCCGTGGGGCTGTCGTGTCGGTGCTGAGCGGCGGATCGGGAGGCTCCGTCGAGACCGCCCTGGTGGCGGAGCGCTGCCTGCTCGCGCCGATCCAGGCCGGCCTCGGAGCGTCGGTGATCATGACGGACTGCCTCGTGGACGGTCGTGGCCACCGCCTCGACGAGGCGGGTTCCGGTGGACCCCCTCCGCCCCCCCGTCCCGCCGTCTCATCGACGGCGGGTGCCCGATTCGGTCCGGACCTGCAGGCCAGCGGTGTGACGTTTGCGGGGCAGGTCCAGGTCGATGCCATCGAGGCCACCGACTGCCTGTTCGCCGACGGGCTGCAGGTGGTCCAGCGCCAGCGGGGATGCCTGCGGCACTGCTACCTGGGGCCATCGCCGGAGCTGGGATCCCTGCCACCGGCCTACCGGTGCGGGCCGTTCCCCGCCCCCACGTTCTCATCGGTTGCGTTCGAGGCCGCCGGGTACTACGCGCTCGAGCTGGCCTCCGACCAGCCACTGCTGTCGGCAGCGGGCGACGGGGGAGAGGTCGGCGCCTACCACCACGCCCGACGTGCGATACGGCTTGCCGCCCTTCGTCGCAGGATCCACGAGTTCGTGCCCCTGGGCATCGATGCCCTGGTGGCCCTGGCCCCCTGGGAGGAATGATGCTGGGCGACTACACGAAGGTGCCGCTGCGCAACACCGAACGCTGGACCGGCGCCCCGATGCAGCAGGGCCGGGTTCTCCTCGACCACGAGTGGAACCTCAACCTGGACGCCACCGCCAGGACCGCTCAGCACGAGGCGCTCGACGTGATCGGCCCGGCAGGCGTGCCGGCCGGCTCGAACGCCTTCATGGTCACCCCTATCGTGAGCCAGGGCCAGATCATCGACCTCTCGCTGGGGGCGGGACGGATGTGGGTGGAGGGCCTGGAGGCCTACGCCCCGGCCGACTTCACATACGCCTCACAGGACCACATCGCCGCCCTCCCACCACCCCCCCTGCCTTCAACGGCGTCCGCCCAGCCCGGCGGAAGTGCGGCAGGAGGCACTGCGAGTCCGGCAGGAGGGTCGGCACAGCCGTCTGGCATGTCCTCCCCAGGAATCGTCGCCAGCGCTCCCGTGTCGGAGCCGCCGCCCGGTACGACGCCGCCCGTCGTGGCGCCCCCGCTCACCAACGGGGGCACGACGCCCCCCGCGCCCTCGCCCCCTTCGTCCCCGCCAGGCCCCGCCCCGGCCCCACCGCCGGTCGTGGCGCCCCCGCCACCACCCTCTCCTCCGCCGCCTCCCCCGGCCTCGAATTCGCCGCCGTGGCTCGTGTACCTGGATGTGTTCCCCGAGCACATCCAGCCGGCAGAGGATCCGGCAGACATCGTCGAACCGGCGATCGCTCCCGTCGACTCCGCAGCTCGGACGAGAGTGGGGTACCGGATCCGGGTCGTGACCCAGGCGCCGGTGATCCCCGCCGAGGCGACGCTGAGCATCGCCTGGAGCCAGCCCGCCGCGACCGCCGACCTGGACCCCATGCAACGCCTCCACGACGGCCTGCTCCGCATCGAGGTCCTGGATTCGGGCACCGTCGGAGGCAGCTCCGCGCCCCGCTTCGGATGGTCGTATGAGAACGGGGCGGCCGCCATCGCCGTAGCGCAGGTGGCCGGCCCCCAGCTCAGCGCCCAGCAACTGCTCCTCGGCCCGCACGCCGGAGCGAAGCTCGCCGTCAACGACCTCGTCGAAGTGTCGGGGTTGTCACGGCGCGCCGACCGGGTCGCCCACGGGCCCCTCTTCACCGTTTCCGCCCTCGACGGGTCACCCGACGGCGACGTGCTCACCCTCGATCGCGCCCACAACATGGCGGCCGCCCCGGCGGGCCTCGTCGTGCGCCGTTGGGACGGCCAGACCGCCGCGAACGCGGACCTGACCAAGGCCACCGACGCCACGCTGCGCAGCGCGGGCCCGGCGATCAGTGTGGGGGTGACCTTCACGCTGGGCGCAGGTCAGGTCTGGGCCGGCGACTGGTGGGGGGCCCGGGTCCGGAGGGAGACCACGCCACCGGTGGAGCCACTCACGAACGCGGAGCCGGACGGGATCCCGCACTGGGTCGTGCTCCTGGCGACCGTCGACGGCAGCGGTGTCGCGACCGACAAGCGGCCCGTGTTCCGCACCATGGTCGACATGAGTTCCGTGGTCGTGGGCGCGACGAGGAACGTCTGCACGGTGATCGCCGGGCCGAACGATTCGCTCCAGGATGCCCTCGACAAGCTGATGCAGGCCGGCGGAGGTGAGTTGTGCCTGCGGGCTGGGATCTACGACTTCTCGCGTGTCCTGACCGTGAAGGGAACGGGGCGGGAGCGGATCACCATCCAGGGCGTGGGCCCGGCCACGATGCTCAACACGCCAAACTACGTGGCATTCGCGATCGACGACTGCGCCGAGGTCGCGATCCGCCGGCTCGGTCTCGTGACGGCTGGGCTGGTGGGCGTGCGGCTTTTCGCTGTCGCAGCCATTGACTTCCGAGGCTGCACGGTGGTGCGCGTGGAGAACTGCGATTTCCTGTGCGGAGATTCCCCCGGCACCGAGTGGATCTTCATGAACTTCGAGAGGAGCCCCGCTGGCCGGACGGTGGAACGTGCCTTCGTTCGAGGCAATCGCTTTCAGGTGGGCGATGGAGCGACTGCGGTAGCGTCCGGGCAAGGGGGCGTAGTCTCCGAGTTGGTCGTCGCCGACAACGTGTTCCTTGCCAGCAACGACAACACCGCTGGTGTGGTCGTCTCCGGCTGCTTCGTGACGCAGGTGCGCGACAACGTTTTCGAGCGCACAGGCCAGGCGCTGGGATGGGGCTCGAGCTCCGGATGTGTCTACCTCTCGGGCGGAGAAATCACGGTCGTCCGCAACATCTGCCACCTTACCGGCACGCAGTCCACCTACAGCCGCGGTGTCTGGGTCCATGACTTCGACAGCGCCAGGGTTTCGGACACCTATGCGAGCATGTCTGGGGGGGTGTTCCAGCAGCAGTCCGGTGTGATGGTCAGCGGCCCGGGGTCGTTCTTCACCGTGAGCCGCACCTACACGGTCAACGTTCCGTACGGAGTGTCGGTCGCCCCCCCTGGAGTAGCGCCATCATCGTCGTCCCTTTGGGTTGTCTCGGACACGCTTGCCGCGGGCCGGGCTGCTGCGGCGCTGTACACCTCTGGAGTGGCCATCGGCAACCTCGTGAGCCAGCGCAACACGCCGTGAGAGGGGGAGTGCAGGGATGATCGGCGACTTCACCGGGTTCCCCTCCGGCCGGAGGACCGCTGGACCCGCGCGCCTGGCCCAGGCAGGGGTCGTGGTCGATCACGAATGGAACCTGAATCTCTTCGCGGCACAACGGCGGGCCGAGGACGCCGCCGCCGGCATGCTCGGCCCAGGGGCGGTCGTCCCTGCGGGGTCGGGGGCCTTCGGGGTCACCTTCACCACGGATGCGTCCGGCGAGCCGGACCTGATGTTCGGCGCCGGCCGCATCTGGGTGGACGGGCTCGAGGTCATCGCTGCCGAGCCGTTCCGGTACACCTCGCAGCCCGGGGCGTTCGGTCTCCCGAACGTCAAGTCGGCGCTCGTGTACCTCGAGGTGTACGAGGAGGTGATCCCCCCGGTCGAGGACCCCTCGATCGACGACCCTGCCCTCCGAGGCATCGATGCCTCTGCGAGGTCCCGCGTCGGCTACCGGGTCCGGGTCACCCCCGTACCGCCCGGCGACGACTGGACCCAGACGTGGGCAGCGCTCGGTGTGCCCGGGACCTCGGCCGTGCTCCGCATCTACCCTTCGATGGAGCGCACCGCCGATCCCTGCGCCTCGGGGGCTCCGGCGGCGCTGGCACCCGACGGGTGGTTGAGGGTCGAAGTCATGACCTCGAGCGGAGTGGGCGCCGCCGGGGTCGCCGGTGGCCAGCAGGCAGGCGCCCAACTCGCCTGGTCCTTCGACAACGGGGCCTCGGCAGCGGCGATCGGCACGGTCACCACCGGCGGGCTGGTCACGCCGGTGCCCACCCCCGCCGTGCGGTTCTCCATCGGGGACCTGGTGGAGGTCTCCCCGCCTGGTCGCCGAGCGCTGGCCGAGGACCACGGGGATCTGTACGCCGTCAGGGACGTCACGAGCGCCGGCGGCAGGGACACGCTCACCCTCAGGCGGGACGACATGACCATGCTGGAGGCCCTGGCGATGCCGGGGACCGACGTCGGGGGCGTGGTGATCCGCCGTTGGGACGGCGTGGCTGCGGTGCAGTCGGGTGAGACGGTCGCCACGCTGCGGGGTGTGGACGTCGGCGTCGCCTTCTCGGTCTCGGAGTTCGGGATGCTGCTGGCCGGGGACTGGTGGGGCTGCCGGATCCGGTCCGGCGCAACGCCGCCCCTCGAAGATCGGGAGAACGTCGCACCCGACGGGATCCGGCGCCATATTGCCCCCCTTGCATTCCTGCGTCTCGACGAGGGCGGCGTGTCGGACCTCCGCCAGGTGTACTACCCGCTTGCGGACCCGGCCCTCACGGCCCCCATCGACGTGAGCCCCGCAACGGTGACGGGTCGGCCGGGCGACAACCTCCAGGACGCCCTCGCCCGCATGCCGGCCACGGGAGGCGAGCTCAACCTGGCCGCCGGTGTCTACAACCTGCCCAAGCCGCTGCACGCCGTCGGGCGGAGCCGGCTTGTCGTGTCAGGAAGCGGCCCCGCCACGATCCTCCTCTCGGGCAGCCGGGACGGTGCTCTCCTGATGGAGGGATGCAACGACGTCGCCGTGCGCGACCTCCGTGTCGAGGGCGCGCCCCTCGTGGCCGGGGCTTCGACCGGGGCGCCGCGCGCACTGGTGACCTTCGCCGGATGCACCGACGTCGTGGTGGCAGCGTGCGAGTTCCTCTCACCCGGCGCCGGCCCTGGGGTCGAGGCGCAACCGTGCCTGCTCGCCGGACCAAGCGCGGACGGGGCCACGGTCTCCAGCCGGGTGTCGGTCGAGGACTGCGACCTGACGCTCGGCTCCGCCCAGAGCGGGATCGTGCTGGAGGTGATCGGGGAGCGGGCCAGCGTTGCGCGTTGTGCCGTCGCCTCCCCAGGTGCCGACGGCGGCCGGGCCATTGCGGTGACAGGGGATCGCTGTCTGGTACGGGTTCTGGACAACGCGCTGGACGGTGTCGGGGCGGGGATCCTCGCAGGGGGCACAGGACGGGCCAGCAACGACGTGAGGGTTGCCGGCAACTCGGTGAACCTGAGCGTGCCGCCGGGGACCCCCGTCGCGGCGGCCGACCGCCACGCCGTCGAAGTCGGGGGGGCCCAGAGCGCGACGGTGGTCGATACCAGCGCAACCCTCAGGCCCGCCACGCCTGCCGCCGGGGGCGCCACGGCGGATTCGGGCGTCGAGGTGGGTGGCGAGATCGGACCGTTCCTGGTCGTGCAGAACTCGTCGATGAGCGCCTTCACCTACGGGGTGGCGGTGCGGCCCCGGCATCTGCCGCAAAGGGTTCTGCTGTTCGCCCGGAATGACGCCGACGGCCAGGTCTACGTGAACGGCGACCAGGGCTTGGGTTGGGAGGGATGGCGCCTGCTCTCTGCCTCCGGGGTTCCGTCTGCGATCCCAGGGGTGGCCAACCAGCCGGTGTCCTCGCTCACCGCGCAGACGTATGACGACGCCCACCTCCTGTTCGCCACGGGGATGTACGACGCCCGCTCCTACTTCACCAGCAGCTCTGATGGCGCGACCTGGGCGGCGTGGGCGGAGGTCCCCCCCGGGGGCACAACCGATGCCGCCCTCGCGGCCGTGCAAGGGTTCGATGGCCGGCTCTTGCTTTTCGCCAAGGGCGGCAACGACTCCCAGTCCTGGGTCAACATCGCGAGCTGGACCACGCCACCGGCGATGACGTGGACGGGGTGGAAGCAGCTCCCCGCCCTCGCGAGGTCGCTGGCCGCGCCGATCGCGGTGACCAGGTATCCCGACGTGCTTCTCTACCTTGCCGGTCCGACGTGGCTCGGCGCGATGTACCTGCGGTACACCTGGGATGGCCACCAGTGGTCTGGCCCCGACTACCCCGACCGATTCCTCATGGGCGCCGTGGTGGCCAAAAACTGGCAGGACTCGATCTACTTCTTCTTCACGTCCAACGGACAGCCGACCTGGATGTCAACGAATGACGGTCTCGCCCTGAGTCCGTGGCATGCCGTGGCGGGTCTCACGACGGACGGTCCACTGTCGGTCCTGGCCGCGGACCGGCTCTACCTCTTTGCGAACGGCCGCGACGGGGTGTTGAACGTCAACGTCGCGGACCCCGGAGCCGGCGACCTGGTATGGGAGGGCTGGCAGCCGGTACCGGGCAGCTTCACCACCGGCATCGCCGTGGCGGCCACCAGCGTCGCCGTGCCCATGCGCTGGACCGTCGCCGAGACCCTCGCCTCGACGTTGGGTGTCACGACCGGGGGGGCGCTCCTCGGCGTCCGGGGCGTGGACGGGGAGAACAACGTCCCCTCCTATCACGACTGAGCCGCGATGGGCACGACAACCGCGCAACCGTCCCGCCCACCGGCCCTGCCACCGGCGGTCCACGAGACGCTGCGCTCGCCCGGCCGCCCTCTCGACGTGGCAACGGCAGCCTTCATGGGAGACCGGTTCGGGGCAGATCTCGGGGGGGTCCGGGTCCACACGGACGCCCGAGCCGCAGCGTCGGCGGCCGAAGTGGATGCCGCCGCCTACGCGGTGGGCAGCCACGTCGTCTTCGGCCCGGGCCAGTGGGCACCGCACGAGAAGGGCGGACGGGCGGTTCTCGCGCACGAGCTTGCCCACGTCCTGCAGGCCCGGGCCAGCCCGGTGTCCCACCCCGGGCTGAACGTCGGCGCGCCGGACGCGGCCGCCGAGCGGGAGGCCACCGACTTGGCGGCAGTAGTGGCATCGGGTGGCAAGGCCCGGCCTCCCTACCTGCAGGTCGCCGCCTCCACGCTCTCACGCCTGCAGAGGGGGGCCGCTCCCGGTGCGGCACCCACCGCCGGAG
>WNFC01005632.1_pt1 | contig 31591 bp, 32 predicted proteins | sample 5400541 | NCBI WGS metagenome assembly WNFC01 (sample SAMN13153342, study PRJNA577476) | soil metagenome | isolation source: 120 cm saprolite under Douglas fir tree site 2 hole 2 replicate 1 | place: USA:California | collected 2015-04-18
CGGATCCTCGATCAATTCCTCGCGCCCGATCAATTTCATCAGCCGCGACCAGTGCTCGGGATTGGCCCGGCTGGTGGTCAGGTAGACATAGTCGTTGGAACCGCCGCCCTTGGACGGGTAAAGGCCGGAGGGCGCGTTGTTGCCGCCGCCCGACTTGGCGCCGTTGCGCGGCGCGGCCTTGCCGGTGCGCTGCATCGTGCAAAAGCAGGTACGCATGTAGTGGATCATCGCGTCCTGCATCGCGAGCTGCAGCCGGCGGCCCTTGCCGGTGCGGTTGCGCTCGTGCAACGCGCCGAGGATCGTCGCCGCCATCAGCATGCCGGTGCCGGTGTCGCCAAAGGAGAGGCCCGGCTTGACCGGCGGGCGGTCGGGCTCGCCGGTGACGCTGATCGGGCCGCCGGCGGCCTGCGCGATCATGTCGAAGGCGAGCCCCTTTTCGTGCGGGCTGCCGCTGCCGAAGCCCTTGATCTGGCAATAGATGATCCCGGGATTGATCTTCTTGACCGACTCGTAGTCGAGGCCGAGGCGCTCGATCGTGCCGGGCGCCATGTTCTCCACCGTGACGTCGGCCTTCTTCAGCATCTCCTTGACGATTTCGAGCCCCCTCGGCGATTTCAGATTGATCGCCAGCGACTTCTTGTTGACGTTGAACTGGTGGAAATACCAGGGGTCGTCATCGGGCTTGCCGGGGCGCAGCCGCCGGCCGGGATCGCCGCGTCCCGGGTTTTCGATCTTGACCACCTCGGCGCCGAACCAGGCGAGCACCTCGGTCGAGGTCGTGCCGGCCTCGAACTGGGTGAAATCCACCACCTTGACGCCTTGCAGAAAATTGAAGTCCTGGCTGATGTCACTCACGGCTGTTTCCTCCCGTTAATTTCGCCTACAGCAGCTCAACCGTCATTCCCGCGCAAGCGGGAATCCAGGGCAAGCGCTCTAGCAGTTGCCCTGGACCCCCGCTTTCGCGGGGGTGACGATGATTTGTTACCCATGATGGTCAGCGCCCCTTGGGCGGGTGGGCGCGGACGAATTCCTCGTTGACATCGGCGCCCCAGCCGGGACCGGTCGGCAGCAGCATCTCGCCGTTCTCGATGACCGGCGGCAGCGTGACGATGTCGTCCTTCCACAGCACGTCGTCGATGTCGATCTCCATGACTTTGAAGTTCGGCACCACGGCGCAGAAATGCGCGCTGATCAGTGAGCCGAGATGGCCGTTGAAGTTGTGCGGCGCGACATTGACCTCGTAGGCATCGGCCATCGCGGCGATCTTGACCGATTCGAGGATGCCGTTCCACGCCACGTCGATGATCGCGTAATCGACCGATTGCTGCTCGAAATACGGCCGGAAATTGCGCCTGCCATAGATCGATTCGAGGGAAGCGATCGGCGTGCGGGCGGAGCGGCGGATCAACGAGAGGCCGGCCGGATCGTAGAGGTCGATTTCCAGCCACACCATGTCGAGCGGCTCCAAGGCGCGCGCCAGTTTGATATAGCCGTCGATCTTGTAGTTGAAGTTGGTGTCGAGATGCAGCCCGACATCACGGCCGGCGCCGCGGCGGAACGCCTCCAGCTGCGCCACCGCGGCGTCGACGATGCGGTGGTCGACGTTGAGTTCGGGGAAGCCCGGCGGGTTGCCGGTGCCGGGACCGTACATATAGGGCTTGTCGCGGTCGAAGCGGATCAGGTTGGTCTTGAGCCCCTTGAAGCCCTTGCGCCTGACCTCCTCGCCGAGCGCGACGATGTCGTCCAATGAGCGCACCGGTTCGACCCCGGCCCATTCGCGGATCCGGTCGGCGTGGCGGGCGCGGTAGGTGCCGCAATGCGACCAGTAGAGCTGCAGGCGGTCGCGCACCGGGCCGCCGAGCATCTCGTAGACCGGCACGCCGAGCGCCTTGGCCTTGATGTCGACCAGCGCGTTCTCGATCGCCGCGATCGCCATCTGGTTGATCCCGCCGGCGGCCTGCCGCGTCGCGGCATAAAGCAACGCGCTGATGCGCTCGACCGGCCGCGGGTCCTGGCCGATCAGGCGCTGGCCGATCTTCTGGATGACGCCGGTCAAGCCCGGCGCGCCATAGCCCTCCATGTATTCCGACCAGCCGACGATGCCCTCGTCGGTGGTGATTTCAGAAACGAATTGACCCGCCAGCCGGCGTCGCAGTGCAGATCCTCGATTTTGACGATTTTCACTGAACTCTCCCGATCCTCGCGCGGCCATCATGCGCCCGGCGCCGCCGCCGGCTCAACCCCGCGCATTGAGGCGCGGCCCCCCCGTGCGGTGCCGCTTACCGACGAACCGGATTGGAAAGGCCTGTGAGCTGGGAGCGGCTTATTTCACCACAGAGACACAGAAGACACGGAGGATTTGTCATTGCGAGGAGCGCAGCGACGAAGCAATCCCCGTCCGATGGCGCACAACCGGCAGGGGATTGCTTCGCTTCGCTCGCAATGACAGCCTCTCTTTGTTTCGTGGTGAGGTAATTCCTGCTCAGATGTAGACACCCTTCATGCCGCCTTCGGGGTAGCGCGTGCCGGCGGCGGCGCCGATCGGGATCACGTCGGCGATCTGCGCCGCTTCTTCGGGCGACAGCCGGACCTGCAATGCGCCGAGGTTCTCCTCGAGCCGCTCGATGCGCTTGGTGCCGGGGATCGGGATCACGTCCTCGCCCTGCGCCAGCAGCCAGGCGAGGCAGAGCTGGGCGACGGTGCAGCGCTTGTCGGCGGCGATCGCCTCCACCCGCTCGACCAGAACGCGGTTCTTCGCGAAGTTCTCGCCCTCGAAGCGCGGGTGGCGCTTGCGGGTATCGCCCTCGGCCAGATTGGCGAAATCGGGCACCACCCCAGCGAGCAGGCTGCGGCCGAGCGGCGCGTAGGCGACGAAGGAGATGCCAAGATCGCGGATCGCGGCGCGGGTCTCCGTCGCTTCCTGCCGGTAGAGCAATGAGAATTCGCTCTGCACTGCGGCGATCGGATGCACCGCATGCGCGCGCCGGACGCGCTCGGGGCGGGCCTCGCACAGCCCGAGATGGCGCACCTTGCCCTGCTCGACCAGCCGGCTCATCGCGCCGACGGTGTCCTCGACCGGCACATTCGGGTCGACCCGATGCTGGTAATAGAGGTCGATCAACTCGACCCCGAGCCGCTTCAGGCTCGCCTCGCAGGCCTGTTGCACATATTCCGGGCGGCCATCGACGCCGTTGGCGCCACCCGGGCGGCGGGTCTGGCCGAATTTGGTGGCGAGCACGACCTTGTCGCGCCGTCCCTTGGGTAGAGATCCCAGGGCCCGGCCGAGCAATTCTTCGTTGTGGCCCCAGCCGTACATGTCGGAGCTGTCAAAATGATCGACGCCGAGCTCGACCGCGCGGTGGATCAGCGCCACCGCGGCGTTGTCGTCGCTGGTGCCGTAGGTGCCGGACAATGACATGCAGCCGAGCCCGATCGGCAATACCTCCGGCCCGTTCTTGCCCAATCGGCGCCGCCGCGCCGTCCCGCTCTCGCTCATCGTCATCTCCGCCAAATTTGCCGGCACCATAGCGACCGGCGAAGTTTTGTGACAACGCCGATGAGAGGCGTATGATCCCTGCCATAATTCGAGCCGAAGGCGGGAGGGCAGCATGGCGGATCTGTTCCATGTCTATGCCGGGGCTGTGCGGTCGACGGAGGGAGGCCGGGGCGGCGTCTTCCGCGGGGCTCCCGGGGAGGAGCACTGGGAGGCGCTGACCGACGGGCTGCCGGAAGGAGCCGAAATCCACGCGATCACTGTCCATCCGGAGGAACCGGATGTGGTCTTCATCGGCACCACCAAAGGGGCCTATCGCAGCACCAACCGCGGCTCCCGGTGGGAACGGCTCGCATTGCCCGACCCGGGCGCCGATGTCTGGTCGATCACGATCCACCCGACAGACCGGCGGACGATCTATGCCGGCTTCGGACCGACCGGGGTCTACCGCAGCGACGATGGCGGCGACCACTGGAAGAAGATGGCCGATCCGGGTCTGCCCGACCGGGTCCACATGACCTTTCCGTGCCGCGTCATGCGGCTCGATGTCGATGCCGGCCGGCCCGACGACGTCTATGCCTGCATCGAGGCCAACGGCGCGATGAGGAGCCGCGACCGCGGCGAGAGCTGGCAGGATTGCACGACCGATCTGTTGCGCTTCGCCGAGCAGGAGAAATACAAGAGCCGCATTGTCAGTCAGACCGAAATCGAAGGCATGCTCGACGGCCATGCGCTGGCCTGCAGCGCGGCGGCGCCGGGCGCCGTGTTCCTCGCGAACCGCATGGGTCTCTTCCGCAGCGACGATGGCGGCGCTCATTGGCAGGACATCGAGATCGGCCGCTTCTCGCCGATGACCTATGGCCGCGACCTGCGCGTCTCGCCGCACGACCCGAAGGTGCTGTACGCTGCGCTGAGCCCGGCCTTCCGCAGCGCAGACGGCGCGATCTACAAGAGCGAGGATGTCGGCCGGACCTGGGAACGCTTCGATCACGGGCTGAAGGCCGAGGCGACGATGATGGGCGTGGCGGTCCATCCGCGCGACAAGCGCCGGGTCTACGGCATCTCGAAGGCGGGACAGGTTTTCGGTACGCGGGATGGCGGCGAAACTTGGGTCGAGCGCCGATTGCCGGCGGGCGCCGGCGACTGCTACGCGATCGCCTGCGGCTGACCGCGAATTTCACGAACCACAGGAGGAAACGATGGCGGGTACGACAAACCTATACGCCGGTGTGGCGGCCACGGTGGGCATGGAGCACAGCGGCACGCTGGGCGGCATCTTTCGCCAGGAGGCCGGCGGCGGCAAATGGGAGCAGCTGAAGAGCGGGCTGGCCGAAGGCGCCGAAGTCCATGCGATCACGGTGCCGCCGTGCGATCCCGATACGGTGTTCGTCGGCAGCACCAAGGGGATCTATCGCAGCACCAACCGCGGCGGCCGCTTCGAGAAGCTTGCGCTGCCGGGCGGCGACGCCGACATCTGGTCGGTGCTGGTGCACCCGAAGGACCCGCGCCGGATCTATGCCGGGGCGAGCCCGATCGCGGTGTATCGCAGCGACGATGGCGGCGACCACTGGAAGCAAACGGCCGATCCGGGTCTGCCCAACCGGGTGCACATGGCGTTCGCCTGCCGCGTCATGCGGCTCGACGTCGACCCGAACCATCCGGACGAGGTCTACGCGACGATGGAGGCCAACGGCGCGATGCGCAGCCGCAACGCCGGCGAAAGCTGGGAGGACTGTACCGCCGATCTGATCCGCTTCTGCGAGGAGCCGAAATACCGCAGCCGCATCGGCAGCCAGACCGAGATCGAGGGCATGCTCGACGGCCACGCGCTGGCCTGCAGCGCGGCGGCGCCCGGCACCGTCTTCCTCGCCAACCGCATGGGCCTCTTCCGCAGCAGCGACCGCGGCGAGCATTGGGAAGACATGGAGATCGGCCGCTTCTCGCCGCTGACCTATGGCCGCGACATCCGCACCTCGCCGCACGACGCGAAGGTGCTCTACGCGGCGTTGAGCCCGGCGGCGCGCAGCACCGACGGCGCGATCTATAAGAGCGACGATGTCGGCCAGAGCTGGAAGCGCTTCGACCACGGCATCAAGGCCGATGCGACGATGATGGGCGTCATCGTCCACCCCAAAGACCCGAACCAGGTCTACGGCATCTCGCGCGTCGGCCAGGTGTTCGGCACGACAGATGCCGGCAAGAGCTGGAGCGAGAGCCGGCTGCCCGAAGGCGTCCGCGACTGCTACGCGATCGCCTGCGGGTAAGCTTACGGAATACCCTCACCCTTCCCATCGCTGACGCGATGGGCCCCTTCCCTCTCCCGCATTGCGGGAGAGGGTGGCGAGCGAAGCGAGTTGGGTGAGGGCATCTTAACCGGCGCCGGCTTCCCGCTCGGCGATCGCCTCGGCGAGGGTGACGGTGCGGCGGGCCTCGTCGACGTGTAATGCCTCGACGAGGCGGCCGTCGATGCGGGCGGCGCCCTTGCCGGCGGCGACCGCTTCGGCATAACCGGCGATGATCCGGCGCGCCCGCGCCACTTCCTCTGCGCTCGGCGCGAAAATCTCGTTGGCCGGGCCGATCTGATCGGGATGGATCAGCGTCTTGCCGTCGAAGCCAAGATCGCGGCCCTGGCGGCAGGCGGCGGCAAACCCTTCTGCATCGGCGAGATCGAGATGAACGCCGTCGAGGACGGCCCGGCCATGGGCTCGCGCGGCAAGCAGCACGAGGCCGAGCGCGGTCAGGAGCGGCAACCGGTCGCGCGTCGGCCGCGCATGCAGATCGTTGGCGAGATCGGAGGTGCCGAGAACCAGCGCCGCGATCCGCGGGCTGGCGCCGGCGATATCGGCCGCCTTAAGCACTCCGAGCGGCGTCTCGACCATGCACCACACCGCCAGTTCGGGCGGCGCGCCCAGGGCATCGAGCAGGTCGACGGTCAGCCGCACCCGCTCGGCGCTCTCGACCTTGGGCAGGAGCACCGCGTGAATCGGCAATGTCGCGGCGACGGCCAGATCGGTATGGCCCCATACCGTCTCGATCGGGTTGACGCGCAACACCAGCTCGCGCAGCGCATAGCCGCCGGCGGTGACTGCCGCGGCGACCGCGGCACGGGCGGTCTCCTTGGCCTCGGGCGCGACCGCGTCCTCGAGATCGAAGATCAGCCCGTCGGCCGGCAATGCTCGCGCCTTTTCGAGCGCGCGCGGGTTCGAGCCGGGCATGAACAGAACACTGCGGCGGGGTCGGATTAGCGCGGGCATCGGCGGCTCGGTTCTGGATTGGGTTTCGGCGGCTCCTTGCCGATATAATCGGTGATTGGCGGATTGGCAGGATCTAGCACCGAGCCCCCACCCGTCCGCCGCTAACGCGACGGACTCCCTCCCCCGCTGGCGGGGGAGGGAGGGGGTGGGGGCTTGCGGCGGAGGAACGGGGCGAACGTGCTTCAGTCGAATGGAGGTTCCGACGGATTGGGCCGCGAATATTGGTCGTGGATCGCCTTCTGGGCCCAGTTCGTCGTGCTCGGGCTGCTCGCGATCATCGGCGCCTTCTTCGCCAGCCGGGGCGGCGGGCCGGGCGACTACGCCTGCGGCCTCACTCTGAGCCTGACCGCGATCGCCCTCGCCTTTCTGCGGCTGAAGCAGCGCTTCGACGGCGGGCCCGCCGATTGGCAGAGCTTTCTACTGGTCGACGACATCGCGAATTTGACGCTGGCGATTGCGGTGTTCACGGCGCTTGGGCTCGCCGGCCTGTTCATCGCCGCCGGATCGGTGGAGGGCAGCCTGCACATGGCGGGGATTGCGCTGTTCCTCGCCAGCGGGATCACCGTGTTCCTCAGCCTGAAGAACGTCTTCGACAATCTCGATCGGCGGCGCTGATGCCGACGGTGCTGTCGGTCCAGTCGCGGGTCGCCTACGGCCATGTCGGCAACGCCGCCTCGGTCTTCCCGCTGCAGCGGCTCGGCATCGAGGCCTGGGCGCTCGACACCGTGGCGTTTTCGAACCATACCGGTCATGGGCAGTGGCGCGGCTCGGTCGTCCCCGCAGCGCAAATCGCGGCCCTGTTCGAGGGCATCGCCGCGCTCGGCGTATTGCCGCGCATCGACGCGGTGCTGTCCGGCTATCTCGGCGACGCGGCGACCGGACCGGTGCTGCTCGACATCGTCGGCCAGGTCAGGAAGGCCAACCCGGCAGCGCTGTTCTGCTGCGACCCGGTGATCGGCGATGTCGATACCGGCTCCTATGTGACCGAGGGCATCGCCGAATTCTTCCGCGACCGCGCGCTGGCGCTCGCCGACATCGTCACGCCGAACCGCTTCGAGCTCGAATATCTGACCGGCCGGAGCATCGCGAGCCTCGCCGAAGCCGGCGAGGCGGCCGCGGCGCTGCGCGGGCTCGGGCCGGGGATCGTCCTGGTCACCAGCCTGGAATGTGCCGCCGAGCGGATCGCGATGCTGGCGGCCGGCCCGGACGGCGTCTGGGCGGTCGAGACGCCGCGCCTGCCGGTCATGCTCAACGGTTGCGGCGATGTGACCGCGGCGCTGTTTCTCGCCCGGCTGCTGCGCGGCGAAAGCCTGCCCGACGCGCTTGCCCTGACCGCGGCGTCGATCTATGCCGTGATCGAGACGACGATGCGGCTCGAGCGCTACGAGCTGGCGCTGGTCGCGGCACAGGACGAGCTGGTCACGCCCAGCCTCAGCCTCGTGCCGCAGCGATTGTAGCTTCCCATCCTGCGGTCATTGCGAGCGAAGCGAAGCAATCTCCCCGCCATGGCGCCTAGACCGATGGGGATTGCTTCGTTGCTCCGCTCCTCGCAATGACAGCGCTTATTTGACTTCGATCTCCTCGATCCTCCCATCGGCGAGGCGGCAGATCCGGTCCTGCGGCACCGGCAATCTCATCGCGACGGCGCGCGGCAGACCGGCATAAAGGCCGCGCAACACGCGGGTGACGACGCCGTGGCAGACGACGATCAGCCGCTGTCCCGGTCTCGGCGAGCCAGGCGGCGATGCGCCCGCTAAACCGGTCATAGGTTTCGCCATCGGGGGTGCGGAAATACCATTCGTGACGGCCATCGCCATCAAACACGCCGGGAGCCAATGTCGCGATCTCGTCGCGGCCGAGCCCGTCCCAAGAGCCGAACGAGAGCTCGCGCAAACGATCGTCGAGGCGCAAGGGCTCGCTGCGACCGAGGCATTCGCGGATGATCTCGGCGGTGCGGCGCGCCCGTCCGATCGGGCTGGAGATGATCGTCGCTTCGGCCGCGTCGGGATGGGTGCACAGATACCGGCCGATCGCCTCGGCCTGGGCAAGGCCGCGCGCGGTCAATGGTGAGTCGCTCCAGCCCTGGTAGCGGCGCGCCAGGTTCCATTCGGTCTCGCCGTGCCGCACCAGCAGGATAGAGCCGCCGCTCACGGCGCCGCTCATGCCCCAGGCCGGCGTAGGCGATACAGCACATGACGGCGCAGCGGGTCGCCCGCGGGACGGCTCGGGTGATCGAAATCCTCTGCCGGATCGCGTGTCATGCCGAGGCGTTCCATGACCTGCCGCGAGGCACGGTTCTCCGGCACGGTGTAGGCGACGATCTCGCCGAGCCCAACGCGGCCAAACCCGTCCTCGATCGCGGCACGCGCCGCTTCCAAGGCATAACCTTTTCCCCAATAGGGACGCGCCAATCGCCAGGCCGCCTCGACCGCCGGTGTGAAGGGCAGCGTCCACCGTACGTGGTTCAGCCCGACGACCCCGATGAACGGCACCTCGCCCGGCAATTCGACCACGAACTGACCGGTGCCATGCTCCGCGAAATGCGCCCGCTGCCGCGCGACCCAGCCCTCGTCGGGCGCGGGCAGATAGCGCAAGACTTCCGGGTCCGCCGACATCATGGCAAACGGCTCCACGTCCTCGTCGCGCCACTCGCGCAACAGAAGACGCGGCGTGCGCAACGCGACCGGCACGGTTATTTCTTCCCGCCGGGGCGACCGGCCATCTGGCTCAGGAACATCTCCTGCAGCTGCTCGAACCCCTTCAGCCCGGCCGGCAGCCAAGTCTTGAGCATGGTTTCGGGGTCGAGCGCCTTGACATTGGCGCGCAGCCGCTCGGCGACCTCCTGCATCAGCTCTTCCTGCATCGGCTTGACGTCGGGCAGGCCGAAGAAGCCGCGCAATTCCTCGGGCGTGCAGTCGATATCGAGCTTGATTTTCATCGGGCGCTTCCTTTCTCCGACACGGCTCGACAAGCCGCTCCGGGAATGGCAACACATGGCGCGGACCCATCCTGAGGCGAACCGGCCATGCCTGTCGACATTCCCTTTCGTCGCGAGATCGCCTTCGAATACGGTCGGCTCGAAAGGATCGCGCCGGGCATCCGCCGTATTGTCGCGCGCAATCCCGGCCCGTTCACCTTCAAAGGCACCGGCACCTATGTCGTCGGCGACGGCGAGGTGGCGGTGATCGACCCCGGCCCTGAGCTGGAAGAGCATATCGCCGCGCTCGTGGCGAGCCTCGCCGAGGAGCAGGTCACCCATATCCTCGTCACCCACACCCATCGCGACCATTCGCCGGCGGCAAAGGCGCTGAAAGCCGCGACCGGGGCGCCGACCTACGGCTTCGGACCGCATGCCATGGGCCTTCGGCCCACGGGCTTGTCCCGTGGGGGCAGGCGCGGCGAGCCCGGCATCGAGGAAGGCGGCGATTGGGATTTCACGCCTGATGTCGTGGTGCGCGACGGCGAGTGGATCGAAGGCGGCACCTGGCGGTTCGAGGCGGTGCACACGCCGGGGCATACCTCGAACCATTTGTGCTTTGCCCTGCCTGACAGCGGCATCCTGTTCAGCGGCGATCATGTGATGGGCTGGTCGACCAGCGTGATCGCCCCGCCCGATGGCGACATGGCGGCCTATATGGCGTCGCTCGACAAGCTGCTGCGGCGCCGTGACACGGCCTATTGGCCGACCCACGGCCCGGCGATCACCGAGCCGCAGCGGCATGTCCGCGCCTTCATCGCCCATCGCCGTGAGCGCGAATCAGGGATCATCGATTGCCTCAAAGCGGGCACCGAGACGATCGACGCAATGGTCGAACGTCTTTATGCCGGGCTCAACCCTGCGTTGCACCGCGCCGCCGGCCGTTCGGTGCTGGCGCATCTGATAGACCTGATGGGTCGCGATATCGTCGCGGCAGACGGTCCGGCCACGGTCGAAGCGCATTACCGGCTGCGCCATCTGCCGCGGCAGGGCTGAGGATTCGCCCCCTGCCGCTCGCGGCGGAGTCGCACCAGGGACACACCTGAGGCTAAAATGCCGCAGCCCTCATCAACCGCTTGGTTTTCGCATTTCGCCGCTTTAGTCGAATGAACGGAAGTGCTATGGGCATGTTATTGTCGTGCGTGCCGCTCATCTGGGGAGAGAACCGTGGTGAAGAGAACTAGCCCGTTGATCATGATCTGCGTCGCGGCGGCGATCGGCCTCGCTGCCTGCTCCTCACAAAAGACGGCGGAGGCCCCGCCGCCACCGCCTCCGCCTCCGGCCTACGCTCCGGCACCGGCGCCGGAGCCCTATATGGCGCCGGCCCCGCCCCGCAGGCATTATGGCAAGCGCGCTCACAAGCGCGTGCATCATCGCATGCGGCACCGCAAAGCCATGCCGGCGGCGGCGGCTCCGAGTTCGGCTGCTCCGAGCACGACGGCTCCGGCGCCGGCTCGGCCGACCACCCGCTGAAGGTATAACGCGGAGGTAATCGACGGGCGCAGCCTTCGGGCTGTGCCCGTTTCGATGCGGGCTCAGCCCAACTGGCGCAGGTACTGCGCGACAAAATCGCAGCCGACGAGACGGGCATAAGAATCACTCAGCCGGCGCGTGATCGGGCCCGGGATCGGCGTTGGCAATGCCCGACCGCCGATGCTGCGCACCGGACAGATGCACAGGCTCGTCGAGGTCATGAAGATCTCGTCGGCGGTTGCCGCATCGTAGAGGTCGAGATCGGCCTCATGGCACGGAATGCCGAGCTCGCCGCACAGCTCGATGACGGTGGCGCGGCTGACCCCGGGCAATACCCAGCGCTCGTGCGGGGTCAAGACCGCGCCGTCGCAGACGACAAAGATGTTGCTGCCGATACCTTCGGCGAGATGCCCATTGGCGTCGAGCAAGACCGACCACGCCTCCTTGTCCTGCGCCTTCGCCTCGAAGTCGGCGATGATCAGGTTCAGGTAGTTGTGCGTCTTGGCGCGCGGCGAGAGCGCTTCGGGCGCCGCCCGCCGGGTCGGCGGCACTACGATGTCGATCCCGTCGCGGAACAGCCTTGCGCGGGCCTTCAAGGGCAGCGGGATGCATTCGACGATGACATTCGGGCCGGTATGCTCCCATTGCGTTCGAGCACCTCCTCGCTCGCGGTAGTCATATCGGCCGGGCTGAGGCCGGGATCGATTCGTAGGTAACGTAGCGAGCGGTACAGCCGGCCGACATGCTCCTTGAGCTTGAACGGCCGGCCGTGGAAGGTGCGGGTCATGTCGAAGGCGGCGTCACCGTATTTGAAGCCGCGGTCGCGGAACGGCACGACCACCTCGCGCTCGGGGACGATCCGCCCGTTGAAATAGGCGACGCGATGGTTACTACGGCCCTCGGTCATCCCTCAGTTTCCTTTCGCACATCTGCCGGCTTAAGCCCCTCTCCCGCACCGCAGGAGAGGGTGGCCGCCGCGGCAGCGGCGGCCGGGTGAGGGCTGCCCGCAGCGAGCCCGGCATCTGCCCCTCACCCCAACCCTCTCCCCCGGCGGGGGAGAGGGAGTTTCAGGCGAACAGCGGTGCGCGCGTCTCGGCGAATTCCCCGACCGCGGTGATGAGCTTATTGCCATCGGCCTCGTCGAGCACGATCGACAGCGCCATCATGCCGCGCTTGGCGAACCAGATCCCGCGCGCGACCAGGTCGAAATAGAACAGATCGAGCAACCCGGCATCGCCCTTCGCCGCGTCGGCCGCCGAGCGGATCGGCCGATCGGTCATGTGCACCCCGATCATCGAGCCGAGCCCGGTGAACTGCATCGCCAACCCGCGGCGACGGACGATTCCATTGAGGCGCTCGCGCAGACCGTCTCCGAAATCGTTGAGGGCGCGGGCGCGCTCGGGCGTGTACACCTCGGTCAAGCCGACCAGCCCGGCATTCATCGTCAGCACGTTGTTGTTGAAGGTGCCGGCATGCTGGAACCCATCCTTGCGCCGCGGGTCGAACCACTCCATCACCTCGGCCTTGCCGCCGAACGCGCCGAAGCTCATGCCGCCGCCGACATATTTGCCGAGCGTCGTCATGTCGGGGAGGATGCCGTGCGCCTCCTGCAACCCGCCTGGCGCGAGGCGCGAGGTCATCACCTCGTCAAAGATCAAGATCGCGCCGGTTTCGCTCGCCAGCGCGCGCAGATCGGCGAGGAATTCGCGGGTCGCCGGGATGCAGCCGCTGCCGCCGAGCATCGGCTCGATCAGAATGGCGGCGAGATCCTCGCGGTGCGGCGCCACGACCGCACGAGTGCCGGCGATGTCGTTGTATTCGGCCAGCAGAAAGTCGAACGGGGCGTTGACGGCGCTGCCCTTGCCGCGGAAATAGAAGACGCCGCCATGATAGCCGCCGGCGAAGACCAGGATCTTCTTGCGGCGGGTGATCGCGCAGGCTGCGCTGACCGCCATCAGATTGGCCTCGGTGCCGGAATTGGTGAAGCGCACCAGCTCGATCGACGGAAAGCGCGCGCAGATCGCGGCGGCAAAGCGCGCCTCGGTCGCGCCATGCGCGCCGAGATTGACGCCGCCGTCGAGCGCCTGGTCGATGGCGCGGCGGATCAACGGGTGGGAATGGCCGAACAGCCCGGCGGTGAACTCCGACAGGAAATCGACGTATTGATGCCCGTCGAGATCCCACAGCCGCGAGCCTTCGCCGCGCGCCATGGTCAGCGGGAACGGCTCGACAAAGATCGCCGAGCGGGTATTGCCGCCGGGCAGCGCGGCACAGGCCTCCTCGTGTTGCGCGAGGCTCTTCGGGTTGCGCGCGCGGTACAGCTCCTGCGCCTCGCGGAGCGCCGCGGCGATGTCGATATTGGCGGGATGCGTTATGGTCATCGGCCCTCCTCCGGGCATCCGTTCTAACATATCCGCCGCCGGGATTGCGCCGATTACCGGGGATGTGATTCGGTTGGGAAGGAGGACCGCGCGTGATCTGGGCAGCGCTGCTCGCCGGCATCGCCGGTTATGTGGACGCGATCTGCTTCCTGCTGCTCGGCGGCGCGTTTGCCGCCAACATGACCGGCAACCTGGTGGCGATCGGGATGGACGCGGCGGCGGGCCGGTGGCTGCAGGCGGCGTGGATTGCATCGCTGCCGGTCGCGTTTCTGCTCGGCGTCCTGGCGGCGCGCTTCGTGCTGCGGGCGCATCGCTCGGCGCGATTCTCGCTGCTGATCGAGGCGGCCGTCATCGCGCTGTCGGCGACCGGTCTGCTCGGGCTCGCCGCGGTCCCGCTCCTCTCTGCCGCGATGGCGATGCAAAACGAGGCGGTGCGGCACGGCGTGGTGGCCGTCAACGTCGGCTTTGTCACCGGCGATATTCAGCAGCTTGGCGAGCGGCTCGTCGCCGAAACCGTACCGGCCCCGCGATCGAAGGGCGGTCTGCAGGCGCCGGTGATCCTCACAATCCTCGTCTGCTATGCCTTCGGTGCGGCGATCGGCACCTTGGCATCGGTGTGGGGCGCGGCGGCGCTCCTCGCTCCGGCGGCGGTGCTCGCCGGCGCGGTGCTGCTGCCCGAGCGCTGGACCGGTCTCGCGGCGCAGCGCCACTGAGAGCGCCGCTGCGGGGATACGCGCCTTGACAGCCGACATGCCCGTCGGCTACCCCGCCGCGATGTTGGCAGGCGCTGCCGACAGCCGGCAGCACCGACGAGGCCATGCTCTCCGCCCTCCTCGCCTCCGCCATCCTCCTCGGCATCGTTGAGGGACTGACCGAATTCCTGCCGATCTCCTCGACCGGCCATCTGATCCTCGCCGACCGGCTGCTCGGTCTCGAAGGACCGGAAAGCAAGCTGTTCGACATCGTCATCCAATTGGGCGCGATCCTGGCCGTGTGCTGGGTCTATCGCGAGCGGCTGCTGCATGCCGCCGCCGGGCTCGCGACAGAGAGAACCCAGCAGCGCTTTGTCGCCAATATCGTGATCGCGTTTCTGCCGGCCGCGATCGCCGGGGTGATCCTGTACCGGATCATCAAGGACGTGCTGTTCTCGCCCTGGGTCGTGGCGGTCAGCTTTATCGTCGGCGGCTTTCTGATCCTGCTGATCGAGCGGGTGCGGCCGCGACCGAGGGTCAACGATGTCGACCGGATATCGTGGTGGACGGCGCTGGGGATCGGCTGCTGCCAGATCCTGGCGATGATCCCCGGCGTGTCGCGCGCCGGCGCGACCATCATGGGCGCCTTGATGCTGGGGGTGGACCGCGCGCCGGCGACCCAGTTCTCCTTCTTTCTCGCGATCCCGACAATGTTCGGCGCGGCGGTCTACGACCTCTACAAAAACCGCGCGATCCTGTCCTCGGAGGGTGTGGGGCTGATCGCGATCGGCTTTGTCGTCGCCTTTATCGCCGCGCTGTTCGTCGTGCGGCGCCTCGTCGATTTCGTCAGCCGCCACGGCTTCGGCGTATTCGCCTGGTACCGCATCATCGTCGGCGCGATCGCGCTCATTGCCCTGACGCTCGCGGGCTGACCTAAGCGATCAGCGCGCCGGGCTGTAGCCCTTCGCCTTCATGCAGGAACCGATGATCGCCGCGGCGCGGTCGCGTGTCTGCTCGTGCATGACCCGGGTCTGGGTGCGCACAACGCTGGCGCGCTGCCAGTCGTTCTGGCGGGTCGCGAGAATGTCCTGGTCGATATCCGCCTCGGTCTTGACCGCGGTATCGGCCAGATCGCGGCAATCCTGGTATTCGCGCCCCGCCGCCGCCTGATCCATTCCCGGCTTCGCCCAGTCGCCGGCGCCGGCGCAGCCGGCGAGCGGCAGCAAGAGGAGCGCCATCCGCAGCCGGCTCAGCGCCGTTCCGCTTCGCGACGCCGCGAAACGAGGCGGGCGAGGATCGCCTGCTTCTCGGCTGCATTGGCCTCGTACCAGCCGGCGATCTCCTCGATGGTGCGCAGACAGCCGCGGCAGGTCCGGGTCGCGGGATCCATCAGGCAGATACCGATGCAGGGCGACACCGGGTTCGGCGCCGCGCCAGGCTCGCCGACGGTCGCGGTCATGAGCCCTTCTCGGGCTCGATCAGGTCGGCCAGCCGGGTGCGCAGCAGCTTAGCGCGATCGGCCGGGATCGCGTAGGTCCAGTGGGCCGTCCGGGCGTCGATTGCCTTGGCCTCCGGCTCGACGCTTTCCTTGCCCGTCGCGGAGATCGTCACCCAATCGGCAAAGTCGCGTGCGAACAGCCGGATATCGATGGTCAACCCATCGAAGGTCATGAATGCCGCGCTGCTGATCCCGGCCGCCGGCAACGGCTGGTCGGCGGAGGGCTTGACGTCGGCGAGGTCGAGCGCGGCGAGCACACTGGCCGGTCCGGAGAGGACCGCCGCGTCCTTGAACTTGGCGTCGGCCGGCGCGCCGGCGACGGCAAACTTGTCATCCGCCGTTGCGCGGCTCAACACCAGTGCGACACCGTCCTCCCCGACCAGCTTGATCGAGGCGATGCGCGAGACCGGGATGTCGAGAATGCGGCGGTCGAGCCATTCGACGGTCTCGCCCGACACGTCGAGCGCACCGCGCGCCAGCCAGGCGTGGTTGATGCCGGGCTTGCGGACATAGACCGAGTCGTTGCCGCCGCCCAGCCGGTCCTGACGGCGCTTGCCGACGATCAGCCCGGCGACGGTCTGGCCGGTGCGGTCCTGCAATGTCACTTCGGTCGAATTGCCGGTGGTCGGGTCGTCGAGATCGAGCCGCGCGAACAATTCGGGTCGCTCGGTCTTGGGCTCGACCAGGGTCAGATCGGCGAGGCCCAGCAGCAGCTGGTGCAGCTTGCCGGCCGCCGCCGGATAGTTGCCCTTGCCGACGACGACCCAGCGGCCGCCGACCGCCGCGAAATCCATCTTGGTCGTGCCACGCGACAGGCGGATCCAGGCGAGTTCGCCGAGCTTGGCGTCGAGCCCGGGCAAGGCACGCTCACCGGGCGGGGGACGGCTCGCGGTGCGGTCGCCCGAGACGAGCGCGAAGACGGCGACCGCCACCAGGATGACGGTGGCGCCGAGCAGCCGCAGAAAGCCTCGTTGTTGCATGATCTCTCCCGCCTTCAGGCCAGCGCCGGCCGGCGACGGCGGCGCAGGCGCAGCGCGCCGAGCACGATCGCCGCGACCGCGACAAGGATCGGCACCAGCGCGATGTCGCAGAATTCGAGGATCGCCTTGAGCCCCTCGATGTCCTGGCGCAGCGCGCCCTGCACGGCGCGAAGTTGCTGGCGGGTCGCCACCATGTCGGCGCGGAACTGCTCGATCGTCTGCGCCTGTTCGGGCGACAGCGGCGCGGTCGGCGTCGCCGGGTTGTTGCCGGTCAGCTCGCGCAGTTTCTGCTGCGTCTGCTTCAGCTTTTCCTGGAGCGCCTGCTGCTCGGCGGCATAGCGGTCATCGGCGGCGCGCTGGATTTCTTCGACCAGCAGGAAATGGCGGGCCGAGCTGCCGCGGCTGCGCAGATCGACGAGATCCTCGCCGCCGGCCAGCACCTCGATCGCATTGGCGACGAAATCGCCGTTGTTGGCGGTCGGCACGATGATCCGTCGGCCGAAGAAATCCTGGGATTGCGCCCAGAACCGATCGTCCAGCATGTCGGTATCGGCAACCACGATGAGGTTGATCGGCTGCGCCGACTGGCGCAGGAAATCGGCGGGCGCCGGTGGTTGCTCCGGCTTTGCCGGCTCGTCCGGCTTCGCCGCCGGCTTTGGCGGGCCATCGGGAAAGGCGGTCGCGACCGGTCCGGTGACTCGGGCCGCGAGGGTGTAGCGGGTATCCTCCGATTTGAACCCGGTCAGCAGCGCCGACACGTCCGGCAATGGCGCGACCTTGTCGACCGGGATCTTCATCGCCTCAGGCGAGGTGGTGACCAGCGGCTCCAGCTTGGTCGTCGCGCCGCCGATCGGTTCGAGGATACCGGCCGAGGCCATTGCCAGCTGGCGCAGTTCGGCGGTGATCACGTCGTCGTGGTTGATGTCGGTCCCACGCAGGTTGAGCCAGGCGACATAGTCGATCGCCTGCGGGCCGCGCCCCGTCACCTGCACCGCGACGCGACGCGCCTCGCGCCGGTCGCCGGCGACGATGTTCGGCAGGAGGCGCAGCCCCCAGGCCTTGAACAGCGGTTCGAGGTTGCTGTCGGCCGGAGCGCCCGGCCGGGTGCGCTGGCCCGCCTGCAATTCGGAATAGGGGTCGACGAAAATCAGCGCCTTGCCGCCCTTCAGCACGAACTGATCGATCGCGAACAGGGTCTTTGGCGACAGGTTCTGCGGATGCACCAGCATCAGGACGTCGATGTCGGCCGGGATCGCGTCGATGTCGAGGCCAAGCGTCTCGACTTTATCGAGCTGGCGCAATTGCTCGATGATTGCCATTGGCCGGCTCGACCGGCCGCGCATCGCCGCCGTCATGTCGCCTTCAAGCGGCAAGGTGCTGATCAGCCCGACTGTGGTGCGCTTCGGCGCGGCGAGGCTGTGGACGAGCCGGGTCAAATCGTATTCCAGCAGGCGCTCGCGTTCCGGTGCGAAGAAGGCGATGACCTGCTGATCGTCGGTCGAGTTGGTGCCGGCGATGCCAAAGAAGACCTGCTCGCCCTGGGTGTCGAGCGGCACCGATTGCAGCCCGAAGGCGACGGCGCGGTCCTCGGTGTCGGAGAAGGCCTGCGGGTTGTAGACCTCGAGGCGCAGCTTGCCCTTGGCCGCGGCGACATATTCGTCGAGCAACTCGCGCACGCGCTGGGCATAGACGCCATAGCCCGGAACCGCATCGCCGAGCCGGGTCGAATAATAGAGGCGCAGCGTGACCGGCTCGTCGATATGAGCGAGCGTCTGGCGGGTGCCATGCGACAGCGTGTAGAGCCGCTCCGAGGTTAGATCGAGCCGGGCGGTCAGGAAGCGGCCGGCGATGATGTTGACCGCGATCAACATCAGGCCGAGGCAGACGAACGCGGTCAGCGAGCGCGCCCGCCGCGAGGCGAAGATCCCGGCCGGGCGGAACGACAGCGCCATGTCAATCGGCCTTCTTGAGGTCGATCAGCACGGCATTGGCGGCGAGAAACGCGACGATGATCGACAGGAAATAGACGAGGTCGCGCAACTCGATGACGCCGCGAGTGATCGCGCTGAAATGGCCGAACAGGCTGGCCCCGGCGACGGCGCTGATCAGACCCTCGGGGGCCCAATCCTGCAGCAGCCCCAATACGGTCGGCGTTCCCGCGACGCTCAGCACGAAAACCAAGGCCGCGGTGACGACGAAGGCGATGACCTGGTTCTTGGTTGCCGCCGACACGGCGGCGCCAATCGCCAAGACCGCGCCGGCCATCAGCCAGCTCGCGACATAGCCGGCCAGGATCACGCCGTTGTCGGCGTCGCCGAGGATATTGACGGTGATCCAGAACGGAAAGGTCAGCGCCAGCGCGATCCCGGCAAAGCACCAGGCGGCGAGGAACTTGCCGAGCACCGCCTCGGACAGGCGGATCGGCAAGGTCAGAAACAATTCGATCGTGCCGGTCTTGCGCTCCTCGGCCCACAGCCGCATCGACAAGGCCGGGATCAAGACGAGATAGAGCCAGGGATGGAAGGTGAAGAAGGATTGCAGATCGGCCTGGCCGCGCTCGAAGAAATTGCCGACAAAAAACGTCAACACCCCCGCCAGCACGAGAAAGATGACGATGAACACATAGGCGAGCGGGGTCGCGAAATAGCCCGAGAGCTCGCGGCGGAAGATGGCGAAGGTGCGGCGCATGGGTTTTTTACGCGGCCGGCCGCATCGATTCTTCGGCCGGTTCCGGAGCGGTAATGGCGCGGAACACATCGTCGAGCCGGCCGCGCTCGACATAAAGGCCGGCGATCGCCCAACCGCGCGTGCGGGCCAGCTCGGCGACCTCGGCGGCGATCGGGCGCCGCTCTTGCGGGAACACCCACACCGCCGCTTCGCCCCCGCCGACCGGCTCGACCGCGGCGACACCCGGCAGGCGCTGCAGCTCGGCGGAGACGCCGCTCATTTCACCCGATGCCAGGTCGAGCCGCACCGCATTATGCCAGCGCGAGCGGGCGGCCAACTCGTCCGGCGTGCCGTCGGCGAGGATCCGGCCATGGGCGATGATGATCGCCCGGCTGCACACCGCCTCGACCTCCTCGAGCAGATGGGTCGAGATGATGATTGCCTTGCCCGGGCTCAGCCTGCGGATGATGCCGCGCATCTCGTATTTCTGGTTCGGATCGAGCCCGTCGGTCGGCTCGTCGAGGATCAATACGGCGGGATCGTGCAACAATGCCTGAGCCACCCCGACCCGGCGGCGATAGCCTTTCGACAAGGTCTCGATCGGCTGGTGCAGTACATCGGCGATGTGGATCAACTCGGCGATGTCGGTGACCCGCCGGCGCGCTTCGGCGCCATGAAAGCCGCGGATATGGGCGATGAAGTCGAGGAACTCGGCCGCGGTCATGTCGGGATAGGCCGGCGCGCCTTCCGGCAGGTAGCCGATCTGCCGCTTTGCCGCCAGCGGCTCGGTCTGGATATCATGTCCGCAGATCACCGCGGTGCCGGCGGTCGGCGCGAGAAACCCGGTGATCATCTTCATCGTCGTCGACTTGCCGGCGCCGTTGGGCCCGAGAAAGCCCAGCACCTCGCCGGCCGGCACGCTGAACGAGACATCGTCCACCGCCACCAGCGGGCCGAAATTTTTGACGAGATTGCAGATCTCCAGCATATCACCATCCCGAGAGGGGCGGCTGTTTAGCCTGTTTCCGCTAGCCGAGCTACCGCGACCGAACCGCGCAACGCGGGTGACCGGCGACACCGAGGCCGTTCGAGAGCTGTGCGCATGATAGCAACCAGAAGACTTCGCCGGAACCGGGGCTGATCGCGATGATCGGCCGGCTGCGCCTCACCACCGGACTAGTGATGCTGTCCTATGTGACGATGCATCTGCTCAACCATGCCCTCGGCCTCGTGTCGCTCGCGGCGATGGAGCGGACGCTGCGCTGGGTCATGGCGCTGTGGACGCAATGGCCGATGCAGCTGCTGCTCTACGGCAGCTTCATCGTCCATTACGGGCTGGCGCTGTGGGCTTTGTGGCAGCGGCGCAGCCTCAGGTTGCGCCCAGCGGAATTCGCGCAGCTGGCCCTCGGCTTCGCAATCCCGCTGCTGCTCCTGCGCCATGTCGTCAACATTCGCATTTCGAACGACTTTTTCGGCAGCAACATCGACAATTACACTTTTGTCCTGTGGGTCTACACCACCCGTGCGCCCTCCTTGGGTCTGCTCCAGCTGATCGTGCTCGTCGTCGCCTGGAGCCACGCGATGATCGGGCTGCATTTCTGGCTACGGGTGCGGCCCTGGTACGGACGGTTTCGCGAGCTGGCGCTGACCATCGCGGTGCTGGTGCCGGTCCTGGCGCTGCTCGGCATCTTCGAGGCCGGCCGCCATGTGGCGGCGCTCGCGGCGGCGGACCCGACCTGGGCTGCGAGAGCCTTTTCCGCTATGGCGCGGCCGAGCCCACAAACCACCGCGGCGCTTGACCAGATCGCCGAAGGGCTCACCTGGCTTTTCGTGACCCTTCCCGTGGCAGTGCTGCTCGCCCGCGTGGTTCGCCATGCCTGGCAACGGCGGCACGGCGTCGTTCGCATCAGCTATCCTGATGGCCGCTTCGTCGAGGTCTTGCGCGGCACCAGCGTGCTCGAAGCCAGCCGCCTTGCGCGCATCCCGCATGCGTCGGTTTGCGGTGGGCGCGGCCGCTGCTCGACCTGCCGGGTGCGGGTGCGCGGCGCCCGATCCGGCCTCGCGCCGCCGTCGGAAGACGAGCAGCGTGTCCTGGACCGCATCGGGGCGCGGCGCAATGTGCGGCTGGCCTGCCAGTTGCGCCCGGCCGTGCCGGTCGAGGTGACGCCGCTGCTGCCGCCGTTCGCGTATGCCGCCGACGGCCTGCGGCGGGTCGACCTGGCCGAGGGCAGCGAGCGCGAGATCGCGGTGTTGTTCGCCGATATCCGCGGCTTTACCGCGCTCGCCGAGGGGATGCTGCCCTACGACATCGTCTTTCTGCTCAACCGCTATTTCGCGGCAATGGGGCAGGCTGTCGAAAGCGCCGGCGGCCGGGTCGACAAATTCATCGGCGACGGCGTCATGGCGCTGTTCGGGGTCGAGGGTGATGTCGCCGCAGCCTGCCGCGACGCGCTCGGCGCCGCCCGGCTGATGTCGCAGCGCCTCGCCGAGGTCAATCGGGCGCTGCAGGGCGAGCTGGCCGCGCCGCTGCGCATCGGCATCGGCATTCATGCCGGGCCCGCCATCGTCGGCGAGATGGGTTTCAGCGGCGCCGCCTCGATCACCGCGATCGGCGATGCCGTCAATACCGCGAGCCGGCTCGAAGCGCTGACCAAGGAATATGAATGCGAGCTGATCGTGTCGGCCGAGGTGATCGCCCGCGCCGGGCTCGACCGCAGCCGGTTCCGCTGGCACGAGACCGAGATCCGCGGCAAGCAGGAGACGCTCGCGATCGCGATCCTCGCCAGCGCCGCCGACGTGCCGCTCGGGGAGCCCACAGCGCCGCCGCAGCTTGCTGCCACGGCGCCGCCGACCTGACCCCCGTCATGGCTAGGGCTGCGGCAACAGGCTCTCGATCTCGGCGGTGATCGCGCTGTCGGTCGGACGCACCGGGGTGGGCCAGGCGCCGGCGAGCTGGCCGTCCGGACCGATCAGGTATTTGTGGAAATTCCAGCGCGGCGTGCCGGCCTCGCCAAGTTGGGTGGCGACCCAGCGATAGAACGGGTGAGCCGCGCCGCCGACCACCCGGTATTTCTCGGTCAGCGGGAAATCGACCTGATAGGTCGCTTCGCAGAACTGCTTGATCTCGTGCTCGGTGCCCGGCTCCTGCTCGCCGAAATCGTTGGACGGTACGCCGAGCACGACGAGCCCGCGCCGCTGGTATTGCCGCCATAAGGCTTCGAGGTCGCGGTATTGCGGGGTGTAGCCGCAGTAGCTGGCGGTGTTGACGATCAGCACCGGGCGCCCGCGCCAGGCGGCGAGCGGCAGCTTGTCGCCGTCGATCGCGACGAATTCGAACTGATAGGCGTCGCCTGTCTCGCTGTCGCTCATAACCGGCCTCTCGGCGTGATAGGTTGCCTCCAGAATAGCGCGATTCGGGGCGGATGTATGGCGCTCCGCCATTAGTCGACTCCGACCCGATCGTGATCGCTCCGGGCGCCGAGCGGGCGCGGCGTATTTCGGGTTGCGCCGTTCCGGGCGTTAACCGAGACTGCCGGCCGACTCTGCGGTGGGTGCGCGCTCGGATGCTGTTGTGGCTGCTGGTGAAGGGCGTGCTCGTCGGCATCATCATTGCCGTCCCCGCCGGCCCGGTCGGCGTGTTGTGCATCCGCCGCACGATCTTTCACGGACAGCTGGCCGGTTTCTTGTCCGGGCTCGGGGCGGCGACCGCGGACGCGGTCTTCGGCATCATCGCCGGGTTCGGGCTGACCGTGATTTCCGATGTGCTGCTCGATTACCAGAACTGGCTGCGGGTCGGCGGCGCTGCCTTTCTCCTTTATGTCGGCGTCACCGCCTTTTCCGCCGATCCGCTCGCCGGCACCCAAGCGCAGCGCGACCCGGAAGGCCTCCTCGCCGATTACGTCTCGACCTTCGCACTGACTATCACCAACCCGATCACGATCCTGGCTTTCCTCGCGATCTTCGCCGGCATCGGCTTCACCGGCAACGAGGCGACGTTGGAGCGGGCCGCGATCCTGGTGCTCGGCGTCTGGCTCGGCTCCTTGATGTGGTGGGCGGCGCTGAGCCTCGGCGCCGGGATGGTGCGGCTGTCGTTCGGCCGGCATCACCTGGTCTGGATCAACCGCGGCTCGGGCGGGATCTTGGTGCTGTCCGGCGCGGCGCTGCTCGGCAGCCTGGTCGTCCGGCATTTCAGCTGAGCGCCGCCGGCGATCCGGCAAAATTGCGAGGTTTCTGCGTGGTCTATCTGCCGCCTGCTTTCACCGAAACGCGCGAGGAGATCCTGGTCGCGCATATCGAGCGGCACGATTTCGGGCTGCTCGTGACCCATGGGAGCACGGGGCTGATCGCCAGCCAGATCCCGTTCCTGATCGAGCGGCGCGATGGCCAGCTCTACCTTGAGGGCCATGTCGCCCTCGCCAACCCGCAAGGCGCCGACCTCGACGGAGGCGATCAGGCGCTGGCGATCTTTGCCGGCCCGCACGCCTACATCTCGCCGAGCTGGTACCAGGCCGGACCGGCCGTACCGACCTGGAATTACGCCACCGTCCATGCTTATGGCGCGGCTCGCCGGATCGCCGACCCGGATTGGCTGCGCGATCTGGTCGGGCGGCTGTCGCAGCGTCATGAGGCACGCGAGGCGGCGCCCTGGCGGATGGAGTCGCTGCCTTCACCCTATGTCGCATCGATGCTGACCGGCATCGTCGGGATCGAGATCGCGGTCAGCCGCCTCGAGGGCAAGTTCAAGTTGAGCCAGAACCGCCCGGCGGCGGACCGGCCGCGCGTCATCGCCGCGCTCGAGCAGCGCGATGATGCCGATTCCCGAGCCGTAGCGCAGCTGATGCGCGAGCGCGAGGCGCCATCCTGAAGAAGATGTCCCGGATCGCCACAACATTGCCAGCAACGCGCCGGATAATCCCTCTCCTGTACAATGGGAGAAGGATTATGGCGCTCGCTCTGTTCCTGCTCGCGCTCGCGATTGCGCGGCCGGCGCTCCCGGCGTCGCCGCTGCCGGCCGGGCCGGCGCCGTCAGTCGGCGAGCTCGAGCAGCTCGTCGGCACCCTGCAGGACGACAAGGCGCGAGCCGCACTGGTGACGCAGCTTCAGGCGCTGATCGCGGCGCAGCGCGCCACCCCGACCGAAACCTCGGAACCGACCGATTTTCTCGCCGGGTTGTCGCACCGGATCAACGCGTTGATGGAAGAGGTGCTGGCCGGGGTCGCGGTGATCGTCGATGCGCCGCGCCTTATCGCCTGGGGACAGGCGCAGATCGCCGACGAGGCGGCGCGCTCCCGATGGATCGAGGTCACCCTCGCCTTCGCGATCGTATTCGGCCTGGCGCTCGTAGCCGAGTGGCTGGTGCGATGGATTTTCGCCCGCCTCCTGCCGCGGACCCCGTCAGCCGATCCCAAGGGGCGCCTCATGCAGGCGCTACGGGCCGGGACCGCCATCCTCGCCGAGGTCTTGCCGATCGTCGTCTTTGCCGTCACCGCGCTCGTTGCGCTGGCGATGACAGTGCCGCCCTTCACGATGGCGCGCTTCGCCCTGGCGGTGCTGGTAGAGGCGACGATCACGGCACGGCTGATCCTCGCGGTCGGCAAGGGCATTCTGGTGCCGGCCCTGGGCGCGCCGGGCCTCGTCCCGGCCAGCGAGGAAACCCGCAACTACCTGCTGATCTGGCTTCGGCGATTCACCTGCTGGACAGTGTTCGGCTATGCCGTCGCGGCCGCCGCCTGGTGGCTCGGCATTCCGGGCGGCCTCTACGCCTTGATGCTGAAGATCATCGGACTGGTGGTGGCGATCCTCGCGCTCGTCTTCATCCTGCAGAACCGGGTTTGGGTCAGCCGCTGGATTGCCGGCGAGGCGCCGACGGAAGGCGGCGGCTGGACGCGGGCGCGCCGGCGTCTCGGCGAGAGCTGGCATTTTCTCGCGATCCTCTACATCGTCGGGATCTATCTGGTTTACGCGCTGCGCATCGAGGGCGGTTCGGGCTACATCCTGCGCGCGACGGTGATCAGCCTCATTGTGATCGCCGGCGCCCGGCTGCTGGTCCGGTTTGCCGGGCAGCTGAGCGCGCGCGGCTTTGCCGTCGCGCCCGAGCTGAAGGCCCGCTTCCCGCTATCCTGACCGGGCTGGTCAGCGCCGCCGTGTATGTCCTGGCGGCGCTGGCGGTGCTGCAGGCCTGGGATTTCGGGTCGTTCGCGTGGTTCGAGACCGGGATTGGCAGGCGCGTCACCGGAGGGTTGCTGTCGATCGCGCTGGTGCTGGCGATCGCCCTCGCCGCCTGGGAGATTTTCGCGGCGGCGATCGAGCGCCATCTCGCCGCTCTCGACGCCAACGGCGCGCCGAGCCGCGCCCGCCGCCGCACCTTGCTGCCCCTGTTACGCACGACGATGCTGTGCGTCATCGTCGTGATCGCGGCGCTGATCATCCTGTCGCAGATCGGCATCAACATCGCGCCGCTCTTGGCCGGCGCCGGCGTCGTCGGGCTGGCAATCGGCTTCGGCAGCCAGGCGCTGGTCAAGGACATCATCACCGGCCTGTTCATTCTGATCGAAGACCAGATCGCGGTCGGCGACATCGTCGACGTCGGCAAGGAGCACAGCGGCGTCGTCGAGGCGATCTCGATCCGCACGATCCGGCTGCGCGACCAAGCGGGCGTGGTTCATACCGTCCCGTTCAGCGAAGTGACGTCGATCAAGAACATGACCAAGGATTACACCTACGCGGTGGCGCGGATCGGCATCGCCTATGGCGAGGACATCGACCGGGTGGTCGAGATCCTGCGCGGGGTGTGCGACGAACTGACGGCGGACGAGACGGTCGGACCGCTGATCCTCGACCCGTTCGATTACCAGGGTGTCGACCGGCTCGACGAGTTCTCGGTGGTATTGCTGCTGCGCGTCCGCACCGTGCCGGGCAAGCATTTTGCCGTCGGCCGCGCGCTCAACCGGCTGATCAAGATCGCTTTCGAGAAGCATGGGATCGCCGGGCGCGACCCCTCGCCGGTGCTGCTGACCGGCCCGGCCGCTGCCGTTGCTGCGAAGCCAGATGGAGATGACGGCGGGACGGCGGTGGCGCCGACGCAGCGCCGCAGTGCCTAGGCTCCTCCCCCGGATCGCCAGAGCCGATAGCCGGCCGCGAAGTCACTCGGGTTCCGCCACAAGCAGCGCCGCGACCGCCTCGGGATCCGCGCACGCCAACACAGCCTCGGCCTCGCGCCGCGCAAAACCGGCGCGGGCAAAGGCGGCGAGTTCGCGGCCGCGGTCGGGCGGGCCCTGGCGAAACGATTTGGGCCGGAACGGCCCGAGCCGGCGGCGGCGGGCGAAGGCACAGGCAGCGGCGAGATCCGGATTGGCCACGGTTTCCCGCAAGGCCTGCAATGCCGCCGCCCGGTCTTCGGCGCCGACCCCCTTCGCCATCAGCCCGGCGGCGATGCGGCGCAGCGACTGGCCGCGGGCAAGGCGCGTCCGCGCCCGCCCGGCGGCATAGGCGGCATCGTCGATCAGCCCGGTATCGCGATAGCGGATAACCAGCGCGTCGATCAGCCCATCGGCCGCGCGCAGCGTCTCGTCATCGCCGCGTACCCGCCGCCGCACCCGGCGGCGCAGCACGCGCCGCAGATTCTCGGCCGAGCTGGCAAAGCGCTCAAGATAGCCGAGCGCCCATTTCTCGAGCATAGCGGGTTCGAGCGGTCTGCCTTCGGTCTCGGTCATTTTGCCTCGGCAATCGATCAGCGCCGCCCCTGCCATTCTCCTTTATCATGGCCGCGATCAAGGCCTTTTCGAGACATCGCGTTGAGCGACGCCGGCCCTTCCTTCCATACCGCCAGCGAGCCCCGGCCGCGCGTCCTGATCCCGCTGATCGTCGGCTGCGCCTTTTTCATGGAGGGGCTCGATTCGACGATGATCGCGGTGTCGATCCCGGCGATGGGCGACAGCCTCGGCGAAAGCCCGCTGCGCCTCAACCTGGTGATCACCGCCTATCTGTTGAGCCTGGCCGTGTTCATCCCGGTCAGCGGCTGGATCGCCGACCGACTCGGCGCGCGCCGCGTGTTCTGCGCCGCGGTGCTGATCTTCGCCGGCGGCTCGGCCTTGTGCGGGCTGGCGACGAGTTTGCCGATGCTGATCGCGATGCGGGTCGTGCAGGGTTTCGGCGGCGCGATGATGACCCCGGTCGGCCGCCTCATCCTGCTGCGCAGCTTCCCCCGCGCTGGGCTGGTCTCGGCGATGAACTGGATGACGATCCCGGCGATGATCGGTCCGATGGTCGGGCCGATCGTCGGCGGCGCGCTGACCAGCTATGCCTCGTGGCGCTGGATCTTCTATCTGAACATCCCGATCGGGGTGATCGGCGGCGGCCTGGCGCTGTGGCTGTTCGAGAATTTCCGAGCCCCGGCGCCGGCGCGCTTCGATCTCGTCGGCTTCGTGATCGCCGGGGTCGGACTGTTCCTGTTGGAATTGGCGATCGAGAATGTCGGCCGGCCGATGCTCCCGCCGGCGCTCGGCTTTACGTTTTTCCCGCTGGCCCTGATCATGCTGCTCGCCTATTGGCACCATGCCCGGCACAGCCCGTCACCGGTGCTCGATCTCAACCTGCTCAGCATCAAGACCTTCAACATCGGCACGGTGACCGGCGGCCTCTGCCGCATGGGGCTCGACGCGACGCCGTTCATGTTGCCGCTGCTGTTTCAGGTCGGGTTCGGGCTGAGCCCGATCGAGGCCGGATATTTGAGCTTTTCCTCGACCCTGGGGGCGATGTTCGTGCGCACCTTCTCGCGCCTGCTGCTGCGGCTCGTCGGCTTTCGCCGCACCCTGGTCGGCGGCGCCTTGCTGTCGGCCGCGGTGACCGCCGCCTACGCGCTGCTCAGCGCCAGCACGCCGCACTGGGTCATCGTCCTCGTCGTATTGATCGCCGGCTGCATTCGCAGCATCCAGTATCTCGCGCTCAACACGATCAGCTATGCCGATGTCCCCGTGGCGATGCTGAGCCGCAGCACCAGCGTCGGCGGCGTCGTGCAGCAACTGGCGCGCGGCTTCGGCGTGGCGATCGGTGCCGCGTTGCTGGCGGTCGTCTCGGCCTTCGGCTTCCTGCGCCTCACCTCGGCCGACGGCGCCGAGGTCAGCGGCTACCTCGCCGGCAAGCCCTCCGTGGTCAAAGCGGGTTAGGGTCAGCGCCCCGATGCGCTCGGCGTGCTCCACTTCAGCCCGGGAAATCTCCCAAAATCCCGGTCGAAGGTAATCCACTCGCAGCCCCACTCGATCGCGAGTGCAGCGTACCAGGCATCGGTCACAGGGTTACCAAAGGTGCGTGTCTCGCGGCAGAGGCGCTCGAAAATGCTCCAGTGTCGCTCCCCAGGCTCGACAATTTGGCAATGCGGTTGCCCGAGCAGATCTTCGCAAAACCCAAAAGCGTCCTCGATGCTGCTGGCTCGCGGAAACACACGCGGGTTTGTCGTGATACGTACGACCGCGCTCAAGGCCAGGGGCGATATACCGAAGCGAGCGTCGCTGGCAATAACGTCGGCGAGCCATGAGCGGCATGTCGCGTGTCGGGCTGCATCGGCGCGAAACGCATATATAAGAACATTGACATCCGGCAGGATCATCAGAAGCGCTTCATGCGCTCGACGTATTCCAGATCTTCCACCTCTTGAATCGACGACATGTCGTCCAGATCGACCCCGGGCATTACGCCGCCTCTGGCTTTACTAACTCGCGGCATGACCCGCTTTGCCGGCTTGGAATGCCTGTTATCGGCAATTACGCGCCGCAATCCTTCCTCGATCAGTGAGGTAAGGGTGCGGCCTTCCTTAGCGGCTTTGCGCTTTGCCTGCGTGAGGAGCCCGTCAGGCAATCGGACTGTGGTTCGCTCGGTCATCACCGAGACATATTGGCATACCGACGTCCGGTCAACCCGTCATTGTCGGACAATCCGATCGCCGAGGCGTCCTCAGTGGCCGAACAGTTCCAGCAGCCGCGCTTCCGCGCCATCGGCGAGCACGTCGCGTTCCATGCGCCGCTCGTCGGCGAAAAAATCGAGCGACAAGCGCCGGTCGGTCGACAAGGTCGCAAGCAGGCTATCGGCCCCCGCCTCGTCGAAAATGCCTTCGGCATAGACGACGCGATGGCCGTCTTCGCCAGCGCCGAGCAGGTTGACGAAATAGGCGTACGCCGCATTGCCGACGCGCGCCGTCTTGCCGCCCAGCACCACGACAAAGGTGTGGTCCCGCTCGGCTTGGCTGAGCCCTGCCCACCACGGCCGCACATCGCGGTCGATCGCGTCGATTTGCGCCCGGGCCGCGTCGGCGGCGTCCGCCAGCACGGTCGGGGCGAGCGGTCGGAGCTCGCCTTGCAGCTTATCCGGCGTCGGTAAGCCCGTCGCGAGATAGCCGTCGATCAAGGCGAGGCAAGTCTGCAGCATCTGGTCGTCGCGGTTGGTCGCCTCCTCCGGCAATCCCGCCTTCGGCAAAGCTTCCAAGACGGCTTCGATGCGCGGCCGCAGCCCGGTGAGTTCGTTGCGCCAGGTCTCGTCGCGATCAAGCCCGTCGATTGCCGGGCGCAGCGCCGCCCACAGGCTGCGCGGCACATGATCGACCGTCTTCAGCAAATGGTACGCGGCCGGAATGGCGCCGACCCGCTGGATCGTGCCATGCTGCCGGATCAGGATCGAACTCGCCCCGGCGATGACGACCGGATCCGCAGCCGCGAGATAGCGGCTCTTCGCTTGCTGATAGATCGTGATCGCCGCGTCGTTGAGCTGGTGAAACGGGTCGACCGATGTGGCCAGATCGTCGGCGGTGGCCGGACCGATCACGGCGAGGACCGCGAAGCCGGCGAGCGTCATCCGCCAAGGAACGCGGCGTAGCCTCATCGAGAGCGTGCTTTTGCTGGGAGCCGAGCCGGAGCCGGCCCGCAGCCCACAGTAACAGCGAGACTCATGCCGATACGCTATCAGCCGCTCCGGCGAATTGACAGGTCGCCGGGCGATCCCCATAGTCTCTTGCTTTCCTGCTCGATACCCCCCGGGTCGGCGTGGCCGGCCTGTCGCGGCGAGGAGAGTGGCGATGATGCGCGATCCCGGCACGATGAGCCGGCCTTGGGTAGCGGCGCGCGGGACCGCGCCGCGGGCGGAACGGCGACGACGATAAGGTTCGCGCCGTCTCTAGCTTTTCCGCCATTCATCGCACAGGAGAGTTTGCCGTGATTCCAGCTATCATGCCGACCTATGGCCGGTGGGACGTCGCCGTCGAACGGGGCGAAGGCTGCTACCTTTACGCCACCGACGGCCGCAAATTCCTCGACTTCACCAGCGGCATCGCCGTCACCTCGCTCGGCCATTGCCATCCGCACCTGATCGAGGCGGTCACCGCCCAGGCGCAGAAGCTCTGGCATGTCTCGAATTTGTTCCAGATCCCCGGCCAGCAGCGCCTCGCCGAGCGGCTCGTCGCCAACAGCTTTGCCGACACCGTGTTCTTCAACAATTCGGGAGCCGAAGCGGTCGAGCTGTCGCTCAAGGTCGCCCGCAAGTATCAAAGCGAGACCGGCCATCCCGAGCGCTACCGGGTGATCGGCTGCCATGGGTCGTTTCATGGCCGCAGCTTTGCCACCTTGGCCGCGGCCGGCGCCGAGGGTTACCTGAAGGGGTTCGGGCCGGTCATGGACGGGTTCGACCATGTCGCCTTCAACAATTTGAACGAGATGCGCGTCGCAGTCACCGACCAGACCGCGGCGATCCTGGTCGAGCCGGTGCAGGGCGAAGGCGGCGTGCGCGCCCCGTCGGCCGATTACCTCCGGGGATTGCGCGCGATCTGCGACGAGTTCGGGCTGCTCCTGGTCTACGACGAGGTGCAATGCGGCATGGGCCGCACCGGCAAGCTGTTCGCCCATGAATGGGCCGGGGTTCCTCCGGACGTGATGGCCGTCGCCAAGGCGTTGGGCAACGGCTTTCCGATCGGCGCCTGTCTCGCGACCGAAAAAGCCGCGGTCGGCATGACCGGCGGCACGCATGGCTCGACCTTCGGCGGCAACCCGATGGCCGTCGCCTGTGGCAACGCGGTCCTCGACGTGATGCTCGACCCCAGCTTCTTCGATCGGGTGCAGCGCACCTCGCGGCTGTTGTGGAACAAGCTCGCGGCGCTGACCGAGGCGTATCCGAAGCTGTTCGCCGAGTTGCGCGGC
>WNFC01003513.1_pt1 | contig 31584 bp, 37 predicted proteins | sample 5400541 | NCBI WGS metagenome assembly WNFC01 (sample SAMN13153342, study PRJNA577476) | soil metagenome | isolation source: 120 cm saprolite under Douglas fir tree site 2 hole 2 replicate 1 | place: USA:California | collected 2015-04-18
CGGTAGCACCTATGGGCGGCGTGCTAGGTCCGGCTGTCGTTTGAGACAAGGACAACGGTGATGGAGTATACTGTCGCGCCTGGTGAATACGGGCTGTATGTGCCGTAGCGCGAGTAGCCATAGGATTGAGGTGAGAGCTCGATGCCGGTTCCGTAGTCGATGGGCGGTAATTCATCGCACCCTTGCTATGAAAGGAGCCTTCCTTCAGAAAAACCGAACTACCAATCAAAAATTGAGATGTAGTACGAACCTCCGTTCTTTCGGTGGCATTCCTGCGGTTATAGGCGAATCGAAACCAGAGAAAGAGCGCGAACGAGGGCGCACAGCTCCAGCCTTGGGAACAAAGCTCGTACGAGGGATGGCGTTCGAGGTCGCTGCCTGAGGCACAGTTGGCAATTGCTGCACGCCTGGAGTTGGAGAAAGTGTGGTTTGAGTAGAAGCAGGAACGGGCGCCAGAGACGATGTCGCGGCCGGGGCAATGCGCGTTCGACTCGCTGGAATATCGTTAGGTGGATCGATCGAAAAATGTATAATCACGGGCCCCAGAGCCGCAAAGAGATCTTGAGCGGTCGATCCGTAGATAGTGGCAAAAAGCGGGAGACCATTCGGCGCACGCAGCTGAGCAGCCTTGCGCATCGTCTGGATCAGCAAACTCGAAAGTGAAGACGGCACAGGCGCCGTCGCGCGTCCGTATAACGGGCCTTTGGGCGACAAGTTCGGTTTTGGGGCATTCGGATGCGGAGGGAAGAGACTCGTTAGCGAAGTGTTGGTAACCGGTTCGACCACCACCCGCGAGGGCGGACATGCGATGGAGGGTGTTGAGGTAGCAGTAAACGTTGGGGATGAGTCGGACGACTTTGGCGACCTAGGGGTATACGGAGGAGGCGGGGTCGGATCCATCACAACGAGCGGGGCCAGTCCCCCGTGTTTCACCTTCTCCAGTGTCGTACTTGAAAGGCTGGCTGTGTGTGAGGTGGGAGGTGGGGGTTGAGTCTCCCGGATTTCCGGCACGTCTCCTTCCTTGTCTTCAATGACGATATTTTGGGACTGTTCAGACGTGCGCCTGTCGGACATCGTTGACCTCGAGGGGCTTGTTAGGGGACTGCCTATCCCACGGTCTGATTCGATCTTTTGACGCAAAGCGGATGCCGCACCGCTTCCTCGGAAATCGAAGACAGAGCCGATGGGGGAGCGTATCGTGGAAGCTGGAGGCGAGGATGTCGGTGAGCCAAAGGTAGCGTGGAGCAATGGAGAGGTGACTGTGGCAGTTACAAGATCTGAAGTTTCAGGACCAAACCCATTATTTTCCAAGATAAGCGGGGGTGGAATAGTCCGCGTGGCTTGAATCGCCGTAGGCTGAGGCATTTCCCCAGGTTGGGGGGCCTCGGATGGAGGTGAGAGCGTTTCAGGAGCCGGTGATACTGAGCCTTGAGAGTCTTGTGAATGACCAACTGGTGGAGGAAGCTCTGCAGGGATGGGAAGTGGGATATTCGCGGCTGTGTAGCCCGAAGACTTTGACATTTTTGACGAAATGGACAACCGGGAGTAGCGATAGTTATCATAAAACGAACCACCATCCCCATCCTCACTGTACTCAGACATCGGCGATATCGTTCGATGCGCATCCAATACCAAAGAGGTTGCCCGACTGGAAGGTGTAGGAATTTGGGTTGGAGGAGCAGGGAAGCCGTCAACGGTCTCTTCGAGAGATGTACGCTCCACGTCCGACTGAGATGAGAACTCAGGGTCGCTATCGTCCTCATTATTCTCATCCCTGTCATTTTCATAACCATCAATATTACTAGAGAGGAAACCTTGAAGCATGGACAACCCTATCCCAGCAGCGCCATCGGACATGGTGGCAGAAAGGCGAGACAAATGGGCACTGCCTGCATCATCAAGACTGAGGCGAGGGTCGGAGAATGCAATCCCCGGTGTTGATGATAACCGGGGATCAAGAGGCGGGGCTGAGGCAGCCGTATCTGATGACTGTGATCTAGCTGGCACAATACCAAGGATATCAGGCAGTAGGGTGGATCCAGACTTGGATGCCAGCGAAGCTTCTGGGGTATCTAGATTTTGTCGAGGCAAACGAGTGGCACTGTATAAGGAGATTTGACCATTTTCCGCTCTATGAGAGGTGTCGGAGAAAACAGATGGCCTGGTCTTGTCTCTGAGATGGGGCTCTGCGTAGGAGTCGGATGGCGTAGGCGGTGATGCTGACTCCTGGACAGACGACGATGAAGAGTAGCTCACGGAGGGTGTAATGAGCAGATCTTGATGAGATGGTTCAGCAGAGGCATCAGACCTCGCGGACGACTCGGAGAAGGCGTGCGGATGACCGGGGGAAGGATCCGGGACGGAAGGAGCCGAAGAACTGGAATGTCCGTGGAGAGAGAGATCTTCCTCACGAGAAGAGGCACGAGAGAGCGAAGGGGCGGGGCTCTGCGACGGTTGTTGCCTGCGAGATGGGGTTAAAGAGCGCGGACGCGGTGACTTTGATGTGGAGGAAGAACGCTTCGAGATGACGAGTGTCTTGAGTTTGCCATTGAAGTGAACATGAGCGGCTGAAAAGCGGCCGACGACGCCTTCACAGTAGCCCTATTGAGTTGGAGTGAGCCTGAGCGACGCGGGTAGACGGGGAATGAGAGGAGTAAACGGACGAGGTAAATGCCGTCCTCGTCAGGGACTTGCATCAAGACGGTGATTACATCGTTCTATTCGGTTGGGCTTAGTGCAATGGGAGAAAGAGTAGAGAAAGAGAGAGATGGACCTTGAAGAACATGAGGTCACCGGGATGCTCGGCCACACAGTCCTGCAAAGCGACACATTTTCCGATTCCTCCTTTCTTGGCGAAGCGAGTCCAGCGGGAGAATCGAGAGGCGTCCATTAAGGTGAATAATATAGAATGAATAAACGTTGGGATAAGACTATAAAAGCAGGCAAAGGAGTTGAAAAGCGCGGAGGCCCCGTCTGTGTGGGAGTTGTGGACGAAGGGCGCCAACGGACATTATGACACACATCATCCGCATCCGCATCGCCCTTGATCATATCATAACCGCATCACGTATCACTCAGGGAAAGGGAACGACTCGGATCTACACGCCTGTTTCCCCACACCGCCCTCTTTTGACAATTTGACAACTTTTGATCCAATAGCAGGACCACCGCGTATGTGCCCTGATGGCACCCTTCCCATGAGTTGAATCGCCTGCATAACCTTCTAGCCTAGAGACTTACCGCCGGTAACCGTCTCAGCGTTGAAAGTTGAAAAACGGGATCATCACCAACTGAATCATCAGTTTACCCCATTAGTATTGTCACCCTCACATTATCTTCAAAGTCGCTCCGCGGCAACTTTTAGCTGAAACAACGAGCTTCTTTTGTGCCAACTCTAACCTTGTGGCCGTAGGGTTTCGCAGACGTCTACCGCAACGCATAGCATGCCAGTGGATCCCCACAATCCAAACTAACTAGTGGCTTGTCCATCACTTCTAACCCGCTGTCCCCCTGTCGTTCATGACCCCGACGCACTGGCCTTCGCTGCTGGCACCCTCTTTGATTGTTGGGCAGTCAACTCGCTCAAAGAAATGGCTCCTTACACTGTCCTGTCCTGCAATCCATGCAAAGTGAACGGCTTCAGTGCAATAGATTCATACCGAGTTTATGCAAACCGTATTGGGGGGTCCTCGAATGGGATCAGGCGATCGACAGGGGAGGGACACGCGACACGGATCGAGGGGACGATCAGTGCGTCGCTCCTTTGTCACTCCTTCCGGTATTACAGAACTCATTCTTAACAGGACGTCACAGGTATTTTGCCCTTTCGCTTGCCTCTCCGGATCTGTGCAGAGCAATAGATGCTTATAGGTAAAGGTGAAAGTATCGGGATCATATCCAAACTTTTAGACACCAGGTACTTGACGAATGCCGTGCTGGGATCTCCCATTCGCTGGCGGGAGGGCCAGGCGACCATGCAGGGCCACGCAATGAAGTGCTTCAGGAAATGCTCGCGATGCAAGACAGGACACATATATTGGGCTAGACGATCCTCGAAGCGACAACACACCGCAGACGACCTGCGTGACTCGTTACCGTTTCCACTGCTTGGGGTTCCATATCTCGTGAGATTTGAGTTGATCCAAAGCTCTTCTAATCGCATCTGTACTATATGGGACGGAGGCTCTGTATCAGTCTCATGACCACTTTTGAGGTGATGAGCCATTGAGCCCGTTCCTTTCGTTCTGAACCGAATACGGGAAGCAAATACACTAGAGGTGTTACGTCGTTTTGTCTTTCTGTTAGATACGGGTAAAAGCTACGACTACTCACAAATCCCAGATCGTAACTACGTAGTTGCGGCAGAACCACTGGACCCATCCTGCTTCTGGTGTTGTTGTAATTCGGTCTGTAATTCGACCAACTAGGGGGAGTTGAGCGGGAGAGTAGTTCATAGATGATGGTTGCAAGCACCTCCACCTTTTTCTTCTCTGACCTCTGTTCGATGTCCTTTAGTTGGGCCTCTATCCGTTTGCTATCGAATAATGGCGTGAGGATAATCAGCGGCGTGGCGGCAGATGCAACCCGACAGACATTTCCCCGCGAATGAATTCGAGTCGCTTGACAACATTACCCTTGGCTTCAGCTTGATCCTGTTTGACCAAGACCGGTCCCACGAGCTTGAACACGACATTGTTCGGCGTTAAGGTGGCGAACTCCTGGTGGGATGGTCAAGTCACAAGTCCATTGACGCTCGAAGAATGAAGGAGCCGGCCCACCTTTTTCACGAGCTCGTTCTCTGAAAGTTGGGCGTCGAGCCTTTGTCGAGCCTCTACTGCATTGGATAAATCCGCCTGAAGCCTTTGGTAGTCAGTTGAAGCGGCTTGAAGACGAGCTTGTAGGGACATGGTTGGTTGCGATGCGGTCTAACGCGGTGTTAGACACGTGATGGCAGCGCAGCGGGATTAAACTCTCTTCTTCGCGGTCCACAGCGTTACCATACCCTTACACGATGGACTCATCTCCCGCCGCGCTCTTCGACTCTTATGAACAGGACTTTCAACAAATTCTTGAGAGCATTCGCGACAAGCTAGAGGTAGATGGCACCGACCAGCGTGGAGGTACGTCATGGGGACCTGCTTGCCACCCCGGCTTGACTTCAGCTTGTCGTTCTTCCAGAGCAGAAGAAGGCTGCGCTACGTAGAGTCGAGATGGAATTAGACGAGGCCGACGAGATGGTAGGCACCTAATTCTTCCTCGCATGAACAGGTACTCACACCCCCGTCTCACTACTACGGCAGGTTTCGCAAATGGAGATTGAGATTCAGGGGATACCCCAGTCCATCAGGCCCCAATACCAGTCCCGCATCCGGTCCTCCAAGGCAGATCTCGCACGCTACAAGAAGCTCTCTCGCGACATGCATGCGCAAGCTTCCCGCGCGGACCTTTTCTCCACACGCGGAGGCGGTGCTCCTGCCACGTCCGACGAGCCCTACGGCTCGAGCGACCGCGCACGCCTATTGGCCGGCACTTCCCTCCTCGAGGACGGCTCAAACCGTCTGCAAGAGAGCCAGCGCATCGCCCTCGAGACGGAAGAGCAAGGCGCTGACATTCTCCGAAACCTCATCGGACAGCGTGAGCAGATCGAGAACGCTCGCAATACGGTGCGTCGTGGCTACCTGCTCTTCGCTATCCGTTGCTGTGGCACAGATTGACTTGCATTGTTCCTCAGCTCCAATCTGCCGATAACTCAATTGACCGAGCGTCTGGCACGCTCAAGAAGATGATCCGACGGTAGGCACTTCCACATCTCGTGCCGCCCTAGGCCGATGCGCTTGTCAGGTGGATCTGAACGTATTATATTGTGCCCTTTTTTGTGCAGGATGTATCAGCAGCGCGTTATCACCGCCATTATAATCATCGTCCTCGTTATACTCATTGGCATTATTATCTGGGGGAAACTATCACGATAGTTCAGCACCTTCATCACCCATGCGCCACCCCTGTTTGCGCCTCTCTAGTTTATGGAGGCCCGCTTCTGTATTTATGCTTCCTACTGTTTACCATTCTTTCATTGTTCGCATGTATCCCTTCGCTGATAGGATGCAATCCCGCAACGTCCGGAATGGATTCTTGTTGTATGCCACCCGAGGTTGGTCACATCACTTCGGTCGAGTCATCCCAGAATCTATTTTGTATCTTCCACTTGTACCTTCGTGATTTGCCCACCACACTGCTTGGGTCCCCTCGGGTCACGATCTCACAGGCTGTCTGCCAATGCCTAATCCCGTAAGTCCGCAAACTTGTTCGCGGTGACGTTGGTACCAGACTCGGAGATGAGGAAGCAGTTGTCACCTTGACAATAGTTAAGGTACCGTAATTTCACATATCAGTCACGGTACGGCTGGACAACCGAGACAAGGAACATGTGCCCTAAAAACTTCAAGATTTCCAATTTCAAGCCCCAAGGTTCGTTATTCCTTAGCGCCTAGCGTCTCTACCATTCTACCAGCCGCTCTTCTGAACGCCCCAACATGTGAAAGCGCACATTGTCGGGAAGAGTCAGGTTACCAAGGAGGCCGAGGTGCGTGTTATTCGGTAGAGCGGGCAACGGTCACTGACGTGTGGCGTAGGCCGGACTCTCCACACCATGGAACAACTAAACGACTTTTTTCCTCACTAGCGTGGATGTCGAAAACGACGAGGTATCGTTTTTAGGTCACCGCGATTTTCTGGATTGGCGACTCCTCTGCCGCACTAACACACGAGGGAGACGCTGAGTTCAGCTCGACAGCATTACAGGTCTATTCTTGGAGATTGGCAGCGGTACGGTAATTCATGTTCTGGTTCCGACATGTATTTAGTAGCTGTCGCAGGCAGCAGTAGGTGACGTGGCGCTCATTACATTCTTGGGTGGGTCAGCCCGGCCACATCTACAAACCCCAGTGGGATGGGAGTCTTTTCCCGAGTCCAATAACTCACATAGTTTCGGAATTTGTCTTTGGGACATTGAATGGCTAAGGTTTATTTCATGCCAAGAGTCTTAAGAATCAATGGACAGAGACGTTCCAGTGAGGGCAGCAACAGACCGAGGTTAAGAGACATGGCCATGACGCGTAGACCTATGAATATTCTTTCAGGTGGATCCCAATTCAACCTATTTCGAAACAACGTGCTATATTTCCCTGTCTTGTTACATCAAGCAACATATGTGGACAAGGGTCTAAAATAGTCCACAAGGAGATCATAGCAATGAATGGTCCCCGAAGTGATGGGCACGTCACGCACCGAAACAACAGAGGCAAGAACTGCGGATTGCATGTTGCTGGGATCGTTAAGAGCGGTGGTTTCGTTACCAATGGTGACAGGCCTGGAGCTGGAGGGGCTGTCAGGATCACATGACCTACGGCAGAACGCGTCAAAATTGTGCGACGCGCGTGTCTTTGTAGAGCATCTTCAGGTTGGAACATCCGGTGCTCTAATGCCCCTTCATGCCAAGCATCGAAGCAATTCAGAATCACAAGCAGACAAGGTATATGCGTGAGCATCAACCGTTGACCATTCCTCTTTCATTTCTGATGTCTTTTCAGCGTCTCAGATTTGGCCGCGCAGCTGTCCTCCACTCGCGCCGAACTCACCACCCTTCAGAAGCGTTACGATGCCCTTCGTGCAGACCGTGATCGCCTAGCTCGAACTTTAGGGGAGAAAATGAAGATATATAAGCGCTTCAAACAGTGGATCTTGGTCATGAAGGGTAAGGTCCCGCCTAAAGCTGCGCACTTCACGGATATGGGGGTCAAGCGCGTAGGGAAATCGACTCCAACATCGCAGCAGCAGTCTGCGGTGAAGATGTTAGAAACACCGATAACGCCTATGAGTTTGTCCACTTGTTTATTATTCGATGCGAGGTTGTCAATCCTAACTCGACATCCAGAACTTCGCTCGACCGTCCCAGCTGCTCAACCCTCCCCGACCAAATCTGTGAGTCCACGAAGAAGTCCCCTATCGCCAAATAAGCACATCCTCAACACTCCACGGTGCGTTTTATGGCCTCCGTCATTCCATCCTGCCCGTTATCTCACACAATACAGCAGGATCCGGTCCTCGTCTGAGGGTTCACCTTCCACCCGTCATCTCAAGCGAACACGCGATGAGAATGAAGATACGACTGTGGAAGAGATGTCGCAGACGCAGGAAGACTCGCAAGGTTTGCTCTATCTACCTGTCACTCACGTCATCTCAGTATAACACGTAACGTCGACCGCTAGCTCTTTCCTTCTGGCAGCCATCTACGCCCTCCCAACGTGAGCGCGTAAGAAGGCTTTCGCTCTCGTCGTTATCCCCCACTCCCCGGCGCTCAGCTAGGCTCCACTCGCCCCCGCCGACGAAGCGCCCTCGACGCAGTGCAGGGCCCGTTTCAGGGCCTGTATCGGCACCCCTCCAGGTCACTTCGCGATACAAACGTGGGTGCCGTGGCGAGCTCCCTGCACTCAACGCCGAGTTCGAGATCGACCCTACGAGGAACGTTGGTGTACGGTTTGCATTTGACGAAGTCGTTCGGAGCCGACGCCATCGCCATGGACTGAACGCCGGCGAGTGCGAGGAATGTCATGGGGTAGGTGCCTATCTCCTTGTCAACGCTCTCACCCTCATCTTTGCCTCGCTCCGGTGAATTAAAATCACGCTGTAGTGGTATGCGGCGGTGGGGCCGCTCCCTCCACGGCTCGAAGCCCCGCGATGGAGCTCGCCATCACGCTCGTCGTCGCCCACGCTCGTCGCGGACGAGACAGCGTCCCGCGATGATGGGGATGCAGGAGAGAGGGCGAGAGTAGGGGCGGAGACGGATTTGGGGTCCTTTGCTACGGGGGTGAGTGCACACCGACAGGCGGTGTCGCGGCATCGTGCGCAGTGGGAACGTCCGCCAACGCCGCCCGGTTACTGGAACATCGGATTTCCCGACACACAAGCAGTGGAGAAGATCAACGAGCAGGCCGCAGAGATGCACCGGCGCAAGAGAGAAGCTGTGGCAAAGGAGGCCCAAGAGGTGGGTGGGCGGTATCGCCGGCGAGCCTGAAACTACAACTCTACCGTCTTTTTCATTTTTACTGTAATGCAAGCAATCGGATAATGTGTTCTGCGGTGGCACGCTACAGAGTTGTTTTGAGGATAAGGCGCGGTGGAGTCACACCGATGGTGAAGCGGTTATATGCTTGCCTTCCAAGCAAGCGGCACGGGTTCGACTCCCGTTCTGTTCCATGCTAATCATTTAACGCAATCACCTTTGTTCACTTTCATTTTACTGTCCATTATTCAGCTCACACTACAGTTTCTGGAAGAGAAGTCAGTGTAATCATTTGCCGTGATGAGCGAGTCTGAAGGTAATTGGGCCACTGAGCGCTAGTCTTGGATGTGTTACGAAGGTTCTTGGACAACACCATTGAGCAGCTCGTCAGACTCGGCTAATTTGCATCTTACTCCCTCTCCATGTTCTTCCTGTTTTTCCTCGTCATACGGAGTATCTTGAAACGTCATTGCACCTGGGCACCTGGCACTCGCCGAGTTCGCAAATACCGTGACATAATTCTGTGAGTGTCCATCATGGCACTTGTCTCATATGAATTCATGGGCACACGAAAAAAATTCTTGCATGACATCATGATATGACTTCGTGCAGCGCATTTTTGTGGAAACCAATCGGAATTGCAACTCGCAGTAGGCCTACGCTCCTTCCGACTCGGGTGGCCAACTGGGGGAGGAACACCGCTCTCTTGAGCAAGGGTGGGACTATGGTCTGCAAAGCCCCGTCGAGGTGGCAGCGGAGAGAGCTAAAGCAGCTATGCCTGTTCGTGGGTCGGCTCTTGGGCACACAGTGACGGTGCGCCGCGCTGAAGCGATCTATCATCGTAGGTTGGGCACACGGCGTGAAACTCGTGTGTTCCTCGGAAATGTACGATTCGTGGCCGTCTCCGGCCGCGGCCAACCCCGTTCTTTCCTCGCACTTCCTCCTCCCACCGGCAGGGCTGCGTCCGATACCGGGAAGAAGCCGGCGGAACCGCGTGAAACGACGAGCGAGACAGCGAAAGAGAGTGCCGGTACGAGTGCCGGTCACTTGTTGACCTCGGCTGGCGGACCGAGCTAGGGGAGGAGGATCAGGTGATGGTCGATAAGGGGTTATTTGAAGGAAATAATAAAAGAAATGACTCGGTTCGCCTATCGGCCACGAGTGAGTTTTTCAGCTGTTCCCGTTCCCGCTCCTTGCCTCCCTCAACGTGATGTCGTCCACAGTACCCATCAACCAGCACTCAGATATCACCGCTCCTACTCCTCAAAACACACCCCTCACACACGCCCCCATTTCGGGCGGTCTCTCCCGTCCTACTGTACCTGACATCTCTGAGGATGCCGAACCAGCAGAGGAGACCAGCAATGTCCATGATGCCGTGTTTGGTCTCGTGCAAGGTCGACTTGCCGGTCTCCTAGGAAAGAGCTCGGGCTACATCGAGAGCTTACCAGATGGCGCCAAAAAGACTATCGAGGCCCTCAAAGGTGTCCAAGTGAAACAGAACGAGTTGCACAACCAGTACAAGCGTGAATGCCTCGAGCTCGAAAAAAAGGTGGAGTCACGCGCCTTCCCTCTCTTTTTTTTTTTTTTTTTTTTTTTTTTTTTCTCCTGACTCTTACTGCCCGATCGCCAACGTGGCGGGGTCGGAACCATGCCGCATTGCCATTGCGGGCTGGGGGGCGGCTCTCTACCCCGCTTCCTTGTACCATCACCCCCAACCCAATCGCTTTCGATCCGAAATCGGGCACGATAGACGCGAAGTCGTGGGCGTCTCTCGCGACCCACTCTCCATGCAGAATGCTTCTGCCGTAACCTTGCCGTCATCCGCCCCACAATGGCACCCTGCACTCTCCACCCCTTTTGCCTCTAACACCGGCGGTGTTCGTTAATCCCTTACTGACTTGCATGTGATTCGCACCCACAGTATCTCGAACTCACCAAACCCCTCTATGCGCGCCGGCGGGCACTCATCCATGCCACCGCTGAGCCTACCGCAGAAGAGCTCGAGGCAGGCGCCGCTCAGTCCGCCAAGGACGACGCAGACGAGAATCCGCTTGCTGTACCCCTGTCCACCATTGCTGCCGCTGTACCCGAGTTTTGGCTCACCGCACTGAGGAACCACGTCGGTCTGTCAGAACTGATCACCGATCGAGACGCTGCCGCGCTCAAGTACCTCACCGACTTGCGCATCGAGTACCTCCCTTCCAGCGAACCCAAGCCGGGGTTCAAACTCATTTTTCAGTTTTCATCAAACGAATATTTCGACAACGACGTCCTCGAGAAGACTTACGTGTACCGCGAGGAGGTCGGCTATTCTGGCGATTTCGTGTATGATCGTGCTATCGGGACGGATATAAAGTGGAAAGATGAAAAGGATTTGACAAAGGAGTTTGAGATCAAGAAGCAAAGAAATAAAAGTGCGTGCCACTTTTTTAAAATTTCGATTGGTCTTCTGATGTTAGATTTACTAGATACGAACCGCACGCGACTAGTACGAAAAGCACACCCAACAGAGTCCTTTTTCAACTTTTTCTCACCTCCTGTTGCTCCGAGCGAAGAGGCGATCGAGGCGGGAGAGATTGGCGAAGATGAGCTCGACGATCTTGAGGAGAAACTGGAGATCGACTATCAAATTGGCGAGGACATCAAGGAGAAGGTGCATCCATCCGGCCCTCAATGCTTTTCGCATGCCTCTGACCCTCTTCTCTCCTTCGTAGATCATCCCGCGTGCTATTGACTATTTCACAGGCAAGGCAATCGAATACGACATGCTCTCTGAAGGTGAGGAGGATTACGACGAAGACGATGATGACGATGACGATGACGATGATGACCTTGATGGGATGGTACGGCTCTTCCCGAACTTTTTTTTATTTCCTCGCTGATAAACTTCGAGGATGATGATTCGGATGAGGAGGTCCTACCGCCACCGCGTCGCCCTGCGGGGCGGGGAGGAAGAGCGGTGCGCGGCGGACCACCGGCGAACGTGAACCCGGAAGAATGCAAGCAGCAGTGAGCATGTACCGAGTGACTTGGAGTGGAATGTATGGGAGGAGGATAGACCGCCTGGTCGGTCCCTGTTCGAAAAGCGTAAGAAAATGAAAGAAAAGCAAATGCCTCTGGTCCGGCAGCAGTATGGTGTCATCATACCCCAGCCTACTCTACCTGTGCTAGTATGCGAATCCGTCATAACCCCCTCTAATCGCTTCCGTATTACCTAACCTGACTTTTCTCCCCTTTTTTTTATATCTGTTCTGTCTTGTAATAGTCATTGAATATGCATTGCAGGCGTACGGCGGTTTTTTTCCCCTTTCTCACACTCTCACGGCATAGCTTGGCGTTTGTTCACTAGGACCCTCTAACTGCCAGGTAGTCGTCCCTCAGCCACATGTTAGGCAATTGTGACTGGATGTCCACTCTGACTGGAAAAACTAGTAGATATTTACGTGTAAGGGGAAACCGGTGAAGTGATGCGAATATCATGATTAAGGGGAGCCCGGACTCGCACGAGTCACAAGTGCGGCAGCTAGGATTCCAGTTGGCTGAATGCGCCTTCTTCAATTTATGGTTTCTTGAACCGGCCATGTGGTGTCCTCACCCCACATATCTCGAAATATCCCAACGTAATGGATGCACGGGTTTCTATCCAGGAAGTCAGTTGCTGAAGCAACCGTTGTCATTCGGTTTAAAAGAGGGTCTCCCCCAAGATGGATAGTAGCTATCGGTAGAGTGCCAGGCCCTCCCAGTGCTGAGGATGTTTATCTTTAGAACTTTCCCGGCTGCTTCTGTGCTGCACAGCTACCGACTATTACTTCCGTCGCATGTGGCCTGGTTCACTTCCCCCGTCACTATGGTGTTCCTGCTAGCTAAGTAGTGAGCGGCGCTTTCGAATTATTCGAACGTGCAGTGTCGCTGACAGGTGCGTTAATATTCACTGTAAGGAGTGGGCGAGCGTCCCCTTTCTGTTGTTCCGATGTTACACGTCGGATGTTGTGATTGAATGTGTTCGCTCTATTGGTTTTCTCTACCCCTATTACAAGCTCAAGGGAAGAAGAAGAAAAAGCTACTAGAGCCGGGGGGTCCTATGCCTGATACTCTACTCGTTTATGGGACGCTCTCGTTGATGACCACCTTTGCCTTTGATGGGATGAAGGGGCATACCAAGGTGACGCCCCTAGAATCCAGAGGAAGAAATGAGCCCCCACGTACGGCGTGGTGTGGCCAGCGAGCGTCGTGGCGACGCATTCCCACATTGGTGGGTGGCGCTGGGGTGCCAGTGGGCGCGGGCGTAGCACTGGCAGGAGAGCTCGCGGTCGTATTCGACCCTCCAAAGCATTTATTCTGTTGTTATAGTTGTTGTTTTCGTCGTCGTCGTTCAGGACAAACGATCAGAAGAAGCAGCAGCGGTGATGAACGATGCGTACCTGCAGCAGCGGGAAGGTCGTTTTGAAGAGCGAGTCTGTCACCGACGCGTCGAACAGGTTGAAGAAGGAGGCCTGCGCGCCGACGCCGACGTTGAGCGCTGTGTCCGCGTTCGCGCACGCCTGTGCGCCGCTCGTGGTCGTCGTGCCGATGGTAAAGTCGACCGAGGCATCGAGGTTCAGGAACACGGTCGTGGAGGCCGCGCCGCCGAGCGCGGACAGCCCGACGTCGACCTGCGGGATGAGGTGGCCCGTGGCCTCAAGCGTGACGCCGATGTCTGGGTTGGTGGAGATGGACACCTCTGCGGATGACGAGGTGTCAGTCGGTCAGTCAGTCGTTTGGATGGTCGATTTTGGTTGATCATCGGTGGGGTAGGGCATGGAGATGAGGGAAATAGGGGCGGGAGACTCACTGGTCGTGCCCGGTTTGAATGTACCCGCTTGCGAGCTGCCTTGCTGGGGCGGGAAGACGAAGCTGATGTCATTAAGGTCGTATTTCAGGTCGACAGATGCTTGAATATCAGTGAGCTTGAGCTGTGCGTCGATTTCACTTGTCACTTTGAATTCGGGGCCGATGTCGAGGATTCTATGATACAATCCATCTCAATGGACGTTGCTCCCGTGCGAGAGGTCTCAGAGAGTGCCTACCCCGGGATCGAGAGGCCTGGAATGCCGATTTGGAAGAGTGGGATGCTGCCTGAGCTGACTTTTCCCGTGACATTGGCAGTGATGCTTAAATTCGCGTCGATGGTGCCGCCCAGCCCTGAACAGAGATTTTGGCGTGTCAATCGCTTGCGACGAGGCCTGGCATACTCAATCTAGGGCGGTACGCACCGAAATACAACCCGAACTCGGTCATTTCCGGCGGGACGAGCGTGCCAGCGGCGACGGCGCCGAGGCTGACGGTCGCATTCACGTTGGCGCCAGCGTCGAGGGAGGCGGACGCGGTCACCGACAATGCGCCGTTCACGGGGCACTGGATGGTCGTGTTGAACAGGTTACTCGAACCCGAAAAGGTGACCGGCGCCGTTGTCTGCGAGAGTGTCTGGTTGAACGTGTTCGCGTTCTCCAGAGCTGCAAATTCCGCATGTACGGAACACGGGCACGAGCACGAAAAGCAAAGCGGATCAGCACGCGTCAGCCGTCGTGCCCCATGAACATGAACAGAGGAAATGAGACTTCACGGACCATTCAACCCATCGGTAATAAAGTTGCGCCGACTGAACTCGCCTCGCGAACTGTGCCGTCCCCGCGCTCGGCGGTGACCTCTCGGCACCGGCACCGCCGTGCTCGGATTACCGTTCGTGTTCATGCCTTGCAGGGCAAAGTGGACGTTACCATTTCTGTCGCAGAGAAAAACAGGTCGACGTAAGCTCGACAGCTTCCGATGAGGAAGCACGTACTGCGACTCAGTTGTGGCTGCAAAGTTGGTATCGAGCGTCAACCCGTGGACCTGGGGCTCATCCCCCGAAGATGAGCGAGGCTGAAGAACGCGATGCTGGGCTACACGCGCGAATGGCATCGGGCCACACTGAGCCAGTGAGTCGTCCAACGAATCCAATCCACCAACAGCGAAAGCAACATACGTTATCCGGCAAACGGACGATGGTGTGCACCGCCCCACCCTGAAAGAGGTGGTCACAGTCCGGATTGTCACCCTCGCACACAAGCTGGATGTCTTGCGTCATCGCACTCGGGTCGCAACTCGTGATCCGCCAGCCAGTGGCTATGGTGATGTCCGAAATCGCGTTGGGAGAGCCCCACTATGTGTGCGTAGCTCAGTCAGCGGGAGCTCTGCAAAGCGCCGTTACGGACACAAGCACAAACGGACAATGTGCACCGTCCCCGAGGCACCAGAGTCAGCAGGTAGGTTCCAGGAGCATCGGCCCTGGGTGCATGGAACAGACCAGTCGTTCACAGCTAGTGCTGGCCAGCCTGCCGCGAGGACAAGGGGGAGATAGAGTGTTGCTGGGGTTTTCATGCTACGGGGCATTAGCGTTATGAGAATAAATGATTGTCGTGCTGTATGATGGGTATTGTGCAAGTAAAGAGTGAGATGCAGCGGGAGGGCCAGCCAAACCCGGAAAATGTGAGGGATTTGCTCGGAGAAGGACCTAAGGAAGCCGGGATCAGGGAAACGGAACGGGGCCCTCGAAGACGCAAGCGAGTGATACCCTTCTTAAAGAGAAGAGCTCGGCGTCGCTTCGATCGATATGATGGAAAAGCACGTAATGCCCAGAAACATCATCTGGTGAATCAAATTCGAGGGTGATAAGCGTTCCCATGCCCATGCTGTACGGTCGCGATAGATCCAGAGAAGAAGCGCCGAGCACGGTGGCGGGTGAACCAAAAAAAAACTCGCTCATGCAGAGCCCTGCTCATACAGTCTTTCTCGTCGAAACCAGATATCGTAGGACCCGTAAAGCACAAGGGATGCGTGGGCTGGTCGGAGAAGGCGCCACGTAGACGAGCGAGGAAGTTCCGTATCGACATGAGGGTGGTGCGGTTGCCGTCCATGGCCGAGGGGAGGGGGGCACCGTTGCGCATCAGGGATGGGGTGAGAAATCCGGGTTCTCATGACGACACGCAAACCGGTGCTGGCGTCCCGGCAGTGGCGGCCTTGGGGTCTACGGGTCGAGGAATCAAGGACGTCCTCTCGAGGTGGATTTCGGATCACCGTGATGATTGCCGCGACAGCGCCACTGGCACATGTCGCGTGCTTCTGATGGCGTACTGTACGAATTTTGGGTTTAGTTAGCGTCAGGTTAGCGTAGTACAATAGGTAGCGCACTGGCAGCCCGAGGATGGGTTTCGCTATTATGATAACTGTGAGCAAGACATCAAACAAACATCGAATTCGAGGCCACAGGCTCGCAGTGACTCGGACTGTGACGGCGGAAAGAGCTCCGAGTTACCCGAGACGAGATGGTGACATAGCCGCTCAGCCGCTCTCCAACACGTTTGGTCAACCGTGACTGAAGCGACTCAGTGTTATCATTATCATCTGTACAGTATCATCCTGTCAGTACAGCATTTGTGCTAATTATTGCCTCGGCTGAGCTGATAGCGCGCTTAAACGGTTTTGTTTTGTTTTTTCGACCGCATTATAACACGTATCATCTAGGCACCTACAAAAACGCGTGCGGGTTACAGAGACAACTCGGTTGGTCGGAGAGTGCTGTGCTGCCAACGTGTCTAGACGCATTCACGATGCGTATAGACACAGCGTAAACGCATTAACGCGGCACGGTGCCCACAAGTTCTCCCCACATCACTCACCTCGTCGTACGGCGGAAACGTACAACTCGAAGCTGCACCAAACCCCCCGTCTCGCATCGATCCAAGCTCACTGCAGAGGGGTTCGCCTCTTCTCTTCCCTTCCAAGTCCAGAAGCCGCCTCCTACAGTACACGCCACGCGTTTGGCCTGGCTTAGCGCTCGGCGCTCGATGCCCAGGGCCCCGACGTGGTCGTTCGCGATCGGCATTTCCTCAACACAATCATGGAATGTAATATCCAAGCAAAGGACGTGTTCACCAGAGGGGGTACACCGGGTACACGTTTGGAGTACACATGTGTGTTATTACGCGCGTGAGTACTCGGTGTCATCGTGCAAGCGGTGGAATGGAATGTAAGTTTAGGGGTAGTAAGCTCACGGACGGGAAGCCTCATGGCTGGGCACGAGGCTGACATGTCTTGCGATCATCACAAGCTGCACGGTGCTATCTACACACACAGATCCGGTGCCACGCTTTTGGGGGGATGTGCGTGCCCTTCGCGTGGACGAGTCCTCTCTAGTTCCATCACAGGTATCACACGCGAAGGGTTCCGGAAGTCACTTTTCACCCAAAGGTGGAGTTATGTATGATGGTCGTTTCGCAGAACGGCCTATCAATTGGATAGATAGTCGAATAAGTAGTTACATGGGCTGGTGGAAAAGAACGATAACTTCTACCGCCCGGCTAGACACGGTCAGCTAAAGCAGTGTGGGCTATAGTGTACAAGTGAGGGCTAGTTAGAAACGCAACTTTCTTTGCCCGTGAATAAGAGTAATGCTACAACATACGGGGGTGTCGAGTGCTCGTTAATGAGTGAGTGCATCAATATCATAAAGGATGGGATTAAGGTGGTCAGTGGGAGTAAAAAGCGTCGCGAATGGCGCGCAGAAAGCTCGTATGGCGTTTGTGTTGGCCGATGGCCGTGTCACGCCGCGAGAGCGACCCGTCCTGCTTCTTGAGTCTACAGACCATATTCGACGGGGACAGGGACGGGGACGACTGTGCGCCCGGTCCGCTCGTCGACGTTGGCTTGGCGCCATTCGTCGCGGACGACGGGGAGGCCCCACCAGACGGGGACGCGCCAGCGCCAAAGTTCGTTTGGCCGGTCATGTCCGCGGGCGACGCGAGGTTGGACACAGGAGGGCCAGGGAAGACGTAAAGCGAGCCGGGGGTGTACACGCCCGGGTCGTAGATGCCCGGATCGTTGTCATTGTACGCGCCTGGGAAGGAGACGGTCTGGTTGGGGGTGCCGGTCTGCGAGCCGCCGACGCGGATCTGCGTGCAGGAGGGATAGAACTCCGCGCCACCAAGGGTCATGGCGAGGTGGAGCGCGATGATCTCGTTGCGGACGAGGTACTCCCCTGGGGATACGTCTGTGGGGAGTGTCACCGAGATCGGCGAGCCGTTCACTGTCGGGCTTGCGCGTTAGTATGCGTCGCCCAAAAGAAAAAAAATGATGATGAAAAGGAGAAAACATTACGTACTGACGTCCTGCATGTAAAAAGTGGTCCCATCGGACTTCTTGCCAATCTGGTCAATTTTGAACCACTTGGCGGTCGAACCATTGAACTTGTCGCAGGTCGAGGTGTCGCATGCAGCCATATAAGTCATAAGTGCACCAGTATTATGGGGCCACTGGCGCGTCGGCGATCAGCAGAGAGCTTTGAAAAAAGGGGGGGACGCGACTCACGTTTGCACCGTTGGGATTTCCCCAATAAAACTCCATGACCGAGCCGGGGTTCGCGGGTACGACCTGGGTGGCCAGCTGGGCATTCAGGCCACAGTTCAAGGACGGGTTGGCCGCGCCCTTTACGGGGCCGATATCGGAGATCTGGCGAATTGGGCTGTCTGAGGGTTGCGCGTTGGGGACGTTGCCGGTGTAGGTGGTGCCATCGACGACAACTTTTGCGACAAAGCCGTGGGCGGCGACGGAGGGAATGAGGGAAAGGACTGGAGCGAGGGCCAAAAACAAGGGGGGAAACATAACGGCAGACTCGGACGGGAAGAGTGGGGTTGGTTGATGCGATTGCAGTCGGGGTAGACCCCTCTTATTGAATGAGCGAGGGCAGACACACAACACACCCGCAGTATCGAACGCACGCGATCGCGACAATAACGTGTTGAGCGTCGTGTGGCGTGTCGTGTCGTGTCTCAACCTCGGCCCCAGATGTCCGTACTGCCGACACCGTGAAGGGCATACTCATACTGTACTGTACTGTACCACGTCAGGTCAGTAACCTCCACTGCTAGACACGGCGAGGTGCAAGGCACCAAAGTAAGCGAACAGCCCTTTTTCGAATCGATCACTGCTGATTCCTTCCTTTGGCCTCGTGTATTGTACGCCCTGCCTTATCCGGAATCTCATGTTCCGGGCGCAATCACCAGTTCGACCTTAGAGGGGCAAAAGTCCTTTATCTCTAGAAATCGCGTGAAAGGAGGCGGGCGTCAGGATTCGAGCACAGGTGTTCATAAACATGAACACTTTGCCCCCACATGCATTCATTCATGTAGCTCCCGATTCAGAAACCACTTGGGGAGGTGTGCCCAGATACCTCTCCTAAGGCACGCGCTCACGGCACCACTACCCTCTCCAACGTCCATTCCCCGGGACCAAGGCTTTTCTAATGCGCAGTTACGGTACAAATCACGAAAATTTTATAAGCTTTCCTCATTCACTCATCGTCCGAGCGCCCATACCCTGTTGCCCCATTGGCTATTAGCTACGGTTACAACCAAAGAGAAGGGTGAATATGATTGTGACCTTTCAGAGTTTCCCCATCGTCCTCTTCCATTCCCCAAACGAGAAAAAAAGGTCGTCTCCCGTATAATGAACGAACATGTAAATTTCGGGATATCGTATGCTGACTAGCGTTGACTCTATGTGACGGTCCCAACTCTATCCCCTTCACAGCTGGCTGTACCCATACCCCCGTCTTACGTGCACGGCAATCCGACAACACCGGGTCGATAGTGACGGTACAGTATGAACAGAGATGAGAACGCAATCCTATCGATGAAATGTACGCGGTTTCAGCGTGTCCGACATCGTCATGTCTGCTTCGTCCCTCACAAATAGTGTGGCTGACGCGAGGACGCCTTGCACGATCCGTACTAGTGGGCGGCATGGAATCTGGGCCAGTTGTAGAAGAGATCGAAGTACGTCGACCCGGCGTGGGCAAGATAACGATGTAGGGCACAACGGATTCCTTTTCTCGCCCTCTTCTTGCGAGCGATCCCCTCCCCTGCCCAGAGATTTGGGTTTGATTTTTCCCGTTGTTGTGACCTTTCTCCTCGATGGATAGGATTCCGCACAAGTTGAGAATGTGGGGCGCAACTGGCGGGACACCCTGACATCCTCGAGGCCCTCATTCCTACCCGCATCTCAACTGCCTTGTCACGTAACCACAGGTGAGGTTCGAGTACGCCAAGCAAAGTGAATTGATATCCATATGGATGTAGATATGATTCCCTCGCCGTCGACCTCCCCACATTTCGTGTCCAACGCCATGCCACGTCCACACGCTAGAGCTAGACCCGTGTGGACAGATCCGTGGGGCGAAGAAGGGACTCGGAAGGACACGTATACCGCGCGACCCGGACTTCAAAGCGCCATATATCCATTCGACCTTGCCACCATCCGTTGCGCAGGAGGACACCTCCCCGCGGCCATTTTGGTTTGATGTGGGGTTCGTCGCCACGCGAACCCTCGCGCATATCCAAGTTCAAGTCCGCTCGCCTGTGCAGACCCTCCCTACCTTCCGTGATTTCTCACACACAAACCGCAGACAAGACGTACTCTCGAATCCATCCCGCGACAAGACGAGCAACTATGGCGCATCTACTCACTCGCTTTCATGGTTCTCTGGGCTTTAGCGCTCTCCCTCGGCCCACTGCACCGACGCGTGCCCATGCGTAAGGCCGCACGTGATGTCGTCGATGGTGGTTGTGCAGTATGTGAGCTTTTCAGGCTCATTGCATTTCTCTTCTCACAGCATTGCAGCCCTATGATCAAAGTGGGCGAATGGTCAATGCCCCCATACCCAGCGAAACTGTTTTACACTTGGCCGGACGAGATTCGAATAGATGCCGTGAACCGCAGGGTAGCACGGCTCATGCCACGAGTCTTCGTCCGGTTCATCATCCAGCTAGTCCGAAAGGGTAAGCGAATGGTAAATGCCATCGATACGATGCTGTTTCGCTCTTGCGGGACTTTCATCAATGGGGATGCATACCGCCGTGGAACAGCCCCGCTATTTGGGTGCATCGGAATGAGCGAGCACTGATGTGAGCAGCTACTACCGGAGACACGAGACACACCGCGATCGCGGACGGCATGTTACCGTCTGGGCGATATCAATGGCACACTTTAATCCCTTGGGGCCAGCGAAGGCAACATGACCGGGTGAGGCAAATCGAATACTAGTATGTGATGGAAATAGGCACATATATAACATTTTTGCCCTCGGAAAGTACTAAATATGTGTTACCCATCTTTGGGATCCAGAGTCAATCGGAGTCCCATATAAATACTATCTTCGATTCAGCTCCGGTCACCCTCGGACACTGTCCTCGAGACCAGGTACATTGACAAGTTCGGGTTCCTCGTCGATAGCATCGCGCAACGCCTTTTCCGGAGCCCGTTCCGATGAATTTTTATGGTTGAGCCTTCCGAAGATTCAGAGACAGTGCTAATCAACGTGGCGAGGGTACGTGTCATTGCTTGAGTCGACCGATCACTGGTTTTGCCGAACCGAATGACAAACTGCGTACTCCCCAATGCTGTCGGGAGTCCTCCCAGATCGATTTGATTTTATCTTTTTGACCCCAATCACAAGGACGAAAAGGTAGAAATTGAATTATGACATAAGTCGGTGACTGTACATGTGTGCCAGAGATGGCAACACGTCATTTCTGCACCAAACTATGTGGGACTACGACTTCTTCACGTACGAAACATCCTTGAAGGCGACACTGGATGCCTGACCGGCCTCCTCTATCATGACAAACATGCAGACCCATTCACTCTGGCGAGGACCAGAACGAGGACCAGGATAACGTCATCACGATAGTAGATCGATGCTCTTCGTTTTCTTCTGACGAACGTACGGTGGGCACCACTGTTGTTGCGACGCCAAACAAGCGAGCGCGAGGGTTTCAGTCTGTGCTTAAAGCTGAAGTGAATGCGACACATAATATCGTCTTTAAATAAGTAAAGAGCGGAGCAGTTCCATGTAGATATTATAGTAATTATCCTATATTTTTCTGAACCAGTTATGGATGCGGTGCACGGGCCATCAGGAGGGCCCGCATCAACCACGAAATTATTTTCCGATTATTGTGGCCAATTACCTCGGTCCGTTCGATCCCATCTCCTGGCAACCCCTTTTCCTCAGAGAAAAACTTTCTCGAGCTTAACCCACTCCCGTATTTCTCATCGTACGCTTACTCTCGCTCTGCGACCCTTGTGAGCGTGCCGGTCCGTTGGTTTCAGTCCATTCCACACTTTTCGTAGTTTTTTTTGCTCGTCTTACAACTAACTGATGTGCGCCTGCTGTGTGCTTGGCAACGCCTCTAACCGTAGATGAAATGAGACATGGCGCATGTTTCACAGGCCCGCGGTGCAATGTTTCTTAATCATCTCACCTCACTACGTGATGGCGCGCTAGTGGCGCGGTGGCGCTGAGAACGCTCACCGGCGCATTAATATATTCATGATCATCTCAACGTGGCGAATTGTCGGCATGTACTATCCGTACTCCGCAGCTTGATCATTATTAATGCTGTGACTGGAATGGCAACAATAGGTTCAAAGCAACGATTTGCCCTTCAATCTTCGGATGAGCTCTCACCAGTATGTCTGCCAGTGGAGAAATACACCAAAGCCAAAGAGCTGACCCAACTTCACGCAGACACTCTCGAAATGGCATCCATCGTTTATTCCCCCACCCGGTCCGTAGAGTTCAACATTTACTCCTTGCTAGCAACGCCTCTTCGTCTTCAATCAATGAGGGATCAAAGTCGGGAAAGCATTTCGCGCGCTTCTGGAAGGTATTTGATAAGCGATGGGCCCGGGGCCGACGTACGTCCTTTACACGATGTCAGTGATGCCGTCTGAATTGTGTGATGCAGACCCTGTGACAATCAACATGCTCCCCGACGATGTCCTTCTAGACATTTTTGACTTCTATCGAATGGATGCCATGAACTACGTAGGCCCCACATACACGTGGCACAGGCTCGTACATGTGTGCCGAAGATGGCGGGATGTTGTCTTCGCATCTCCAAACCGTTTGGACCTTCGAATTCTCTGCACGGAAAGAACCCCCGTGAGGGAGTTGCTGGATAGTTGGCCGCATTTGCCGATCGTCATAAGGTACTGGCTGTATTCAACATCGAGCTCCAGCTTTCCCATTCCCCAGGCCAGTGCCGTGACCGCACTTGAGCACCATGATCGCATATGCGAACTTCAGCTCTCCCATCTAACGCCATCTCTTCTGTCCATGTTGTCAACATCGTTGCAGGAGCCATATCCGCCACTAACAACCCTGGAGCTTTGGTCGGATGAAGAGATGGCACCTGTTCTTTCTGATACGTTCTTGGGTGGATTCGCCCCACGTCTACAAAGAATCTGGTTGGAAGGAATTGCATTTCCTGCATTGCCAAAACTCCTTTTGTCTACTGGTGGCCTTGTCTCGCTACTCCTTGACAAGATACCGCCGGATACCGGTTACATTTCACCCGAAGTGATGGCCACCACGTTGTCCAAGTTGACAAAGCTCAAATTTCTTCGCATCGAATTTCGCGACTTCCGATCTCCGGGACTTCCCCCCGACATACGCGAATATCAACAACAGCTGACACGTGCTGTCCTTCCTTGCCTCACCTGGCTGGAGATCCGAGGCGTCAGCGAGTATGTGGAAGACCTCATGGCCCGAATCGAGGCTCCTCTACTCGAAAACATCAATATAAAGCTCTTCAACCAGCTCATCTTTGTAATCCCGCAATTACTCCACTTCATCACCTACTCAGAAAAGCTCAACTGTCCTAACCAAGCGACGGTGGATTTTCAAAGCGACTTCGTTCAAATCGCCCTTTCTCCACCGACGGGGACAAAAGGAAACTTCATGCTTCAAGTCTTATGCAAAGTGTCACATTGGCAAGTTTCCGCTATGGTACAGATATGCAACCAGGCCCTGCCACTCCTCACCAGCGTGGAACGGCTCGAAATCTGTGGGGGCGAATATGGATTCTCGCCTCAAGAATTTCAGGACAACGTAGAAAACGCTCAATGGTTGGAGCTTTTCTATCCATTCATCGCTGTGGAAAGTTTGCATGTAGCCGAGCACCTGGGATCACTCACCGCATCTGCGCTACGAGAGATCGCCGAGAGAAGGGCCGCAGAGGTATTACCGGTATTGCGCACCCTGTTCGTGGAGGAGTTTGAGCCATCGAACTTCGTGCAAGAAGTCATTAAGCGATTTATCTCTGCGCGGGAGGGACCGGTGACTGTTTGCCGCAGGAAAAGTGAGTGGGAACGTCATGTCACTTCGGAACATGATTTGGCGGTGGGACAGTTCTTCGAGATCGACGATTGACATGCCCTTTCTACCGTTGGTATTCTCTGCTTATCGTCTGTTATCCTTTGGACCTTGAGATGGCCATTGGTATTTCCGGCGCACCCGTGATGTTCTTATGATCTCAAACGCAGTTCGCACTGTCGAACCTGCAACGACACATGATTCACGTTTGAAAAATATTTATATATAATATTTATATTTTAATGACATATATAGCCAAGACGAGCGAGGGCAGGGCGCACTGTGATTTGAACCATTGCAAGACTCGGAAGCGGAAGAGCCGAAATTCGCCCGATTATGGGCGGGCCGTGAACCGGCCGGGGCGGAGCCGCGGAGGCGCTCCGAGTGCGTCTCTCGGGCTTGCCAATTTGTTTCCATCCTTCATCCTTCGAAACACCTTTGCCCATCAGGCCAGGGCTGTTACAAACTGTAGCTGAGTAGAGACCTGTCTTACAAGGACACCTGATACGGGGAATAAAAAAGAGATTGGAGTCGTAGGACTGACAAGCATGAGGATGCCATTCGTCTCCGAGTCGGCCGTGTAACCCGTGTTGCCACTGGCAATCGCCAAATCTCCCACTGGCAACTTGAAGCATTCCGATCACTGGTTCTCCTGCCTGCCAACGCAGATACAACGTTTCATTGCGATCCCTTTAGCTCTCCTGTCTCACCACCGACAGTCTTCCGAGTTCCGACGCAAGTCGTAATGGTGCGCTACATGCCACTTCGATCGACCGCAACCAAAGCCTCGGCCTACAAACCACGTCTGTTAGTTACTCAGTCGCTCCCCCGCTATCACAAAGAAATTCCCTTGGTTTTCCCCAACAAGTCACCACGGCGGCCACGGCCGCCGGGCTCTTTAATGCCGCCGCCAGATCATCGTCAATGATCCATGCTTCTTCCTCGTGTCCTTCCCTATACCAGGTCGAAATAACGTTCTCTGACCAAGTCATTTTTCATATTCCACAACTCGCCCGGTTCATCAATCGAATAGAAGGACTCAAATCATTCAATCAAGCCAAGGTGGGCTTCATAAATAGCGAGGCCCGGCTCTCACTTCTTTTATCAGGGAAAGAAGTTTTCTTATTATTGCAGATCGTATGCAATGAGTTGGACTGGCAGGTTTCGTCTCTTACGGAGGTGTGCGACCAACTCCACCCTCTTGTCTCCAGAGTGGAAGTTCTTGAGTCTTGACTTGACGAAGCAAACACTTCGACAACCACAGTGGCAACGCGACATGGACGCCACACAATGGTTGGAACTCTTCCAAGTATTTTCTGCTGTGAATAGGCCCCGTCCATCCTCGGAAACGGGATCACTCGTCTCGCGTACGCTGCAAGGATTTACCGCAGAAAATGCTACGGAAGTGTGGCCTGCCCTGCGCGATCTTTTTGAAGGGGACGATGGGGAATTGCAATCTACTCAGAGCCGTTCCTGTCTGCGCGTGAGCGCTATGAGCACAAAGTACCCGTCCATCGGTGGAAAAGATAACAAGAACGAGACTTTGAGCCCAATAACTCATAATTTCTCCAAATCCTTCATACTAAAAACCCTCGACATTATCTCGGATACAACCAGCACCATGGCGCTCGATGTTCGTAGATAAATATTACAAGACAAGTCTACCAGATACAGCGCATCCAGCCAACTGTGGTCATTTGGCAGCAGAATCGAAACGGTATAACAACAATTGACCGTGACCCCATACCAGTGTGCGTGGCAGCGGAAATAACTTTTACGACTCACATCCATGTCCACCTGCTACTGATTCCGCCTATGCTCTCACCACACCGGCAGCCTTCTTTCCACATCTCCTTTTCTCACACCATTACATGTCGGTCACTCTTGCGGCTCGCACTCGGCCTACGACATCGGTTAGCGAATATTTGGATGACCTCGTGGCACGAATTGACGTTCCTCTACTCGAGAACATATACATAACGTTCTTCAAGACTTCAACCAGCTCATCTTTACCATCCCACACCTCCCTCAGTTCGCCAGTCGTACAGGAAACTTCCAGTCATCTAACAGAGCAGTGGTAGTCATCGGCAGTCTCCGTTGAGATCACACTTTATCAAACAGGAAAAACGGTGAAAACGCTCACGTTGGGGATCTCAAGCAGAAAATACGAGTGGCAACTTTCGCCTCTGGTGCGGGTCTGCAGCCCGTTTTTTTGCCTTTTCTCTCGAGCGTGGAAGAACTTCACACCAAGGCTACGGCCTCACCTCAAATGGGTGTCCATTCGACTGACGTTGCCTACTCACTCGCTCACTGCACGCGAAACCAGGCCTATAAAGTCCAGTATCTCCGATCTCCGATTCCGCAGTTATCAGGAAGTCAACAGCCACCGGCGCTAGCGAGAGATAAACGACGGGATAATTTGAAATACTCGCGATAGCACCGTGATCACTGGTCGCTGTTTCCCTACCGAGCATAAATTACTGAAATTGTAGGTTTTCCTGATGCCCCGCCCGCCCCCATGACTTCCGGCCGAGATACTCCCGCTGAGCACGCTTCGCTCTGGTTACAGACCAAGTTGGCATGCGGAGCCCCCACTTCCACCAACGTAAGCATGGCGTCACGATACCTCCAAGTCGATGATTGATTGACGTCCGTTCGGTTTCCAATGTAGTAACTTGGCTGTGCCAGCGCAAACCGTGTGCTTCAGGGACCTTCCGTGCGCTTCGCGCCGTAATCGGTGGCCCGCTGACTTCACGAACGTGTGGGTCCCAATTGTCTTCATTCCTCGCAAAGGATGCGGATGTGACGTCATTCGTCAAATTTATGGTGCACCTGATGAGATTCCGAGTTGCCATTGGTTCTGGATGCTGCAGTTGCGAAGGCATCTTCTTATCAGCTCACCTCCGAGTCCGTGTGGCGGTGTCAGAAACGCACGTTCCTACCTGGGAGGTGACTTTGAAGGACGACCGTGGTCATCGGTATTCCATCATTGCATCACACTACTAGGACCCTTGTCCTGGGGTGGGAAGCTAAAGGTAGCCAACCGCACTTCAACGTTCCACCCCCCTTCCACCCATTCCCTCACCAATGAACTCTCAACAGTGCGTCTAGGGAGGTTGACCACCCATTGCTTAAGGAGCTAACCAACTTTGCGATAGGCACGTTCAAAAGTCTTCCCCCCGTCTAAGCATCGTACCTCTCGCGCAACGTCCGCTGGTATACCCTACCGACTTCTTGTCCTCGATTCTAATCGATGGCCCTCTCGGGGGACTAGAGACACGAACGAGACATGGGGATGACATCGGTTGGTCCACGTATGCCAAAGATGGCGTCATATTATCCTTGAATCACGGCTCTCTTTGGACTTGCGACTGGTCTGCACGGAGAAAACACCTGTGACGAGGACACTGGATGTCTGGCCACCTTTGCCTATCATCATAGAATACCGGCAGAGTACAACGTTGCAACCGCCCACTGGCAGCCGAGTCCCTGAGGATGGCACTGATAGCGACCTCAGTGCCGCGCTCGAGCATCATGATCGGATACATCAGATCACGATCTGTGGGCTGACGGATTCTCTGTTGGGAACGATAGGTTCAGTAATGCTAGAGCCATTTCCGGTGCTGACATATCTTCGGCTTGGATCTTGTGGTGACTCGGACACCGCACCGGCCCTTCCCGATGGCTTCTTAGGTGGATTCGCCCCGCGTCTCAGAAGGATTTGGTTGCAAGGCATTCGATTCCCCGCATTTCCCGTCATTCTCTTGTCCGCCAGCGACCTGGTTGACCTTCGACTGGACAAGATACCGGATACTTGGCACATTTCTCCCGAGACGTTAGCTACGACCCTGGCCACCTTGACCAAGCTCGTCTCGCTTTCCATCGAGTTCCAATCCCCCCAACTCCATCCAGATCAAGCTAGCCAAGATCCGCCTCCACTGGCACGCGCCGTCCTCCCGGCTCTCGCGGTGCTCTTCTTCAAAGGTGTCAGCGAGTACTTTGAGGACCTTGTCGCCCGAATCGATGCTCCTCGTCTCCGCTACGCCTTTATCAAATTCTTCAACCAGCTGATCTTTGACATTTCACATCTCCCCACTTTCATCGCTCGTACCGAAAAGCTTAGGTCCCTCAATCGAGCCGAGGTGTTCTTCGACGCTCAAGGCGCCGGAATTGGCTTTTATCTTCCAGAAACGACAGTTCCTAGAAACCTCACTTTGCGAATCTTATGCAGTCCGTCAGATTGGCAACTTTCGTCTCTGACACAGGTGTGCAACCAGTCTTCGCTTCTCCTTTCCCGCGTGGAACGGCTCGATATTCGCGAATGTCCCTCAAGTCCTCGGGAATCCCAGTGGCAAGATAAGATGCAATGGGTAGACCTTTTCCATCCGTTCACAGCGCTGGAGGCGTTACATATACCTAAGGAACTGGGGCCGCGCATCGCACCGGTACTGCAAGAACTTACCCAGTCGAGGGCCGCAGGGGATTTGGAGGTCGGTGATTGACGATATGCGTTCTCTGCCATTGACGTTCGATGTTGACCACTTACTGTCTACCACACGTATTTACGCTAGTTACGTTTTCCAACTCTCCTTAGTATGGGCCCTTATTCCCTTCAGGCTCAACATCACTACTGGTCGTTGTAATAGTACTTTCCTTGGACCATTGACGATGCAACTTAGTGACCCCTGCTTCGCCTCTCCGCTGGCTTCTTTATTCTCACCTTTGTGAACATCTATTCCGCTCCCCCTTGAGATTCACCTCGATCTATCGACGCATTCGGCCTCATTACACCGTTGGCCAAGCTTCAGGGGGTCACCACGGGAGATCGGTACCATCAAGTTGCCTGTGAGCTATTGTTCCCGATCCCTGGCGGTTTGCTTGGCAGTTCCAGCCACGGTCCTTGTAGACTAATGCTGGTAGTATTAGCCGGGCCCACAATCCTTGGACGACCATACAATGGATATTCCAGCTTCGTTAGACGGCCGCGCGGTCTGCAATTTGGGAATTTGAGGGAAAGGGATCGATAAATCATGGAACTGGCAATTGATACGTTGTAGAACGCTGAAGTGGGGACCCAGCTCTGCATGCGGTGACTCGTACGCTGCCGTGTCTAGTCAAACGGCACCTCACGGTTACTGCTCTTTTGATACAGTACACGTACCGTAGTACGATGAGGCATAGGTGAGAATTAATTGGGTCATTTCAAGTTTCAAGTAAAAAAAACCCTATGTTATTGGGGGTTTATCGACGTTTATCCGTACTGTATTGTATGTCCAAATACGTTTATCTTACATAAAAATATTTATAATATACCTTATCAGCAAAGACCCCAGGGCACGCCCATAATAAATATTAATAAATTGTCGTGCTGAGGTGCCGCATCACTGAGTGCAGTCAGTACTATCACTAACCCAAACATCGGACCCCACTCGTTCGTGTTTTTCAATTTGCCTGTTCATCTCTCATCCAATTATCACCAAATTTTATAGATGTCATTTAGTAGTCTATTAACATATTCCGTACATTTTTTGAATAAGAATCGTGCTGTGTTGTGAAAAGAGCAAAAGTGTGGTTTGTCACGCCTGCCGACGAATGCCGAGTCGGTGTTTGTATCCATCATCACGTAGGCGCGCTGCTTTTATCACGTGTGCGTATGCTGGGACCAACCGAGCGGGGGTTCAAAAAACCCCTGTGACAGGGGGTCCGATGTTTGGGGTTAGTGATAGTACCCGTACAAGACTGAGACCTACAGTCACCTACTAGCTAGTCCTAGCACAGGCTCGCCGCCCGTACTGGCAAAATAAATACTTATTCATACAAGTACAGCACGGGTACCTTTCATATTGCCAGAAACGCCCTTGAAACTGACAGTCCTAGTGCCACCTGTCATCAGGGTTGTCTTCACGGACCTCAACTAAGTGGCAAGAGCACACAGGCTGTGGCCTGCCTCAGGAAGTCACCTCCGCTATGTCCTACGAACGGGTTTCGTTCCAGTGGCCGACTCGAGGGGTGCGATTGACTGGCGTTACTATTCACGTTCGCAGACGAAATGATACGCCTCACTCAGTGTCACGGTTGACATCGGCGGGCCCAGGCGCGCCCAAATGCCCGTCCGGAATGTGTTCTCTCCTGTGGCGGCGTTTGGTCCTCGCTCACGGGACCTATTGGAGGGGTGCCATGGAGTATAATATGTATTTCACATCTTGGTTATCAGACTAGGATCGACCACGAGTTTCGAAGCGACCGCCACTTCGCCCCTCTCTCCCCTAATCTAACGCCCGTATCTCATCGATGACTCCTCAACAGTATGTCTAGGAAATTCAATGACTCCGACCGCATTACCGCTAATAAACTTTACCTAGACCCGTCCGAAAGCCTATCTTCCATATGTTCTCCCCGCTGATCAATAGAATTGTCGGACGTTTCTTCTCCAACGCATCTTCTCGGATTCCGATAAACAGTCCAACTCCATTCGAGAGCTCAAATGCGTGGAGATCTTTCGGACGTCGCTGGAATGGACTCTTTATGCGACGAAGTCGAGGTATCGTCCTTTGCGTGTTGCCCTCAACGACCACTGACCGTTACGTGTGCAGGACGTGTAACATTTGACATGCTCCCCGATGATGTTCTCCTAGATATCTTCGATTTCTACCGGACGGATTTCTACTGTTATCCGTGGAAGTGGCACACGCTGGCGCAGGTTTGCCGGAGGTGGCGACAAGTCATCTTTGCATCGCCGCGCCGTTTGGACCTGCAATTCCTCTGCACACCCAGCACACGCGTGAGGGAGATGCTGGACTTCCTGCCTCTCACAATGCCTATCATGATAAGCAACTGGTCCAACGAACCACCGCCGTACGACGCTCTCAGCCTCGAGGGTGGGGATCAAGTCATTTCCGCGATCGAGCAACGTGACCGCGTGCGGTGGGTCCACCTCGACGGCATAACGAGTTCTCTCTTGGAGAAGCTGGCGATGATGATGCAGGAGACGTATCCGACAATGTCATTTGTTCGACTTTGGTCGGACGACGAGACGGTGCCTGTCCTCCCCGAGACGTTCTTAGGTGGGTCCAGCCCACTTCTACAATCATTCTGGCTGTACGGCATTCCATTTCCGCAACTACCCAAACTTCTTTTGTCCGCGAACGATATCGTCGATCTACGACTGGAGAACATACCGGATTCTGGGTACATTTCATGCGAGGCCATGGTCGCCGGCCTGTCCACGTCGACGAAGCTCGAAACTCTTATCATCGAGTTTCAGTACATTGATCTTCAGGAAGACCGA
>WNFC01003381.1_pt1 | contig 31578 bp, 27 predicted proteins | sample 5400541 | NCBI WGS metagenome assembly WNFC01 (sample SAMN13153342, study PRJNA577476) | soil metagenome | isolation source: 120 cm saprolite under Douglas fir tree site 2 hole 2 replicate 1 | place: USA:California | collected 2015-04-18
CTTGCCGAGGTCGCCGGTGCCGTTGTCGCTTTCGAGCGTCCAGATCGCCATGAGGAGCGTCTGCGGCACGCCGAATTGGCGCTCGATGCGCCCAAGCAGCGCGGCATGGCGCCGCATCAGCTGCTTGGCGCGCTTGATGCGGGCGGGGATGACGCGCGTCGCGGCGTACTGCTCGAAGGTTTTCTGGAACGTGCCGCGCTGACGACGGTCGAAGGCGAGCACCGCGCCGTCCAGCGTGACACCGGCGAACGCGCTGTCGATCACCGCGCGCGAGACGCCGGCGGCGGCCGCTTCGCGCCCCATGGCCGACAGAAACGTATTGAAATCGCCGCCGCACGTCGCCGCGCCCGCGCGCGCCGCGAACATGAGGCTACAGAGCAGGATCGCGATCGACCGCAACAGCATGCTTCTGCTCGATGGCAGCGGCTTCAAGGTTCGCACGATTGAGAAACTTGGCTCCCCGGGCCGGATTCGAACCAGCGACCAACCGGTTAACAGCCGGTTGCTCTACCACTGAGCTACCGGGGAACAACGCCGCGAATAGCGGAGGTGTCGGGCCGTATAACAAACGCTCGCCGCCTTGCAAAGCGCCAATTCCCGGGCGCGGCTGTCATCCCGGCATGGGCCAGAAACAATGCCGCGACGGACGCGTGTCCGTCGCGGCACCAGAAACAGATGGGTGGCGCGGTCGCCCGCCCCGTTTGTCAGCCAAGCCGGCTGGCGAACACGACGCGGGGGATGTCCTCGCGCTTGAGCCCGAGCCGCGCAAGCTCGGCGTCGCTCTTGCGCGCCAGCTGCTGGTAGCGGCTGGCGAGCTCGCGACCCTCGTTGATGCCTTCAAACAGCTTGAAGATGAACTCCACGATGCCGAGCCGGCGCGTTCCGCGGCCGGAGGGCAGGGGAAAGGTCAAAGTAGCCATTGTCGTAACCTCCATTTTCGAAATCGAATCGCAACTACTTATGTGGTGCTGGTATTACAGCGATATGATAGTGACTTACCGCATAGCAGCATGGGTTCCAGCGCATGATGCGCGGGTCCGAAAGCGGCTCCCGACAGGCCGCTCAGGCGTCAATGCTTTGGGTTTGGGAGGTGAGTGGAGGCGACGGCCGGAATTGAACCGGCGTAAACGGTTTTGCAGACCGCTGCGTAACCACTCCGCCACGTCGCCATTGATCGGCTTGGCTATATAGGAGGCGGCGCAGACCGGCAACACGACGCCCGTCCCGGGCCGGCCGCGGCAAAAGCTTGCCTTTTCCAGGGCCTTGCCACACAAGCAGGGCGCTGCCGCGGGACACCCTCATGATCGATTTTGCCGCCGCTCGCCGGATGATGGTGGACGGCCAGGTTCGCACCAGCGACGTCACGGACCTCGACCTCGTCGCCGCGATGATGGCACTGCCGCGCGAGCATTTCGTGCCCGCCGCCCAGGCGCCCATCGCCTATCTCGACCGTGACATCCCAGTGGATGCTGGCCGTTGTCTGCTCAAGCCGATGGTGCTCGCCAAGCTCATCCAGGCGGCCGAGGTTGGCCGGGGCAGCCGGGTGCTCGATGTGGCCTGCGGGACCGGCTATTCGTCCGCCGTGCTCTCCCACCTCCGCGCCGCCGTGGTCGCGCTCGAAGACGATGCCGAGCGCGCCCGGCGCTGCGCCGAGACGCTTGCCAAGGTTGCGGTCCCGAGCATCACCGTCGTGCGCGGGCCGCTCGACGCCGGCTGGCCGGCGCTCGCGCCCTATGACGTCATCCTCGTCAACGGCGCCATGGGGAGCGAGCCACGACGGCTGTTCGAGCAATTGAAGGAAGACGGCCGCCTGGTCGGCGTTCTCGGCACCGGCCCGGCCGGCAAGGCGATGATTTATCGGCGCGATCGCGGCGAGTTCGGCGGCCGCGCGCTGTTCGATGCGGCGGCGCCGGCGCTGCCCGCCTTCGCGGAGCGGCCGGCGTTCGTTTTCTGAGCTAATCCACGCAATTTTGGCGCCCCCCGAGCGCTCCAACGCACGGTTTAATTGCGCTTTCCCAGACCCCGGCACCGGCAGTGTGGCCGTGATGCGCCATCGCGTGTTTTTTATTACCGGCGGCGACGGCCAGGGGTTTAAACCGCCGAGTTGGTTGCGTATGGTTGCTGACGGTGGTGGTAGCGCGTCGTTTTTAAGTGGCGTGCGGGGTGTGGCATGGTCAGCGTAGCGGCAGGTCTGAGGGTGATCGCGGCGGCGATCGCCACCCTGGGCTTGCCCGTGGCGTGGCCGCAATCCGCAGTGGCCGACACGCTCGAAGGGGCGTTGATCCAGGCCTATCAAAACAATCCGCAGCTCAACGCCCAGCGCGCGGCGACGCGCGCGCTCGATGAGGGCGTGCCGCAGGCCCTGTCCGGCTACCGGCCGCGCGTTTCGGTGACGGCGAGCGTCGGCAGCCAGTACACGAAGACGACCTTGAAGACCCCCTCCGCCACGGCCGGCGGCCCGATCTACACCACCACGGAGCAGACGTTCACGCCGCACTCGGTCGGGTTGACCGCCACGCAAACGTTGTTCAACGGCTTCCAGACCGCGAACCGCACGCGGCAGGCGGAGTCGCAAGTCTCGGGCGGGCGCGCCGCGCTCGCCGTCACCGAGCAGACGATCCTGCTCAACGCGGCGACCGCCTACATGAACCTGCTGCGTGACACCGCGATCCTCGATCTCCAGCGCCGCAACGTCGAGGTTCTTCAGGAGCAGCTGCGCCAGACACGCGATCGCTTCAACGTCGGCGAGGTGACGCGCACCGACGTGGCCCAGGCCGAGTCGCGGCTGGCGGCCGGCCGCTCGCAGGTGCTGGCGGCCGAATCCAATTACGTGACCTCCAAGGCGGTCTATCGCCAGGTCATCGGCGTGGAGCCGGGCAGGCTGTCTCCGGGCACGCCGGTCGACCGCCTGTCGCCGCCCACGCTGGCGGAAGCGGTCTCGGTCGGGCGCGAGCTCAATCCCAGTGTCGGCGCCGCCATGTTCGGCATCGACGCCGCGGCGCTGCAGGTGAAGATCAACGAGGGCGCGCTGGCGCCGCAGCTGACCGCGACGCTGAGCGCGCAGCAGGCGTGGGAGACGAACGTGAGCACGCTGCTGCGGCAGTTCAACGCCTCGCTCGTCACGCAGCTCACGGTTCCGGTCTATCAGGGCGGATCGGAGTACTCGCTCGTCCGCCAGTCCAAGGAAACGCTCGGCCAGCGGCGCATCGATCTCGACACGGCGCGCGACCAGGTTCAGCAGACGGTGGTGCAGAGCTGGGGACAGCTGGAAGCCGCGAAGGCGCAGATCCAGGCGACGCAGGCGCAGGTCAACGCGGCCGAGATCGCGCTCAACGGCGTGCGCGAAGAGGCGCGCGTCGGCCAGCGCACGACGCTCGACGTGCTCAACGCGCAGCAGGAACTGGTGAATGCGCGCGTCGCGCTGGTGACGGCCCAGCGCGACCGGGTCGTCGCCTCGTACAGCCTGCTATCAGCCGTCGGCCGTCTCCAGGTCACCGTCCTCGGGCTCAATGTTCCGATCTACGATCCGATGGGCCACTATCAACAGATTCGCGACAGCTGGGTCGGGCTGCGCAATCCGGACGGTCGGTAACCGAGGGCCGCGCGGGCGCGTTCGCTCGCGGCAAAGACATCGAAACGCGGCGCATTGCCTGGGGAATTTCCTCGACTTGCTTGCCTTCGGACCTCGACATGCCATACTCCCAAGCGTAGTTGCCCCCGGGGGGAACGCGCGTGATTCGCGCGGGAACGCACACACCTTTGCGTTACGGGCAGGGGATGGGATGACACAGCCGGCAAAAGCGCAAGAGCCGTCGATGGAAGAGATTCTCGCCTCCATCCGACGCATCATTGCCGACGACGATGCTTCCAAGACGCAGGCAAAGGCGCCGGAGCCGGCGAAGCCGGCCGCCGCGCCACGTCCGGCGCCTGCCGTGTCACCGCCACCGCCTGCACCGCCGCGGCCGCCTGCAGCGGCGAAGCCCGCTGCGCCGCCGCCACGTGCGCCGGTTCCCGCGCCGGCGCCGTCCAGCAGCGCCCAGGACGACATCGACTCGATGTTCGCAAATCCGGAGCCCCAGCCGAATGGCGGCGCAAAGCCCGCGCAAAACGACATTCTGGAATTGACCGAGGCGATGGAAGCGCCGAAGGAGAGCGCGCCGGAGTTCCGGCACATCGACGGTCAGCAGGACGTCACGTTCAGCGACCCGCCGCCGGCCCCGCAACCCGCGCCGATGATCGAAGAAGCGCGGCGGCAATTTCAGCAGCACACGGGCGCCGCTCGTTCGCTGCTCTCCGCGAGCACGACCGCGGCGGTCGATTCGGCTTTCAATTCGCTCGCCGAGACCGTGCTGGTGCAGAATTCCCGCACGCTCGATGACCTCGTGCGCGAGATGCTGCGGCCGATGCTCAAGGCATGGCTCGACGACAATCTCCCGACCCTGGTCGAGCGGCTGGTGCGCGCGGAAATCGAACGCGTCTCGCGCGGACGGTAATCACCTTCACGATCAGATTTGAGCGGCGCGGCCGCGCAGCCGCCCCGCAAACCACAGCCCGAGCGCCGGCAGCAGGACCCCCGCCACGATGAAGACCGTCGGCGCGCCGAAGCGATCGATCATGGGTGCGAATGTCGCGACGCCGGCGGTCTGGCCGAGATAGAGCGCGGCGGAAAAGAGCCCGACCGCGGTGCCGCGCGCCTCGGGCGACATCTGCGTCGCGTTGGTCTGCGCCGTGTTGTGCAGCATGTAGAAGCCGAGCCCGATGAGCGTCACGGCGAAGGGCGCGAGCCACCATACCGGCGCAAGCGCAAGGATGAGGTAGGCGACGCCGAGAATGATTCCGCCGTTCGCCGCAAGGCCGGGCTGGCCCAGCCACGCCACCAGTTGCTTCACGGTGCCTGCGTAGATCAGGCCGCCCATCGCGAAGCAGCCCACCATCAGGCCGACGAGGGTGAAGCTCAGCCCGAAGCGCAGGTGCAGATCGGCGCCCACATAGGCGAACGCGCCGAACATGAAGGCGAACTCCATGAAGGCGACGAGCATCACGAAACGGGCGAACGGATTGGCGAGCACGGTCCGATAGTCTCCGAGGAGGCCGCGCTGCTCGCGACGCACCGGCGGCCGCGTCGCCGGATTGATCATGAGCTCGCGAAACAGCGCGAGCGCCGCGACCGCGAAGATCGCCGCGTGGATGAAGAAGGCGGCGCGCCAGCCGAGCAGGTCGCCGATGATGCCGCCGGCGGCCTGGCCGAACAGCTGGCCGGTGATCTGGCCCGAGAGGTAGCGGCCGAGCACCTGCTGGCGGCGCTCATAGGGAACGACGTCGCCGATATAGGCCATGCCGAGCGGGATGATCCACGCCGCGGTCGCGCCCGATGCGACGCGCGCCAGCGTCAACGTCGCGAGGCTACCCGCAAGCCCGCAGGCGGCGACCGTCGCGGCCGACAGCGCGCACATGATGGTGATGGCGCGATATTTCCCGAGCCGGTCCCCGAACGGCCCGATGATGAGCTGCATCGAGCCGTGCATCAGCATGTAGGCCGACACGATCACCGAGGCGGCGCCGACGGTCACCGAAAAATCGATCGCGATCTGGGGCAGGAGCGAATCGGCCGAGCGCACCATCGACTGGGCGGCGAAGCCGGCCACCGCGAGCAGCACGATGGCGCGCGTCTGCGACGGCAGCGGGATCGATGTGGACGGGGCGAGCACGGCCGGGCTGCTGGTGATGATCGAGCGACCCTATATATCCGGCTACGGCGGCCGCTGCCCCATGTTCTTGCAGCGATTGCCTATTCGCCCGGTGCACGCGGGCCGGACGTTGACAGCCGAAGGGCCGGCGGGCTTTGTACCGCGCGACCAAATCCGATCGATTGGACGATGATCGACAACCGATATCAGCCGGGCGAGATCGAGGCGCGCGTCGCCGCTCTCTGGGAGGAAGCGCAGGCGTTCCGCGCCGGCCGCCCGGACCGCCGCGCGGCCGAGCCGTACTGCATCGTCATCCCGCCGCCCAATGTGACGGGCTCGCTCCACATGGGGCACGCGCTGAACAACACGCTGCAGGACGTGCTGTGCCGCTTCGAGCGCATGCGGGGGCGCGACGTGCTGTGGCAGCCCGGAACCGATCATGCCGGCATCGCCACCCAGATGGTGGTCGAACGCCAGATGATGGAGCGCCAGGAGCCGGACCGGCGCACGATCGGGCGCGAAAAATTTCTGGAGAAGGTGTGGGCCTGGAAGGCCGAGTCGGGCGGCGTGATCGTCAACCAGCTCAAGCGGCTCGGCGCCTCGTGCGACTGGTCGCGCGAGCGCTTCACCATGGACGAGGGGCTTTCGCGCGCCGTCCTGAAGGTGTTCGTGCAGCTCTACGAAGAGGGGCTGATCTACAAGGACAAGCGGCTGGTCAACTGGGACCCCAAGCTGCTGACCGCGATCTCCGACCTCGAGGTGCAGCAGGTCGAGGTCAAGGGCAATCTCTGGCACATCCGCTATCCGATCGAAGGCTCGGACGAGTCGATCGTGGTGGCGACGACGCGGCCCGAGACCATGCTGGGCGACACCGCGGTCGCGGTGCATCCCGAGAATGAGCGGCTCAAGCACCTGATCGGCAAGCACGCGATCCTGCCGCTGGTCGGCCGACGGATACCGATCATCGGCGACGACTACGCCGATCCCGAGAAGGGCACCGGCGCCGTGAAGATCACGCCGGCGCACGACTTCAACGATTTCGAGGTCGGCAAGCGACATCATCGGCCGCTGGTGACGATTCTCGACGATGAGGGACGGCTCGCGCTGGCCGACAATTCGGCGTTCGTCGAGGGCGTGCCGCCATCGGCCGAGCTCGACGCGACGCTCGCGCTGCACGGGCAGGACCGCTTCGCGGCGCGCAAGCTGATCGTGGCGCGGCTCGAGGAGCTCGGCCTGATCGACAAGATCGAGCCGCATACGCACATGGTGCCGCACGGCGACCGCTCGGCCGCCGTGATCGAGCCGCTGCTCAAGGACCAGTGGTACCTCAACGCCAAGGCGCTGGCAGTGCGCGCCATCGCGGCGGTGCGCGAGGGCAAGATGGTCTTCGTGCCGAAGAACTGGGAGAAGACCTACTTCGAGTGGATGGAGAACATCCAGCCGTGGGGCATCTCGCGCCAGCTGTGGTGGGGGCACCAGATCCCGGCGTGGTACGGGCCCGACGGCAAGGTGTTCGTCGCCGAGACCGAGGACGAGGCGGTCGCGCGCGCGCTCGCCTACTACGAGGAGACCGGCGCGATCCGCCATCACCAGGCGCGCGAGATGGCCGAGCATCCGGAGAAGCGCGCGCCGTTCCTGCTGCGCGACGAGCACGTGCTCGACACTTGGTTCTCGTCGGGGCTGTGGCCGTTCACCACGCTCGGCTGGCCGGACCAGACGCCGGAGCTCAAGCGCTACTACCCGACCGACGTGCTGGTCACCGGCTTCGACATCATCTTCTTCTGGGTCGCCCGCATGATGATGCTGGGGCTGCACTTCATGAACGAAGTGCCGTTCCGCACCGTCTACGTCCACGCGCTCTTGCGCGACGAGAAGGGCGCCAAGATGTCGAAGTCGAAGGGCAACGTGATCGATCCGTTGGCGCTGATCGACGAGTACGGCGCCGACGCGCTGCGCTTCACGCTGGCCGCCATGGCGGCGCAGGGGCGCGACATCAGGTTGTCGACCCAGCGGGTCGAGGGTTATCGCAATTTTGCGACCAAGCTGTGGAATGCATGCCGCTTCGCCGAGATCAACGGCTGCGTTACGGTGCCGGGTTTCGATCCGAAAGGCGCGAAGGAAACGCTCAATCGCTGGATCGCGCATGAGACCGCCCGCGCCGTGCGCGAGGTGACGGAGGCGATCGAGGCCTACAAGTTCAACGAGGCGGCGGGCGCGGCCTATCGCTTCGTGTGGAACGTCTTCTGCGATTGGTATCTCGAGCTCGTGAAGCCGGTGCTGACCGGGCCGGACGGCGCGGCAAAAGCCGAGACCCGCGCCATGACCGCGTGGGCGCGCGACGAGATCCTCAAGCTGCTGCATCCGTTCATGCCCTTCCTCACCGAGGAGCTGTGGTCATTGACCGCCGGACCGCACAAACGTGCGCAGGTGCTCGCCCTCACGCCATGGCCCAAGCTCGAGGGGCTGGACGATCAGGACGCCGAGGCGGAGATCGGGTGGGTGGTCGATCTCGTGACCGAAGTTCGCTCGGTGCGGGCCGAGATGAACATTTCGCCCGCGACGTTGATTCCGCTCGCGCTCGTCGGCGTCTCGGCGGAGACGAAGGCGCGCGCCGCGCGCTGGACCGAGTTCGCCAAGCGGCTGGCGCGCCTGGCGGACATCTCATTGGCCGAACAGGCGCCGCCCGGGGCCGTGCAGCTTCTGGTGCGCGGGGAGGTCGCGGCGCTGCCGCTCAAGGGCGTGATCGATCTTGCGGCCGAGCGGGCGCGGCTCGAGAAGGAAATGTCCAAGGTCGAAGCCGACATCAAGCGTGTCGACGCGAAGCTCGCGAACGCCGATTTCATCGCGCGCGCGCCCGAGGAGGTGGTCGCCGGCGAACGCGAGAAGCGGGAGGAGGCGCAGGCGCGCAAGGCGAAGATTATCGAGGCGCTGGAACGGCTCAAGCTGGCGAGCTGAGCGGATGCGCAAGCTGGCGAGACGCCTCGGCCTCGCGCTTGCGGTCCTGGCGGTTGCGTTCTGCGTCGCGGTGGTGGCGACCGCCCGGCGAGGCGACCCGTCGCTCTATCCGCCCGTGGCCGGCGTGCCGTCAGTGAAGATCATGCTCGCCCGTAACGGCTACCATACGGGCGTGGTGCTGCCGCGCGCCGCTGTCGCCGAACTCGCCGGCCGGCGCGGCCACGGTGCGCTGATCGCGGTCGCGACGCGGTTCTCCGCCTATGGGTGGCTGGAGATCGGGTGGGGCGACGAGCAGTTCTATCGCTACGTTCCGACGCCTGGCTCGCTCACCGTCGGCCTTGCGCTGCACGCGCTCTTCGGCCTCGACAATGCCTCGGTGCTGCACGTCGTCGGGGTCACAAATCCGCGCGCCGTGTTCGCGCAGGCGCAGATGGGCGAGCTCGATCTCTCGACGGAGGGATTCGAGCGGCTGGTCGACCGGATCGAGGCCACGTTCCGGCGCGACGGCGGTGGCCTTCCAGAAAACCTCGGGCCCGGCCTCTATGGGCCGAGCCTTTTTTACCGCGCGGTCGGTCGCTTCCATTTCCTGCATGTCTGCTCCCACTGGGTTGCCGACATGCTGGACGCCGCCGGCGTGCCGACCGCGCCGGTATTCGCCACCCTGCCGCAAGGCCTTTTCTTCGATTTGTCGATGCGCGGCGGCATGATCTTGCTGCCGCCATCGCAATGACCCGTGGACCAGGACACACGATGACCAATCTTCCACTCACGCTCGCCTGCTGGAACTACGATCGCACCCGCCCACTCATGGACGCGCGCGTGAAGCCGGACGGCATCGACCTCGACATCAAGGTGATGCGGCCGCGCCAGGCGTTCACCCGCATGCTGGAGACGAAGGAATTCCACGTCTCGGAAATGTCGCTCGCGTCGTATGTGAGCCTCGTAGGCAAGGGCGAGTGCCCGTTTGTGGCGATCCCGGTCGCGCTGTCGAAGGTCTTCCGGCATGACGCCATGTACGTGCGGCCGGGCGCCAACATCCGCACGCCGCAGGATCTCAAGGGCAAGCGCGTCGGCACCACGCAGTACGGCTCGACCGGGCTCGTCTTCATCAAGGGCATGTTGCAGCACGACCACGGCGTCGCTGCCCACGACATCCATTGGTTCATTGGCGACCTCAATGCGCCAACGCAGCGCCCGCTGCTGCCGCTCAATCTTCCAGCCAACCTCAAGATCGATTTTCTCCCGGCGGGGAAAACCCTCGAAGGCATGATGGCCGCGGGCGAGCTCGACGCGCTTTTTTCGCTCTACATTCCCGAAAGCTTCGAGCGCGGCGCGTCGCACATCGTGCGGCTGTTTCCAAACCACAAGGAGGTCGAGCAGGACTATTACCGCCGCACGAGGATCTTTCCGATCATGCACACCGTGGTGATCCGCGAGGACGTTCACGCCGCGCATCCTTGGGTCGCCAAAAGCCTGTACGAGGCGTTCTGCAAGGCGCGCGACATCGCGGTGCACGGTCTCTACGACACCGATGCGCTGCACCTGTCGTTGCCGTTCCTCATCGATCACATCGAGGAGACCTGGCGCGTCTTCGGCAAGGATTTTTGGTCCTACGGCCTCGAGCCGAACCGTCCGACCCTGCAGGCGATCGGGCAGTACGTCCATGAGCAGCACCTTTCGCCCCGGGTGGTTGCGCCGGATGAGATTTTCGCGCCGAACGTGATATGATGCGGCTGATGCCGGCGCCGACTGCGACGGGGGCGAACCATGTCGGACGAAGCTCGCAACGTCGCCATTCTGCAGGACGCCTATCGCGACTGGTCCGACAGCCGTGGCGGCAGCGTCGACCATTGGATGTCGATCTGCGACGACAACATCAAGTTCGGGTCGATCGCCGCGCGCGTGGAAAGCGTCGACTACATGACGACCTATCGCAAGCGCGAGGACCTCGGCCGCTACTTCGCCGGCCTTGCGCGCGATTGGGAGATGATCTCGTACCGTGTCGACCAGTTCGTCGCGCAGGGCGACCGGGTCGTGATGCTCGGCCATTGCAGCTGGCGCGCGAAGAAGACCGGCAAGGTGGTCTCGACGCCCAAGGCGGACGCCTGGCGCTTTGCCGACGGCAAGGCGATCGAGTTCTACGAATATTTCGACACCGCCCAGGTCGTGCAGGCGATGTGGTGACGAAGCGTCGGCGCGCCGACGATCATTTTGGTCGAGGGAACGGCTTGCTCAGGAAGCGGGAGCCCGCCAGTCCGTAACGCCACGGCTCATCCACCGCCTTGGTGATGCCGATCCGCTTTCCCACCGCGATTTCGACCTTCTTGCTGCGGCGGCGCAACTCGAACGGCGGCGCATCGAGCGCGAGGCCGTTGTGCGCGCGCGTGACGCCAAGCGCTTCGGTCAGCCGGCCCGGTCCCGAGCACAGCAGGCGCTCGTCGCCGACGCCGCGGCGACGGCGCATCGTGGCGAGGCCGACCGTCGGCTCGATCGCCCGGATCAGCACGGCGCTCGCGCTTCCTTCGCGCTCGCACACGAAGTTGAGGCACCAGTGGATGCCGTAGGAGCGGTAGACGTAGGCATAGCCCGGCGGGCCGAACATCACGGCGTTGCGGTCGGTCGGTCCGCGATAGCTGTGCGCAGCCGGATCGGTGTGGTGATAGGCCTCCACCTCCACGATGATCCCGCCTGAGCCTTTCACCAGGAGCAGCGCGCCGATGAGCTCTGGTGCGACCGCGTGGACGCTGCGCGAAAAGAAATCACGACCGATGAGGGGAGGAGACACCAATCCTTAATCCGTTCATGCACTTGGGCGATGCGCCGGCCGTTTTCTGTGGCTTTGCTGCAACACGTTTACAACATTTGGATTTTGCCTTCCGGCGGATGGAACCACGCCGCTTTTCCGCCACACGCCTCCCCGAACTCGATACCCGCCATCGTGTGAGTAGTTTTTGGCCCTTCCCGCATTATGTCGGGAAAGGCCGGGGACTGGGGTTCAGGGGGCGAGACCCGTTCTATGGACGCGAAAACCAGTTTGAAGAGCCGGCTGCCGAGCCGGCACGTGACGGAAGGACCCGAGCGGGCGCCCCACCGCTCGTATTACTACGCCATGGGTCTGACCACCGCGCAGATCCACCAGCCGTTCGTCGGCGTGGCGAGCTGCTGGAATGAGGCGGCGCCCTGCAACATCTCCCTGATGCGTCAGGCCCAGGCCGTCAAGAAGGGCGTGGCGGCCGCCGGCGGCACGCCCCGCGAGTTCTGCACCATCACGGTCACGGACGGCATCGCGATGGGCCATGAGGGCATGAAGAGCTCGCTGCCCTCGCGCGAAGTGATCGCGGATTCGGTCGAGCTGACCATCCGGGGTCATGCCTACGACGGCCTGGTCGGGCTCGCCGGCTGCGACAAGTCGCTGCCCGGCATGATGATGGCGATGTGCCGGCTCAACGTTCCGGCGATCTTCATCTATGGCGGCTCGATCCTGCCCGGCACCTTCAAGGGCAAGCCGGTGACCATCCAGGACGTGTTCGAGGCGGTCGGCAAGCACTCGGTCGGCGACATGTCGAGCAGTGACCTGGACGTGCTCGAGCACAATGCCTGTCCCTCGGCCGGCGCCTGCGGCGCGCAGTTCACCGCCAACACGATGGCGACGGTGTCCGAGGCGATCGGTCTGGCGCTGCCGTATTCGGCCGGTGCGCCCGCGCCTTACGAGATCCGCGACCAGTTCTGCATGACGGCGGGCGAGCAGGTGCTTGATCTCATCAAGCAGGGCCTCCGTCCGCGCGACATCGTCACCCGCAAGGCGCTGGAAAATGCCGCAGCCGTCGTCGCCGCCTCGGGCGGCTCCACCAATGCTGCGCTGCACCTGCCGGCCATCGCCAACGAATGCGGCATCAAGTTCGATCTGTTCGACGTCGCCGAGGTCTTCAAAAGGACACCTTATGTCGCGGATTTGAAGCCCGGCGGCCGTTTTGTCGCCAAAGACCTGTTCGAAGCTGGCGGCATACCGCTGCTGATGAAGACGCTGCTCGACCACGGCTTCATGCACGGCGATTGCATGACGGTCACCGGCCGGACCATGGCCGAGAACCTCAAGCGAGTGAAATGGAATAAGGACCAGGACGTCGTTCGTCCTGCCAACAAGCCGCTGCTCGCGACCGGTGGCGTCGTCGGCCTGAAGGGCAATCTTGCCCCCGACGGTGCGATCGTGAAAATCGCGGGCTTGGCGAATTTGAAGTTCTCAGGGCCTGCCCGCTGTTTCGACGGCGAGGAAGCGTGTTTCGAGGCCGTAAAGATGCGTAAGTACAAGGAAGGCGACGTGTTGGTTATCCGCTACGAAGGGCCGAAAGGCGGCCCCGGCATGCGGGAAATGCTCGCCACGACTGCCGCCCTTTATGGACAGGGCATGGGCAGCAAACTCGCACTCGTCACGGACGGACGGTTCTCCGGCGCCACCCGGGGCTTCTGCGTCGGCCATGTCGGGCCCGAGGCCGCCGTGGGCGGCCCCATCGGCCTCATCAAGGACGGCGACATCATCGAGATGGACGCCGACAAGGGCGTGCTCAACGTCAAGCTGAGCAGCGCCGAGCTCGACAAGCGCCGGAAGGCCTGGAAGCCGAAGAAACCCGAGTTCACCTCCGGATATTTGTGGAAATACGCCGAGCAGGTCGGCGCCGCACGCGGCGGCGCGATCACCCATCCCGGCGGGGCGTCTGAGACGAGGTCCTATGCGGATATCTGACCACCTCGTCCCGGCCGCGCTGTTTTGCGTCGGTCTCGGCTTCGTCTCCGCCTTCGGCTTCGAGGGCGCCGTGCCGCGCGAGGCCATATCGCCGGCCATGAGCCTCGACGCCGTGCCGCGCGCCGCCATGCCGGCGCTCGGCTCGACGGGATTAGGGCCGGTCCCGCCGGCGCCGATTCCGAATGTCGTCGCGCCCGCGACCGGAAATGCGCGCAACCCCGAGCTCAAGCGCAGCCTGACGCCGGTCGAAGCGTTCCGCTCGGGCACCCAGGCGTTGCGCGCAGGCGACGCGAAGACCGGCCTGAGCGCGCTGGAATATGCCGCCGAAAAAGGCCATCCGGTCGCGCAGTGGAAGCTTGGCCGCATGTATGCGGACGGCGACCAGGTGCAGCGCGACGACCTGCGGGCCTTCCAGTATTTCCGCGAAATCGTCGACGGCCATGCGGACGACAGCCTGGGCACTCCGCAGGCGCGCTTCGTCGCCAATGCCTATGTGGCGCTCGGCACCTATTATCTCGCCGGCATTCCCAACACGGCGGTGAAGGCCGAGCCCGACCGCGCGCGCGATATCTTCTCCTATGCGGCGTCGTATTTCGGCGACGCAGATGCGCAATATCAGCTCGGCCGCATGCTGCTCGAAGGGCAGGGCGGCACACGAGATGTCTGGCAGGCGGCGCGCTGGCTCAAGCTGTCGGCCGACAAGGGGCAGTACCAGGCGCAGGCCCTGCTCGGCGCCACGCTCTTCAAGGGGCAAGTGATGCCGCGCCAGGCGGCGCGGGGCCTGATGTACCTGACGATCGCCCGCGACTCGGCGCCGCAGGAAAAGTGGGTCGTCGACCTGCACGCCGCGGCCTTCCAGCAGGCCAGCGATGGCGAGCGCGCTCTCGCGCTCACTTATCTCGAAGCCTGGCTCAAGGGCCGCAGGGACTGATCGACCGGGCGGCCGTCACGCCATCGCAAGGTCGAGATAGACCGGCACGTGGTCGGACGGCTTCTCCCAGCTCCTGACATGCTTGTCGATGCCCGCGGTGACCAGGCGGTCGGCCGCTTGCGGCGACAGCAGCAGGTGATCGATGCGCAGCCCGAGGTTTTTCTGCCAGGCGCCGGCCTGATAATCCCAAAACGTGTAGAGGCCCGGTTGATCGGTTGACGCGCGCAACGCATCGGTCAGTCCGAGATTGATGAGCTCATAAAACTTGTCGCGGGTGGTCGGCAAAAACAGCGCGTCCTCGGTCCAGGCCGCGGGGTTGTGCACGTCGCGCGGCCCGGGAATGACGTTGTAGTCGCCGGCCAGCACCAGCGGCTCCTCCAGCTTCAGCCGCTCACGTGCATAATGAAGAAGCCGATCCATCCATCGGAGCTTGTATGTATATTTCTCGGTTCCGACCGGGTTCCCGTTGGGCAGATAGATCGAAGCCACGCGCACGACGCCCGACGGCGTCGAGACCTGCGCCTCGATGAACCGGGCATGGTCATCCTCGTTGTCACCCGGCAGTCTTGGCGTCACTTCGTCGAACGGCAGCTTCGAAAGTATCGCCACCCCGTTGAATGTCTTCTGGCCGTGCACGGCCACGTTGTAACCGAGCGCCTCGAAGGCGTCGCGCGGGAAGGCGTCGTCGACGCATTTGGTTTCCTGCAGGCAGACGATGTCGGGCGCGCGTTCCTTCAGCCAGGCGACGGCGCCGTCGATCCGTTGCTTGATTGAATTCACGTTCCAGGTGGCGATGCGCATGCGCGGAGGGCGTTCGGCGGAAGGGGCCGCGAACATGCCGAAAGACGAGCCGCCAGGGAAGCCGCTTTGTTCGGCATAAAGAATAAATTAAAAATTGGACCGACGTTCGGAGAAAGGATGCGTCGAATAGACGAATTATGGTAGGTGAAGGTGCTATTATCGGGATAACCGGTGTTATCACGAATGCCGGTGAGCTGATCGGCGCAGAGAGGGACCCCGAGGCGAGGCGCGGCGCCGGGGCAGCGGCGGTGAATGAATAAGAGAATTGTGGGGATTGGGGTAGCTGCGGCGGTTGCCCTGGGCGTTACCGCCGTGGCTTTGCATTGGCCGGGCAAACCGGACGGGGCCGTCGCTCAGGCGCCCGAGCAACAGGGTCCGCGAGCGGTCTCCATCGAGGTGGGTACGGCGGTGCGCAAACGCACGCCCGTGCTGCTCGAAGGGCTGGGCACCGTCACGACCATCGCGAGCGTCGCGGTCAAGACGCGCATCGACAACGAGATTGTCGGTATTCATTTCCAGGACGGCGCGAAAGTCGAGAAAGGCGACCTGCTGGTCACGCTCGATGCCCGCGCGCTCGAGGCGCAGATCAGGCAGGTCGAGGGCAATATCGCGCGGGACCAGGCGCAGCTCGAGGGCGCCGAGCGCGATACGCGGCGCTATACCGAACTGGTGGCGAAGAATGCGACGCCCATCGTCAATCTCGACAATGCCAAAACGCAGTCGGACATGTTCCGCGCCGCCATGAAGGCGGACATGGCGGCGCTCGAGAACCTGAAAGTTCAGCTCAGCTACTGCACCATTCGCGCGCCCATTTCGGGTCGCATCAGCCAGGCGGCCGTGAAGGTCGGAAATTTCGTGCGGTCGGCCGATCTGATACCGATCGCCGTCATCAACCAGATGGTCCCGCTGTACGTGACGTTCACGGTGCCGCAGAAAAACCTGCCCGATGTCCGCCAGGCGATCGCCGCCGAGACCGCGAACGTCGAGGTGCTGATTCCGGGCGAGAGCCGCCACGCCACCGGCGTGGTGACGATGATCGAGAACACGATCGATCCGTCGACCGGCATGGCGACCCTCCGCGCCACGATGCCGAACACCGACGAGCTCCTGTGGCCGGGGACGCTGATCACGGCCCAGATGACGTTGCGCACCGAGGACGCGGTGGTGGTGCCGTCCGCCGCCGTGCAGGTGAGCCAGACCGGGTCGTTCGTATACGTGGTCAAGGACGGCGCCGCCGTCGTCCAGCCTGTCAAGGTCGCGCGCACGATGGGCAACGAGTCCGTCCTCGACGACGGATTGCAAGGCGGCGAGACGGTCGTCACCGACGGCCACCTGCTGTTGACCAACGGGGCCCGCGTCACCACGCGTGAACGCAAGGCCGGGACCTGACCATGCAGATCTCCGAGACCTGCATTCGCCGCCCGGTGATGACGACGTTGATCACCGCGTCGTTGATCGTCTTCGGAGCCTTCGCCTACCGGCTGCTTGCGGTCGCGGCGCTGCCGGCGGTCGATTTTCCCACCATTCAGATCACCGCCACCTTGCCGGGCGCGAGCCCGGAGACCATGGCGGCGTCCGTCGCCGGTCCGATCGAGCGGCAGCTCTCGACCATCGCCGGCATCACGTCCATGACGTCGACCTCGGCGCTTGGCACGACGTCGATCATCATCCAGTTCGATCTCAATCGGAACATCGACGGCGCCGCGCTCGATGTGCAGACCGCATTGACGGTGGCGGCGCGCCGTCTACCGATCGAGATGACGACGCCGCCGTTCTTCCGCAAGGTCAATCCCGGCGATTTCCCGATCCTCTACATCAGCCTGGTTTCGCCGACCTTGCCGCTGTCGACGGTCGACGACTACGGCGAGATCACGCTCGCCCAGCAGATTTCGCAGCTTCCCGGCGTCGCCCAGGTGCTGGTCTATGGCGCGCAGAAATTCGCCGTGCGCGTCCAGGTCGACCCGGTCGCCGCCGCTTCGCGCGGCGTCTCGCTCGATGACCTGCGCAATGTCGTCGCGAAGGCCAATTCCAACACGCCGGTCGGAACGATCGCGGGCGTGCGCCAGAACACGACCATTACGGCGACGGCCGCCATGCGCAACGCGGCCGACTATCGGGACGTCGTGGTCGCCTATCGCAACGGCGCGCCGATCAAGGCCGACTATCGGGACGTCGTGGTCGCCTATCGCAACGGCGCGCCGATCAAACTTTCGGACGTCGCGCGCGTCATCGACAGCGTCGAAAACGACAAGATCGCCAGCTTCTTCAACAACGAACGCGCCATCGTGCTTGCCATTCAGCGCCAGCCCGACGCCAACACCGTCAAGGTGGTCGACATGGTGCGCGAGCGCCTGCCGAGCTACCGGGCGCAAATTCCCGCGGCGGTCAGGATGGAGGTGCTGAACGACCGTTCGGCATCGATCCGCGATTCCGTCGAGGACGTGCAGGTGACCCTCTCGATCGCGATCGGGCTCGTCGTCCTGGTGATCTTCCTGTTCTTGCGCTCATTGTCGGCGACCCTCATCCCGGCGCTGGCCGTCCCGATCTCGCTTATCGCCACCTGCGCCGCGATGTACGCCTTCGGCTTCTCGATCAACAACATGACCATGTTGGCTTTGACCCTGTCGGTCGGCTTCGTGGTCGACGACGCCATCGTCATGCTGGAGAACATCGTCCGTCACATCGAAGGCGGCATGCGGCCGTTCGAGGCGGCGCTCAAGGGCGCGCGCGAGATCGGCTTCACTATTGTTTCGATCACCTTCTCGCTGATCGCCGTCTTCATCCCGGTGCTGCTCATGGGCGGCATGGTCGGGCGCGTCTTCCGCGAATTCGCGGTTTCGATCGCGGTCGCCATCATCCTGTCCGGCTTCGTGTCGCTGACGCTGACGCCGATGCTGTGCGCGCGCGTTCTCAAGACGCATCACGAGGGCGAGAAGCAGAACATTCTTTTGCGCGGGTTCGAGGCGATCTTCAAAGGCATGTTGCGGACCTATGAGGTGACGCTCGATGTCGTGCTGAGATACAAATTCGTGATGTTGATCGTCACGCTTTTGACGATGGCTGGCACGGTCTACCTATATCTAAACATCCCCAAGGGCTTCTTCCCGACCGAGGACACCGGCTTCATCGCCGCAACCGTGGAAGGACCGTCCGACATATCCTTCAAGGCCATGTTCGAGCGCCAGCGCGAGATCGCCGAGATCGTGCGCAAGGACAACGCGATCGCCTACGTGAACTCGACGGTCGGCACCGGTGGACCGAACCCGACCAACAATTACGGCCGCCTCTTCATTGCGCTCAAGCCGAAAAACGAGCGCGGCGAAAATGTCACGGCGGTGATCCAGCGCCTGCGCCGCAGCGCCAATGCCGTCACCGGCATGCAGACCTATTTCCAGCCAGTCCAGAACATCAACATCACCGGCCGCATCTCGAAGAGCGAATTCCAGTACACGCTGCAATCGAGCGACACCGAGGCGCTCTACGCGGCCGCGCCGCCGTTGCGCGACAGGATCGCGCAGATCGACGGGCTGCGCGACGTCACGACCGACCTCTACATCAAGAACCCGCAGATGACGGTCGAGATCGAGCGCGCGGCCGCCGCGGTCTACGGCGTCTCGGTCGACCAGATCCGGCAGGAGTTGTTCAACTGCTTCGGCACCCGGCAGGTGGCGACGATCTATACGGCGTCGGCGGACTACCAGGTCATCCTCGAGTGCGATCCCCAGTTCCAGGCGGACCCGACCGGGCTCGGAAAGATCTTCCTCAAGACCAATCTCAGCGGTCTCGCGAACGCCAACACGGGCACTGCCGCTCCCGGCGGCGCGGGCGTCAACGGCAACGGCGTTCCGACCGGCCCGTCGATCCCCTTGAGCGCGGTGACCAAGCTCACGCCCACGGTCGGTCCCCTGCAGGTGAATCACCAGGGCCAGCAACCTGCCGTCACGATCTCGTTCAACCTCGCGCCGGGCTTTTCGCTCGGCCAGGCGGTCGACGCGATCAAGCGGATCGAGCGCGAGTCGAACCTGCCGGCCTCGGTCGTGACCGGATTCCAGGGCTCCGCCCAGGTCTTCCAGGATTCGCTCAAAGGGCAGGGCGTCCTGGTGCTGGCGGCGATCTTTGCGGCCTATGTGGTGCTCGGCATCCTCTACGAGAGCTTCATCCATCCGATCACCATCATTTCCGGCCTGCCGTCGGCGGGCGTCGGCGCGCTCCTCACCCTCATGTTCTTCAAGATGGATCTCTCGGTGATCGCCATGATCGGCATCGTGATGCTGGTCGGCATCGTCAAGAAGAACGCCATCATGATGATCGACTTCGCGATCGAGCGCCGCCGCGTCGGGCTCGGCGCGGAAGCGGCGATCCGCGAGGCCTGCCTGCTGCGCTTCCGGCCGATCATGATGACGACCTTCGCGGCGATCTTCGGCGCGCTGCCGATCGCGCTCGGTACCGGCGCGGGCGCCGAGCTGCGCCGGCCGCTCGGCATTGCGGTGGTGGGCGGCCTCTGCCTGTCGCAGCTCTTGACCCTCTACATCACGCCGGTCGTCTACCTCTATCTCGATCGCATCGACCGCCTGCTCAAGCGGCGTCTCGATCCGCAGCTCGAAGAGGTCCCGCAAGCGCCCGAGCGTGCCGCCGTCGCGGCCGAGTGATCGGCGCGCGCGCCGTTGCTGCCGGCAAAAGCTCATTGCATCATGGGCGCGATGCTCGACTTGGCATCGTGGCGGCGGAGGCCGACGTGGCGCGTGTGAAGATGATTCCGCCCGATGCGGCGGAGGGCGAGACAAAGCGGGTCTACGACCGTGTCCTCGCGCAGTGGGGCAGGATCAGCAATTTCTCGCGCGTGCTCGGGCATCAGCCAGCGGCGCTCGAAGGCTGGGCGCTGCCGAACGACGCGATCCGGCTCATCAACGTGAAGGCCGACCCGGATTACGTGAAGATCCAGCAGCTCGTCATCATCAAGACGTCGGCCCTCAATGGAAGCGCTTACTGCCTCTCGCACAACGTGCCGCTCGGCAAGAAGCTCGGCCTGAGCGAGGCGCAGATCGCGGCCGCGCGCGGCGACGATTACAAGAGCAGCCCGCTCCTCGACGACCGCCAGAAAGCGGCGATCCGCTGGGCCGAGGTCGTCACCAATATGACGGCGCGCGACGACGAAGCGGCGTTCCAGGCCGTGAGGGCGCATTTCACCGAGAAGCAGATCGTGGAGCTCACCGTGTTCTGCGGCATGTGGAACTACTCCAACCGGCTGTGCGAGGCGCTGCATATCGACCTCGAGCGGCCGGATCAGCGCATCGATTTTCAGGAAAAGTAGCGCATGTCCCGGCGAAAGCCTGCCCCCGGACTTGATCCGGGGGTGGAGACCGGTTCGCCGACAAGGACATGCGCCAAACATGACGGGAGAACGGCGATGGTGCGGGTGTGCGATTGCTTTCCCGAGCTCAAGGACGTCACCGAGGCGCGCGAGCGCCGCTACCGCGCGCATCCCGAGAAGGCAGCGCCCGAAGGGCCGCAGTCCTTCGTCGAGGTGAAGGTGACGTCGATCGGGCAATTGAACGAGCTGGTCGAGTGCAGGAAGAGCGGGCACAAGTTCATCATCAGCGAGCCCGTGCACGTCGGCGGGCAGAACGTCGCGCCGACGCCGCTCGAGTTTCTGCTTTCCGGCGCGGTCGGCTGCTACGCGGCCGTGTTCGCGTTCTACGCCGCCAAGATGGGTGTGAGCTACCAGAACTTCGAGGCGACCGCGCGCGCCGATTTCGACGTGAGCGGCCACATGATGACGGACGCGCCGTCGAGCGCGTTCCAGACGGTGACGATCGACATGCGCATCGTGAGCGACGCCGCGCCCGCCAGGCTGGAGGAGATCAAGCGGCTGGCGCTCGAGGGCTGTCCCGGCATTGCGACGTTGCGCAATCCCGTTCCGGTGAACGCCAACCTCGAGGTCGAGCGACCGGCGGCGGCCGCGGCGGCCGCGGAGTGATCAGATCGAGAAGCTGGTGCCGCAGCCGCAGGACGCGGTCGCGATCGGATTGTTGACCTTGAACGAGGCGCCGATCAGGTCGTCCACGTAATCGATCTCCGCGCCGGCCATGTATTGCACCGAGACGGGGTCGATCAGCACGGTCGCGCCCTCCTTGGCGAGCACGAGATCGTCGTCGGCCTTGCCGCGCTCGAACACGAACTTGTACTGGAAACCGGAGCAGCCGCCGCCCTCGACGGATACGCGCAGCATGCTGCCTTGCGGCTCGGATTTGAGAATTTCTCCGATCCGCCGCGCCGCCCGCTCGGTTACCGTCACCGTCATGGTTCGACCGTTGCCATCCAATATGACTGATAGTTAAGTGCACGCCCGCCTCGGGTCAACCACCGGAGCAGAGGTTATCATGGCGGTTACCACGCCGCGTGCGCGCGCCCCTTACGCGGCCGATCCGGGCGCGAGCCGCGGGCGCCTTCACTCCGAGCCGGCGAGCCGCACCCGCAGCGATTTCCGGCGCGACTGCGACCGCATCATCCATTCCGCCGCATTCCGCCGCCTCGCGCACAAGACCCAGGTCTTCATCCCGCACGAGGGCGACCACTACCGCACCCGGCTCACCCACACGCTGGAGGTCACGCAGATCGCCCGCTCGCTGGCGCGCGCGCTCGGGCTCGATGAGGACCTGGCCGAGGCGTCCGCGCTTGCGCACGATCTCGGCCACCCGCCGTTCGGTCATGCCGGCGAGCGCGCGCTCGATCGCTGTCTCGCCGGCGCCGGCGGCTTCGACCACAACGCCCAGACGCTCCGTGTCGTCACGCGGCTCGAGCGCCACTATGCGGCGTTCGATGGGCTCAACCTGACCTGGGATACCCTCGAGGGCCTCGTGAAGCACAACGGTCCGTTGACGGACCGGTCCGGGAAGCCGATCGGCCGCTACGCGGAATGCGGCGTCGCGGGCGCCATCAGCGAATATTGCCACGTGCAGGATCTCGAGCTCTGGCGGTTTCCGAGCGCGGAAGCGCAGGCCGGCGCCATCGCCGACGACATCGCCTATGACGCGCATGATATCGACGACGGGCTGCGCGCCGAGCTCTTCACGCTCGACGATCTGGACGGCGTGCCGCTCATGGGCGACGTCCTCGCGGAACTTGCCCGAGAGCATCCGCGGCTCGACCCCGCGCGGCGCGCGCACGAACTGGTCCGCCGCCTGATCACGCGGATGATCGAGGACGTGATCGCCGAAAGCGACCGGCGGCTCGCCGCGCTCGGCGCGCGCTCGGTCGACGAGGTCCGCGGCGCCAAGACGCCGGTGGTGGTGTTCTCCGCCGCGATGGCGGAGGCCGACCGGGCCATCAAGGCATTTCTGCTGCCGCGCATGTATCGCCACGCCCGCATCATGCGGGTCATGGGGGAGGCGGAAGGCGTCCTGGAGAACCTCTTTCGCTACTATTCGGCGCAACCGACCGAGCTGCCGGCGGAATGGCGCGAGCAGCTCGATGTCGCCGATACCGCGAGCCATGCGCGCCTGATCGCCGATTTCATCGCCGGCATGACCGATCGCTATGCGTTGAACGAGCACAGCCGGCTTTTTGACTCAACGCCGGAATTACGTTAGGCGGCGCGGCACCAACGGTCCTGCCAATGTCCGCGCGCAACATATTCAATGAAGTCCTCGACCGCGTCCGCGCGGCGAACGACCGGCTGATCGCCGAGGGATCGCTGCCGGCCGGCATCGACCAGTCGCGCATCGTCGTCGAGCCGCCGCGCGATGCCGGGCACGGCGACATGGCGACCAACGCCGCCATGGTGCTCGCCAAGGATGCCGGCAAGAAGCCGCGCGAGCTCGCCGAGGCCATCGCCAAGCTGCTCGCCGCCGACGAACTGGTCCAGAAGGTCGACGTCGCCGGACCCGGCTTCATCAACCTTACGCTCAAGCCTGCCGCCTGGACCGAGGCGCTGCGCGCCGCGATCCGGGCGGGGACGCAATATGGCCGCAGCGACATCGGCAAACGAGAGCCCGTCGACGTCGAATACGTCTCCGCCAATCCGACCGGTCCGATGCATGTCGGGCATGGCCGCGGCGCCGTGTTCGGCGACGCGCTCGCCAACCTGCTCGCCTTCACCGGCTTCGCGGTCACGCGCGAGTACTACATCAACGATGCCGGCGCCCAGGTCGACGTGCTCGCCCGCTCGGCCTATCTGCGCTACCGCGAGGCGCTGGGCGAGACCATCGGTCCGATCCCCGACGGACTCTATCCGGGCGACTACCTCAAGCCGGTCGGTGAAGCGCTCGCCGCCGAGCACGGCAGGTCGCTCAACCAGAAGCCCGAGAGCGACTGGTTGCCGATCGTTCGCGCCAAGGCCATCGAGATGATGTTGTCGGTGATTCGCGAGGACCTCGCGGCCGTCAACGTGCGCCACGAGATTTTTGCCTCCGAGCGCGCGCTCACCGAGGGCGCCGACATGGTGGCGAAGACGCTCGATGCGTTGCGCGCCCAGGGCCATGTCTATGAAGGCCGGCTCCCGCCTCCCAAGGGTGCGCCAATCGAGGATTGGGAAGACCGCGAGCAAACGCTCTTCCGCTCGACCGCCTTCGGCGACGATATCGACCGGCCGCTCAAGAAGTCCGACGGCAGCTACACCTATTTCGCGACCGACATCGCGTACCACAAGACCAAAGTCGATCGCGGCTTCCGCCACCTGATCGACGTCTGGGGCGCCGATCACGGCGGCTACATCAAGCGCATGCGCGCCGCGGTCGCTGCAGTGAGCGCCGGCACGGCCGATCTCGACGTCAAGATCGTCCAGCTCGTGCGCCTGCTGCGGGGTGGCGAGCCGGTGAAGATGTCCAAGCGGGCCGGTGATTTCGTGACGTTGCGCGAGGTCGTGGACGAAGTCGGCCGCGACGCCGTTCGCTTCATGATGCTCTTCCGCAAGAACGACGCGGTGCTCGATTTCGATCTCGAAAAGGTGCTCGAGCAGTCGCGCGACAATCCGGTGTTCTACGTCCAGTACGGCCATGCGCGGGGCCAGTCGATCTTCCGCAATGCGCGCGAGGTCATCCCGGATCTGCCGGAAGACCCGGCGTCACGGGCGGCGCGACTCGCCGAGGGCGCGCTCGAGTTCCTCACCGATCCTGCGGAACTCTCCCTGATGCGGCGGATCGCGCTCTATCCGCGTCTCGTCGAAGCCGCCGCCACCGCCCATGAGCCGCACCGAATCGCCTTCTATTTGTATGACTTGGCAAGCGAATTTCATGCGCTGTGGACGAAGGGAAAAGACTTGCCACATTTACGCTTCATTATCCAGAATGATCCGACAATGACCGTGGCCCGCCTCGCGTTGGTCGAGGGGGTTGTGACAGTGCTCGCCTCCGGGCTTGGTTTGCTCGGTGTCGACGCGCCCGATGAGATGCGTTGATCTCACCCGGTGCCGTCGGGCGCAACCGCGGTCGACGGATACGCCTCAAGGCCGAGTGGGGGGAATGTTGACGGTGCCTGATGGCGGATGACACGTATTCACGCGGCTACCGGAACGATCCGCAAGGACGTGACGGCGCTGGCGCGTCCGGTCCGTCGACCGATCCGCTCACCGAACTCGCGCGCCTGATTGGACAGAGCGATCCCTTCGCCGCTGGCGCCAACCGCGATCGCCGGCCGGATCCGCGCGACCCGCAATCATCGCAGGACTGGCCGGGCAGCGAGTCGCCGAATCCGCAATATCCGGATCAGCATCGCGATCGGCACGAACCGTCCTTCGAGGGGCGTGGGTCCGAGGAGTCCTACGCCGACCGCGGCTATCCCGACGCGGGCGGCTATGACGATCAGCACGCTCAGTCCGACCACGGCTATCAGGATGGGGCTTACGCCCGTCCCGCCGCGCCCGGCTATGACGCCCCGTTGAGGAGCCACAGCGACACCGAAGCGCAAGGCCACGAGATGCCCTATTTCGGGGCCAACGAGCATGGCCCGGGACAGGACGACGATTTCTATGAGGACGAGCCTGCGCCGCGCCGGCGCGGCGGGTTGATCACCGTCGCTGCCCTGGTCGGCTTGGCGGTGATCGGAACGGCCGGCGCGTTTGCCTATCGAACCGTTTTCACGGGCCCGAGCGGCGCGCCGCCGCTGATCCGGGCTGATGGCGGCCCGAACAAGATCGTTCCGCTCGCGCAAAATACCGACAACGCGGCCAATAAGCAGATCTATGACCGGATGGGAGATCGCGGCCAGAACGAGCGGGTCATCCCCCGCGAGGAGCAGCCGATCAACATCCCGGATCCGGCTCGCAGCGGAACGCCACGCATGGGCGCAGCCGCGGGTTCGTTCGCAACGCTTCCCGGCGGGCCGCCGGCCCAGCAGGCTTTCCCTGACACCTCGGCCGTCGCTCCGCCGCAATCCGCGCAGGCCACCCCGGGGGAACCGAGGAAAATCCGCACCGTCACCATCAAGGCCGACCAACCCGCCAACGAACCGGCGCGCGCAGCGCCGCCGCCCATGCGCGGCGCGCCCGCCGCTTCTCCGCCGGCCAATCAGTCCGCTGCAGCGCCGCGCGCCAGCGCATCGGCTCCGGCCTCTAACGCCCCGCTTTCGCTCGCGCCGCAGGACGTCGCGAGCGCGGCTGCCCCGCCGCCCGCGGCGGCGCCGGCTCGCGCGGCGCCGCCACCGCGTGTCGCTCACGCGGCGCCGCCACCGCGTGTCGCTCACGCGGCGCCGCCACCGCGCGCGGCTGTCACCACCGGCGGCGAGAGCGGGTATTTCGTCCAGGTGACGGCGCAGAAGAGCGAGGATGAGGCGAGGGCATCGTTCCGCGGCATCCAGGCCCGCTATGCCAGCGTGCTCAATGGTCGCGACCCCGTGATCCGGCGCAAGGACCTGGGCACCAGGGGCATCTTTTACGGGGCGCAAGTCGGTCCGTACTCGCGCGAGGATGCGGTCCAGCTGTGCGAGAGCCTGAAATCCGCCGGCGCGAGCTGCATGGTGCAGCGAAATTAGCATCCGGTTGTTGCCGTCCCCCCGCGACGCAGGCTAAGCCGCGCCGATGGCCGCACGTGCCTTCATTACCGGACTGTTGGGTCTCACGATCACCTCCGAAGAGCGGGCATTTTTGCGCGCGGCCGACCCTTGGGGCTTGATTCTCTTCAAGAGAAACATTAGTTCAGCTGCGCAAGTGGCTTCCGTTGTTGATGATTTCAGGATGGCGATCGGACGAGCCGAGGCCCCCGTGCTCATTGACCAGGAAGGCGGCCGGGTCCAGCGCCTGGGACCGCCGCTTTGGCCGGCCTATCCGGCGGGCGCCGCCTATGGCCGCCTTTACGGGCGCGACCAGGCTCACGGCCTCGCAGCGGCCCGGCTGGGTGGGCGGTTGATTGCCGCCGACCTGGCGGCGCTCGGCATCACGGTCGATTGCCTGCCGCTCGCCGATGTTCCGGCCCCGGGGGCCGATCCGGTGATCGGTGATCGGGCCTACGGCCGCACGCCCGCGACCGTGGCGGCCCTGGCGGAGGCGATTGCACTGGGTCTGCAGGAGGGCGGGGTGCTTCCGGTGCTCAAGCACCTTCCAGGGCATGGCCGCGCCACGGCGGACAGCCATCTCAAGCTGCCCGTGGTCGATGCGGACCGCGCGACGCTCGAAGCGACGGATTTCGCCGCATTTCGTCCGCTCGCCGGCCTTCCGATGGGGATGACCGCCCATGTTGTCTTCACGGCGTTCGATCCCGATCTTCCGGCCACAAGTTCGGCCACTATGATCAGTGAAGTGATTCGTGGATTCATCGGATTCGACGGGCTGTTGATGAGCGACGATGTCTCGATGGGAGCCCTGTCCGGCTCGATCGCGCAGCGCACCCAGCGGGCGCTCGCGGCGGGCTGCGACGTGGTCCTCCATTGCAACGGCCAGTTGGCCGAGATGGAACAGGTTGCGTCGGCCGCGCCCCCGCTGGCGGGCGAGGCGGCACGGCGCGCCGCTGTGGCGCTCGCCGCCCGCAAGGCGGCGAAACCGATCGATTTGCCATCCGCGCGGGCCGAGTTCGCGCGCATGATGGCTGGGGTGGCGAACACCGAGGTGACGGTCTGATGACGGCCGAAATCGTGCAACTCACTCCCGACCTCGCGCCGGAGCTGGCCTCCGACGAGCGCGCCCTGATCGTCGACGTCGAGGGTTTTGAGGGCCCGCTCGACCTGCTGCTCGTGCTGGCCCGCCAGCAGAAGGTCGACCTGTCGAAAATCTCGATCCTGGCGCTCGCGGACCAGTATCTCGCTTTCATCGAAGAGGCGCGAAAACTGCGCCTGGAGCTCGCCGCCGACTATCTCGTGATGGCGGCCTGGCTCGCCTATCTCAAGTCGCGCCTGCTGCTGCCGGAGGCCGCGGGCGCCGAAGGCATGAGCGCGGCCGACATGGCGAATGCGCTGGCCTTTCGGCTGCGCCGCCTCGAGGCGATCCGCGGAACCGCGAGCAAGCTGTTCGAGCGTCCCCTGTTCGGGCGCGACGTGTTCGGCCGCGGCGATCCGGAGCCGATCGCGGAGATCAAGCATCCGCAGTGGTCGGCGACGCTCTACGACCTCTTGTCGGCCTATGCGCTCGAGCGGCAGCGCCACGTGCTGGCGCGGGTGCGCTTTGCCAAGCGCACCGTGTGGTCGCTCGCGGAGGCGCGCGCGGCGCTCGAACGGCTGATCGGCGCCGCCGATGATTGGAGCCAGCTCGACCAGTTCCTCATCGCCTACCTGGTCGAGCCGTCGATGCGCGCGACCGTGTTTGCCTCCTCGCTCGCGGCGACGCTCGAGCTCGTGCGCGAGGGCAAGCTTGAGATGCACCAGCACGAGGCGTTCGCGCCGATCTATCTGCGCAAGCGCGCGGAGGCTCCGCAGGATCCGCCGCCCCCCGGCCAATCACCAGGGACGGCGCAGGATGAACGGGAACATTGAGTGACGGTTGGACATGGAAGACAGTGGAATGAGCCGGGAGGGCTTGTCGATGGCGGGCTTGGCTAAGAAGCGGATCTCCATCGTGGAGAAGGGGCGAAGCGACGAAGCGCTCGCGGAGGCTGAGGAATTCATGGCCGCGCATGAGGAACGTCCGGAAGAGCTGCGGCTGCTCGAAGCGCTGCTGTTCGCCGCTTCCGAGCCGCTCGACGAGAAGGTGCTGGCGGCGCGGATGCCGGAAGGCGTCGACGTGCGCGCGGTGCTGCGCCAGCTGCAGGCGGAATACGCGCCGCGCGGCGTCAATCTCGTGCATATCGGCAGGAAGTGGACGTTCCGCACCGCGAACGATCTCGCCTGGCTGCTCACCCACGAAGCGATCGAGCCCAAGCGGCTGTCGCGCGCCGGCATCGAGACGCTCGCCATCATCGCCTATCACCAGCCGGTGACGCGCGCGGAGATCGAGGACATCCGCGGCATCTCCGCCGCCAAGGGCACGGTCGACGTGCTTTTGGAAACCGGCTGGATCCGCCCGCGCGGACGGCGCAAGGCGCCGGGGCGTCCGCTCACCTATGGAACCACGGACGCGTTCCTCTCGCATTTCGGTCTGGAATCGCTGTCCGATCTGCCGGGCCTCGAAGAGCTCAAGGGACTGGCGTTGCTCGATGGACGCCTGCCGCCCGGGTTCTCGGTGCCGGCGCCGTCCGACGATCCGGCGTTGCGCGAGGATGAGGATCCGCTCGATCCCGGCGATCTCGATCTCGGTCTTGCGCCACGGCCCGAGGAGGGCCAGGGCGATTGACCTGTGTCCTCCTGACGCACGAAACCGAACGAGCGGCGGCGCGTGCGTGGAAAGGGCAATCCGCGCCGTTTACCGCGGTGACGGAACGTCACGTTCGGACGCGGCTGATTTGGTCGAAGTCCTTGTTTTTGCCGCGTCCGAAGCCTAGTTTCAGGCCCAAAGCTAGGGGCGGCAAAGACCGCGCTCCGGAGGGTTTTCAATGGGTTCGCTGAGTATTTGGCACTGGATCATCGTCATCGCCGTCGTCTTGCTGGTGTTCGGCCGCGGCAAGATCTCCGAACTGATGGGCGACGTCGCGCAGGGCATCAAGGCCTTCAAGAAGGGCATGTCCGAGGACGAGACCGCGAAAGCGGAGCCGGAGAAGACCGAGCCGGCGAAGACGATCGACCACCAGGCGGCGCAGGCGACGACGCAGCCGCAGCCCGAGACCCGCAAGGTCGGCTGATCTCTCATCGAGGGTGTGACCGCGCAGAGGGGCGCCGGCCTTTGCGGGCAGGGCGCCCCTTGGAGTTAGAAGCGCAATGTTCGACGTCGGCTGGAGCGAGCTGTTGGTGATTGGCGCGGTCGCGTTGATCGCGATCGGCCCCAAGGAATTGCCCGGCGTTCTGCGCGCGGTCGGCCAATGGACCACCAAGATCCGGCGCATGGCCTCCGAGTTCCAGGATCAGTTTCGCGAGGCGATGCGCGAAGCCGAGATGGCCGATCTCAAGAAGGATATCGACGAGGCGACCGGCAAGCTCAACGCCAGCTTCGATCCGCTGGGCGACTTGAAGGAAAGCACCGAATGGAAGCCGGCCGAGCCTGCGGCCGCACCGGCGACGGCGCCTCCGCCCGCCGCTGACGCGCCGCCGGCGCCGCCCGCCGAGGCCGTCGTGAGTGAGCCGGCCAACACGCCGCCGGCCGAACCCATGCTGCCGCTGCCCGAGCCCGCGCCCGCCGTCACCGAGAAGGATTTCGCCCCGCCGCCGCCCGCCGAACGGAGCCGGACGGCATGAGCCACGATGATCACGATGATATCGAGGCCACCAAGGCGCCGCTGATCGAGCATCTGATCGAGCTGCGCTCGCGCCTGATCAAGGCGCTGATCGCGTTTGCGATCGCGCTCGTCGGCTGCTTCTTCTTCGCCAAGCAGATCTACAACGTGCTGACCTGGCCTTACGTCTGGGTGGCCGGGGACAGCGCGAAATTCATCTACACCGGGCTGCTCGAATATTTCGTCGTGCAGCTCAAGATCGCGATGTTCGGCGCGGCCTTCATCTCGTTTCCGGTGGTGGCGACGCAGATCTACATGTTCGTCGCGCCCGGGCTGTATCGGAACGAGCGGCAGGCGTTCCTTCCCTACCTCGTCGCGACGCCGATCTTCTTCCTGCTGGGCTCGCTCGTCGTCTACTTCCTCGTCTGGCCGATGCTCGCGCGCTTCTCGCTCGCCATGCAGCAGAGCGCCGGCGAGGGCCAGGCCGCGATCGAGCTCCTGCCCAAGGTCGACGATTACCTCACGCTGATGATGAAGCTGATCTTCGCCTTCGGCATCGCGTTCCAGTTGCCCGTGATCCTGACGCTGCTCGGCCGCGTCGGCATCATCACGTCGCAGCAGCTCCGCGAAAAGCGGCGCTACTTCATCGTCATCGCCTTCATCATCGCGGCCGTGCTTACGCCGCCCGACGTGCTCTCCCAGCTCTCGCTCGCTGTGCCGCTGCTCGCTCTGTACGAGGGCTCGATCTGGTCGGTGCGCTTCGTCGAGAAGAAGGCGCAGAAGGCGCGGGCCTCCGCCGCCGGATCGGCGAGCCCGCAGGGCAAGCCGGCGGAGTAAACGTCGTTTAAAGTGCTGCCGGCCGGAATTATTGATTCGTCATGGCCGGGCTCGTCCCGGCCATCCACGTCTTGAACCGTTGGGTTTTCGTTTATGCACGACATCAAGTGGATTCGTGAGAATCCCGAGGCCTTCGACAACGGACTCAAGCGCCGCGGCCTCCCGCCCGAAGCCACGAAGCTGATCGCAATCGACGAGCGCCGGCGCGCGATCATCACCAAGCTCGAGCAGGCGCAGGCGCGCCGCAACGCGGCGTCGAAGGAGATCGGCGAGGCGAAGCGAAAGAAGGACGACGCGGCCGCCGCGAAGCTGATGGCCGAGGTCGCAGAACTCAAGAACGCGCTTCCGGCGATGGAGGCGGACGAGCGGGCCATCTCGGAAGAGCTACGGAACGCGCTCGCGCAGATTCCGAACCTGCCGGCCGACGATGTGCCGGACGGCACGGATGCGAACCACAATGTCGAGCACCACAAGTTCGGCGCCAAGCGCGCTTATGCGTTCACGCCCAAGCAGCATTTCGATCTCGGCGAAGCGCTCGGCCAGATGGATTTCGAGACCGCGGCAAAGCTTTCCGGCGCGCGCTTCGTGGTGCTGAAAAATGGACTGGCGCGGCTCGAACGGGCGATCGCGCAGTTCATGCTCGACCTGCATACGCGCGAGCACGGATATGCTGAGATAAGTCCACCCCTGCTCGTGCGGGAAGACGCGCCATACGGGACGGGCAATCTTCCAAAATCGGCCGAAGACATGTTCTGCACACGAGAAGGGCTTTGGCTCATCCCCACCGCCGAAGTCCCGCTCACCAATCTGGTGCGTGAGTCGATCCTCGACGAAGCCGTGCTGCCGCTGCGCTTCACCGCCTGCACGCCGTGCTTCCGCGCGGAAGCGGGAGCGGCCGGCAAGGACACGCGCGGCATGATCCGCCAGCACCAGTTCACCAAGGTGGAGCTCGTCTCGATCACC
>WNFC01005093.1_pt1 | contig 31552 bp, 24 predicted proteins | sample 5400541 | NCBI WGS metagenome assembly WNFC01 (sample SAMN13153342, study PRJNA577476) | soil metagenome | isolation source: 120 cm saprolite under Douglas fir tree site 2 hole 2 replicate 1 | place: USA:California | collected 2015-04-18
GGGAAGAACGAAGATCGCATCGTCGTCGTTCCATCCGCGGGCACGCTCCTCAAGAACCCGCGATGAGCCATGGGGTACGCCGGCCCCGACGAGAACGAGTGAGAGCTTGTGACCGCGCTCACGGAGGACCTGCACGGTCCTCACGGCGAGGTCCCGGTTCTTGTGCGTGTAGTTGGCCCCAATCGTCAGGAGGAACTCGCCGGCCGTGTAGCCCCGCGCCAGGAGTTCGGTGGGGACGAACGCCGCCTCGCCCCCGGTCAGATGGTCGCATCCATATGGGGCAACCACAAGGCGGGAAGGCTCGACCGGGAGGCGCTCCATGGCAACTTGCACCCCAACGTCTTCGGAGATCACGGCGACGCCGTCGACGCAGCCCAGCACCCGCTGCATCACGTTCCGGTAGGCCAGCCAAGCCTCGCCGTTCGGGTGGTAGGTCCCGATCTGATACGCGATGAGATCGAGCACGCTCACCAGGATGCGGTCCGCCGCGGCCCTCCACGCTTCGACGTTGAAGGAGGCGTCGGGCTGCATGGGGCGGTGCCCGATGTCGGCCCGCCCGCAGCCGGCAATGGAGCCGTTCTCCATGCGTACCGGCCGAACCTTTGGGAGCATGAGCACGTCGCGGGCGTAGGGCGGTATGACGCCGGCAAGGGCTACTGCAACCTCCGACACGTCGTTCCGCTCGGCCAGCGCCTGGACCATGGCCAGCATCGTGACCTGGGTTCCCATCTCCTGGGGTCCGAGGCACGACCCGTCCATCAGGAGCCGGAGTCCGAGGACCTTTGCTCGTGCCGCTGCGAAGGCCAACGCGAACGGTGAGTTCGCTGCCTGCTGCTCCTGTGCCACGAACCCGGCGATGTGGGGGTTCTTCGTGAGCGCCAATGGGAGTTCGCTCGCAGGATCCAGCATGGCCTGGATCGGTTCCACCGCCAGGTCGGAGGGACGGGTAAAGAAGGTCCCGGGATCGAGGAGGTCGAGAAAGCCTCTTCTCCTTGCGCTGAGGGCGAAGTCGGCGATGGCGTCCGCGGCCCGCGGTGGTGGGTTCTCCACCAGTGGCCCCACGGCGCTCAAGGCGGCGGCAGAGATCAACGTTACGGCCCCAACGGGGATGGGAATCGGAGCCGGGTCGGGGGCCGGGTCAAGCAGGCGCAGGCGGCGCGTGACGGAGATCTCGTCGTGGCCCTCGGGGGGACGGTCGCGAGGGCTCATGCGATAGGGAAAGCTCAAGTAGCCCGAGGCATTGGAAAAGAACGAGACCGTCGCGACCCGCAGATCAGCGGCGAGGATGTCGAGAGCCGGGGTGATGAAATCGGGGGGCAGGACCACGGCATCCCAGATGGCGAGCAGGTCGCTGTGGCGTTTGGCCCAGATCCGGTTGACCAGGGCAGACATGGAGATCACGTTGATCCGCTCGACCGGAAACCCTGCGAACGTGTCGAGCATGTGGGGCAGCGGTGCCCCCACCACCACCGGCAGCGGGACATTCCGGAGCAGCGAGCGCAGGGTCGGCAGGAACCGTTCGGGGGCCTGCGCGACGAACAACGCGACCACGGGACCCTGTTGCTCCATCGAAGTCGCGGTCATCCCCTACATCCACGCGTCCACACGCTGATCAGGCTCCCCGGCACGGCGGCGCCGTGGCGAGTCACCACGTTATCAGCCTGAGCATGGACGTCCTACCTGCCCCGTCCGGTTTCCAGCCCCAACAACCGTGACCCAAGATGGGGCCGTTGGATTACCGAAACCACCTCCACACCCGGCCCCGCCCTTCGCGGCGGGCCGGGCGAGACGTCGAGTCGTGCCCGGGTCACCACCGAGGTCCTACAGGGCCTTCGTAAGGGTGGTCCGGTCCTGGCGCAGTCGAGGGGGGCGCGCTCGGCGGTGTAGAAGCGCAGCGCCTCCACCACAGCCAAGAGAGGCGTCGGCCGCGGGCTGCCGCAGGTACACTCATGACTCATGGCTCGCGCGGCGGGTGAGGGCAACACCGGACCACTCCTAGATGGCGTTGTGGACGGCAACGGCAACGTCGTTGTTCCCGCAGCGCAATTGCCGGAGCCGGTCGAGCCCGGACGGCATGTGCAGCTCCGTCTAGTGTCGTCGCCAGAGACTCTCTTTGGTGTTCTCCAAGGTCTGCCCGACCTGAGCTGGGAAGACTTCGAGGAGGCCAGCGTCGCCGCGCAGGCGGATGTCGAGGCCAACGTCGAAGACTCGTGAGAGTAGCGGTCGATACCCACGCTCTCGTCTGGTACCTCCAGGGCTCCTCAAGGCTCTCAGCCGCTGCCCGCGCAGCCCTAGATGGCGCGGTAGATGGCGCGGTCCGCTTCGGTGGAGTCATTGTCTCAGCTGGAGTCCTATTCGACCTCGTCTACCTGACGGAAAAGGGCAAACTTTCCTTTGAGTCGATGCGTCAGGTTCGTGATGTAATCGCTGACGTCGAGCTGCCATTCTCACTCGCTCCCATCAACATCTGGGTCATGGATTACTTCACTGAGCCGGGCCCCGTGAAGCTTCCCGACCCCTGGGATCGACTGATTGTGGCCACTGCTGCCAGCCAGGGCTTGACACTTGTAACCCGGGACGAGCGGATCACGGGCAGTGGGATTGTCTCCACTATTTGGTAGTTCCGTGCGCCGGGAGGGACGCTGAAACCTCCCTGCCGGTCCTCCGGCCCGACTACGGGCCGGAGGACTCTGACGTGGCCAGGACCCTGGGCAACTTGGGCCTCGTCCTCCGACCTGGACGACGCCGCCGAGCTGTGCGAGCTGTGCGAGCAGCCCTGGCGACCTTCTAGGCAGCCCTATGGGCTGCACCCCGAGGTCGCCAAGACACTCCGATGTTCGCGACGGCCGAAGAAGACCGGCCTAACTTAACTAAATGGGACCCAAGGCTCGGTCACCTCCCGGGGAAGGGCGTCGAGGGGATACGAACGATTCTCGATGTCGCGCCTTAGGGGAGACTGCCCGGATGCGGCCGAGACCCATGCGGCCATAACTGCTAAATCAGATATTCGGGACCCGGGACGCGCATCGCTCGTGCATTACTATCGGCCCGTGATCGAGGATCAGGGTGGGACCGCCCTCGGCCGGCGTTACGTGCTCCACGAGTGCCTCGGTTCAGGAGCAATGGGCCAGGTCTTCCGAGCCACGAACCGGGAGACCGGCGTCGACGTTGCAGCGAAGCTTCTGCGTCCCGAACTGGCGTCCGACCCCACACTGGTCGCCCGCTTCGTGCAGGAGCGCCACCTGCTCACGGCGGTCGACGATCCCCATGTGGTGCGGATCCTGGACCTCGTCGTGGAGGGCGACACGCTCGGCATCGTCGCGGAGCTCGTTCGAGGGCCCGATCTCCGGCGCTACCTTGTCGAGCGCGGGACGCTTGCTCCCGCAGTGGCCGCGTCAATCACCGCCCAGGTGCTACGGGGGCTGGCCGCCGTTCACGCTCGAGGCATCATCCACCGCGACGTCAAACCCGAGAACGTGCTCCTTGAAGACGGGGGGAGCCAGCCCCTGGCCAAGCTCGGGGACTTCGGCATCGCTCGCCTGGCCGACGGACCCTCGCTCACCCGCCTGACCGGGGTGATCGGCACCCCGGACTACCTCGCGCCGGAGCTGGCGGAGCGTTCGGCTCCAACGCTGGCGGCGGACGTCTACGGAGCAGGCATCATGGCCTACGAGCTGCTGTGCGGCGTGCCCCCATTCTCGGGGGGCCATGCCATGGCGGTGCTGAAAGGCCACGCCGAGCGGCCCCCACCTCGCATCCCCGGTGTCCCCGATGAGCTGTGGGCGGTGCTGGTGCCCATGCTCGCCAAGGACCCCGGGCAGCGCCCTGGCGCAGCCGGGGCGGCGGAGGCGCTCGAGCGCCTCGCCCCCGCACTCGCCGCCTGCCCCCCGCTGCCGGTCCTGACGGAACCGCCAGGCGGCGTTGGCGGGCCCAACGAAGCGACGGTCCTGCGGCCCGACACGCCCGGGCTGGCTCCCATCGCCAGACCGCCATTCCCGGCGGTGGTGGAGCCGCCCCGGGAGGCACCCTCCCGGCGACGCCGCCTGTTGTTGGTCTGCGTGCTCGCGTTGGCGGTCCTGGCCGCCGCGGTGGTGGTCGGGCTCGACGTGTTCACGACGGCGGCTTCCGCCTCCGTCAGCTTCCCGGTCTCGGTGACACCCGGAGGCGTCGTGGTGCAGCGGACCTGGCGGTTGACGGGTGGCGCGTTGGGTGCAGACGTGACGCTCACGAACGGCGCCACGACCACGGCGGCGGTGACCTATGACGAGGTCGTCCCGAAATCCGTGGCCCCGTCTGCAGCCTCCATTCGCAACGTGGTCCCCGCTCCGTCCATGGTCGTGGCGCAGGATCCGGTGTTGCGGTTCTCCCTGCCTGACGTCCTGCCCGGCTCGACCCGGCACATCACCTACGCGGTGTCGGTCGGGGGAGGAGGGGCGCCCAGGACGCGGTTGGGTCGCCTGATGGCCGACCAGCGAGCCGCGGAGGCGGCGTACGACGCGAGTCTCCGGGACCATGGACGATGCGAGTGCGGTGCAGCCATCGGCCCTCGAGGTCACGTGGACCTCGTCGCGGCCGGATGTGGCCTCGGTCGTGAGCGGGACCGTCAGGGGCGTCTCCCCCGGGGTGACGGTCGTGAAGGCCTCGCTTGGCGCCCTGCGGGCCAGCGCGACCGTCACGGTCGTTGCAGTGGCGCGGGGGTCTGGTCAACCCGCACCTACCCCGACGCGGCAGTCCACCGGTCCAGCCGCCATCGCGACGCCCAGCCCACACGCCGGGCCCGGCAGCCCTGCTGGCTCGCCGACCCACGGCACGACGCCTGGGAACACACCGCCCGCTACTCCGAGCCCTGCCGCCTCGTCCCCCCCACCACCGGCCCCGTCGCCGCTGGGGGTCGTCAATGCTCCGGGTGACCTGGGCTGGTTCACGCTCGGTACCAACAACGACCTGTACTACATCAAAACCCGGCAGACGGGGTCAGGGCATGTGGAGGTGCACATCGCCACGAGGGCCTCCGCCTATCTCAAATCCGGGGGCGACTACGTCACGTGGATGTCGTCCGCCGAGGCCGACAACGGCTGGTTCGCCATCGGGTCCAACAACGACCTCTACTACGTCAAGAGCCGCAACACGGGGGCCGGGACCATCGAGGTCCACTCCGCCACCGCCTCGTCGGGCTATGCCGCGGTCGGCGTGCAGCACGGCACCCGCTTCTCGCTGGCGGACGCCGCCAACGGCTGGTTCACGGTGTCGGGGGCCGACCTGTACTTCATCAAGACGCTCCACACGGGCAGCGGGGCCATCGAGGTGCACACGGCGACCTCGGCCTCGCAGTACGCCAGCGGGCAGGACGTGGTCACGAGGTTCGGTGGAGGGGATGCGGCCAACGGCTGGTTCACGGTGTCCGGGGCCGACCTCTATTACATCAAGACGATCCACACGGGCAGCGGCCGGATGGAGGTGCATACCGCCTTCGGCGCCACCGCAACCCCCTATGCGTCCGGTCAGGACTTCACGACGTGGTTCAACCCGGGGGACGCTGGCAACGGGTGGTTCAGCATTGCGGTCGGCGGCGACCTCAATTTCATCAAGACCAAGCACACGGCGGGCCAGGTGGAGGTCCACGTGGCAACAAAGGCCACCAGTTACCTGCAATCCGGAGGCGACTGGCCCACGTGGTTCTCCTCGGCTGAATGAAGGAGGAGGGGTTGGGGGCGGCCGAGCGCGCTCGCCTCGCCGAGGCCGACGCCGGCGTGGCGTGGCGGCGGTGGGGGCCGTACCTCGCCGAGCGGGCTTGGGGGACGGTCCGGGAGGACTACAGCGCTGACGGCAACGCCTGGGCGTGGTTCCCCCATGACCATGCCCGCTCCCGCACCTACCGCTGGAACGAGGACGGCATGGCCGGCATCTGCGACGACCACCAGTTCCTCTGCCTCTCGCTCGCCCTCTGGAACGGCGCCGACCCCATCATGAAGGAGCGCATGTTCGGCCTCTCCGGCCCGGAGGGCAACCACGGCGAGGATGCCAAGGAGTACTGGTTCTTCCTCGACTCGACGCCCACCCATTCGTGGATGCGGTGGCGCTACCTCTACCCGCAAGCCGCCTTCCCCTACGGCGACCTCGTCGAAGGCAACGCCCGGCGCTCCCGGCTCGATCCGGAGTACGAGTTGCTCGACACCGGTGTCTTCGACGGGGCCTACTGGGAGGTGACCGTGGACGTCGCCAAGGCGGACCCCGAGGATCTGTGCGTCCGAGTTCGGGCGCGCAATGCCGGCCCGGCCCCGGCGACGCTGCACATCGTCCCGACCCTCTGGCTGCGCAACACCTGGGGCTGGGGCCGGGACCCGCGGCGGGCCACCCTGACCGGGGACCAGGGCCGCTCCCTCGTGGTGCTGCGCGGCCACTCCCTGCTCGGCGACCGGGTGCTGGCTACGGCGGGAGCTCCCCGCCTGCTGCTGTGCGACAACGAGACCAATGCTGTCCGGATCTGGGGGGTGGCGGAGTCGCCGCCATTCCCGAAGGACGGCATCCACGACCACATCGTGCACGGCTCGGCCACGGTCAACCCAGCCCTGGTCGGCACGAAGGCCGGCCTCTGGTACCAGGAGGAAGTCGCCGGTTGGGGCACGGCGGAGGTGCGCCTGCGGCTGGCCCCGTGGACCGGGGTGGCCCCCGACGTCGGTGCTGGATGGAGCCAGGTGATGGCGGACCGGGAAGCCGAGGCCGACGACTGGCACCGCTGCCTGGTGGGCCGGGCGCCTGGTGGGCTCGACACGGCGGACGCCGCGGTCCTGCGCCAGGCGGCCGCCGGCCTGCTGTGGTCGAAGCAGTTCTTCCACCTCGACGTCACCCACTGGCTCGACGGGGACCCGGCGTCGGCGCCCCCGCCGCCCGACCGGGGGTCGATCCGCAACGGGGCGTGGCGCCACCTGTCCAACGCCGACGTCATCTCGATGCCGGACACCTGGGAGTACCCCTGGTACGCATCCTGGGACCTTGCCTTCCAGTGCATCGCCCTGGCGCACCTCGACCCGACCTTCGCCAAGGACCAGCTCACGATGCTGTGCCGGGAGTGGTTCATGCATCCCAACGGCCAGCTGCCCGCCTACGAGTGGGACTTCGGCGACGTGAACCCCCCGGTTCTTGCCTACGCGGCGCTGCGCGTCTGGACGATCGACGGGCGCCGGGACCACGACTTCCTGGAGCGGATCCTCCACAAGCTCGTCATCAACTTCACGTGGTGGGTGAACCGGGAGGACCCGACAGGAACCAACATCTTCGAGGGAGGCTTCCTCGGGCTGGACAACATTGCCCCCTTCGACCGCTCGAAGCTTCCGCCCGGTACGTCGCTCGGCCAGAGTGACGGAACGGGGTGGATGGCGTTCTACGCGCTCACGCTCCTCGGCCTCTCCCTTGCCCTGGCCGCCAACGACTCGACGTACGAGGACCTCGCCACCAAGTTCTACGAGCATTTCGCCTACATCGCAGTGGCCATGGATGAGCGGGGCCTGTGGGACGAGGGCGACGGATTCTTCTACGACATCCTGCACCGCCCCGACGGCACCACCGAGCCGGTCCGGGTGCGGTCGATGGTGGGTCTGATCCCTCTCTTCGCCGTCGGTGTGATCGAGCCCGAGATCCTCGAGCGACTTCCCGGCTTCCGGTCCCGCATGGACTGGTTCGAGCGGCACCGGCCGCGCTACAACCAGGTCTGCGCCCACTCCCAGGAGCCCGGTCAGCGGGACCGCCGGCTGCTGTCGATCGTGTCGCCGGAGCGACTCGTGCGGATCCTGCGGCGGCTGCTCGACCAGGAGGAGTTCCTGTCCCCGCACGGCATCCGGGCGCTGTCACGACGCTATCTCGAACAGCCGTACACCGTGCGCCTCGGCGAGGCGACGGCCCGGGTGGCCTACGAACCGGGGGAGTCGCAGACGGGGCTCTTCGGCGGCAACTCCAACTGGCGGGGACCGGTGTGGTTCCCGGTCAACCACCTGATCACCGGCGCACTGGAGCAGTTCCACTCCTTCACCGGGCCCTCCTTCACCGTCGAGTTCCCGACGGGGTCGGGCAACCGTGCGACGCTGGCGGAGGTCGCCCGCGACCTCTCCCGGCGCCTTGCGGGCATCTTCCGCGAGGGCCAAGATGGTCACCGGCCGGTCCACGGGGGGGCCGCCCGCTTCGACGAGGACCCCGACTGGCACAACCTGATCCCGTTCCATGAATACTTCCATGGCGACACGGGGGCCGGGCTGGGGGCCTCCCACCAGACCGGCTGGACCGGGCTTGTGGTCGACCTGCTCCTCAGGCCACCCTGCAACCCCGACGACTGAGCCGAGAGGAGACAGGGCATGGAGAAGCAGAATGCAGCGTCGCCCAGGACGCTCGCCTTCGATATCGGCGGCACCGGCCTCAAGGCCTCCGTCATCGACGGGGAAGGCACGATGCTGGTCGACCGGGTGCGGGTGCCGACCCCGTACCCGCTGTCGCCGGAGGACCTGGTCGCCGCGCTCGTGGCCCTCGCCGCACCGCTGCCCGCCTACGACCGCATCTCTGCCGGGTTCCCGGGCATGGTGCGGGGTGGGCGGGTCCTCTCCTCACCGCACTTCGTCACCGCCAAAGGACCGGGTACGAAGATCGTTCCGAAGCTGGTCGAAGCCTGGAAGGACTTCGATCTCGCCGGGGCGCTGACGGAGCGCCTCGGGCGCCCGGCAAGGGTCGTCAACGATGCAGACCTGCAGGGCGGCGCCGTCGTGAAAGGGAAGGGCCTCGAGGTCGTCATCACGCTCGGCACCGGGATGGGCACGGCGGTGTTCCAGGACGGTCGCCTGGCCCCCCACATGGAGCTTGCCCACCACGTGTTCCGCAGGGGCGAGACCTACGACGAGCAGGTGGGCGAGGATGCCCGCAAGCGCATCGGCAACAAGAAGTGGAGCAAGCGGGTGGCCCAGGCGGTGGCGGACATCGACGCCCTGCTGTACTACGACCACCTCTACGTGGGCGGGGGCAACGCCGTGCACCTCGCGATCGACCTGGGGCCGAAGGCGACGATCGTCGACAACTCCGCCGGCATCACCGGGGGCCTCAGGGTCTGGGACCCGGCGAAGCCGGCCCCCGCCGGCGAGGCCGCCCCGGGCTAGCCAATCGGTAGCTGCACGGACCGGGGTCGTCAGAGGTGTGGTAAAAAAGGGCTGTTATACGTACCAAATCTTCCACACCTGTTCAGCATGGCTGAGGAGGGTGGCGAGGCCGGGTCAGGGTCGTTCGCCTCGGAGGTAGGTCAGGACGGCCAGCACGCGACGGTTGTCTTCGGGGCAGGGGAACAGTGCCCACGACCACGGGATGGTGCTCGTGGCCGCCGCCGGCAACCACGACTTCGAGGGTCTGGACTACCCGGCGAGCGACCCCCTGGTGATCGCGGTCGGGGCCTCGAACCAGAACGACCGGCGGGCCTGCCCTCCCGCCGACGAGTGCGGGGGCAGCCAGTACGGGCCGGGCCTCAGCGTGGTCGCTCCGGGCATCCAATGCTGGGTGGCCAACATGACCGGCAACGGCGGCGGGTTCAACGACAACGGCGGCCAGGCCCGCCAACGGAGCTGCAAGGACTACCCGGCCCCGACGGGTGATGCCGCCGGCAAGTACTACGGGCTCTTCAACGGGACCTCCGCTGCGACCCCATACGTTGCCGGCCTGGCGGCGCTGATCCGCTCGGCGTATCCGGCGATGAGCAACGACCTCGTCCGCCGTGCGATCGAGGAAAGCGCCGACAAGGTCCCGGGCTACGACTACGCTCAGACCAATGCCTGCCGGCCCGAGGCTGGCACAAGGAGGTGGGCCACGGCCGCATCAACGTGGCGGCGGCCCTGCAGTACGCCGGCAATCTCGTCTGAACGGACGGGAGGCCAGCCCGAAGACCGATCTTTGAGTACAAACCGGTGTAGAGCAGCAGTTTTTACTCAAAGTTCATATGACCTGACGCGCACCCCGATGGGCTTGGTGAGGGGGCCGCCGCCGGTGGAGCCGACAACGAAGAAGGACACGTTGCCGGGCTTTCTCTCGATCCCCAGCCCCTTGAGAACGCTGTCGTCAAGGGGTCGTCAAGAAACCGGTGCCGTGCGTCAAGGACGCATGAAGGACCTTTCGGGCGGTCCGCGGGGGGCCGATAGTAGGAAGCGGGCAACCCTCGGGGCCCCCGAAAAGCACCCAAGCGGAAGGGGTGGAAGCAGTGGCCGATCTTCTCTACGTCGGCATCATGGTGGCATTCTTCGCTCTCGCAGCGGCCTTCGTGGCGGCGTGTGAGCGGCTCGTCGGGTCCAGCTCCTCCTACGAGGAAGATGCCGCCCAGCCCCCCGCCGCGGCACCGCAGGAGACTGCGGCGTGAGCGACAACGTCATCGGCCTCATCCTGGCGGTGCTGCTCGTCGGCTACCTGGTCTTCGCGCTCGTCTTCCCCGAGAGGCTGTAGGTGTCCGCAACGGCGTGGGGGCAGCTTGTCGCCCTCGTCGTGGCCCTGGCGGTCTGGGCGCCGCTGCTCGGCCGCTACCTTGCCAAGGTGTACGGGGGCGGCAGGGCGCCGGGCGACCGTGTCTTCGGACCGGTGGAGCGCCTCATCTACCGGGCCTGCGGCATCGACGCCGAGGGCGAGCAGCACTGGAAGGTCTACGCCTACTCACTGCTGGCATTCAGCTTCGTGTCCCTGCTCCTGCTGTACGCGCAGATCCGCCTGCAGGGCCACCTGCCCCTCAACCCGGACCATTTCAAAGGAATGCCGCCGGGTCTCGCCTTCAACACCGCGGTTAGCTTCCTGACGAACACCAACTGGCAGAACTATGCGGGGGAATCCACGGCCGCCCAACTGACCCAGATGGCGGGCCTCGCCTTCCACAACTTCGTGTCGGCTGCGGCCGGCGCCGCCGTGGGGGTGGCCCTCATCCGGGGCCTGACCCGGAGGCGCACCGGCACCCTCGGCAGCTTCTGGGTCGACCTGACCCGCACCTGCACCCGGCTGTTGCTGCCCATCGCCATCCTCGGCGCATTGTTTTTCGTGAGCCAGGGCGTGGTCCAGAACTTCTCCGCCGCCCGGACGTACACCACGGTCCAGGGCGCGACCCAGACGATCCCCGGCGGGCCCGTCGCCAGCCAGGAGATCATCAAGGAGGCCGGCCAGAACGGCGGCGGTCCCTACAACGCCAACTCGGCCCACCCCTTCGAGAACCCGAACCCCGTGACCAATGCGGTGCAGATCTTCCTGATCCTGCTCATCCCCTTCGCCTTCCCCTTCGCCTACGGGCGGATGGTGGGCGATCGCAAGCAGGGCTATGTCATCGTCGCCACGATGCTGGTGCTGTGGCTGGGCACCAGCGTGGCCGTCATGGCCCTCGAGTCCGCAGGCAACCCGAAACTTGCCGTGGTGGGCGCGGACCAGCGGATCACCGCGACCCAATCGGGGGGAAACATGGAGGGCAAGGAGACGCGCTTCGGCTCCGCCTCCTGCGGGCTGTTCGCGGGCAGCACGACCGGCACCTCGACGGGGGCGGTCAACTGCGCCCACGACAGCCTTACCCCCCTCGGCGGGGCGACGGCCCTCCTCAACATCATGTTCGGGGAGGTCGATCCCGGCGGCACCGGCTCCGGGCTCTACGGGATGCTGATCTTCGCCCTGCTCGCCGTGTTCATCGCCGGGCTCATGGTCGGCCGCACGCCGGAGTACCTGGGCAAGAAGATCCAGGCCGCCGAGATGAAGCTGGTCGTGGTCTACATCCTGGCGGTGCCGCTGGTCATCCTCTCGTTCAGCGCCGCGTCGGTGCTCCTGAAGGCGGCGCTCGGATCGCTCGGCAATCCCGGCCCGCACGGGCTGAGCGAGGTGGTCTATGCCTTCACCTCGCAGGCCAACAACAACGGGTCCGCCTTCGCCGGGATCAACGCGAACACCACCTGGTACATCGTCACCGGCGCCATCTCCATGCTCGTGGGCCGGTTCTTCCTGATGATCCCCGTGCTGGCGATTGCGGGGTCGCTGGCCCGCAAGCAGCCGCTCCCCCCGTCGGCCGGGACCTTCCCGACCGCGAGCGTGCTGTTCTTCGGGCTGCTGCTCGGCGTGGTGGTCCTCGTCGTCGGACTGACCTTCTTCCCCGTGCTCGCCCTCGGTCCGATCGTCGAACACCTTGTCGGTCACTTCCACCTCTGATGGAGACATCCGTGACGGCACCCCCCACGGCCACCGAGCACCACGGCGGCGCCCGCAAGCAGTCGATGTTCGAACCCGCCATCCTTCGCCGGGCGGTCGGCGATGCCCTCCGCAAGCTCGACCCCCGCCAGATGGTGCGCAACCCCGTCATGTTCGTCGTGGAGGTCGGGAGCGTCCTCACGACGGTGCTGTTCGTCCGTGACCTCCCGTCGGCCTCCGGGGCCGACAGCGCCTTCACGGGGCTGGTGTCGGCATGGCTGTGGTTCACCGTCCTCTTCGCCAACTTCGCCGAGGCGGTCGCGGAGGGCAGGGGGAAGGCGCAGGCCGACACCCTGCGCAAGACGCGCTCGGAGACGGTCGCCTACTGCCGGGCCGCCGACGGTGCCCTCTTCGAGAAGCCGTCGTCCCAGCTCACCATCGGGGACCTCTGCGTCGTCCGGCCCGGTCAGCTGATCCCGGGGGACGGCGAGGTGGTCGAGGGCATCGCCTCGGTCGACGAGTCGGCGATCACGGGAGAGTCCGCCCCCGTGATCCGCGAATCGGGCGGGGACCGCTCGTCGGTCACCGGCGGCACGCGGGTCCTGTCCGACGAGATCGTGGTCCGGATCTCCTCCAAGCCCGGGGACAGCTTCCTGGACCGGATGATCTCCCTCGTCGAGGGGGCCAGCCGGCAGAAGACGCCGAACGAGATCGCGCTCAACATCCTGCTGGCCGGCCTCACGATCATCTTCCTGCTGGCGGTCGTCTCGCTCCAGCCGTTCGCCATGTACTCCCACGCCTCCCAGTCCATCACCGTGCTCGTCGCCCTGCTCGTCTGCCTCATCCCGACCACCATCGGCGGGCTGCTGTCGGCCATCGGGATCGCCGGGATGGACCGCCTGGTGCAGCGCAACGTCCTCGCCATGAGCGGCCGGGCGGTCGAGGCCGCCGGCGACTGCTCGACCCTGCTGCTCGACAAGACGGGCACGATCACGCTCGGCAACCGCCAGGCCGCCGAGTTCCTCCCGCTGCAGGGCGTGAGCGAGCAGGACCTGGCGGACGCCGCCCAGCTTGCGAGCCTGGCCGACGAGACGCCCGAGGGCCGCTCGATCGTGGTGCTCGCCAAGGACCGGTACGGGCTGCGGGAGCGCGAGCTGGTCGGCGCCACGCTCGTCGCCTTCACCGCGCAGACCCGGATGAGCGGGGTCGACCTCGCGGCCCACGATGGAATGGCCGCCCGCAGCATCCGCAAGGGGGCGGCGGACTCGGTCCGGCGGTGGGTCCGGGAGCAGGGGGGCCACGTCCCCGACGGCCTCGAGCCCATCGTCGAGGGCATCTCGACCTCGGGGGGCACGCCGCTCGTCGTTGCCGACGGGAGCCGGGTCCTCGGCGTCATCCACCTGAAGGACGTCGTGAAGTCCGGCATCGCGGAGCGCTTCGAGGGCCTCCGCAGGATGGGGATCCGCACGGTGATGATCACGGGCGACAACCCGCTCACCGCAGCCGCGATCGCCAAGGAGGCCGGCGTCGATGACTTCCTCGCCGAAGCGACGCCCGAGGACAAGATGGCCCTTATCCGCAAGGAGCAGGCCGGCGGCTTCCTCGTCGCGATGACCGGCGACGGCACGAACGACGCCCCGGCGCTGGCGCAGGCCGACGTCGGGGTTGCCATGAACACCGGTACCCAGGCCGCCAAGGAAGCGGGCAACATGGTCGACCTGGACTCGAACCCGACGAAGCTGATGGAGATCGTCGAGATCGGCAAGCAGCTCCTCATCACCCGGGGGTCGCTGACGACGTTCTCCATCGCCAACGACGTCGCCAAGTACTTCGCCATCATCCCAGCGATGTTCCAGCAGGTGTTCCCGCCCCTCAGGACCCTGAACGTCATGCGGCTGGCAAACCCGCACTCGGCCATCCTGTCGGCCGTGATCTTCAACGCCCTCATCATCGTGGCCCTTATCCCCCTCGCCCTGAAGGGGGTCAAGTTCCGGCCGCTGGGCGCCGCCGCCGTGCTGCGCCGCAACCTCCTGATCTATGGGGTCGGCGGGGTCGTCGCCCCCTTCATCGGCATCAAGGCGATCGACCTGGTCATCGCCGCTCTGGGTGTGAAATGAGAGGGGTACACTGAGGATGCGCCGCCAACTGCTCCCCGCATTGAGGATGACCATCGCACTCATCGTGCTCCTGGGGCTGGCCTACCCCGTCGCCATGACCGGGATCGCCCAAGCCCTGTTCCGCTCCAAGGCCGACGGCTCGCTCGTCTCCCGCAATGGCGCCGTGGTCGGCTCCCGCCTGATCGGGCAGGGCTTCACCGCCGCGAAGTACTTCCACCCCCGCCCGTCGGCAGCCGGGGCTAACGGCTACGACGCCACGGCCAGCGGGGCCTCCAACCTCGGTCCGTCCAACCCCCAGCTTCAGAGCACGGTGGCTGACCGGGTGAAGGCCTACCGGACCGAGAACAACATGGCCGCCGATGCCCCGGTGCCCGTCGACGCGGTCACGGCGTCGGGATCGGGGCTCGACCCTGCCATCTCCGTGGCGAACGCCGACGACCAGGCTGCCAGGGTCGCTTCCGCCCGTGGGATCAGGACCGTGGACCCCCTGCTGGTGTTGATCAAGGCCCACACCCAGGGGCGCCCGCTCGGCATCCTTGGCGAACCGACCGTCAATGTCCTCGAGCTGAACCTGGCCCTGGACAGCACGACGTACCACTGACGGGGCGGACCATGGCCCGGGGCAAGCTCCGGATCTACCTGGGGGCAGCCCCCGGCGTCGGCAAGACCTACGCCATGCTCAACGAGGGATGGCGCAGCCACGAACGCGGCAAGGACGTGGTCGTCGGCTACGTCGAGACCTACGACCGCCCGAACACCCGGGCGCAGATCCGGGACCTCGAGGTCTTCCCCCGGGCGCGCATCGAGTACCGGGGCCAGGCCTTCGAGGAGACGGACCTCGACGGTCTGCTTGCCCGCCACCCGGAGGTCGCCCTCGTCGACGAGCTGGCGCACACCAACGTGCCGGGCAGCCGCCACACCAAGCGCTGGGAGGACGTCGAGGAGCTCCTCGACGCCGGGATCAACGTCATCTCGACGGTCAACGTCCAGCACCTCGAATCCCTGAACGACGTCGTGGAGCGCATCACGGGCGTGGCGCAGCGCGAGACGATTCCCGACGCCGTCGTGCGGTCCTCCGACCAGATCGAACTGGTGGACATGAGCGCCGAAGCCCTGCGCCGGCGGATGGCCCACGGCAACGTCTACCCGCCCGAGAAGGTCGACGCCGCCCTCGGCAACTACTTCCGGGAGGGCAACCTCGCTGCCCTGCGCGAGCTGGCCCTCATGTGGGTGGCGGACCGGGTCGACGAGGCACTGCACGACTACCGGCAGCGCCACGTGATCGCCATGCCGTGGGAGACCCGCGAGCGGGTGGTGGTCGCCGTCGACGGGAACCCGGAGGGCGAGCACCTCATCCGCCGGGGGGCCAGGATGGCGGCCCGGACCAAGGGCGATCTGCTCGCCGTGCACGTCCGCTCCGCCGACGGCCTCGCCCAGCCGTCCCCAGAGCACCTGGGGCGCCAGCGGGCCCTCGTGGCGGAGCTCGGGGGGCGGTACCTGGAAATCACCGGCGGGGACGTGGCCGAAACCCTGACCAAGTTCGCCCGTGCGGAGAACGCCACCCAGCTCATCCTCGGTGCGCCGCAGAAGTCGCGGTGGGAGGAGCTCATCCACGGCTCGATCATCAACCGGGTGGTCCGCCTCGCCGGCCCCATCGACGTCCACGTCATCTCGTCCAACGAGGGATCCGCCCACGAGGTGCTGCCCCGCCCGATACGTAGGCGCCACCTGGCGCCGCTGCCGCACCGCCGGCGCCAGGCCGCCCTACTGTTCGGCCTGGCGGGGGCACCGCTGGTGGCCATGGTCCTGGCGCCATTCCGGGACACGCTCGGCTCCTCGGGCAGCCTGCTGCTGTTCCTGGTCCTCATCGTCGCCGTCGCCATCATGGGCGGCGCCCTGCCGGCGCTGACCGTCGCCGTGGTGGCCTTCCTCGTGGCCGACTGGTTCTTCATCCCCCCGCTGCACACCCTCACCATCGGCCACCCCGTCGACGCGCTGGCGCTTGCGGTCTTCCTCATCGTCGCCGTGGCCGTCTCAGCGGTCGGGGAACGGGCAGCTCGGCGCACCGTGCTCGCAACCCGCAGCCAGGCGGAGGCAGAGGCGCTGGCCCGCCTCGCGGCAAGCTCGGTGCTGTCGGCGGGGGAGGAGGCGCTGCCCAACCTCCTCAGCCAGCTCCGCGAGACGTTCGGGCTCACCGCCGTCGCCGTGCTGTCCCCGGACGGGGCGGGCTGGCAGGTCGATGCCGCCGCTGGGGAGCCCGTCCCCACGCGGCCCGACGACGCCTCCTTCTCCGCAACCCTCGAGGAGGGGTCGGTCCTGGCGCTGGCCGGCGGCGAGATGGTGGGGGAGGACACCCGCCTCCTGAACTCGTTCGTCGCCCAGCTCCGGGTCGCGCAGGCCGGGCGCCGCCTGCAGGCCGTGGCGGACTCCGCCGGCGAGCTGGCGGAGTCCAACCAGCTCCGCACGGCACTCCTGGCCGCGGTGTCGCACGACCTGCGCACGCCCCTGGCGTCGATCAAGGCCTCGGCGAGCAGCCTGCTCTCCAAAGAGGTGGAATGGTCCCCCGAAGCCATCCAGGGCTTTGCCCACACCATCGAGGTCGAGTCCGACCGGCTCAACGCCCTGGTGTCCAACCTGCTCGATATGAGCCGCCTCCAGACGGGGGCCCTGCACCTCAAGCTGCGGGCCGTGGGGTTGGAGGAGGTGGTCTCGGGGGCCCTCAGGAGCCTGTCGCGCGACATGTCCTCGTTGACCGTCGACGTCCCCGACAGCCTGCCCGCCGTCGATGCCGACCCAGCGCTGCTGGAGCGTTCTGTGGCCAATGTCGTGGAGAACGCCCTGTCCTGGTCGCCGGAGGGACGGCCGGTGCGGGTCGAGGCCGGCGAGGTCGGCGACCGCGTGGACCTCCGCGTGATCGACCGGGGTCCGGGCATCCCCCTCGGGGACCGCGAGCGCGTCTTCCAGCCATTCCAGCGCCTCGGCGACGGGGGCCGGGTCGCCCCCAACGGTGTCGGCCTCGGCCTGGCGGTGGCCAGGGGTTTCGTGGACACGTTGTGGCTCAAAGTTGCTTCGGCGACGGCCCCCGCGGCGTCCGCTAGAGTTCGGCGGTGTTGAGCCGGATCCTCGTCGTCGACGACGAGCCGCAGATCCGCAAGACCCTCGAGGTCAACCTCCGGGCGCGCCGCTACGAGGTGGATCTTGCCAGCACGGGCGAGGAGGCCCTCGAGCTGGCGGCCCGCCACCATCCGGACGTCGTGATCCTCGACCTCGGACTGCCCGGCATCGACGGCATCGACGTGGTGCGGGGCCTGCGCGGCTGGAGCACGGTGCCGATCGTGATCCTCTCGGTGCGCGACCGGGAGGCCGACAAGGTCGCCGCCCTCGACGCCGGCGCCGACGACTACGTCACCAAGCCCTTCGGCATGGACGAGCTGCTGGCCCGCATCCGGGCGGCGATGCGCAGGTCGTCGATCACCGATGAGGCAGCGTCGGTCGCCACCGAGCACTTCGTCGTGGACCTCGCCGCGCACCGGGTGAGCCGGACCGACGGCCGAGACGTCAGCCTCACGCCCACGGAGTGGCAGCTCGTTGAGGTCCTGGTCCGCAACCGGGACCGCCTCGTGACCCAGCGCCAGCTCCTCCAGCAGGTGTGGGGGCCGGCCTACGAGCGGGAGACCAACTACCTGCGCTCCTACATGGCCACCATCCGGCGCAAGCTGGAGCCGGACCCGGCCCAGCCCCGGTACTTCCGCACCGAACCGGGTGTCGGGGTCCGCTTCGTACCGGGCGGTAGCCAGCCGGTCAGGGCATAGCCCGCTCCCGACACGGGGACTTCGGACCCTAGCAATGCCTAGCAATGCGGACCCCTAGCATTCGAGCCGCGGTTTGTTCATATTGGTGATCGATGATCCCCCGCCGTGAACTTGCGACCATCCGGCGGCGGTTGGCCGCCACGGCTCCCGCTCCCTGGGTGGTCGAACGAGACGCAGCCGGTGCCCCGCGCATCCGGACGGACGCGGACGCCGACGGCAGGGAGCTCGTCATCTGGCGGGACTTCGAACCTGCCCCCGAGGCCGACGTCGAGTTCATCGCCCTCGCCCGCAACCTGCTGGACCGGCTGGTCGACGCCGCCGACGACGCCGCCGTCGATCTCGTGTCCCCCGAGGAACTCGACAGCCTGGAACGGGCCGCCCAGCGGGCCACGTCCGCTCCCTGGACGCCGGTGCTCGAGGAGGAGCAGCGCACCGGGGCCTCCAGCTTCATCCGGGTGGACGGCGAGAACGACGTCCCCGACATGTACGTCTGGCTGGGCGAGGACTTCGCCCCCAGCCTGGTCGTCGAGCTCATCGCCAACGTCCGCCAGGACGTCCCCCGCCTCGTCCTGGAGCTTCGCCGCCTGCAGGACTGAGCGCTCGTACCACCTGGACTACCATCCAAGGATGGCTCAACGACCTAAGCGCTCGATCTCCCTCCCAGCAGACCTGGCCGCGGCCACCGCGGCACACCGGTTGCGGATCGAGGCCGGCCGCAAGGGTCTCGCCGAGTGGGAGGCCGAGAACGGAGTCCTCACGGCGGCGGAGCTTGTAAGCGGCCTGACCAGAGCCCGGGCCGTTCGGGGAGAGCAGCTGCAACGCGGCCAACCTGATGAGTGGGCGTTGGTTTGCTGGCCCGTTGATCTGGTCACCCTGACGTGGTCGACGTCACGGTGGTGGAAGGGGCTGCCCGTCGGGGGGACGGGGTCGTGACGTCGAACCGGACTCACATTGCACTCGTGGCCCGAGCGGCGAACGTCAAATTGAGGATCGAGGCCGTCTGAGGCAGGGCTCGGCTCAGCCGGGTCGCTCGGAGACGATCGAGTATCGTCCCCGGTATGCGCATTTTCGTGACCGGGGCCGGAGGCTTCGTCGGCGGCCACCTCTTGACGACGCTGCAACGAGCCGGCCACGAGGTGGTCGCCGCGTCCCACTCCCCCTGGCAACCGCCGGTCCCGGTGCCGACCGAGGTCTTCGACGTCTGTGACGCGGCCAGCTTCAGGGACGTCCTCGACGCCCACCGGCCCGACGGCGTCATCCACCTCGCGGCGATGGCCTCGCCGCAGCGCTCCTGGGAGGCCACCGACGAGACGTTCGCCGTCAACATCATGGGCGCCAGCCACCTCCTGCAGGCCCTCGTGGACCGACCCGAAACGAGGGTGCTGCTCGTCGGATCCGCCCAGCAGTACGGGCACGGCACCGGCAGCCCCCTGGTCGAGACGGACCCCCTGCAGCCGCGGTCGCCCTACGGCGTCAGCAAGGTGGCCCAGGAGCTGGTCGGTGCGCTGTACCGCCGGCACTTCGGGATGCCGGTCATCGGCGCCCGGCCCTTCAACCACACTGGGCCGGGCCAGAGCCCCGACTACGCGATCGGGGCGTTCAGCTCCCAGATCGCCGAGATCGAGCGGGGCCTGCGACCGCCCCGCATGAGGGTCGGCTGGCTGGGGAGCCGGCGGGACTACCTTGATGTCCGGGACGTTACGGCCGCCTACCTGTTGCTCATCGAGAGCGGGGACCCGGGCGAGGTCTACAACATCGCCTCGGGCAGTGCCGAGCGCGTGGGTGATCTGCTCGATATCCTCTTGGAAGCAGCCGGACTCAAGGACGCAGTCGAAGTGGTCGCCGACCCCGAACCCCGCCCAGGGGACCCCGAGGTCTTGGTGGGCGACTCGTCCAAGCTACGGGAGGCTCTCGGCTGGAAGCCCGAGATTCCTCTTTCCACGTCGCTCGTCGACACGCTGGACTGGTACCGGGCACGCGGGTAGGGCACGGGGGACGGTGGACTACATGGGGAGGTGTTGAGTGAAGGTATTGATCACAGGGATCACCGGCTTCGTCGGCAGCCACTTGGCCGAGTTCTGTTTGAGCCGTGGCGACGTCGACGTCGTCGGGTCCTACCGGTGGCGCAGCCCCCGAGACAACATCGCCCACATCAAGGACCTGAGCCTGGTGGAGATGGACATCCTCGACGCGACATCGTGCCACCAGACGATCAAGGCAGTGAAGCCCGACCGGATCTTCCACCTGGCGGCGCAGTCTTTCGTCCCCACGTCCTGGTCGAGCCCTGCCTCGACGATGAACACCAACATCCTCGGCCAGCTCAACCTCTTCGAGGCGCTGCGGTCCCTCGATTGCCTCGACACCCGTTTCCACGTCTGCGGCTCCAGCGAGGAGTACGGCTACGTGGCGCGGGAGGAGACGCCGATCACCGAGGACAACCCCCTGCGGCCCCTGTCACCCTACGGGGTCAGCAAGGTCGGCCAGGACCTGCTCGGCTACCAGTACTTCCGCTCCTACGGCCTCCACACGGTTCGCACCCGGGCGTTCAACCACGGCGGCCCGCGCCGAGGCCAGGTGCTCCTGCCATCGGACTTCGCCAAGCAGATCGCCGAGATCGAGAAGGGCCTCCGGGAGCCCGTCGTGTCCGTGGGCAACCTGGAGGCGCTCCGGGACTTCACCGATGTCCGCGACATCGTCCGTGCCTACTGGCTGGCGCTGGAGAAGGGTGAGCCGGGCCAGGTCTACAACATCGGGACGGGCAACGCCCCCAGCGTCCGGGACATCCTCGACCGGCTGCTGGCCATGACCGAGGCCTCGGTCGAGGTGCGGCAGGTTCCGGAGAAGATGCGCCCCTCAGACGTCGAGATCCTGATCTCGGATTCGAGCCGGTTCCGCGCCGCGACGGGCTGGGAACCCCAGATCTCGCTGGACCAGATGCTGGCCGATACTCTCGATTACTGGCGTGAGCGCGTCTAGTTCGCCAGCTGTGGGGTAGGCTGGTTGCGCTCGCGGGGGGTTCGTGCTTGAAGACATCGGTCGTTGCGGTCGTTGCAGCCAGCCTCTTCCTCATCGCGGCCTTCTTCGGCATCGGGGCCGGGCACGGGACGCCGCCGCCGCCTCCCCAGATGATCTCGCTCACCGGGGCGCAGCCGGGGGCCGTCAGCCTCCCGTTCTCTGACCTCACCCCGACGCCCTCCGTCCCGGGCTCGCTGTCGGCCAGCCCGTCCGACGTGCTGGCCGTCGGCCACGGCGTGCAGCAGCGGAGCCTCAAGGATCTGACCGCCTCGACAGGCAGCGGGACGAACAACGGCACGGTTGACGTCGCCCTGGGGGGGACCACGGGGGATCAGAGTTCCCCCATCTATGTGAACACGACGATCTCGGCCCTGCCTCCGGCGCGGGGGACCTCGCCGACGCCCGCTGCGACCACCACCCCGGCCCTCGAGCCGACGCCCACCCGGTCACTGCCCGTGTTCATCCCGCCGACCCACCGGCCCAGGCCTGAGCCGACCCCGATCCCGACGCCCTCGCGGTCCCCGACGCCGTCCCCGACGCCCACACCGACGCCGACGCCGACTGCGGTGACGGTGACGGTCACACCCCCGGTGACTTCGACGGCGACACCGTCATCGGTTCTGTCCCCGACGCCGATCCCCACCCACTAGAGGGGTGTGCGACTCTTCTGACACGAGAAATTCCCGGGCGGCGGGCGGCCATGGTTGGATCGACCACTCTTCGTAGTCATTTCTACTTCGCCATTTTCCCATAACACCCGTTTGGGAGCCTTGCAGAAGCTACGGCATCAAACTGTGGCTGTTTGACCGCGCCTGGCGCGGCGAGACAGCCAAAGATGCGCCGGGACCCGCCCACCAGGTACGAGGGCGACCACAGAACGTGGTGAAGCTGGAGCGGCGCAGCCGGTCCGAGGCCGCGCAAAGGACCCCATGCTCTTTAGCGGGAATGGACCCCTGACATAGGGTCCCATGCCGACGCCGATCCCGGCTCCCCCACCCAGTCGTCGTGTCCCCCCTCCCGTGGGCGCTTCGGGGGCAGCCTGGCTGGGTAGCGCTCTGGTATTTCCGTATTGATCAAGTCATCACGTTTCAGAAGCACACGCACCTTATGATCCCGAAGGAACTCATCGGAGAACTCCTGAAGCGGCGATGGCAGCAACAGGTCGAGTCGTCGTCCTCGGGGCGCCAACCACGGGGGTCATCGTATCCTCAAGAAACCGCCGACCAAGCCGGCGCCTGTAGCTCAGGGGGTGAGAGCACCGGTCTTATAAGCCGGGTGTCGTGGGTTCAAGTCCCACCAGGCCCGCTCCCCCCTGGTTGCTGGGGCAGCATAGATGTAGCATACTTATGGCATGAGTAGGGTCAGGGTGAGCACGACTGTTGACGAGCACCTTCTCGTCGCCGCTCGAGGAATCGGGTCTGGGATGACCGACGCCGCCCTCCTCGACGAAGCGCTAAAGGCATTTCTTGAGCGGCATCGTGCTGCCGAAATCGATGCCGGCTACGCAGCGTACGACGAGCATCCGCTGCACGAACCCGATGAGTGGGGCGATCTGCAGTCGTTCCTGGAGGCAGGCGGGGCGAGGTGACGCCCCTGCCCACGCGGGGGGAAATCTGGTGGTGCGAGATGCGGGAGATCGGTCGGCGCCCCGTCGTGGTGCTCTCTCGGGACACCGCCATCCCGAAGCTCCGCCGTGCCATAGTCGCCCCGTGCACAACCACGATTCGTGGGCTCCGCAGCGAGGTCGTCCTGGAACCAGGGGATGATCCTGTGCCGCGTCGAACCGGCGTGAACCTCGATTCCGTTGAGAATGTGTCGGTCGCATTTCTCGTCGAACGCCTTGGCCGGCTCAGCGATGTCCGGATGGAGCAGGTTTGCTATGCGCTTCAGGTCGCAGTCGACTGCCGCGGCTGACCGCCCTGAAGCTGTCTTCATCCTGAATGACAGGCCCTGCGAGCACGCTGTCGGACCATTTCTTCTACTTCGGGAGCAACGCCGCTCTTTTGCCAGAGTCCATCCGTGCCATCTCGCAACAGACCCAAGGTCATCGCGCCAGACTTAATGACCCTTACTTGGCGGAGTTCGTGCAGTGGATAGGGTCCATCGGACTGCAACCAAACGTCGTGCTGGGGGCGCCTCAGCTCGACATCTTCGCCGAGGAGTCAAAAGCCCTGAACCGGTGTCGGTGTAACTGAGAGCCGGCTAAACGGAAGAATCCAACCAGCGGACGGAAGGCCCGCCCGAACTCCAGGATTCCGTACACCGGGATGAGGCACGTCCATCCGGGCTTCCCCGCCTTGGTGAAGACCCCCCACATCCCCACCTTGCGTGAGCACGGCCGCGACGATGAGGAAGGTCACGAGCGCCGTGTGTGGCGTCACCTTCTGCCCCCACCTTCCAGCGATACCTGCATAGCTTTGTATCGGATCGTCAGGTCTGCGGCTTGAACGCCGATCGCCAGGCCGGCTGCCCCGGCCTTTCCAGTCGTCGCTCACTCCTCCTGAGTGTTCGACGACCCAGGGGGGATTCGCAGCTCATCCCCTCCGCTTCGCTCCGGGGGCTGCTACTCCCCCCTTTCAGGGGGAGGGGGTCGGGGACGCCTCGATGATCGGGAGCTCGCCGACCGGGTGGGCCTCACGGAGCCGCTCCTGGAGGCGGCGCTCTGCGTCGCCCCCCCGGGGCAGGCGCGTGAGGAGCAGGGCGCCGAGGGTGACCGCGCTGGTTGTGGACCCCACGAGGAAGCCGGTCTCGACCCGGAGCAGCAGGGGATGGACGACGGCCACCGCGGCCAGGAAGCCAGCGGCCCCGGCGAGCCAGCCGATCGACAGGTAGCCGTAGGAGCGGAGGGCGATCAGCCCCTGGCCGACGGCGAGCGCCAGGATGAAGACGATGCTCGCGGCGCTCAGGAACGCGAAGTCGCCCGGTTGCAGGCTGTACTTGGGGCCGTTCATGACGTGGAGGCCGATGTTGCCGAAGAGGGTGGCGCCGATGACGGCGAGGACACCCAGCCCGGCGATGACCGCGAGCAGCCGCAGCAGCGTCGATTCGAACTCCTTGAACTTGCTGGAAGCTGCCAGGTGGGCGAGCTTGGGCAGGAGGGCCGCCAACACCGCCTGGAAGAGTACGACCGGCACCCGGGCGATGACGAGGCCCGCCAGGAACTCGCCCGCCAGAGCCTTCTGGTTGGGCGTGGAGAGGAGCTTGACCGTCACCGGGGCGAGGTTGAGGAGCAGCTGGGTCAGCAGGGCGGCCATCACCAGGTAGCCGAGCGCCGCCGTCAGCTCGCCCCAGTGCGCCTGGGGGCCGGGGGAGGTGAGCCGCCGCTGGCGGGACAGCACCAGCGGATACGCGAACAGGGGGGCGGCGCCGAAGGCGAGGCCGTACGGCCCGACCTTCGCCCACCCTGCCGCGGCGAAGACTGCCACCGGCAGCAGGCGCGCGATGCCCTCGAGGGCCACGAGCCAGCTATAGGCAGTGAACTTCCCGTTCCCCGAGAGGTAGCCCCGCCCGAGATAGCCGACGTAGAGGCTCGCCAGGCAGATGAGGAAGCCGATGAACAGCACGCGGTTGTGGTCGAACAGGCGGTTGGTGATCGGGCCGGCCGCAACGGTGGAGGCGAGCACGAGGATCCCCAGCATCGCCCCGCCGAGGATCATCGCCCGCAGCACGACCGGCCAGGCGCCGAGGGCCTTGGCCCGGCGGGCGGCGATCGCTCGGGCAACCTCCTGCTCGAGGGGCATGAAGACGCCCGGGCCCGCGATGAAGCCGAGGATCCAGAGCGCTGCCAGGTCGGAGTACTGACTGGGCTCCAGCGCCCGGGCCGACACCGACAGGAAGCCGAAGGAGGCCACCCCGGCGACGAACACTCCGATGGCGACGGCCACCGACCCTTCCGGGAGAGCGGCGCGGACGCTGTCCAGCCGGCGGTTCGAGATCTGATTGCCTCTCTCTTCGTGGGCGGGCCCATGGCGGGCCGGGTGGGAGACGGCGCTCGTTGCAGGCCCCCTGACGCCAGGCGGAGTCTAGCGTCCCTCCCGGCACGGGGTGACCGCGGAGAGGTTTGGTGACTTTTTGTTCCCTGCGAACAAATTCCTACCAAACGTCGCGGGGGCCGTGCGGGTTACATTGGACCGTGCCCTCGGTTCGCCACCCCGGCCGTCAGCTCCCGCTCCGTTTCGCTGTTGCGCTGGGGATCCTCGCCCTGCTGGCGCCGGCGTGCGCGGCGAAGAAGAGGGCGGCGGGCGTCGGCCCCAGTGCCGGCTCGTCGGTGACGGGGACCGCCTCCCCCTTGATTGGCGAGGGCGGCTCGACGGCAACGCCCACCACCTCGGCAAGGCCGTCCACGCCGGCCCCTGCCACCCAGGCTCCGACGTCGCCGCCCCCCACCCATGCGCCCTCGCCGCCCCCCACCCATGCGCCCTCGGGGCCACCGCCCGCCACGGCCTACCCCATCCCCGCCAACTTCCCAACCGCCCTCGCTTTCGCCCCGGACGGCCGCCTGTTCTGGGCCGAGCGGGCGGGCACCGTGATGGTGTTCCAGAACGGGGCCCCCAGGGTCTTCGCGACGGTGAGCACGGTGACCACCGAGGCCGGGGGCGGCTACAGCGAGCGGGGGCTGCTCGGGCTCGCGATCAGCCCGACGTTCACGGCGGACCACTTCGTCTACGCCTTCTACTCCGACGCCGACCGCACCACCCAGCACGTGATCCGATGGACCGACAGCGCCGGCGCCGGTACCGCACCGACGATTCTCCTCACCTACCCATCCGGCGACGACTGCTGCCACAAGGGCGGCAGGCTCGCCTTCGGTCCCACCGACGGCAAGCTCTACGTCACGCTCGGCGAGGAGCACGACGCCGCGGCGGCCCAGAACACCGCCGGCCCGCTCGGCAAGGTGCTCCGGTACAACCCCGACGGGACGATCCCCGCCGACAACCCCATCGGCGGCAACCCGCTCTGGGCCTACGGCTTCCGCAACCCCTTCGGGATCGCCATCTCGTCCTCGGGCCAGGTCGCCCTGACCGTCAACGGCCCGACCGGTGACGCCGGCTCACCGTCGACGGGCTACGACACGGTCGTCTATGCCGTCGTCAAGGGCGGCGACTACCAGTGGCCGGACTGCTACGGCTACAGCCATCCGCTCGCGGCCAACCCCTGCCCGGCCAACCTGATCCCCCCCGACTACAGCACGGAGGCATCGACGATCGTGCCGACGGGGGCGACGTTCGTCGATGCATCCGGCCCCGCCGGCACCGCGGGCCACCTCGTGTTCTGCACGTTCAACAGCGGCGGCATGATCTACTCGCCCGGCTCGCCCCATGGCAGCGTCGGGGCCGGCCCGGCCAACTGCAGGCTGGACATCAAGCAGGGACCGGACCACGCCCTGTACTTCTCGGACACCGGCTCCATCTACCGGCAAGGGTGACCCGGCTCCGGCGTCTGGCCTGCTGCGCCCTCCTAGCGAGCACGGGCCTGCTGGCTGCCTGCACGAAGCCGTCGTCCCCACGCACGTCTCCCACGGCCACCGCTGCCCCCTCGGCCTCGGCCACGACGGTCACCGAGTTGATCGTCGCTCACCTCGGCGCGGCGGGCCTCGCCATCGGGACGGTGAACGAGTTCCTGGCCGGGCATGACCCCAACCCGCCGCTTGGCCTCGCCGGGAGCTACGCCGGGGGGACCTGGCACGACAGGACGTTGCAGCGTCCCGCCGGCGACACCTCCCTCGGCTTCGAGGACGGGGGCACCGTGGAGGTCTTCGCCTCGCAGGCCGACCGGGAGGCCCGGCAGACGGCCTTTGCGACGCTGCCCGCCAACGGCGGCACGGTCATCGGCAACGGCCCCTCCCTGATGCTGCTGAGCCCCCTGCTCGCTCCGGACGTCGTGGCCCGCTACCGTCAGGCGTTCCTCGCCTTATGAGCCTCTGAGCCTCAGTCCTGCTCGATCTGGGGCTGGGCCAGGGACCCGGGATCGTCCTGGACGGGCTGGAAGTTGAGGTTCAGGATGACGGCGAAGTAGACGTGGTCGGGCCCCAGCCCGTCGTGGTTGTCCGGCGTCCACCCCACCGTCGTGCCATTGGCGCCCTGCGCCGTCACGGTGGTGAGCGCCGCCAGGAGTTTGCCGCCGGCGGTCTGGATCGTCCCTGCCTTCTCGAGCGCCGCCTTCACGAGATAGACGAGGTCGTAGGACAGCATCTGCCGGTCCGGGGGCTGCACGACCGGGTGCCGGATCGACTCGCCGAGGCCGAGGCGGTCCTCGCCGTAGAGGGTCTCGTAGCCGAGCCGGAACGCCACCCATTTGGGAAGCCCTGCGGCGTCGGTGATCCGCATCGTGGTGAAGGTGAGGCCCTGGAGCCAGTCGGGGCGATCGGCAAGCGCCGCCCGGATCGCCGGGTCCTCCCCGGTCGGACCCGTGTACACCGGCAGGGTCGAGCCCAACGTCCGTAGGGCCTTGAGCACCCCTGCGACGACCGGCGCCCCTGCCCAGATGACCACGGCCGTGGACGGGCTGGCCGTGACCTGGAGGGCCTGGTCGCGGTAGTCGGCGGCACCGGCGGGGGCGCCGACCTCCACCACCGGTGTGGCCCCGGCCCGCGCGAGCGCACGCCGCAGCAGCGCCGCGCCGTCGGCCCCGTCCGCCGTGTCGTCGTGGACGACGGCCAGCCGCAGCCCCTTGCCCGCGAGGTACGCGGCAAGGCGCCCGGCGAGGGCATCGTTGGGGGGGGCGAGCCGGAACACGTTGGGGAGGGCAGCGGGATTCACGAGGTTCGTGGTGCCGTCGAAGTAGACGAGCAGCGGGACCCCGGCCCCCGCCGCCGCGCCCGCGGTTGCGGTCACGGTCGAGCCGTCGTCGATCACGGCCACCGCCTTCTCGGCGACCGCCTTCCGGACGTTGGCCAGCGCCTGGCTGGGGGAGCCGTTGGTGTCGGCCGTGCGGATCTTGAGGCGGTAGGTCTGGCCGGCGACCCGGACGCCGGTTCGGTTGTTGATCTGGTCCGCAGCGAGCTGGGCCCCCTGCTGGCCCGCCCGGCCCACCCATCGCGACGAGGCGAACGGGGCGTTGACGTAGATCACGACCGAGCCCGCGCCCGATCCCGGGAGTGAGCAGGCGGCTGGGGCCCCGCACAAGACCAGTGCGAGGACCAGCGCGGACACGAACCTCAAGGCCCCCGCAGCGTACCGGCCGTTGAAGGAATCGTCCCTCCTCGTCCGGGCCGGCGGCGGGCACAATACGCCGGTGATCCGGCGACGGCGGTGGCTCAACCGCAACGTGGTGGCCATCGGCGTCTCGTCGCTCATGGCGGACGCCAACTACGAGATGGTGCTGTCGGTCCTGCCCCTGTTCCTCATCCTCGGCCTGGGGGCCCCCGTGTACGCCCTGGGGCTCGTTGAGGGCGTGGCCGACGGGGCCGCCGCCGCCTTCAAGTTCGCCTCGGGCTTCTACAGCGACCGCATCCGGCACCGCAAGCCACTGGGGGCCGCCGGCTACGCCGTGACCGCCGGTGGGCTCGGGCTGCTCGGCGCCGTCACGACGTGGCCGCAGGTCCTGCTGGGCCGGACGGTCGCCTGGATCGGGCGCGGGGCACGCCAGCCCATCCGCTCCGCCATGCTGGCGGGCTCCGTCGAGGAGGAGGACCTCGGCAAGGCCTTCGGTTTCCACCAGGCCATGGACACCGTCGGGGCGGTGATCGGCCCCGCCATCGCGTTCTGGCTGATTTCGACCGGCCACCTGTACCGGGATGTGTTCGGCGTCGCGATCGTCCCGGGGGTGCTCGCCTTCGTCTGCTTCGCCGTGCTCACCCGGGACCCCCGGACGTCGCCTCCCAAGCGGGCGATGACGTGGCAGCCGCTGCCGGCGACGTTCTGGCGACTGCTCGTCGCGGTCGCCGTCTTCGGGATCGCGGACTTCGCCCCGACGTTCATGACGCTGCGGGCCGCCGAAATGATCCAGGTGCAGGCGGGCGAGCACGCGGCGGTGCTCTCGGCCATCGGCTTCTACGTCGGCATGAACGTCATCGGCTCCCTCGTGGCCTACCCGGCCGGCTGGGTCTGCGACCGCCTCGGCAAGCCGCCGGTGCTGGCGGCGGGCTACGGGCTGTTCGGCGCTGCCTGCCTCCTGGGTGCGATCGGCCACGGGACCCTGGGCGTGGTGGCCTTCCTGCTGCCGGCGGGCGCCTACGGGCCGCTGGTGAAGGCCACCGAGGAGTCCTTCGTGGGCTCCCTCGTCGAGGACCGGCTCCGCGGGACGGCCTACGGCGTGCTGCACGCCGTCAACGGGTTGGGGGACCTCGTCTCCAGCGTGGCGGTGGGACTCCTGTGGTCCCACAGCGGCCCCCGGCTTGCACTCTCGTACGGCGGGGTGCTCGCCCTGGCCGCTGCCGGTTTGCTCCTTGTGATGACCTTGCGGGTCCCAAAAGCCCGCTGGCGGGGTCCCAAAAGCCCGGTTAAAGAACCTTAACTAGCTTTTTGGGTTCTGGAGTGGCTAAATAGGACAGTGTCGTGGGAGAGTGAGCGTGATCGGAAGGAGTCGGGGGATGGGGGTCAGCGCAGGGAAGCCGGGGGAGTCTCCCAAGGTACTGCGGAGTCGCTTCTGGGCCGAGATCGGGCTGGGCCTTGCCAGTGCCCTGTTCGCGGTCCTGACGCTGCTCTGGAGAGACTGGGTCGAGATCGTCTTCCGCGTGGATCCCGACCATCACAGCGGCTCGCTGGAGTGGACCATCGTGGCTGCCGCTGTGGCGGTCACGCTCATTACCTTTGCAGCAGCCCGCTTCGAGTGGCGCAGGGCGTCCACGGGGGCGGCCACCGCTTCGGCGTAACCCGGGGGGGTTCCGCGTTCGGGCGATTGTCCCGGGGTCTGGGGGGACCCCGGGACCGCCTGAACACCGCGCGAGCCTGAACACTGCAGCAGCCCGTTTGTCAGAATGACCGGCATGGAGACCCTGCGGGGCTCGCTGCTCCTTGCCGGCGGCGGACTCTTCGACCCGAACTTCCGGCGAGCCGTCGTCCTGGTCGCCGAGCACGGCGAAGAAGGTGCGCTGGGCCTGGTGCTTAACCGGCCGGCAACGATCCGGGTCCAGGACGCCGCCCCCCTGCTGGCGGGCCTCGTGGAGCCGGAAGCCCCGCTGTTCTTTGGCGGCCCCGTCCAGCGTGAGGCGGTCCTCGTCCTGGCCGAGTTCAGCGAGGCTGCACTCGCCGACCGGCCGGTCGTGGGCTCGATCGGCTTCGCCGATCCCGACCTGGAACCCGACCTGGTGCAGGGCATCATCCGGGCCCGGGTCTTCGCCGGCTATGCCGGCTGGGGGCCGGGGCAGCTCGAAGGCGAGATGGGGGAGTCCGCCTGGATCGTGGAGCCTGCCCGTCCCGACGACGTGTTCTCCCCCGACCCGGAACGCCTGTGGATGTCGGTCCTGCGCCGCAAGGGTGGCGAGTACCGCATGCTCTCGCTGATGCCGGACGATCCCTCGTCGAACTGAGCCTCCACCCCGTGCGCCGCCTCAGCGGTCAGGATGGCGGATTCCTCAGCCTCGAGCTGCCCGAGCAGCCCATGCAGACGATGGTGCTGGCGAAGCTGGCGCCCGGTCGGTCCGCACCCCTGACCACCGGGGAGGTGGCCTCCCTCCTCGCCGCCAGGCTTGACCTGCTGCCGGCGTTCCGGCTTCGGGTCGTCGGCGTTCCCTTGGGGATCAGCCACCCGGTGTTCGTCGAGGACGGCGGCTTCGACGTGGCGCAGCACGTGCGCCATGCCGTCGTGGCCGAGCCTGGCGGGGACGGGGAGCTCGACCGGCTCTGCGCGGAGCTCGCCGCCCGGCCCCTGGACCGGAGCCGGCCGCTGTGGCAGATCACCCTGGTCGACGGTCTGGCCGGCGGCCGCCAGGGGCTCGTCCTGGAGATCCACCACGCCCTGATGGACGGCTTCGCCACGCTCACCACGCTGGCCCGGATCTTCTCGGAGCCGCCGTCGCCCGACGCGGTCGTGTGGCGCCCCGAACCGGTGCCGAACCGCCTCCGCCTGCTCGGCGGCGGTGTCTGGCATCAGACCCGCACGCTCAGCCGGTTCCCGAAGCTGGTTGCGCTCACCAACCGCCGCCTCGGTGCGGTCAAGGAGCGGCGGGCGACCTCCGACGTGGCGCCGCCGCAGGCGGGCGTCGACACCCCGCTCACGGCGATCAACCAGGGCTTCACCGCGGAGCGTCGCTACGCTCGGACCTCCCTCAGCCTGGAGGACGTGCAACTGGTGAAGAAGGCGGCTGGCGTCACCGTCAACGACGTCGCCCTCGCCGTGGTGGCGGGAGCCCTGCGCTCGTACCTCGAGGCCAGGGGCGAGCTGCCCGAGCGGCCCCTGGTGGCGAGCGTCCCCGTGGGCATGGAGGGGTCGGCAGCGGCCCCGAGGGCCATGGGCAACCGCTTCTCCCGGCTCGTCACCTCCCTGGCCACCGACGTCGCCGACCCGTGG
>WNFC01004604.1_pt1 | contig 31508 bp, 34 predicted proteins | sample 5400541 | NCBI WGS metagenome assembly WNFC01 (sample SAMN13153342, study PRJNA577476) | soil metagenome | isolation source: 120 cm saprolite under Douglas fir tree site 2 hole 2 replicate 1 | place: USA:California | collected 2015-04-18
TCCGTCCGACTTGCGGATGACGATGGTGGCGGAGCGTGGCCGGCTACCGTCGGGCGAGCTGCTACACGACTGCCGAGTTCGAGGGCGTCATGCTCGCGCCCACGCTATATCCCCGCGATTGCGAAACCGTGGCGGGAGGATCAAGATTTGGTGACGCGACGACGGCTTCTAGCGCAGGCCTGCGGGCATCGGCTCGCGCGGCGCGGGCCCGGCTGCGGCGAGGAGCCCCTCGGCCACCGAGCGATCATTGGTGACTCGCGGCACCTTGTGCTGGTCCCCGAGCTTGCCGTTCTCGCGCATCCACCGGTAGAACGTGCCGGGGGGAAGCGTGCTCACCCGCGGGGCGACCATGCCGACACTGCCCGTGCGCTTGGTCCGGTAGTCCGTGTTCAAAGTGATCAGCGTCTCGTCGAGCACGCGGGCAAAGTCTTCCGGCTCGCGCGGCGGGATGCGGAACTCCACGAGCCACTCGTGGCTGCCGCGCGGCTCCTCGGCCGAGGGATAGCGCGGCGCCACCGTGAACTCCACCACCTCCGCCTCCGTCCGCCGGCAGGCCCCCGTGAGGGCGCGCTCCACCTCTTCCACGATCACGTTCTCGCCGAAGGCGTTGACGTAGTGCCGGGTGCGTCCGGTGATGACGAGGCGCAGGGGATCGCGGGCCACGAAGCGAACGGTATCGCCGAGAAGATAGGACCAGAGACCGCCCGGCATCGCCCACATGGTCTACGACTCGTGGGTCTCGGTGGGGCTCGCCCTCGCCGCGCGGGTCATCCTGGCGCGGGAGTACCGGCGGCATGGCAGCTTCTGGGGCGTGTGGGTTCTCCACCTTCTGCTGGGCGTGATGGCCTTCCTGACGGGGTTGGGGCGCTACTTCTATCGCGCGAGCGGCTAGACCATCTCGGAGCGCGGCTCCCGCACCGAGGGAGCTTGAGCTTGCTGTCGTCCCTCGAGCATGCCCCAGTGGTAGGTAACGCACTCGTCCGCTGCGAAGCCGCGGGACAGAAGGAAGCCCCGTCGGCTCGACTCGCGCATGCGCGACACCGCGGTCTCGAGGCGGATCCAGCCTCGGTCGGTCGCCAGCCCCTTGGCGTGCTGCACCATGCGGTCCCCGATGCCGCGGTCTCGCATACCGCGCTTGACTACCAGCTCCTCGATGGTCCCGAGCCAACCCTGGAGCCTCAGGACAGGCCGGGAGGAGAGGGCGATCATGGCGACCACTCCGTCTCCCGGATGCTCGGCCACGAGGACGGCGTAACGCGCATCGCCCAGGAGAGCGTCCAGCACGCCGCCCAGCGCCTCGCGGCGCGCGGGGTAGCCGAGCTGCACGAGAAGGTCGACCATGTCGGAGAGATCACCGGGCGCCGCCGGCCGCACGATCAATGTTGAGACCATGGCGGCAGTCTCGCCCCCGCGCGTCTCCCGAAGATGACATTTGCGTCAAGTCTTGGTAACGACCCCGGCGCGTGAGGGCGTTCTCACTGGTTGGGGGCCTAGATCGGATGCACCGATGGGTACGGGCGCTTCTATCGGAACTGCCGATTTGACTCTCAGTCCGTGGCCTTTAGCATGTGGGGGCCGGACTTGGAAGCTCAATGCTCCGAAGGTCAGCGCCTCATTCGAGGGGGAATGCATGGATAGACGGATGTTCGTGAAGACGAGCGCCGGCGCATCCGCGGGGATCGTGCTGTTCCGCCTCGCTCGGCCGACTCGCTCCTGGGCCGCTGCGGCCTCCGCGGGCGCGTGGCGCACCTTCGAGGTGACCACGCGTCTCGAGATTCTCAAGCCCTCGGGCGTGACGCGGGCCTGGGTGCCCATGCCGCTCCTGCCGGACACCGACTACCACAAGAACCTGGACCAGGGCTGGACGGGCAACGCGGCGACCATGCGCGTGTATCGCGACGACAAGTACGGAGCCGGCATCTTCTATGCGGAGTGGCCGGGCTCGGAAGCGGCGCCCGTGGTCGAGGTGACCACGCGCTTCTCCACCCGCGACCGCGCCGTCGACCTTGCGGCGACGGGCAATCCCTCCCCCGAGGACAAGGCGGTGCTGAAGAAGTACCTCTCGTCCACGAAGTTCATCACCACGGACGGCATCGTGCGCAAGACGGCGCGCGAGATCACCAAGACCGCGAGCGCGGACGTGGACAAGGCCAAGGCGCTCTACGAGTGGATCGTGGACAACACCTTCCGTGACCCCAAGGTGCGCGGCTGCGGGCTGGGCGACATCAAGGCCATGCTCGAGACGGGCAACCTCGGCGGCAAGTGCGCGGACCTCAACGCCCTCTTCGTGGGGATGGCGCGCTCCGTGGGCATCCCCGCGCGCGACATCTACGGCGTGCGCGTGGCCGACTCCGCCGAGTACAAGAGCCTCGGGCGGAGCGGCGACATCACCAAGGCCCAGCACTGTCGCGCGGAGTTCTACTCGGCGAGCCACGGCTGGGTGCCCGTGGACCCCGCCGACGTCCGCAAGCTCGTACTCGAGGAGAACGGCGGGATCCCGCTCACCGATCCCAAGGTGCAGAAGGCGAGGGTCAAGCTCTTTGGCGCCCTCGAGATGAACTGGCTCGCCTACAACTATGCCGCCGACCTCAAGCTCCCCAACTCGGCGGGCGAGCCTCTTCCCTTCTTCATGTACCCGCAGGCGGAGACGGCCAACGAACGGCGCGACAGCCTCGACCCCGACTCCATCCGCTACCGGCTGACCTCGAAGGAGCTGACCTCGTAAGCGCAGCTCCCCGTCGGCGCCCTCTCGCTGCCCCCGGGGCTCTCGGGGGTAGCGCCATTTAAGTTGCAGACGCCGCGAACGCGGCGCGCTTGACACCCGCGGCGGCCCGCACTAAGTTGAGGCCTCTTGGTGCCGGGTTACGGGAGGCGCGACGGGCGCCCTGACCGGCATCGGTAGCCCCATCGCCCTACGGGGAGACGGCCGCGTCTTCCCGATGGAGCGGCGCCATCCGGCTCAAGACGCTCAACGGGGATGTGGCAAAGGTCGCCACGAGCGGCGAGACGCCCGCCCGCGCCTTCTCCGATCTCGTCGTTCACGACACGTCGGTTGCCTACGCATTCATCGCGCCGGCTTTTTTCCTCCTGCTCTTCCTGGTTGCCTATCCATTCCTGCTCTCCGTCTGGTTCAGCCTGAGCGATGCCCGCGTGGGGGAGACAGGCGCCTTCGTCGGCCTCGACAATTTCCGGCGGCTCCTCACCAGCTCGATCTTTTTGCAGACCCTCCAGAATTCCATCGTCTTCACCGCCCTGGCCCTCGGGCTCAAGACCGTCCTGGGGATGGCCCTGGCGCTCCTGCTCTTCCGGATCACGAAGTTCAAGCGCCTCATCCGGGGCGCGGTGCTGCTGCCGTTCATCGTCCCCACCGCGCTGAGCACGCTCGTCTGGTGGTGGATGTTCGAGCCGATGTACAGCGTAGTGAACTGGACCCTCAAGGCCCTCCACATCGTGAATCGCGATATCCCGTGGCTCCCGGATCCCTACCTCGCCATGTTCACCGTCATCCTCGTGAACACCTGGCGGGGGCTCCCCTTCTTCGCGATCACTCTCCTGGCGGGCCTGGTTGCCATCCCGCGGGAGCTCTACGAGGCGGCCGAATCGGACGGCGCCGGCCCCATCGGGCGCTTCTGGCACGTGACGGTCCCCCTCGTCAAGCCCGTCCTTGCCGTCGTCATCCTCTTCTCGACCATCTTCACGCTGGCCGACTTCAACATCGTCTACGTCTTGACCAAAGGTGGGCCGATGAACATGACCCATCTTTTCGCCACCTACTCGTTCGCCCTCGGCCTGCAGAGTGGGCAGATCGGGCAGGGGGCCGCCGTCTCGCTTTTCATGTTTCCCATTCTTCTCTTCGTGGTCTTCGTCCAGCTTCGGATAGTTCGCAAATCGACGACGTATGAATAGCGCGGCGAGATGGTGGCGACGAAGCCGACCCATGTTCACCCTCTACCTGCCGACCATGCCCTTCGTTCTCTTCGCGCTCTTCCCCCTCTACTTCATGCTCGTGACGTCGTTCAAGAAGAACGCCGAGCTCTACGACGTCAACTCGATCCCGTTCTGGATCGGGCGTGGAGTCACCTTCGGGCACTACGAGCTGCTCTCCAAGGACACCTTCTTCTGGAGCTGGTTCGTGAACAGCGTCATGGTCAGCGTGGCCGCGACGGTGATCTCGGTCGTCCTCGGCGTGCTCGCCGCGTACCCACTGGCGCGCCTGAAGTTCCCCCTCGCGGAATCATTCGGCGTGGCCATCTTCATCACGTATCTGGTGCCCCCCACCCTGCTGTTCCTGCCCCTCAGCACCGTGGTCGCCCGGCTGGGTCTCTCCGATAGCCTGTGGGCGCTCGTGGTCACCTACCCGACGTTCCTCGTCCCCTTCTGCACCTGGCTCCTCATGGGTTATTTCCGCACGGTGCCGAAGGAGATCGAGGAGTGCGCGATGCTCGACGGGTGCAACCGCCTGCAGACGCTGATCCGGATCCTCCTTCCCGTGGCCGTGCCCGGCGTGATCTGCGCGGCCCTCTTCGCCTTCACCCTGTCCTGGAACGAGTTCCTCTATTCCCTGGTCTTCGTCTCGCCCGCCGAGCTGAAGACCCTGACCGTGGGCGTCTTCTCGGAGCTGATCCGCGGAGACATCTACTACTGGGGCGGCCTCATGGCAGGGGCCTGCATCGGCTCTTTCCCCATCGTGATCGCCTACGTCTTCTTCCTGGACTACTACGTCTCGGGCCTGACGGCGGGTGCCGTCAAATAAGGAGGGCAACATGGCGAGACCCAGCGCTCCGACCAATGTCCACACACGTAGCGTGACACGGCGCCAGTTCCTCGGCACGGCGGTGGGTGGCGCCACCGGCGTCACCGGCATCCTTGCCGCGGGCCGCGCGCCCGCCTTCGCCCAGGCGCGGGAGCTCACCTTCCTCAGCATCGCCAGCTTCGTTCCCGAGACCGACAAGGAGCTGAAGCGGCAGCTTGACGAGTGGGGCGCGAAGAACAAGGTCAAGGTGCGGCTCGACATCATCGCCCACCTGCAGCTCCAGACCAAGAAGGCCGCCGAGGTCCAGTCGCGCTCCGGCCACGACCTGACCGCCCTCGGCCCCGGCCTCGGCGATGCCGATCTCTACTTCGACTACCTGGCGGACCTGAACGACGTGGCCGCCGACGTGGCGCCCAAGAACGGCGGCTGGTTGAATCCGAACGACTACCTGATCCGCGGCAAGTGGAAGCTGCTTCCGTGGTGGCAGCCACCGTTCCCCATGGCCGTGCGCACCGATCTGCTTGAGCAGATCGGCGAGAAGAATCCGGACACCTGGGAGGACTGGCTGCGGATCGGCAAGAAGGGCAAGGCCATCGGGCATCCGTTCGGCACCGCTCTGGGACACAGCGGCGACGCCAATGTCACCTTGCTCTCGATCCTGTGGTCGTATGGCGGATCGTACGTGGCCAAGGACGGCAAGACGATCACCATCAACTCGAAAGAGACGCGCGTGGCCATGGAGTTCGTGAAGCGCCTGTACACCGAGGCCATGGACCCCGAAGTGCTGGCCTGGGACGACGCCAGCAACAACCGCTGTCTGAACGCCGGGAAGTGCATCGGCATCCACAACCCGATCAGCGCGTATGAATCCGCCAAGAAGGACAAGATCCTCGTGCCCGGAACGCAGAAGGAGATCGCGGAGGTCATCGATCACATCAACACGCCGAAGGGCCCCGTGGACCGCAAGGCGACCACCGGTTTCTGGTGCGTGGGGATCTGGAACTTCTCGAAGAACGTGGACCTCGCCAAGGACTTCCTGCGCTACCACTTCCAGCCCGACAACCAGGCCAAGTGGGTGGACGCCGGTCACGGCTTCAACATGCCGTTTCTGAACAATCTCACCAAGCACCCCGTGTACAAGAGCGACAAGCAGTACCGCTTCATCCCCGAGGTCGCCAAGGTGACCGTCGCGCCCTCCTGGCCGGGTCCGACCACCGCCGCGTCGCAGCAGGTCTGGGATCTCTACATCATCCCCGACATGTTCGCCCAGTACGCGACGGGCAAGATGACGCTCGACCAGGCCATCGCCTGGGGAGAGAAGGAGATGCAGGAGATCTACGCGGGCCGGAAGCGGAAGAACTGACGCGGGCGATCTGACGCGCTCTCGGCGGCCGCTCCGGAAGAATCCGGGGCGGCCGCGCTCGGCTCACGTTCGCTTGCCCGTGGGCAAAGTGAAGCGGACCGTCGTCCCCTTCCACAGCTCGCTCTCGATGCCGAGCTCACCGCCGTGCGCCAGGACGAGGTGCTTGACGATGGCGAGCCCCAATCCGGTGCCTCCGAGCTCCCGCGAGCGCGCCTTGTCCACCCGGTAGAAGCGCTCCGTCAGCCTCGGCAGATCGGCCTTGGGCACCCCGACTCCTGTATCGCGCACGGCGACCTCGACCATCCCGGACGGGAGCCGCTGCGCCTCCACCCACACGTGTCCCCCCGCCGGGGTGTACTTGACGGCATTGTCCACGAGGTTGATGAGGATCTGGGCGAGCCGGTCCCGGTCGGCCAGGACCTTGGGTATGTCTGCGGGGAGGCTCGCCTCCACCGTCACGCGGCCCGACCCGGCGCGGGGCTGGATGATGGCGAGGGCCGACTCCGTCACCTCGGTGAGATCGGCCGGCTCGATGCGAAGAGAGATCCGGCCGAGCTCGATGTTGGAGAGGTCGGTGAGGTCATCGGTGAGCCGGCCCAACCGCTCGGTGTGGCGGAAGACGATCTCGAGGAACTTCCGCGCGTGCTGGGGCTCCTCGAGGGCGCCGTCCAGGAGCGTCTCGAGATAACCCTGGATGGCGGTGAGCGGGGTGCGGAGCTCGTGGGAGACGTTGGCCACGAACTCCGTGCGCACCTGCTCGAGCCGGCGGAGCTCCGTGATGTCGTGGAGGATGATGACCACCCCCGGCTCGTCGCTCGTGAAGCGGAGGGGGACGGCATGCACCTGCAGGACGCGCTCCGAGGGCTCGGGCAGCTTGATCTCCCGGCTCACCACCTCGCCGGGCGCCGCGGCGCGGCTCTCGTTGAGGAGGCCGTGCAGGTCCACGTTGCGGATGACCTCGAGGAGAGGCCGACGCTCCACCCGCGTCTGGCCCAGGCCGAAGATTCCGCGGGCCCGCTCGTTCAGCAAGATGATGTGGTCGTGGCCGTCGGTGGCGATGACGCCCTCGACCATGGCGTCGAGGATGGCGGTGGCCTTGGCCTGCTCCCGCTCGAGATCGTCGATCTTCTCGCGCAGGCGCCCCGCCATGACGTTGAGGGAGCGGCCGAGCGTGCCGATCTCGTCGGGGGAGCGCACGGAGGCGCGCACCCGGAAATTCCCCTCGCTCATCTGGCGCGCCACGTCCTCCATCTCGACCACGGGGCGCGTCACCCGCCCCGCCACGAAGAGCCCGATGCCGAGCGCGACCACGAGGGCCACCGCGCCTCCTGCGAGCATGACGCCGCGGAGCGATTCGTAGGCGGGGGTGGCCGCCTCGAGCGGCGCGGCGAGCCGCAGGGCCCCCACCACCCGGCCGGACTCCGACACGGGCACCGCGACGTAGATGAGAGGCGCCCCCAGCTCGCTCGAGCGCCGTAGGTCTCGACCGACGCTGCCGTTGAGCGCGGCGCGGACCTCGGGCCGCGCCGCGTGATTGTCCATCTCGGCCACCTCGTCCGGGCGCCGCTCGGAGTCGGCGAGCACCCGCCCGTCGGGGGCGACGAGGGTGACCCGGGAGTTCGTGCGCCGCGCCGCGCGCTCGACAAAGGTCTGGACGCTCCTGGCCTCACCACCGGCCCGGAGGGTTGCGCGCGCCTCGTCCTCGAGCACCCGGGCCGCGGTGCCGAGCCGCGCCTCGATGGACTCGATGGCCACGCGCTCGAGGCCCCGAGAGAGATAGAGGGCCACGAGCATCATGGTCACCGCCACGAAGCCCACGAGGGTCAGGGTGAGCTTGAGGGCGATGCGGCTGCGGAGGGCGTGGATGATCCGGGCGAGCATCAGCTCTCCGGGTCCAGGCGGTATCCGACGCTCTTGACGGTGAGGATGCGGCGTCCCTCGGGCCCCAGCTTGACACGCAGCCGACGGACGTGCACGTCCACTGTCCGCGACTCGATCTCGTCCGCGCGCGAGTAGCCCCACACGCGGTCGAGGAGGAACTCGCGCGAGAGCACCCGGCCCTGGGCATCGGCGAGCGCGCTCAGCAGCTCGAACTCCTTGTGGGTCAGGGTCAGGGGCGCGCCCTGCACCGTCACCGTGCGGGTGCCGGGGTCGATGGCGAGGGCGCCGATGGCGATGGCGGCGGCGCCGGGAGCCGGCTTGGCTCGGCGAAGGACGGCGCGCACGCGCGCGAGGAGCTCCTTGGGAGAGAAGGGCTTGACGATGTAGTCGTCGGCGCCCAGCTCGAGCCCGAGGACGCGATCGACCTCATCGCCCTTGGCCGTGAGCATCACGATGGGCAGGGCGACGGTGGCGGGATCCTGGCGGAGCTTGCGGCATACCTCGAGCCCGCCCATGGCGGGGAGCATGAGATCCAGGAGCACGAGATCCGGGCTGGCGTGGCGGACCTGGCGCAGCGCTTCCTCGCCGCTGCTCGCGCTCGACACCTGGAAGCCCTCGCGCTCCAGGTGGAAGAGGACGAGGTCGCGGATGTCCCGCTCGTCCTCGACGATGAGCACGCGGCTCGCCATGTCGCCGCTATCTTACCAGCGGCGCGTCTCCCCCAGCTTCAGGATCCAGGCGCGCTCGGGCGGCACCGCGCGACGCGCGACCTCGGCGAGCATGCGCGCGGGCGGCTCGTCGAGTGGCTCGTCCGCGAGATCGAAGGTGCCCCAGTGGATGCCGAGAAGGGTCCGGCCCCGGAGGTCCTGGAAGGCCGCCACCGCCTGCTCGGGCGACAGGTGCACGAAGCGCATGATCTCGGGCGGCATGTAGGCGCCGATTTGAATGGCCGCGAGATCGAAGGGGCCCAGGCGCTCGCCGATCTCACGGAGGCCCTCGTAGTAGCCCGTGTCCCCGCTGAAATAGGCACGACGGGACGCGCCCACGATGGCCCACGAAGCCCAGAGCCGCGTGTTCGAATCCCAGAGGCTCCGCTGGGAGAAATGCTGGGCGGGGGTGCACACGATGCGGAGTCCGCGGTATTCGAATTCCTGCCACCAGTCGAGCTCGACCACGCGCATGATCCCCTGCCCCTCGAGCCAGCGCTTGAGACCGAGAGGCACCAGGAAGACCGGGTCGCGGTCGGCGGCGAGCCGCTTGACGGTGCCGAGGTCGAGATGATCGAAGTGGTCGTGGGACAGGATGACCACGTGGATGGGCGGCAGGTCCTCGAACGCGAGGCCGGGGGCCTGCAGACGCTTCGACCCCGCGAAGGAGACCGGACTCGCCCGCGGGCCCCAGTGCGGATCCGTGAGCAGGTTGACCCCGTCGAGCTGCAGGAGCACCGTCGCGTGCCCGATCCAGGTCACCGTGGGCTCGGAGCCATTGGCGCGCAGGGCGGCGCCGTCATTGGCCTCCCGCGGCATCTCGATCGTCCTGGACTTGGCCCAGGCACGCTTCCAGATGAAGGCGAAGCGCGCGGCGCCGGACGGTCGCTCGAAGGCCGGGTTGGTGTTACGGAAGCCGCCCTCGACGTGATGGGGGGGCTGGCCGGGCATGGGCTCCGTGCCGACCTTCGCGCAGGCGGCGGGAGCGCACACGGCAAGGAGGCAGACAAGGAGAAGCGACCGCGCGCGGACAGGCACGGTCAGCGAGTCTACCGTGGAACGCGACGGCGCGCGACGGCGGTCAGGCCGACTTGGCTCCGTTGCCGCCGTTCCCGCGGGCCACCGGCAAGAGCCCAAGCAGCCGGAGGCGCTTGCGCAGCGTGTTGCGATTGATCCCGAGCAGGCGAGCGGCCTTGAGCTGGTTGCCCGCCGATAGCTCCAGGGCATGGCGCAGGAGCGGGGTCTCCACTCTCGCCATGACGCTCCGGTACAGCCGACCGCTCTCCGCCGTCGCGGAATCCCGCACGACGATCGGGAGGACGGTGCTCAACAGCCGATCGAACTCCTCCGCATCAGCTCGGCCTTCCATGCTGGCTCCTTTCCGAGCCGCCTCCCCGTTGAAGCAGTCTCACGTCGCGAGGCTCGTGAGATCGAGCCTCGCCGTCTGCGCTAGAACTCCTTGTAGTGCAGGAACTTCGCGTCGATCGTGATCACGCCGCGCTCACCCTTCTTCTCCAGCGTCACCTTGCAGTCGATGGCCGAGAGGATGCCATCGCCCCACAGCTCGTTCGAGCGCTCGCGCAGGGCGTCCCCGTACACTCCCACCAGCTCCATGAGCCGGTACTTGAAGGGGTCCGTGGTGAGCGGGAAGTCGGTGCGCAGTGGCATGGCGGTGGTCGCCATCGCCGTCTCCGCGTCGATCCCGAGAGCCTGCGCGAGCGTCTTGGCCTCCTCGGCATTCAGCCGGTGCTGCCCGTGGAGGGCCGCCGCGATGTACATGGTGTCCTTGGTCCCGATGGCCTTGCCGAGGTCGTCGTAGGAGAGGCCCTTGGCCTCTCGGGCCTGCCGGATCTTCTGGAGCGCCGCTGCTCGGTCCATGGTGTGTCTCCTCTAGCGTGTGGGAATGAGCTCTCCCGCGGCGCGGCTCCCCTCGGGATGAGCCTCCGCCACGGCCTGCTCCTGGAGGTGGCGGGAGCGCTCCACGAGAAAATGGATGATGTGGCTACGCAGGCGCGCGTACTCGGGATCGTCGATGATGCTCGAGCGGAAGCGCGGCCGTGCGATCTTCACCTCCACGATCTCGGCGAGCCGCGCGTCGGGGCCGTTGGTCATGAGGGCGATGCGGTCGGAGAGGAGGATGGCCTCGTCGACATCATGGGTGACCATGAACACGGTGTTCCGCGAGGCCGTCCACATCCGCACCAGCTCTTCCTGGATGACCCCGCGGGTGAGGGCGTCGATCTGGGCGAAGGGCTCGTCGAGCAGGAGCACCTTGGGCTCCGTGGCGAAGGCCCGGGCCAGGCCCACGCGCTGCTTCATGCCCCCCGAGAGGGCCGACGGCCGCTTGTTCTCCGCCCCCGTGAGGCCGACCATCTCCACGTAGCGCTCCACCCACTCCTCGATCTTGCGCGACGGCCACGAAGGATAGGCGGACCGCACGGCCAGTCGCACGTTCTGGGTCACCGTCATCCAGGGCATGAGCGAGAAGTTCTGGAAGACGACCATGCGGTCCATCCCGGGGCCGCTGATCTCCCGGCCCTCCAGCACCACCCCGCCCAAGGAGGGCGTCTCCAGCCCCGCGATGATGTTCAGGAGCGTGCTCTTGCCGCAGCCGGAATGGCCGACCATGGTCACGAACTCGCCCCGCTCCACCCCGAAGGCGACGTCGCGGAAGACGCAAAGCTGTCCCCGTCCGTCGGGATCGGGAAAGAACTTGGTGGCGTGATCGATCTCGAGGAAGGCCATCGGGCGCGTCTATTCCGTGTAGGCGACCAGCTTGGCCACGCGGCCCAGCCCGAAATCGAGGAGCACGCCCACGAGCCCGATGGCGAGGATGGCGAAGATGACGCTGTTCAGCGCGAGGTTGTTCCACTCGTTCCACACGAAGTAGCCCACCCCCGTGCCCCCGATCAGCATCTCGGCGGCCACGATGGCGACCCAGGCGCTCCCGATCGAGATGCGCAGGCCGGCCAGGATGGCGGGGGCAGCGGCGGGCAGGATGACCTGGAAGAAGCGCCGAGGCCAGGAGAGCTGGAGGAGCCGCGACACGTTGAGGTAGTCCCTCTTGATGCTTGCCACCCCGAAGGCGGTGTTGGCCATGGTCGGCCACAGCGAGGACATGAAGATCACGAGCACGGCCGCCTGCCCCGCGTTCTTGATCGTGTAGAGGAAGAGCGGCATCCAGGCGAGCGGCGAGATGGGCTTGAGGATCTGGATGAAGGGATTGGCCGCCTTGAAGAGAGCGGGCGAGGACCCCAGGGCCACCCCAAGCATGATCGCCACCACGGAGGCGGCGAGATAGCCCATGGCGAGCCGGCCCAGGCTATAGCCGAGTTGGAGGCCGAAGCCCTTGTCGTTGGGGCCGCGGTCGTAGAAAGGATCGGCGAGCATGTGCCACGACGTCTGGGCGACGGCCACGGGCCCGGGAATGCCCGACCCCTTGCTTCCTTTCCCGCCCGCGCCCGCCAGAGCCTGCCAGGCGCCCAGGCAGACCACAAGGAGCACGAGGCTGTACACCACCGTCCTCACGCGCTCGCGCCGCGCCGCCGTCATGGCCATCAGGCCCGCTTGATGGCGAAGCCGCTCAGGTACTCGGCGGGCTTCGCGGGATCGAAGGTCTTCTGCTTGCCGAGCAGGAACGCGTGGGTCACCGAGTTCTTGTCGGGCGCCTTGTAGCCGAGCGACTTCATGACCTCGCGGCACTGGTCGGCCGCGAACACCTGGGCGGCGACCTTGGCGTAATCGAGATCGCCCTTGACGTAGCCCCAGCGCTTCATCTGGGTGAGGATCCAGATGGCCATGGAGTGGTACGGGAAGGGATCGAAGTCCACCCGGTCCGGCACGTTCATCTTCTGGCCGAGGCCGTTGTCGAACTGGCCCGTGAGCACCGCCTCCACCACTTCGACGGGCTGGTTGAGGTAGTTGCGGGGGGCGATGGCCGCCGCGATGTCCTTGCGGTTCTTCTTGTCGTGGGCGTACTGGGTGGCCTCGACGATGGCCCGGAAGAGGGCGCCGAACGAGTTGGGCGAGCTCTCCGCGAAGTCCTTGCGCGCGGCGAAGGCGCAGCAGGGATGCGCCGGCCAGATGTCCTTGGAGAGCATCCAGATGAAGCCCTCGTTCTCGTACACGGCGCGCTGGTTGAACGGATCGGGGCCGAGGTAGCCGTCGAGGTTGCCCGCCCGGAGGTTGGCCACCATCTCGGGCGGCGGCACCGCGCGGATCTGGATGTCCTTGTCGGGATCGAGGCCGGCCTCCGCGATCACGTAGCGGAGCAGGAAGTTGTGCATCGAGTAGTCGAAGGGCACCCCGAACTTGAAGCCCTTGAAGTCGGCGGCGCTCTTCACGCCCTTGTGCTTGTTGGCCAGGGTGATCGCCTGGCCGTTGATGTTCTCGACGGCGGGCATCACGTAGGGCACTTCCTGCGACCCGATGCCCATGCTGATGGCCAGCGGCATGGGCGAGAGCATGTGGGTGGCGTCGCTCTCCTTGTTGATGGAGAGATCGCGGATCATGGCCCAGCTCGAGGCCTTCACCACCTGGGCATTGAGACCGTGCTTCTTGTAGAAGCCCATGGGCTCGGCCATGATGATCGGCGTCGCGCACGTGATGGGGATGAACCCGATCTTCAGGTCCTTCTTCTCGGGCGCCCCCAGCTTGGCCTGGGCCAGCGCCTTGGCGGCCTGGAGCGGGAAGACGTCTGCGAGGGCGGCGCCGGCCGCTCCCGCACCGACGATCTTGAGGAAGTCGCGACGGCCCCCGAAGACCGCGTGCTGGACCGAGCGCTCGACGAGGCGATCGATCACAGCCTCGGTGTTCTCGGGTTTTGCCTGCATCGGTTTCTGCCTCCCTCGCTCGGGTCGGCGCTCGATTTGGAGATGAATCGCCCGACCTGAGCACAGCAAGGCCTATGCCTCGACTTGGCTCCAAGCAAATCAACAGGTTCAGGGAGGCGGGGAAAATTAGCGACGCGGGATTGCCCACGAGATAAGCAAACTCGTCGCTACCGTGAGCAAGCCGTGGGCAATTTCCCTGCCTACGATATGGGCATGAGAGAAACGTGAGCGCTCACCACTCGCCACCCTTCAGGGGTGCGAGCCCACGTCTGGCTCTGGCGCCCCTGTCGACCGGACTCGAGGCGCTGGAACTCGGTATTGGCCGTCGCGAGATCGCGGCCGAACGTGGTGATGACGGTGTTCTTGAGCTGGCGCCTCAGATCGCTCTTGGGGCGCGCCAGGCGCGAAGCATGGACGGCCTCGAAGCCATAGGCGTTGTCCGTCAAGGAATAGCGGATGACTCGCGGGTCACGCCAGAAGCAGGAGTCCAGCACGTCGATGTCGTTGGCGTTCAGCGCCTTCTCGTAGCGCAGGAAAGCCGCCGTCAGCCGCCGATCACCCGGCGATTCGGGCGGTCACCACGCCAGCACGCTCCAGCGCGGCAGCGACACGGAACAGCGCGGCCTCGTTCCACGGGGCGGCCACCAGCTGGACTCCCAGGGGAAGCGACCCCGTCTCGGCCACGGGCACGGAGATCACGGGCAGTCCGATGAAGGACAGCGGCTGAGTGTAGAGCCCGAGGTTCGGTCTCGTCGGCACGGTCACTCCCGCGAGGGTCATCGTCTCCTGGCCTATCCGGGGCGCCGGGCACGGCGTGGTCGGGGTCAGCAGCACGTCCACCGACTGGAAGATCTCGCGCACGCGCTCCCGGTACCAGGCGCGGAAGCGCTGCGCCTGGATGTACAGCGCTCCCGGCAGGAGCGCGCCGGCGAGAAAGCGGTCGCGCGTCAAGGGATCGAAGTCCATGGGCCGACGCTTGAGGTCGTCCCGGTGAAGGCTGGCGCCTTCGGAGGCCGTGATGATCATGGCCGCCGCCCGCGCCCGGTGGGCCTCGGGCACGGTCACGCGGCGCGTGGCCCCGAGGGCCTTGGCGACGCGCTCCACCGCGGCAAACGCCTCGGGCTCGCCTCCCTCCGCGAAGTGGCCATCCGCGACGGCGAGGCGCAGCCCACCGGTTCCGTCCGCGAGTCGCGGGAGGCACGGCTCCACGGGGCGCTCCGCGCACACGGGATCGGCGGGGTCCGGCCCCTGCATCACGTCGTAGGCGGCGGCGAGATCGCGCGCGGAGGTCGCGAGCGGACCCACGTGGTCGAAGCTGATGCCGAAGAGGGCGGTGCCGGCCCGGGACAGTCGCCCATAGGTGGGCTTGAGCCCGAAGATACCGCAGAGCGCGGCGGGGACGCGGATGGAGCCATTCGTGTCCGAGCCCAGGGCGAAGGGAACGAGCCCCGCCCCCACCGCGGCGCCCGAGCCGCCCGAGGACCCGCCCGCCACTCTGGCGGGATCGTGGGGATTGCGCGTCGGACCATAGTGCGTGTTCTCGGTGGTGAAGCCGAAGGCATACTCGTCCATGTTCAGCGCGCCCACGAGAACGGCGCCCGCCCCGCGCAGCCGGGCGACCACCGTCGCATCCGTGGCCGCCCGCGGGCGCTCGGCATTGATCCTGGACCCCGCCAGAGTGGTCAGCCCCGCGACGTCGAAGAGATTCTTGACCGCGAAGGGAACTCCCGCGAGCGGGCCCACAGCCTTGCCCGCCCCAATGTCGGCGTCCACGGCCTCGGCCTCGCGCAGCGCGCTGTCGGCGAGGACGGCCGTGAAGCAGTTCAGCTCCGCGTCGCGCGCCCGTATGCGCCCGAGGGTGGCGGCCACGAGGTCCCGCGCCTTCATGCGGCGGCCGCGGACCTCGGCGGCCATGCCGAGGGCGTCGAGGCGCGTCACGGCTCGAATACCGGCGCCGTCTCCGCGCCGCCCACGGGAAAATCACGGATGAGGGCGCCCGCGGCAAAGAGCATGGCCAGATTGCGCGCCACCCCGTCGCGGCACTCCGCGGGAATGGTCAGGCCGAGGAGAGGGGCGACCTCGTCGACGTACCGAGTGATTTTCTCGGGCTTGGGCGCGAGCTCGGGCTCGGGGGCGGGCGTGGGCGCGCTGCTCATGCCAGGTGGCAGGCGGCGAAGTGATCGCCGCTCGTGACCTTGAGCATCGGCATCTCCTCGGTGCAGCGGGCGACACCATCCGGGCAGCGACCGTAGAATTGGCAGACCCGGGGATCGGGGTCGATGGGGCTCCGGGGCTCGCCCGTGAGCCTGATGCGTCGCCTCGCGCCTCCCTCCCCCGGCGCGGGCACCGAGGACAGCAGCGCGCGGGTGTAGGGATGACGGGGGTTCGCGAAGAGGTCTTCCACGCCTCCCATTTCCACGATGCGGCCAAGATACATGACGAGCACCCGATCAGCCAGGAGGCGCACGACATTGAGGTCATGGGAGACGAAGAGGTAGCTCATGCCGAGGCGCCGGCGGAGATCTTCCAGGAGCTTGAGGATGACCGCCTGCACCGAGACGTCGAGCGCGGAGGTCGGCTCGTCGAGCACGAGGAGCGCGGGCTCGAGGGCCACCGCCCGCGCGATGCCCACGCGCTGCTTCTGGCCGCCCGAGAGCTGGTGCGGGTAGCGGCGCAGCAGCTCCTGGGGCAGCCCGACCAGGTCGGCGACCTCGCGCACCCGGAGGGCCACCGCCTCCGACCCTGAATGGCCGCCGAGGCGCCGGACGGGATCGGCGATCGTGTCGAAGGCCGTGAAGCGCGGGTTGAGGCTGTCCGTCGGGTCCTGAAAGACCATCTGGATCTGCGCCCGCTGCGTCACCCTGGCGAAGTGCGCCGCGGGCACCGCGCCGATATCGTGCCCGTCGAACCAGATGCGGCCGTCCGTCGCATCGAGCAACCGGGTGATCAGCTTGACCAGCGTGGACTTGCCGCACCCGGATTCGCCCACGAGCCCCACGCACTCGCCCCGGCCGATCGAGAACGACACGTCGTCCACGGCGTGGAGAAAATGCTCCGCCCCGCGCGGCGCGCCCCTGACGGAGACCGGAAATCGACGCTCGCGACCTCGAGGAGCGTCGATCCCTCCAGCACTCGCCTCGCCGCTCTCCTCGCCTGCGGCTCGTCGGCAGCGTCTCGGCTCGAAATACTCAAAAAGGCTTCCAGCACGCTACGAGGTGGCCGGGCACCGGCTCGCTGCGCGGCAAGGGGCCATCGCAGAGCGGCGCATAGCGCTCGCAGCGCGCGCGGTAGCGGCAGGAGGGCAGGTCGCCTCGGAGATCCGGCAGCCCGCCCGGAATGGCCGCAAGCTCGTCGAGCGAGGCCCCGGGGCGCGGAGTGGCCGCGATGAGCTTCGCCGTGTACGGGTGGCGCGGATTCTCGAAGAGCTCCGCGGTGGGCGCGCACTCGACGACGTGGCCCGCGTGCATGACCACGATGCGCTCGCAGTGCTCCGCGGCGAGGCCGAGATCGTGGGTGATGAGCATGGTCGCCATGTCGCTCTCCCGGGCCAGCTCGTCGATGAGATCCATGATGGCGGCCTGGGTCGTCACGTCGAGGCCGGTGGTGGGCTCGTCGGCGATGAGGAGCGCGGGGCCGCAGGCGAGCGCGAGGGCGATCATCACGCGCTGGCACATGCCTCCCGAGAGCTCGAAGGGATAGGCCCAGTACCGGCGCTCGGGATCCGGAATCTGCACCTGGGCGAGGAGCTGCACGGCGCGGGCGCGCACCCGGGCTCGTGGCACCCCCGCGTGGCGGAGGAGCACGTCGCCGATCTGCCGGCCGACCTGGCGAATGGGATTCAGCGCCGTGCGAGGGTTCTGGAAGATCATCGCGAGGTCGCGCCCGCGCCGGAGCCCGAGCTCCCGCTCGCTGGCCGCGATCAGGTCGAGCCCGCCGAAGGTCGCCCTCCCCTGCGTGATCCGCGCGGCGGGGTCGAGGATGCGCATGAGGGACAAGGCCGTCACCGACTTCCCCGACCCGCTCTCCCCTACCACGCCCACCGTCTCGCCCCGGCGGATCTCGAAGCCCACCCGGTCCAGGGCCTTGACCACGCCGTCACGCGTGCGGAACTCCACCGACAGGTCTTCCACGGACAGCAGCGGCCCCGCGTCCCGCCTCACGTCCGCCTCCGAGGATCCATGATGTCGCGGAGCCCGTCGCCCATCAGGTTGAAGCAGAACACGGCGGACATGAGGGCGAGTCCCGGAAACAGCGCGATCCACCATTCGCCCGAGAGGATGAACGAGGCGCCCTCGGCGACCAGGATGCCCCACTCCGGCGTGGGCGGCCTCACCCCCAGGCCGATGAACGCGAGGCCCGCCGCGTTCAGCATCGCCCAGCCGAGATTGAGCGAGGCCTGGACCATCATGGGCGGTAGGCAGTTCGGATAGATGTGCATGGCGAGCACGCGCATCGTGCTGTTGCCGGAGAGCCGCGCCGCCTCCACGAAGCCGGCCTCCCGCCTGACGTTGGCCTCGGCGCGCGCCATGCGGGCGTAGAAGGGCAGGTTGATGATGGCCGTGGCCAGGATGACGTTGAACACGGAATTGCCCAGGGCCGCCACGATGCCCATGGCGAGGACGAAGAGCGGGAAGGCCATGATCGTGTCGCTGATGCGCGACACGACGCGCTCCGTCCAGCCTCCGAAGACTCCCGCGCAGGCGCCGGCCAGGCTGCCCACGGCGAAGGACAGGGCGACCGCCGAGAAGGCGATGGCCATGTCGAGCCGCGTGGCGACCATGACCCGGCTCAACATGTCGCGGCCGAGCTGGTCCGTGCCGAACCAATGCCGAGCCGAGGGCGGCTTGAGCGTGTTCGCGGTGTCGCTCTTGAGCGGATCGTAGGGCGCCACGACGGGGCCGAGGAGGGCCAGGACGAGAAGCCCGAGCAGCATGGAAAAGGCCACGAGGGTGACGGGGTTCTCCGTCACCACGTAGCGCGCGTGCCGAAGAGCCGCCGTGGTCACGCCTCGATCCTCACCCTCGGATCGATGAGCCCGTACAGGATGTCGATGCCGAGATTGAGCAGCACGTAGAGGGTGGCCATGGTCAGGATGAACCCCTGCACGGGGGCGTAGTCGGAGGCGAGGAGCGCCTCGAGGGCGAACGACCCGATGCCCGGCCACGCGAAGACCTTCTCGACGAGGACGTTGGCCCCCAGCATGAAGGAGAAGATCATGCCGAGGGTGGTGACCACGGGCAGCATGGCGTTGCGAAAGGCGTAGGTCCAGAGCACGGTCCCGCCCGCGAGTCCGCTCGCGCGGGCGGTGCGGATGAAATCGCTCCCGAGGACCCCCAGCATGGAGGCGCGCGTCATCCGCGCGAGGGGGGCCATCACGAAGAGGGCCATGGTTACCGCGGGAAGGGCGAGCTGTCTGAGGCAGGCGCGGAAGATCTCGAGATCGCGCGCGAGCAGCGAGTCCGCCAGATAGAAGCCCGTGAGCGTGGGGGGCGTCGGGAAGAGCGAGTCCAGCCGGCCCGTGGGCGACGGCGCCCACCCGAGCAGGTAGTAGAAGACGTAGACGAGGAGAAGGCCCGTGAAGAAGGTCGGCAGGGAGACGCCGGCCGTGGTGAGCACGCGCACCGCCTGGTCCACCAGCGAGCCCGGCCGCGTGGCCGCGAGCACGCCCGCGGGCAGGGCGATGGCGACGGCGAGGAGGAGCGCAGTCAAGGTCAGCTCGAGGGAGGCGGGGAGGCGCGCCAGCATCTCGGCGCGGACGGGCTGGCCCGTGGTGACGGACTGGCCCAGATCGCCGCGCGCGAGATCCCGGACGTAGACCACGAACTGCTCGGGCAGGCTCTTGTCGAGGCCGAGCTTGGCGCGGACCTGCTCGATCGCTTCCTTGCTCGCGGCATTGCCGGCGAAGTAGGCGGCGGGATCGCCGGGGAGCGCCCGCATGAGGAAGAAGGTCACCACCACCACGCCGACGAGGCCGGGGGCGGCCGCGCCGAGGCGGCGCGCCATCAGGCGCAGGAATGGGCGACGCGCGCTCACGCTGTCACGACTCGGGGCGTCGACGAAACCGGGCGGGCCGGGCCGCTCCCGCCTCCGTCCCGCTCAGCTCTTGGCCAGCTGGCGGAAGTCCAGCTGGATGTGGAACCAGTACTGGTAGCCCGTGACGCTCTTCTGCATGGCCACGTCCAGGTAGAGCTGGACGTAGGGGAGGCGGGGGATGTCGCGCATGGCGACCTTCTGCATCTCCCGCACCTCGTCGGCGTACTTCTTCTGGTCGGTCTCGAAGCGCGCCGCGTCGATCCACTTGTCCATCTCCGGATTGACGTAGGAGCTGACATTGAAGGTGGCGTTCTGGCCGTGGTAGTTCCAGAAGAAGAAGTACTCGGGGTAGTTGAGCCACCCCCCGAACTGGTCCACGAAGAGCGGCATCTCCTTCTTGCCCTGGTTGGCGCGCCAGTTGGCGGCCGGGATCTTCTCGATGGTGGTCTTGATCCCGATCTGGGCCAGCGCCTCCTGGATGAGCGCCGCGGAGGGTTCGTCGGTAGTCGCCCGCCCCGCATCGAGAAAGAGCGGGGTCTCGAAGCCGCTTGGATACCCCGCCTCCGCCATGAGCTGCTTGGCCCGGGCGGGATCGCCCATCTTGTACGGGTAGAGCTTGGGATCGTAGCCGAAGGTGTTGCTGGCCACGGGCGTGGGCAGGAGGATGCCCCGGCCGAAGAAGGCCGTGGAGAAGATCTTCTCGTAGGGCAGGACGTGGGCCACCGCCTGCCGGACCTTGAGGTTGCTGAAGGGCGGCTTGACTACGTTCATGCCGAGGTAGCGATGGGAGTTCTCGATGGGGATGCCCGTGACCTTGAGCTTGTCCTCCTTGGCGATCTCCGCGAAGTCCTTGGGCGGGAGGTCGAAGGAGATGTCGGCGTCCCCCTTCTCGAGCATGGCCCGGCGCGTGCCCGCGGAGGGGATCTCGCGCACGATCACCCGGCGGATCTTGGGAGCCGGGCCCGACTTCCAGTCGTCGAAGCGCGCGTAGACCGTCTCCTGCCCCGGCTTCCACGACTCGATCTTGTAGGCGCCGCCGCCCGCGTCGTTCTGCTTGACCCACTCGACGGCCCACGGGTCCTGCGCCGTCGCGTGCTGCTTGGCGAGCTTGGAGTTGATGATCACGGCCACGGGGACGCCCATGTCGGGGAGGGTGAGCTTGTCCCTGCGCAGGAGCTTGACGCGGAAGGTGTAGTCGTCCACGACCTCGAACTGATCCGGCTTCTCGAGGGAGCCCGCCTTCATCTGGAACGTGGGGAAGCCGCCCACGGTGACCGCCCGATCGTACGACCACTTGACGTCATGGGCGGTGACCGGGCTGCCGTCGTGGAACTTGGCGTCCTTGCGCAGCTTGAAGACGACCGAGGTGCTGTCGGGCGCGACCTGCCAGCTCTCGGCCAGCTCGGGCTTGAGCGAGGCGTAGTCGTACATCTTGCTGCCGTCCTTCAGCGTCTTGTTGCCGAAGGTGATGAGCCGGTCGTAGATGTTCCAGGACGCCTGGTAGCTCGGCCGGTTGGCGCCGGGCGCGTGGATGTCGAGCATGTTCGGGCCGACCTCGGTGACGACAACGAGGGTGTCGGCGCGACCCTGGGCGAGGGCCGACGCCGGCAGGGCGACCAGGCCCATGGCCAGGACCAGCAGAAGGGGCTTGATCCAGCGCATGCACGTCCTCCCGGCGTAGTGATCGTGACGTTCTTAATCGTGACGTTCTAAAAGGAGGCGACCGATGCAGCCGCCGTCGCAAGGAATAGCAAGGCCGGGGCCAGGCATGCCGATCAATGAAATCAGTCTATTGGCATTTGCTCGCGTGCCTCCCGCACGATCGCCTGCCCGGGAAGTGAGCAGGCCAGCCTACATCTTGCGCAAGGCGAGCGGGCCCAAGTTCCAGAGGCCGTTCCGCCAGCCCGTCCACGCAAGATCGATGGCTCGCTGAAGCGCTGGAGCCGAGTGAGCGAGGAGACGAACGACCACTCCGCCCCGGGCGAGCATGGTCACTCCCGCTCTCGCCTCGAGCCCGCTCCCTTCGAGCGATGTCGCCAAACCGGACGCGAGGTCATCGAGGCGCGTATGCGTTGGCGAGAGACAGGCGACGGTGGCGATGTAGGCCATGCCTTCGGCGGCGCCGAGCCCACCCCACCCCTGGGCGCCGCCCAGGATCAGGCGGTCCTTGAAGAGCAGCCCCTCCGAGTCGCGCACGATCGTGCCGCTGTCGAACAGATCGAAGCGCCAGGCCTCCCCGCGCGCGGCGCGTCCGACGGCCCAGGCGTCGCAGAGCACGGTGGAGGCGCCCGGAGCCAGATCGACCTCCACGCTCTGGACGAGACGCGCCCCCGGTGAGGGAATGACATGATCGGGCACGTACTCGAGCCGGGCGCCTTCACCCACGCGAAGGATCACGCGCTGGACGGACGCCTCCCCCGCACTGCGGTAGACGCGCGTCGCGCTCGGGGTCGAGAGACAGACGTGGCTGCCCGGGCCGAGCTCCACGCGCGTCTCGAGATGGTCGCCCCCGAGCACGCCGCCCGTCGGGTTCAGGAGAAGCAGCGTGGCCGCTCCCGTGTCGTCGAGGTCCACGGGCTCGAGCGCCTGCAGGGGCAGCGTGAAGCGCCGGCCCGTCAGGACCGTGCGGCCCGCGCGGCGCTCGAAGGCGAGACCGAGGAAGCCGTCGCGCCCCGTGCGCGGGGGCGACGGCGCCTCAGGGCTCGAAGAGGAGCTCGCGGCGGATCCAGTCCACCACGCGGTCGGCGCCGGTCCCATCGCGAAGGTTGGTGAAGACAAAGGGGCGATCGCCCCGCATTCGCTTGGAGTCCCGCTCCATCACGGAGAGATCGGCGCCGACGTAGGGCGCGAGGTCGATCTTGTTGATGACGAGCAGATCGGAGCGGGTGATCCCGGGCCCGCCCTTGCGCGGGATCTTGTCCCCTTCCGCCACGTCGATGACATAGATGGTCGCGTCCACGAGCTCCGGGCTGAAGGTGGCGGCGAGGTTGTCTCCCCCGCTCTCCACGAAGAGCATCTCGAGGGCCGGGAAGCGGCCGAGGAGCTGGTGGGCCGCTTCGAGGTTGACGGAGGCGTCCTCGCGGATGGCCGTGTGCGGGCACCCGCCCGTCTCCACGCCCATCACGCGCTCCGACGGCAGGGCGCCCCGCCGGATCAGGAACTGCGCGTCCTCCTGCGTATAGATGTCGTTGGTGATCACGGCCACGTCGTAGCGATCGCGCAGACGCAGGCAGAGCGACTCGACCAGGGCCGTCTTGCCCGAGCCCACCGGCCCGCCGATGCCGATGCGAAGCGGCCGGGGAATCCTGGGATCCGCGCTCACGAGCGGAAGAGCCTCATGTCGAGGGTGGCGTGCCGGATGCCGGCCAGCTCGATGCCGGGAGCGAAGCTCCACAGCTCGTGGGGGCCGCGGCCGGCCGCCTCGCTCGCCACGCGCGCGATGACAGGATGGAGCGCCCACAGGACGCGCTGCCCCTCCATCTGCCCCATGGAGAGGAGCCGCAGCGCCGCGCCGATCAGAAGCGCCGTGGTCGAATAGAGATAGGCGGCCGCCGCTGCCTCCGCCTCCCAGCCGAGGGCGGCGGCCGTGAGGCCATAGCCGACGGCGTGATGGCCGGGCACGAGAGCCTTGTCGACATCCGCCGAATAGGTCGCGAGCCGCGGGTCCCCGGTGAGGGCGGCCGCCACCCGGAGGGTCTGGCGCCCCATCTGGCGGCTGCCCTCGCGGAACTCCTTCACGGGCTTCATGGCCTCGAGGGTGGCGTCGATCTCGCGGCACGCGTCGAGATCATCCCGGGCGGCAGCTCGGAGCGTCCCCACGACCGCAGTCGCGTCGCAGGGCCCGACCGCGCCTTCGAGCTGCGCCATGAGAAAGCGCTCGAGCTCCTCGCGTCCTTTCACGCGGCCCTCCTGGCAATAGGTCTCGAGGCCGAAGGAGTGCGCATAGCCTCCCGTGGGAAAGGCGCTGTCGGCGAAGTGCAGCAGCGAGAGCAATCTCGGGTCGTTCATTTGGAACTGGGGGGGAGCGGCGCCGCTCCTCCCCCAGGCCCCCCTACCGCATGTGTATGACCGTCTGTGGGGCTGTGACCGTGTTCGTGCGAGTGGCCGGCGCCGAGGGGAGCGAAGACGGCCGCAGAACGCTTCCAGGCCACGCCCAGCCTGGTCAGGAGCTGGCTCATCGCTGTGTCATCGGGCACGAGAAGGTCGTCGCCCACGATGGCGACAGGGAAATGCCGGTTGCCGACATCGAAGGCAATGCGAATGGCCTCGTTCCTGTCCTTCGGCGTCACGGCGAGCACCGGCTCGGGCCTGCCCTCGACCTCCAGATACCAGTCCGACTCGACGGCCACGATGTCCCCCGGATGGAGCAGGCTCCCCGTCGGCAGCGCGAGGGCGACCTCTCTCCCGCCCGTGGTGGTCATGCGCTTGCGCGTCCAGCGCCGCTCCTCCCAGGTCAGGCAGAGCGTGTCGCGCTGCTTGCCCGCGAGGGCGGTCGCATCCACGTGCTGGTGTGGCTCGGTGATCATCAGCACAGAAGGACACGCCCCACGCTAGAAGAGCCCACGTTAGAAGAGATAGTAGCGCTGGGCCATGGGAAGCACCCGCGCGGGCTCGCACGTCATGAGCTGGCCGTCGGCGCGCACCTCGTAGGTCTCCGCGTCCACTTCCATGCGCGGGCAATACGAGTTGTTGACCATCTGGGCCTTGGTCAGCCCGCGGCAACCCCTCGCCGCGGAGACCATCTTGCGCAGGCCAAGACGCGCGGGGACGCCGTCATCGAGCGCGGCCTTCGACACGAAGGTCATCGACGTGGAGTACACCGCCCCCCCATAGGAGGCGAACATGGGTCGGTAGCGGACGGGCTGGGGCGTGGGGATGGACGCATTCGGGTCGCCCATGGCCGCGGTGACGATGAGGCCGCTCTTCAGCACGAGTTCCGGTTTCACCCCGAAGAAGGCGGGCTTCCAGATCACGAGATCGGCGAGCTTGCCTGCCTCGATGGAGCCGACCTCGTGGGCGATGCCGTGGGAGATGGCGGGATTGATCGTGTACTTGGCGACATATCGCTTGGCGCGGGCATTGTCGTGGCGCCCGTCGCCCGGAAGGGCGCCACGCTGGCGCTTCATCTTGTCCGCCGTCTGCCAGGTGCGCGTGATCACCTCCGCGATGCGGCCCATGGCCTGCGAGTCCGAGGAGAGCATGCTGATGGCGCCCAGGTCGTGCAGCACGTCCTCCGCCGCGATCGTCTCGGCGCGGATGCGCGACTCCGCGAAGGCGAGGTCCTCGGGAATCTTGGGATTCAGGTGGTGACACACCATGAGCATGTCGAGATGCTCGTCCATGGTGTTCACGGTGAACGGCATGGTCGGATTGGTGGACGAGGGCAGGCAGTTGGCCTCGCCGCACACGCGGATGATGTCGGGGGCGTGGCCGCCGCCCGCGCCTTCCGTGTGATACGTGTGGATGGTTCGGTTCTTGAAGGCCCTGATGGAATCCTCGACGAAGCCCGCCTCGTTCAGCGTGTCCGTGTGGATGGCCACCTGCACGTCCATCTCCTCGGCCACGGAGAGGCAGGCGTCGATGGCCGCCGGGGTCGTGCCCCAGTCCTCGTGGAGCTTGAGGCCGATGGCGCCGGCCGCCACCTGCTCGCGCAGGGGGTCGGGGCGGGAGGCATTGCCCTTGCCGAGAAAGCCCAGGTTGATGGGAAGGCCGTCCGCCGCCTCGAGCATGCGGTGGATGTTCCACGCCCCCGCCGAGCACGTCGTGGCATTGGTGCCGGTGGCGGGGCCCGTGCCGCCCCCGATGAGCGTGGTCATACCCGCCGAGAGGGCCTCCTCGACGAGCTGCGGGCAGATGAAGTGGATGTGCGAATCGATGCCGCCCGCGGTGACGATGCGTCCTTCGCCCGCGATGACCTCGGTGGAGGCCCCCACGATCATCCCCGGAGTGACGCCCGCCTGGATGTCCGGGTTCCCCGCCTTGCCCACGCCGACGATGCGGCCGCCGCGCACGCCGATATCGCCCTTGACGACGCCCCAGTGGTCGAGCACGACGGCGTTGGTGATGACGAGGTCGAGCACGCCCTCGCCCGCGGTGGCGCGGGCGGACTGGCCCATGCCGTCGCGAATCACCTTGCCGCCCCCGAACTTGATCTCGTCGCCGTAGACGGTGAAGTCGCGCTCGATCTCGATGAGGAGCTCGGTGTCGGCCAGCCGCACCCGGTCGCCCACGGTGGGGCCGAAGAGATCGGCGTACTGGCGCCTGGGCAGCCTCAGGCTCATGTCGTCACGCTCCCTGGAATCCGGCCTGGGCGGCCTTCCGCAGCGCGGCCTCCCGGTGCGTGTCGTCCACCTTGCCGTCGGCGAGGGCGTTCAGGCCGTGGACCTCTCGCGCGCCGGCCAACTCCACGAGCGTCACGATCTTCTCGTCGCCGGGCTCGAAACGCACGGCGGTGCCCGCGGGGATGTTGAGCCTCATGCCCCAGGCCTTGCCTCGCTCGAACCGGAGCGCGCGGTTGGCCTCGAAGAAGTGGAAATGCGAGCCCACCTGGATCGGCCGATCGGCCGTGTTCGCCACGGTCAGCTCGAGAGTCCGGCGGCCCTCATTGGCGACGATGTCGCCCTCACCCAGGATGTATTCGCCCGGAATCATCAGGCAGACTCCCACGGTTGACTGCCGTGTGGGGGAGTGCGGGGGCCATTTCTGGGCCCCCGCTGATAAACGAACGAACGGGGCCCGTGTCCACTCATCGTATTGGATGGTGTATCGTCACGAGCTTGGTGCCGTCGGGGAAGGTGCCTTCGACCTGGACCTCGTCGAGCATCTCGGGCACGCCCTCCATGACATCGCCGCGATTGAGAATGGTGACGCCGAAGGCCATGAGGTCGGAGACGCTCCTGCCGTCGCGTATACCCTCGAGCACTTCCGCGGTGATGAGGGCCAGGGCTTCCGGGTAGTTGAGCTTGAGTCCCCGCCCCCGCCGCCGGCGCGCGACCTCCGCGGCGGTGAAGATCAGGAGCTTGTCCTGCTCTCGAGGGGTCAGGTGCATGGCCGGGGTGATTCTACTTCAGACGGTCAGGTGCTGTCTCACCACGTCATGGCGCAGGTCGGCCGTGAGGCCGCTCGAGACGATGGCGCCCTTGCGCATGATGGCGTAGGAGTTCGCGAGCCGCCAGGCGAACTCGAGGTATTGCTCCACGAGGAGCACGGCGATGCCCCGCTCCTTGATGCGCCCGATGGCGTCCTCGATCTGGAGGATGACGTTGGGCTGGATGCCCTCGGTGGGCTCGTCCATGAGGAGAAGCTTGGGCCGCGCGAGGAGGACCCGGGCGATGGCGAGCTGCTGCTGCTCCCCGCCCGAGAGCACGCCGCCCTTGCGGGACAGGAGCTGCTTGAGCCGGGGGAAGAGGCCGAAGACTTCCTCGAAGTCACCCGCGCCGCGGCCATTGCCCGCGGACCGGGGCCGCCCGAGGAGGCCGACGCGGAGGTTTTCCGCCACGGAGAGGTTCGGGAAGATCTCGCGCCCCTGCGGGACATAGCCGATGCCGTGGGCGGCGCGCTCTTCCGGGCGCAGGCCGCCCAGGTCGGCACCGTCGAACGTGATGCGGCCGGCACGCACGGGCAGCAGGCCCATGATCGACTTGAGCAGCGTGGTCTTGCCGACCCCGTTGCGTCCCATCAGACAGACGACGCCGCCGTCCGGGACCTGGAGAGAGACGTCCCAGAGCACCTGGCTCTCCCCGTAGGCGACGTCGAGGCCCTGAATCTCAAGCATCTTCGTCACACATCGGGGTCACACATCGGTGTCACGGCTCCGGCCCAGATAGACCTCCATCACCCGGTCGTCCTTCTGCACCTGCTCCACGGGCCCCTCGCAGAGGATGCTGCCCTCGTGGAGCACGGTCACCTTGCGCGCGATGCTGCGCACGAACTCCATGTCGTGCTCGATCACGAGCACCGCCCGCTCCGCGGCCACGCCCTGGAGGAGGCGGCCCGTCTTCTCCGTCTCCTCGTCGGTCATGCCCGCCACGGGCTCGTCGACGAGGAGGAGCTCGGCGTCCTGAACCATGACCATGCCGATCTCGAGCCACTGCTTCTGCCCATGCGAGAGCCCGCCCGATCGTAAGTCAGCCTCGGCGAAGAGGCCGATGCTCTCGAGCGTGGCCTGCACGCGGTCCCCTTGCTCCCCCGTCAGCCTCGATCGCAACGTCGCGAGTACGCCCTTGCTCGCCCGGGCCAGGGCCAGCTCGAGGTTCTCGCGGACGGTCAGATTGGCGAAGATGGACGGCGTCTGGAACTTGCGCCCCACACCGAGGGAGGCGATCTCGTTCTCGCGCCGGCCGACGAGATCCGTGTTGCGGCCGAAGATCACCCGGCCCGCCGTGGGCTGGACTTTGCCCGAGATGACGTCGAGGAGCGTGGTCTTGCCGGCCCCGTTGGGGCCGATGACCACGCGCAGCTCCTTGTAGTCCATGAAGAAGTTGAGCCCGTTGAGGGCCTTAAAGCCGTCGTACTCCACGGTGACGTCCTCGAGGTAAATGATCGAGCCACCGGGCGAGGCGTTCATGGTCATGGGAGGAGCCCCGCCCTGGCCCTCATCGGGGCGTCAGCTCCGCGGTCTTGGCCGGCTCACTCGGCGCCGGCGCCTGCTGGGGCGTCCCGACGCGAGCGAAGCGCGCCATGAGCTTCTGGGCGGTGCCGACCACGCCGTCCGGGAAGAAGAGGACCACGGTCACGAACATTCCGCCGAGCACGAGGATCCACAGGTCCGGGTAGTGCGTGGTCAGCAGGCTCTGGAGCCAGTTGACCCCGAAGGCTCCCACCACCGGTCCGATGAGAGTCCCCCGCCCGCCCACGGCGACCCAGATGATCATCTCGATGGAGGGCAGCACGCCGATGCGGGCGGGCGTGATGATGCCGACCTGCCCGACGTAGAGGGCGCCGGCCAGTCCGGCCAGCACGGCCGAGACGGTGAAGACGAACATCTTGAAGGCGGCGGGCGAGTAGCCGCAGAAGAGCACGCGGGTCTCGCTGTCGCGGATGGCCACGAGCACCTTCCCGGCGGGCGAGCGGACGATCCACCGGCAGAGCAGATAGGCGCCGCAGAGGAAGAGCGCGGTGACCATGTAGAGGCCGCGCTGTGCGCCGGGCGAGTTGAGGGGGAAGCCGAACATGGTCTTGAACCCGCTGAGCCCGTTGGTGCCCCCGAGGTTCATGGCGTTGCGGTTGAAGGTGAGCCAGGCGCAGAGGGCGAGGGCCTGGGTGATGATGGAGAAGTACACGCCGCGGATGCGGCTGCGAAACGTCAGGAAGCCGAAGACGGCGGCGAACAGGCCCGGTACGAGGACCACGGCGAGGAGCGTGAACCACGCGCTGTAGAACGGCTTCCAGAAAAGGGGCAGCTCCGTCACGCGGTTCCACACCATGAAATCCGGGAGCACGTTCTGGTAGACACCCTTGGCGCCGATCTCGAGCATGAGGTGCATGCCCATGGCGTACGCGCCCAGTCCGAAGAAGACGCCGTGGCCGAGGGACAAGACCCCCGCGTAGCCCCAGATCAGGTCGATGCCGAGGGCGAGGATGGCATAGGTCAGGAACTTGCCGAAGAGGTTGAGGGTGAAATCCGAGACGCGCAGGGGCGAGCCCGCGGGGAGCGCGTTCAGGGTCGGCAGCACCACGACGAGGACGGCGGCCACGGCGAGAAAGGCCCAGCGCTCACGAGTCCGCATAGCGTCCCTTGGCCGCGAAGAGCCCGGACGGGCGCCGCTGGATGAACAGGATCACGAGGACGAGGATCCCCACCTTGCCGAAGACGGCGCCCAGGCCGGGCTCGATGATCTTGTTGAGGCCGCCGATGCCCACGGCGGCCAGGATGGTGCCGAGGAGCTTGCCCACGCCGCCCGTGACCACGACCATGAACGAATCCACGATGTAGTTCTGACCCAGCTCCGGCCCCACGTTGCCGATCTGGGTCAGCGCGCAGCCGGCCAGCCCGGCCAGCCCGGCCCCCAGGGCGAAGGTGAGAGCGTCCACGCGTCGCGAGCGGACACCGAGGCAGGCCGCCATGCCCCGATTCTGCGTCACCGCGCGGATCCGGAGTCCGGCGTCCGTGCGGAAGAGGAGGAAGTACATGGCGGCGACGGCAGCGGTAGCCAGGCCGATGATGAAGAGGCGGTTGTAAGGCAGCACGACGCCAATCATTACCGGAATGCCCCCGGAAAGCCACTTGGGCGAGAGCACGTCCACGTTGGCGGCGCCGAACCAGAGCCGGAGCCCCTGCTGGATCATCAGGCTCACGCCCCAGGTCAGGAGAAGCGTCTCCAGCGGTCGCCCGTAGAGGAAACGGATGACGCCGCGCTCCAGCACGAAGCCGGCCACGCCCGCCACCAGGAACGCCAGGGGAAGCGAGACGAGGAAATAGTATTCGAGAGACCCCGCGGCGTGGTCCTGGAACCAGGTCTGGGTCACGTACGTCGTGTAGGCGCCCAGGGCCATGAGCTCGCCGTGGGCCATGTTGATGACGCCCATGAGCCCGAACACGATGGCCAACCCCAGCGCCATGAGGAGCAGGATGGAAGAGAGGGACAGGCCCTGGAAGAGGATCTGCATGGTCTGGGTCAGGAGGGCCCAGCGCTCGATGCGCTTGACGGCATCGCCGGCCGCCCCGCGAAGCTGATCCGACGAGGCCGAGTCCTTCGCCACGTCCCGAAGGCGATCGATGGCGTCCTGGCTGCCCAGCGCGCCCAGGGCGGCCGCGGCCCTCGTGCGATCGACCTCGGACCCGGACTTGAGCTGGATGAGCGCGATGGCTTCCTGGAGCGCGTAGCGCACCCAGCGGTCCTTCTCCTTGGCGAGGGCTTCGGTGAGCGCGGGGAGCGCCCCTGCGTCGCCCGCATTTCCCATCTTGACGGCGGCGGCCTGGCGCACCGTCCAGTCTGGGTCGGCGAGCTGCGATTGCCCGGAAAACGCGTCGATCAGGGGTCGGATGGCGATGCGGAGACTTCGCCCGGTGGAGACCTCCTCGAGCTTGCCGAGCTCGACGAGGAGCGGCTTGCCATCGGGACCGAGGACGGGCTCGCGGCCGTACGCGGTGAAGAGGGGGACCAGCGTCTTGTCACCTTCGTTGACCTTGTCGCCGACGATGACGGTCTCTTTCTTGCCTCCGGGAAGCGGGCGGACATAGACGCTGCCTTCGCGGAGGGCTTCCAGGAGCGGGAGGACCTTGCGGTCGCCGGTCTTGCCCAGGGCGACGGCCGCCGCCTCCTGGACGGCGGCGTCGCTCGAGGCGACCTCGGCGATGGCCTTGACGATCTCCGGCGGCAGCGCCGGGGCAGCGCCCTGCGCTGCCGCCGGAGCGGTGAGCCCCGACAGCAGCGCGAGCGCCAACAGCAGACGGATGATCACGTGCGTGGCTAGGCCTTCTTCTGGTACGTGCCCTTTTCCTTGACCCAGTCGCAGCCCTTGTCCGGGCTCGTGTACTTGCTCCAGGGCTCGGCCTTGACCAGGCCCTTCGAGCGCGACACGATCTTGAACTGGCCGTCCTTCAGGATCTCGCCGATGAGCACCGGCTTGTAGGTGTGGTGGTTGGCCTCGTCCATCTTGATCTGCCCGCCCGGGGCCAGGAACGTCTGGCCATAGGTGGCCTTGCGGACCGCGTCCACCTCGAACGACTTGGCCTTCTCCGCGGCCTGCTTCCAGACGTAGACGCCGAAGTAGGCGGCTTCCATCGGGTCGTCGGTGACGCGCTTGTCACCGCCGGGGAGGTTGTTCTTCTTGGCGTAGGCCTTGAAGGCCTGCACGAACTTCTTGTTCTGCGGCGTGTCCACCACCTGGTAGTAGTTCCAGGCCGCGAGGTGGCCGACGAGGGCGGAGGTGTCCATGCCGCGCAGCTCGTCCTCGGCCACGGAAAAGGCCATGATGGGCGCGTTCTCCGAGCGGAG
>WNFC01002884.1_pt1 | contig 31480 bp, 23 predicted proteins | sample 5400541 | NCBI WGS metagenome assembly WNFC01 (sample SAMN13153342, study PRJNA577476) | soil metagenome | isolation source: 120 cm saprolite under Douglas fir tree site 2 hole 2 replicate 1 | place: USA:California | collected 2015-04-18
GCGGGAGTGGGATCGTACTTGCCCCCGCTACATGGCGACTCTTTATTTTTGCAGGTTTCGGTCGCTTGCAACAGGGCAACGCGAAATTCGCGTTCCGCAGCAGTACTCTTCTGGGCCTCCGGCGTCGGCGGCGGCAGCCGGCCATTGGGCGGATCGACAATCCGCGACGTCCGCAAGCCAGTGCGTTTCTTAGGCGTGAACACGTCATTGTAGGCGCCGGCGACGTCAGCCACGGTCCCGCGCTCCGCGCGCCTCTCGCGACCCTGCATCGACGAGCGCTGTCGATCCAACTCGGCCCGCTCGGCGTCGGTGAAAAATTCTTGGGTCGCATACTTGGGCGAGCGCTGCAGGGGCGTATCGGTTTCGTCGGTCCAAATACCCTGCAGATCGGGTTCGCCCCAGGGCGTCGTCAGCGCCGGAGGCGTGGCCTGAGCCGATGCCCGGGTGATGGACGCCGAAATGACGACGCCGACAGCGGCCCCAGCAATCGCGACCGTTACCGTCGAGCTTGAGAACCTCCCGCGCATGATGGCCTCCTTTTGCGCTGCAGTGTCTTATTGCAATGCTCAGATGAAACCCAAACTGGCGGGATGGTAGCGTTTTTCGTTATACGCCGATAGCGCAATCATGAGGGAGGGCGATGAACATGACGTTGCGGTAGGTGCTTATGGAAAAAGCGACACCAGGTAGACCCTGGCGATTTGACGGTCACCCTCCAACGTCTTGTACTTGACCCTATAGGTAAGCTTGGCTTCTTTGGGTGCTTTGACATCTTTCGCCGTCGCCACCACAGTGCCGCCCGCTACCGGATTCGAGCAATTGTCGCTGCGAGGAACGACCATTGCGGCCTTAATCGTCAGAGTTAGTTCCTCAGGCCCTTCGAGAACTTCAATGACGGGAGTCTCTTTCAGGATTGACCTGCAATTTCTTGTGAAAAAGACGTTCCTCAACTCGACGGTCTCGCCGCTCTTCAAGGAGATCCGCGGCTGCTCTTCTTGTGCGGCCACTCCGGCAGCGCCTACGAAGGCAGCGATGCCAACTCCCAGAATCGCAAGAAGGGCGTTCGGCCGGATGCGCATGTGTTTTCTCCCAAATGTGAAACCTGCGTTCGCGTCATGCACGCCAAGCTGCACACAATCACGGGAACAGTGAAACGTTGTAGACCACGCTCCGTTGACGATCACCTTCCTTCGTCTTGTATTTAATTCGATAGGTGAGTGTGGCCTGCTTCGGTTCGTCAATATCTTTTGCTGTCACAATGACCGTTCCGCCGCGCACCGGCTTGGCGCATTTCTGAGCGCGTGGGAGTACCATTCCTGGCTTGATCGAAAAAGTTAATTCCGGGGGACCTTCGAGAACTTCAATTTCGGGGTTACCCACCACAATCGACGCACAGTTGGAGATCCAGTAAACCAGCCCCAACTCCGCACTTTCACCGCTTTTCAAAGCAATGCGCGTCTGCGCGTGCACCCCAGCGCAGCTGAAGAAGAGTGCGGTGCTGAGACAAAAGCTAAAGACGCATGTGGGCAACCAGACTCGCATGACAACCTCCCCGATCCCCGGCTGCTTGTCATCGCGTTGCATTGTATTCGCAGCTCCTATGGAAGCAGCGAAATATTATAGACTTGACTGGGCTTCCGATCGCCATCGCGACCGCGGTAGATGATCCGAATCGTGAGCGTCGTGTAGCTGGGGTCTTCTATATCTCCCGCCGTTATCACGAGCGTTCCGCCGGCTACCGGCTTTGGGCATCTCTGAGCGCGCGGTGTGACCATTGCCGCCTTGATCCCAACGGATACTCCTGGCGGACCATCGAGAATTTCGACCTCAGGCGTACTTTTCAGAATAGACCTACAATTCACGACCCAATAGGTCGCCCCCAATTCGGCACTCTCACCGCTTCGTAGTGCTATGGTCGGCGAATTAATGATTGTTTGCGCATATCCTGCGCTCCCCACGGTGCCAGCAATGCCGAGGTGAACGATTGCAAGCACTGTTCTTGCTCCAATCCGCATGGAATCACCCTCCCTTTGGCAGCTTAATCATAACCATTATACACCCTTGCCGTCTGAAGCGTGTGAGATGGCGCACACAAACAATTGCGTCGCCGATCCGAGCGCTGGATTTCGAATCCCGTCGTGTGAGATGTCGGCTCATGGCCATTCACGTCATTTGCCTCAATACCGCATTGCAACAGAAACCTCGGGCAAGCCGCCACTTCCGGGCACCACAAGTCGCACACTTCGGCCCACGCCAGAAACTCAACCGAGGGCCTGAAACCTCACTCCCGCATCGACCGGATCACCGCCTTCGTGAAGACCTGGGTCTTGGCGCTGCCGCCGAGGTCCGCGGTGCGGCTCGCCGGATCCAACATCGCGGCATCGGCGGCTGCCTCGACGCTTGCGGCCGCATGGAGAAACTCGCGAAGCTGGTGTCGCTCGCCAAGCCAACGCAACAGCATTGCGGCGGAAAGCACGAGGCCCGTCGGGTTCGCGGTGCCGCGGCCGGCGATATCGGGCGCCGAGCCATGGCCTGCATTCGCGGCCGCGTGGCACTCGCCCATGTTCAAGGACCCGGCAAGACCGAGACTGCCCGACAGCGCCAGCGCCTCGTTGGAGAGCATGTCGCCGAACATGTTGGTGGTGAGGATGACGTCATGATCTCCCGGCCGCGTATAGAGATCGGCCGCCATGGCGTCGATGTCCATCTCGCGCCATGTCACGCTTGGATGCAGCACGGCCTCGTTCCTGACCTCGTTGAAGAACACGCCATCGGTCACCGGCAGGATATGGCGCTTGCCGACCACCGTGATCCACCCGCGCCGGTGCCGGGCGGCCTCGAACGCCACCTTGGCGATGCGTCGGGATGCCTGGACGGTGATCTTGCGAAACGATAGCGCGCAGTCGGGCGTCGGCATGAACTCGCCCGGCCCTTGGAACAGCGAACGATCGGCATAGAAACCCTCGGTATTTTCCCGCACGATCAGGCAGTCGAGGCCGGGAACCGCACGCGGCAGCGGCGGCCGCGACCGCGCCGGCCGGATATTGGCGTAGAGATCGAACGTCTTGCGGATGGTGCGCGGCACATTGACGCCGCCGTCGCTCTCCGGCGGATAAGCCGAGACGCCGCACGGGCCGAGGATGATGCCGTCCGCAGCGCGCGCCGCCGCCATTACGGCCGGCGGCAGGGTCGTGCCGGTGCGGCGGTGCGCCGCCATGCCGACTTCGACCACGTCAAAACCGAGATCGAGATCGAAACGCCGGTCCGCCGCTTCCAGCACCGCCAGGGTCGCATCCGTAATCTCAGGGCCGATATCGTCTCCGGGAAGCACCGCGATTTTCATTGCCTACATTCCAAAATTGTTTTGCCGCGTTGTGCAAGCAAACGCCCGGCCCGGAATGAAGTCAATCGCACCGTGCCGTCAGCCTCGTCCTGAGGAGCGCGCTCCTGAGCGCTTGTCGAAGGATGCGCGCGTCTCGAAGGACGGCCACGAGCGAGATCGTGCCAGTGGCCATCCTTCGAGACGGCCGCGCGAAGAGCGCGGCCTCCTCAGGATGAGGTCCGAGGGCTTGATTTCGACCGTTCGATGCGATCGGTTTCATGGAATCGATCCACTCGAGAGTGGCAAATCGTCGGGAAATCCTCCAGGCGCGCGGGACGCCCGCGGTCCCGGGAATTTCACTTCGCGGCCAAAAGCTGCGCCGCCTTTTTGGCTACCTCCGGCGGCGTGCGGTAGATTTCCGCCACCAGCTTCTGCAAATCGTCGCCCGCGACCGGGTTGACCTCCAGTTGCGATTTTTCTGCGTCCGCCATGAAGGCCGGATCCGTCATGGTGGCCGTGAAGGCCTGGCGCAACGCATCGGCGCGTTCTGCCGGGATGCCGGGCGGGGCGAGGAACGGGCGGCCCATGACCTGGCGAGCGAAAATCAGTTTCAGGATCTGGCGGTCCTCGTCGGTCTTGGCGAGATCGATGATGAGCGGAACATCGGGCAGGTCGGGATGCTTCTGCAACGACAGCTGCACCAGGATGTTGAGCTTCTTTTCGGCAATCCAGGAGCCATGTGTCGCCTTCACGCTCGACCACGACCATCCGCAGCGGCCCTGCAACTCGCCGCGTTCCATGGCAAGCACGACGTCGTTGCCGCCCGGATAGCCGCTCACGATTTTCATTTTGGTGCCGAGCACGCCGTTGACCACCTTGGGGAACTGGTCGGTGTCGGCGCTGGCGCCGGTGCCGCCGACCGTCATCTCCTTGGTACGCAGGTCGTCGAATGTGGTGACGCCGGCGCGCCCCTCGAACGACACGCACACGCTGACCTCGTGATTGCCGCTGCCGATCCAGGTGAATTTGGTGGCGTCGAATTGCGCCGCCTGCTGGCCGAGCAGCGGATCGAAGCCGGTGCCCCGCCCGATGATGCCAAACACCGAGCCGTCCTTGGGGCCGACGCGATAAAGCCAATTGGCGAGGCGAAGGCTGCCGGCGCCTTCCATGTTCTTCACCACGACCGTGGGATTGCCCGGGATGTGATGGCCGATATGCCGGGCGAGCACACGCGCCCACAGGTCGTAACCGCCGCCGACGCTGTAGCCGATGTAAAGCTCGACGTTCTTGCCTTTGTAGAAATCGGCGACGTTTTGCGCCGGCGCCGCCGCCACCGCTATGGCCAAAACGATCGCGGCCGCGGTAGCACGCAAAATGCCTAACCTCATCTTGTTTTTCCTCCGCGGCGACGGGCTCCTTCACCCGCCGTGGCACCCTGGCCACTGGTAGGTTGGCAGCTTTGCGGCAGCATATCAGAAGTCGGCGGAAATCGCGACGACTTGACGCTACGCACACTTTCCGATGTAAAATTTCATAGCACGCGGCGAGAACCGCAGCATGATATAAGGGACGCGGAAATTCGCGTCGCCGGCGCTTGCCTCGTTGGTCGGGCGGGTGCGGCCGTGACCACACGGGCGAGGAACGCTTGAATGCCGGTTGATATGGCATCGATGGCTTGGCATGCCTTGACCTTGCTGCTGGAGCCGGCACGTCTCGGCATTCTGCTCATCGGGGTTCTCATCGGGCTTGCGATCGGCGTCCTGCCCGGCCTCAACGGCATCGTCGGCATGGCGATGCTGATCCCGTTCACCTACAACATGGACCAGCACACCGCGATGGCGTTGCTGCTCGGCATGGCGGCCGTCATCACATCGTCGGATTTCATCAGCGCGGTGCTGTTCGGCGTCCCGGGTCATGTGGGCGCTGCAGCGACCGTGATCGACGGCCATGCGATGGCCCGCAACGGCGAGGCCGGGCGCGCATTCGGGGCGGGATTTGCGGCTTCGCTTGCCGGCGGCCTGATCGGCGCCATCGTGCTCGCGCTGAGCATTCCGATCTTGCGCCCGGTGCTGCTCGCGATCGGATCGCCGGAGCTGCTCGCCTTCACGTTGTTCGGATTGTCCATGGTGGCGACGCTGTCGGGCCGCGCGCCGCTGAAAGGACTGACCGTTGCGGGCATCGGCCTGATGATTTCGATGATCGGGTCGCGCTCGGAAAGCGGCACGCTGCGCTGGACCTTCGACACGCTCTACCTTTACGACGGCGTGCCGCTGGTGCCGGCGATGCTCGGGCTGTTCGCCATGCCGGAACTGTGCGAACTCGCTGTCGCGCGCAAGAAGATCGCGGGCGATCACGCCTCGAACATCAATCTCTCCAACCAGTGGCAAGGCGTACGGGATGTCGGCCGGCACTGGTGGCTGGTGGTGCGGTGCAGCATCCTCGGCACCGGGCTCGGCGCCATCCCGGGCATCGGCTCCGCCGTGATCGACTGGATCGCCTATGGGTATGCCCAACGCACCGAAAAAAATCCCGAGACCTTCGGCAGCGGCGATGTCCGTGGCGTGATCGCGCCGGAAAGCTCCAACAATGCCAAGGAGGGTGGCCATCTGGTGCCGACCATTGCGTTCGGGGTTCCTGCAGGAGCCTCGATGGCGATCCTGCTCGGCGCCTTTCTGATGCACGGATTAACGCCCGGCCCGGAGATGCTGACTAAGCAGCTCGATGTGACCTACACGATCGTATGGAGCCTCACGCTTGCCCATATCATCGGTGCGGTGATCTGCCTGTTCGCCTGCCCCTGGCTTGCCCGGGTCTCCACGGTAAGGCCGGAGATCCTGCTGCCGATCGTGCTGTCGCTCGTGTTCGTCGCCGCCTATGAGGGTTCGCACGATTGGGGCGACCTTTACTCGCTGATGACCTTCGGCGTGCTTGGCTGGATCATGAAGCGGCTCGCCTGGCCGCGCCCGCCCCTGGTCGTCGGCCTGGTGATCGGCGCTATTTTCGAGCGCTATCTCTACATCTCGACGTCGCTGTACGGCATTGGCTGGCTGTGGCATGCATCGTTCACAATCGGTGTCTTTGGCATGTCCATTCCGATTTCAGTGGTACTCATTGTCCTGATTCTCGTCGCCTGGGCGCTCTATCGTCCGCTGTCCGAAATCATGAGGAGCATCATTGCCGAGTTGCGTCACGTCGGCTCGCGCCCGTTCCGGATTTCGGCATCGGCGGCGTTCACGGTCGCCATCATCCTGTTCATCGGCGCCGCCATCCTCCTGTCGACCAACTGGCCGGCCGTCGCAAAGCCGGTGCCGCTCACCGCCTGCGGCATGGCGCTGACCGCCGCGGCGCTCAATCTCGTCAACGAACTGTTCGGAAAGGAACAAACCATCCGCGGCAACGTGGATGGCGGCGTTGCGGTCGTCGGACACGGCCCGATCGCGGACAAGGATTACGGCATGTCGGGAGCGACGATCCGCCGTCAGGCCACCATCTATTTCGTCTGGCTGGCCGGCCTCATGGCGCTCGTGGCCGCGGTCGGCTTCATCCCGGCGATTGCGATTTTCATTTTTGCATATATGCATTTGGGCTTCAAGGAATCGCCCGCAAGCGCGGCCGTCTATGCGGTGGCCACCGCATGGCTGTGCTGGGGCTTGTTCCACAAGCTGCTGGCGGTGGCATGGCCGCAATCGCTGCTGGGCGATTTTTTCCCGGCATTGCGCGCAACGCTGGGTTTCATCTGATCGAGCTCGAGCAGCCGCGGGTGTATTCATCGCGCAACCACCCCTGGAAAGGGGGGCCGGCGCTGTACGGCAAGCACGTCGTGAGCCCGCAGGCCGCCAACGTGGTGCAGTCGATCGAGACTCACATCGAATGCTATGCGCCCGGCGCCTACGGCCAGAAGCACGGGCACCTCAACAGCGCCGTATTCTATGTGCTCAAGGGCCGCGGCCACGACGTCCACGACGGCCGCCGCATCGACTGGAAAGCGGGCGACGTGATGATCGTGGAATGCGCGAGCGTGCACCAGCATTTCAACGACGACCCCGACAATGAGGCGATCCTCCTCGTGTTCAAGGCAAAGCCGCTGTTCCTGTTCATGCACCTGCTGTTCCAGAAGATCGTGTCCTACCCGCCCAACGAAGCGGCGCCCGGCCACGAGGATTTCCGCCCGCCGAAGGATTTGTGATGCCAGCGTCATGCCCGCGCTTGTCGCGGGCATCCACGTCTTTCTAAGCAGGATTCGGCCGGCTGGCCAACGGATGGGCAACCAAAACAGCTATCGTCGACGCGATCCGGAACCTCGATCCGTTGGGCAGCCCGGGAATCTCTGCTTAGCAGGCTTTCAGCTAAACGACGTGGATGGCCGGGACAAGCCTGGTCAAGCCCGGCCATGACTCCTATTTGAAAATGAACGCAAACCGCGGGTGGCGGCACTAACTTTCGTGCATTTTGAAATTTCCAGGCTGCCGACGGCATTCCCCCTCCCTACCCTCCCCGCCAGCGGGGGAGGGTAGGGAGGGGGAATGCAGCAGGCGCGGCTCGCATCGGCCGAATTGGAGGAAATCAGTTATGACAGACTGGGGCGGCTCACCGCGGAACATCAATCTCAATCTGCCCACCGACTATCTCTTTAAGCCCACGGAGAAATTAGTGGACTGGCTGGAGCGCAACACCACCTCGCTGCGCATGTTGACAGAGGATCAGATCATCCAAAGGGCACGCGCAGCTTTGGGACCCGACCTGGCGCGACTGAACAACGGCGATCTCGCCGCCCAAATTCGCGAGTGGGCCAAATCCCATGGTTTCGTGGTGGCGGGCAGCGGCGGGTCCGCTCCGATACGCGCCGGCGACCCCGAGGTGGTGGACCGCCTGAAGAAACTCTTCGCGTCCATCCCGACTGACGTGAAGTGGGTCTACCCTAGCGGTGACAGCGTCGCGATCAACATGTCGGGCTTCACCGCGACCGTCAATTCGGGGCAGACACGATCCACCCTTTCACTCGGCTGGAATGAAACTCTCCAGTTCAAAACTCAAACTTCAGGTATGACGTTTGCTGCTTCGATTGGACCGCAGAACTGGAGTTTGACCTTCACGATGGGCCGCATGGCGCCGAACATCTCCGATCTCGAGTCGATCTTCAAGAAAGGCGAGGCCGCGATGCGTGGGGTCTTGTCGAATCTCGACAAGGTCGACTTCCGCGATCCGGGAAAAACGAAGACTCAGTTCTCTCCTTACCTCGACCCGATCAAAAGCGCCATCGACGCGGCTTCCAAGACAGCGGCGACGCACCCTGGAGACGTGAGCTTCGGCGCTTGGGTGCAGGGAGGCGTTCCCGGAGCGCCGGGCGCCGGTAGTGTGAGCGGCGGGGTGGGGTTGACGGTCCTGTTTTGATGGCAACGAGGAACAGCAGATGAGCAAAATTCTCGATGAACGCGATTTCGCCCACGTGGGCAGCAAGACCGCAAGCCTGCGCGTCGAGGACATCGCTGCATCGCAGGAATTCCGCAAGATGTACGAGACGTTGCCCAACGTCGTCAGCGCCGACGAGATGCCCTGGGAGCGCTCGCCGGACGGGCTCATCAAGCACCTGGTTCATCACAAGATGAACACGCGGGAGCGCTGCGTCGAGGCCTATATGCAGTTCCTGAAACCCGGTGAGCGCTCCGGCAAGCACCGCCACATGTGGGAGGAAGTGCTGTTCTGCGTCGAGGGCTCCGGCTACGACCTGCACTGGGACCTGAATTTCGACTGCCTCGATGCCTTCGAATGGCAGTGGGCGAACGAGCCGAAGAAATTCACGTGGGAACGGGGCGACTTCATCTACGTGCCGCCGTTCACCATTCACCAGCATTACAACGACCATGCGACGTCGGAGGCGCGGTTGATCGTGATCTCCAACCGCATGGTCAAGGAAATGGGCTTCGACTGGTTCGACCAGATCGAGAATGCGCCGGGGTTCTAAGCCTTGTCGTCGTCATACGGGCTCAAGTCCTGGCTCGCCAATGGAAGCGGCGCAAGGCTTAGGGGGCGTTCTCGCTGCACGACAAGACCAATCAGGCGACGTACGGGTCCATTCCTTTCGTCACACATCTGTCACATTTCGAAGCGAAAGCGGCCAACTTGTCGCCGTGGCCTTTTCGCAACACCGCGACCTTTTCTCATTTGGCCCGCGTTCGAGATCGCCCAACCGATTGAGTTGGTTTCATTTTTCATTATCTACGTTTCGGTTGGTCCGACTTCCGACTCAGTTAACACGAAATTTAGACGCAATTTCCGAACATACGTGACCTACTTGGGCAAGTTGGCGTGAATCTGAAAATTTGCATTTGTTAGTTTGGTTTTGATGGGGGGCCAGCATGAAGTTGACGAGAGTACTCGGCCGGAGTGTGTTCGCTTTTTTGTTCGGTTATGCGATTTTTGGCAGCGTTGAGGTTGCTCAGGCGCAGGCAATCTGCGGTTGTGATTCAAATCACTTCAGTATTGGACGTGGACTCTGCTGTCCCAAAGGTACTAGCCCTGATGGTAACACGTGCTTCGGGGACGAGTCTTCCACCCCCGCGACTCCTGAGGTCTGCAGGGCTGCAACTCCTCAGATCGGCCAAATAGCCGCCGCCCAGCAGCAGCTCTCCTTCTCCACCGTTGCTGGTGTGCTCCGCACGAGGCGCGATCAGCTGCAGGGACCGCTCGGATCGAATCCCACCTCTCCGCTCATGGGATATTCCACGTTCAATCTTGACGAGAGCTTTCGCCTGTTAGGCTATGCACCGGGCGCCGACAGGAATCCAATCTACGGCGCCGACAAGAATCCGCTCTACAAGGCTCCTCCGGCGCCCCCGATGGCCGCCGGTCCCACATGGGCAACCTGGGTCGAGGGAGTCGGCGACTGGGAAAAACGAAGCGCGCTGAATGCAAATGATATCGGGCGCACCCAGGACACATACGGCATCCATGCAGGCCTGGATGCGACTTGGAAAAACGCTTGGCTACCCGGCGATTTCGTCGTGGCCGGCTTGGTGACCAATTGGACATCGAGCCGCATCAGTTTGTCCGGCAGTCCCGCAACGCTGCGATTGGAAGGACCGGGCGTCGGGCTTTACTCGATGTATATCAACGGCCCGTGGTCGGCAGACCTTGTCGGGAAGCTGGATTTCTTGACCCTCAAGGAAGACTTCGCCGGCCTTGCGCCCAATGGCTCCATTGGGGTGACGAATGCGGGCATCAGCGGAAATGTGCAGTACAAGAATAAGTTTGGGGCGAGCTTTCTCGAACCCACCATGGGCTTCAGCTTTACGCGCACCATGTTCGGCGACAATGCGGCTCTGATGAGCCTCCAGGATGGGTCCACGCTGCGGCTGCAGGCCGGCGCGCGGTTCGGCACAGCGTTTACTGCCAATGGCATCAGCTTCGAACCCACTCTGGCGCTGCTCGCCTACAGCAACGTGATCGCGGATGGAACGAGTGTCGCGACCGTGCCGGTCGCGGTGCCGGTCACGCCCACCGACCAGGGCCTCGTCCGAGGGGAGGTCGATCCGGAGTTGAACCTGGATTTCAACAACGGCTACACGGCCTACGTCAGGGGATCGGTTCGGTTCGGCAGCGAGTTGGTCGGGGGTTCCGCCAAGGTAGGGCTGCGGAAGCAGTTTTGAGCTGATCAAGGCCCTGCGACCGGGATAAATCCTGTCGCTGGCTTAGTGGCCCCTGGTCCCGCCTGTCAGAATAGGGTGGGTAAAGGCGCGCTCTTCGCGCCGTGCCCCACCCCCTCCCTACCCTCCCCCGCTTGGTGGGGGAGGGTAGGAGGGGCAACGGGGTAGCACGCGGAGCGTGTCACCGCCGGCCCCGTCGGCTTTGCCCGCCCTACTCAGAGCGCACCCGGCATAATCCGGCGGCGAGCATTAAGAATGCTTTGGCCTTGGTGGTAAAATAAGAATATCATATTCGCGTCTTATTGAAAAAATGAACGCGAACCGACGGTGGCGGTACTAACTCTCATGCCTTTGAAGTTTCCCGGCCGCCGGCGACCTGTCGCGGCCAGGCGACGAACCTCGGGACGATGTCAGTCATGCTAAAGCGCCACTTGCCGTCTTTGTTGTTGCCGGTCCTGATTGCTGCCGTGCTTGCGTTGTCGGTTCGGGCCGATGCGCAAACACGGATCGCACTTGTCATTGGAAACAGCGCCTACCAGAAGGTGGCGAACCTCGCGAATCCCGCTCATGACGCCCAGGACGTCTCCGAATCCCTGAAGCGGCTAGGATTCACCGTCAATACAGTCACCGACGCCGATTTCGATGGGTTTCGACGCGCGCTGCGGGATTTCGGTCGAATGGCGCCGAATGCCGACATGGCGGTTTTTTATTTTGCCGGTCATGGCGTCGAGATCGACGGCAACAATTGGTTGTTGCCGACGGATGCAGAGCTCAAGAGCGACGTCGATACCCGTACCGAGGCGATCGGTCTGCGGTCTGCCATAGACGCCGTAGCCGCGGCCAAGACCTTAGGCTTGGTGATATTGGACGCGTGCCGGAATAATCCATTTTCCACCATGAGGAGAGCCGCCACGCGAAGCGTGCAGATGCTCGGCCTTGCGCCCGTGGCGCCGGCCGACAACGTGCTCGTCGCCTATGCGGCGCGGGACGGCACCGTGGCCGCCGATGGAGCCGGGCGCAACAGCCCTTACGCCGCTGCGCTCCTTAAGCACATCGAGACGCCCGGGCTCGAGGTCGATTTCCTGTTCAGGAACGTTCGCGACGATGTGATGGCCGCGACGAAGAACGAACAGCAGCCGTTCGTCTACGGATCGCTCTCGAGCACCGAGATCTATTTCAAGGCGGCGCCGGTGCGCCCGGCCACCGCTGGCGACGCAACGCCGCCACCCGACGCGGGGGAAATTGCGTGGTCGTTTCTCCGTGCAACCAATGATGTCTCGACCCTGACCCGGTTTGTCGACCGCTTTCCCGAGAGCTCCCGCGTCTCCGACGCCAAGGTGCGAATCGCGTCGCTTGCCACGGCGCCCGCGCCGGGCGCGACCGACGTCCCGTTGCCGCCCCCCGGCCAAGTTGTGGCGTTTGCCGACACCGAATTTGCGCAGGCGGAAAAAGCCGTCGCGCGACGGTTCGTGCGCGACACTCCTGCCGTCGAGCAGGCTTGGGACGTCATCAAGGAGACCAAAGATCATACGGTGATACGTCATTTCGTCGATCGGTTTCCGAGTAAGCAGCGGCGCGTTGTCGCCGACACCCGTTTGGCCGCTCTCGGGCAGAAGCCGATCACCGTTCACGTCGCAGCCCCGCAGCTTTTGGATGTAGATGCAGACGTCTTCGCCATGGCGACGGCCGACCCTGATGTCCTTGAATGCTTCCGACGCGGCGACCAGACCGCCGACGCGTGTCAGAGGGCAGTCCAGCGGTTCCCGGACATCGGGCACTTCGCCGAGGACATCCGTTTCACCCTTGGCTTCTGTCAGGCGATGGGAAATCCGGGCGGATGCGTGCCCACCGTCAAGACCGCGTGGAATTTTCCCAGCGCGAATTCAAGCGGCGGTGCGTCCACCGGCGGTGGAGCTAGCGGCGGTGGCGCCGGGACTGGCGGCGGTGGAGCTGGCGGCGGTGGCGCCGGGACTGGCGGCGGTGGAACTGGCGGTGGCGGGACTGGCGGCGGTGCCGGAACCGGCGGTGGCGGTGGAACCGGCGGTGGCGGCGGAAAGGAACGCAAGGGCCACGGCCATGGCCAGCCAGCAGTTGCCAAAGGCGTCATTGGCAAGGGGGTCGCTGCAATCTCCGGCTCTGACGGCAGCAACCAGCACCACCATTATGGCAGCGGAGTAGGAAAGTATCACCCCTCTGAAGCTTTGAAGCTTCAGCAAGGCGGCGGCGCGAACCCCTCCACGGCAGACGTCAAAGTGACAGGCATCAAGGCCACAGGCCTCAAGGTCACAGGTGTCACAACCGGCATCAAGACGCCGACGATTACCACCCCTGCGGTGAAGACGCCGGACGTGAAGGTCAATGTGAGGGTCCCCACTCCCAACATCAGGGTTCCCACCATTGCGATCCACTGATCCAAGGGGCTCGGCGTGGAGATCGGGCGATGGACAGCGACGGTGACATCCGCTTCAACGGGAGCCGGATTGGCATGTCACGGCGATTGGCGATTTGCACGGCCAACCGGAAGGCGACGGCGCGTACGCTGTGGGCGACGACACTAGCGTTGGCTTTGGCAGCGTTTTCCGGTGTATGGGACGGCTGCGCGTATGCACAAAATCGCGTTGCGCTCATCGTCGGCAACGGCAACTACCAGAATGTGCCGCCGCTCCCCACCACGTCGAACGATGCCGGGGACATCGCACAATCGTTCGAACGTTTAGGATTCGCGACCACCAAGCTGTTCAACGCGTCATATGACGATTTTCGGCGGGCGATTCGAAAGTTCAACGAACTCACGCAAAATGCCGACATCGCGGTCGTTTATTTCGGCGGACACGGGCTCGAAACGGGCGGCGAGAACTGGTTGCTTCCAGTCGATGCAGATTTGCGCACCGATCTTGACATTGCCCAGGAGGCGATCGGCCTGAACGGCCTCATGCAGTCGGTCGGCCGCGTCGCCGTTCTCGGCATGGTCATCGTCGATGCCAGTCGCAACAATCCGTTCGCGGCACGAATGCAGCGCACCGGTCAAACCCGCTCCGTCGACCGCGGGCTGGCCAGAGTCGAGCCGACTCAGAACGTGCTTGTCGCCTACGCGTCGAAGGACGGCACCACGAACGAAGACCGAGGCGGTCGTAACAGTCCTTATGCGGCTGCGCTGTTGAAGTATTTGGAATCGCCAGGTCTCGACATCAATTTCATGTTCAGGAAGGTTCGTGACGACGTGCTGTCGCACACGAATCGAAGGCAACAGCCGTTTGTGTACGGATCGCTGCCAAACAAGCCGATCTACCTTAAGGAGCGCTCGATTTCGCTTCCGCCGGTCGAGGTCAAGAACGAAGTCCTGCCGGCCGACGAGACGATCTGGTCGACCATCAAGGATTCGACGGACAAGAGCCTGTTCCTCGATTTCCTGAATAAGTTTCCTTCCAGCGTCCACGCTAAAGAAGCAGGCGCAAAGCTGAAATCTCTTGACACGACGCTCGTTGTCGCGTCACGCCAAACCAATCCGCTATCGAACGACACTGGCAACGCGATAGCTGACTGTGATCGCCTTGCCGCGTCGCCTCTTGATAGCGGGCGACCGAAGGACAGCGCAGGGGTCGAGTTAAGCAAAATCCCGGTTGTTGCGGCCGAGCGTGCCTGCGACGAAGCGATGCGGCGCTCTCCTGAGGTGGCGAGATTTCCGTTTCAGGCGGCCAGAGTCGCAATTGCGCGAGCTAACTACCCGGCGGCCCGCGACCTTTATGAGAAGGCGAGCGCGCTCGGCAGTTCGCTTGCCATGTATAGTCTTGGGTTGCTCTATGCCGAAGGGAAGACCGTACCGTTGGACTACACCGAGGCGCGCCGATGGTACACGAAAGCGGTCGCGCTAAACTCCGCCTTTGCCATGCCCGAGCTTGCGGCGCTCTACGAGAATGGACTTGGAGGTCCCCAAGACCCTGCGGAAGCATTACGTCTCTATCGGGCAGCCGCCACCGCGGGCGACCGGGTGAGCATGACCAAGGTCGGGAATTTCTACGAAGCCGGGTTTGGCGTTCGGCAAGACTATGCCGAAGCGATCCGCTGGTACAAAAGAAGTGCCGACCGCGGCGACGCGGGTGCCATGAGGCAATTAGCCAAATTATACGAGAGCGGGCGGGGCGTTGCCAAAAACGCAGCCGAGTCCCGGCAGTGGAGCGCAAAGGCAGCGAAACGCGAAGCCAGTTCTTCCCGATGAGCGCGCAGTGGCGAAACCTGGCAACCACATCGATGGTCCCGCGGAAGCCGGTCGTGGTTTCTAAAAAGAGTCCGAAGAGTCCGAATCGCCGTCTTTGCTGTTAGCTATGATAAATCTCGGGACCGACGGTGCTTGATACATGTGCGGTTCTCGTCTCATCGGGAGCCGTACCCCAAATGAACCCAATCGCCCGCTGGATCGAACGGATCGTCTTCAGCAGCCGCTGGCTGGTGGTACCGTTCTTGTTCGGGCTGATCGTCGGCCTCGCCGCCCTGATCTTCAAATTTGGCGTGAAGCTCGTCGAATTCGCGCTGCACGTCCAAGCCGCTGACTCAACTGAGACTATCACCGGCCTGCTCGGCCTCGTTGATCTCACGCTCACCGCCAATCTGGTCGTGATCGTCATCTGTTCAAGCTACGAGAACTTCGTGGCGCCGATCGACTACGCCGAACACCCGAACTGGCCGCCCGGTCTGGTCCGCATCGGATTCGCGGGCCTCAAGCAGAAGCTGCTCGGCTCCATCGTCGCGATCGCGGCGGTCAATGTCCTGGAATGGTTTGCCGACATCGATCGGCAGGCCGACAGCGTGAAGCTCGGCTGGGTGGTGGCGATCCTGCTCACGTTCGCGGTCGCCATGCTGCTTCTCGCCATCGCAGATCGTGTCAGCAGCGAGGGCAGCGAGCATTAGGCTGGTCGCCGGCTATCGGCGCCGCCGACCCGCGCGGCTTACATCGGAAAAGGCCCCGGTCACATCATTCGCCGTCACGGCAATATGGCGAATGCCCGCGCCGGAAAGCCGAGGCCGTCCTTGACCTTCGGCCACATCACCACGATGAGCGCACCTTTGGCCGGCACTTGATCGAGGTTCGCCATGACCTCGATCTGGAAATGGCCCTGTTGCAACATGTAGGTCTCCGACTCCATCTTTTCGGTCGTGTCGGTGTCCATGGACTCATGACCGATCGCCGTCACGCCGCGCTTCTCGACCAGGAACTTGACGGCTTCCAGCGACCAGGCCGGGAATTCGCTGCGTTTGAAGCGCTCCGGATTGGTATCCCAGTCCTTGTACATGTCGGTGCGCAGCGCCGCGAAAGCGCCTTTGGGGACGCGCCCGTGCGCTTTCTCCCAGGCTATAAGGTCGGCGACCGAGAAAGCGTGATTCGGGTCCTTGGCGAGAAAACGCGTGTCGTCGAGCACCACCAGCGGCAGAATCATCTGCTTCACCGGGATCTTATCCATGGTTACGCCGTTCTCTGCAAAATGCGCGGGCGGATCCACGTGAGTACCGTACTGGCCGACCATTTCGTAGAAGGTGGTGCGGAAGCCGTCCTTCGGGATGGTATAGGGCTCGCGCGTCTTGGGATCGGCCGCCGGCGTCATCCTGGCCTGGCCGAAGCCCGACCAAACCGGCGTGTCGGGCGCGAAACTGTGGGTCAGGTCGACGAACCCCTTTCCCGCGATCGTGCGGTAGGCGCGATCGAGATCGCTGGCGGCGCGCACGCTCGAGCTCAAACCGATATCGACGGCGGCAGCGACAAGAAGCATGACGAAGCGGACGGATATCGCACGAGGCGACTTGGCATGAGGCATCGGCGCAGCTCCCCTTCTAGCCGATAGGAAACGACCGCTCCTTTTATACCCTCCTCCGCTTGCGGGGGAGGGTAAGATCGCCGCGGCCGCTGCGACCGCCCGCGGGCTGGCTTCGTTTTACAAATCTCGTGCTATACGCATCGCTGCGCCATCGTTCACCCATAGCACCATGCACCACTTCGCCTATCGCGCCGGCGTGCTTCACGCCGAAGATGTCCCTCTCGACCGCATTGCGGCCGAGGTCGGCACGCCGTTCTACTGCTATTCCACCGCTACCCTGACGCGGCACTACAAGGTGTTCGCCGGCGCCTTCGCGGACGTGCGCGCGCTCGTCTGCTACGCCATGAAGGCGAATTCCAACCAGGCGGTGATCGCAACGCTGGCAAGGCTCGGCGCCGGCGCCGACGTGGTGTCGGGAGGGGAATTGGCGCGGGCTCTCGCGGCGGGCGTTGCGCCGGACAAGATCATGTTCTCCGGCATCGGCAAGACCGAAGGCGAGCTTGCCGCCGCCGTCGACGCCGGCATCCTGTGCGTGAACGTTGAATCCGAACCCGAGCTCGAACTGCTCTCCGCGATCGCGGCGAGCAGGGGCCGCCGTACCGCGATCTCGCTGCGGGTCAATCCGGATGTGGACGCCAGAACGCATGCCAAGATCGCGACCGGCAAATCCGAAAACAAGTTCGGCATTCCGATCAGCGGTGCCCGCGCGATCTATGCGCATGCGGCCAAACTGCCGGGCGTGCGGGTCGCGGGCGTCGACATGCATATCGGCAGCCAGATCACGCAGCTGCAACCCTTCGATGATGCCTTTGTGCTGCTGTCCGATTTCGTGCGCACGCTGCGCGCCGACGGGCATGAGATTGAACACGTCGATCTCGGCGGCGGCCTCGGCATTCCGTATCGCCACGACAACGAGCCGCCGCCGGACCCGGCCGCCTATGCGCAGGTGGTCAAGCGCGCCACGCGTGCGCTCGATTGCATTCTTATTTTTGAGCCGGGCCGCCTGATTGTGGGCAATGCCGGCATCATGGCGACACGTGTCCTGTACGTTAAGCGCAACCGGGCAGACCCTTCGACCAAGACCTTCATCATCGTCGATGCCGCCATGAACGATCTCATCCGGCCGACCCTCTATGAAGCCCATCACGATATCATCCCGGTCAAGGAGCCGATGGCCGGCGCTTGGCGCACCGTCGCCGACGTGGTCGGGCCGGTCTGCGAATCCGGCGATTTCCTCGCGCTCGACCGCGAATTGGTCGAGCCCGCGCCGGGTGATCTCCTGGCCGTGATGACGGCCGGCGCCTACGGGGCCGTGCAGGCCGGAACCTACAATACGCGGCCGCTGATCCCGGAAGTTATGGTAAGGGGCGACCGTTTTGCCGTCGTGCGGCCCCGCATCGAAGTCGCAGAGCTCATTAGCCGCGATCGCATACCGGACTGGGAGTGAGCCGTAACCGTCCGTCAGGCCACGACTTTACGCGTTGCCGGTGCGATTCTGCTGCGCGTTTCCCGATAAATTGGCCGGAACTTTGCACGTAGCTGTGCTATATTTCTTTTTATTGGCGTTGTTCTGTGTGAGGATACTCGCCAGTTTTAGAAGAGATCTGGGAGACGTCGTGTGACCGAGGCCAGCAACGTGAACGATGCGTCGCGCCTGCCGGATGCAGGCGATAACCTGGAGCGGGCGCTGCGCCGGGCGCGATGGACCGGCTTCTGGGAGCGGCTATGGCCGCCGCTTGCGACGCTCGCCACCGCAGTCGGAATTTTCCTTGCCGTCTCATGGCTCGGGCTGTGGCTGTGGCTGCCGCCGATCGGACGGGCTATCGCGCTGTGCGGATTCGCGGTGCTGACAGCAGCCGCGTGCGTGCCGTTCATTCGTGTGCGGTTTCCCTCTCGCTATGACGGGCTGCGCCGACTCGACCGCAACACCGGTCTTCTCCACCGTCCCGCAACGGCGATGAGCGATGAACTTGCGACCCCGAACTCCGACCCATGGTCGACGGCCCTGTGGCGCGCCCATGTGGAGCGCGCCCTGTTGGCGGCGCGCACGCTCAGGGCCGGCCGTCCCGCGCCCCGTCTCGACCTGCGTGATCCGATCGCCGTGCGTGCGCTGGTGCTGATGCTTGTGGTGACGACCTTCATTGCGGCCGGCGGCGAGCGCGGCCGGCGCCTTGCTGCGGCGTTCGACTGGCACGGTGTCGTCGTGCCGGCGAATTTCCGACTCGATGCCTGGGTGTCGCCGCCGACCTACACGGCGAAGCCTCCAGTGATTCTGCCCGGCCTGCGGCCCGGCGAACGCGCCCAAACGTCGGTTGCGGCAGTGTCGGTTCCGGCCGGCAGCGTTCTGGTGGTGCGGGCCAGCGGCAAGGTCCAGTTCAACGTGGCAACGACCGGCGGGGTTGCTGAAGTGCCCGCCGAGCAGCGTCCTCAGGCGCCGACCGGCACCGAGGAACGCCGCTACCTCATCACCGACCGCGGCACCGCCACGGTGCGCGGCCTGAGCGACGACGATCTCACCTATGCGTTCAACGCCATACCGGACAAGCCGCCGGTGATCGCGCTCACCAAGGACCCGGAGCCCCAGGCAAGCGGATCGCTGCAGCTCAACTACAAGATGGAAGACGATTACGGCGTGGTCGAAGCCAAGGCGTTGTTCGCCCTTAAGAAGGCTGATACTGGCGATGCCGGCAAAGGTGGCGACGCCGGCGGACCGCGCCCGCTATTTGCTCCGCCCGAGATGCAGCTCACTCTCCCGCAGGCGCGGGTCAAGAACGGCGTCGGCCAGACCACCAAGGATTTGAGCGATCACCCGTGGGCCGGCGCCGAGGTCACAATAACGCTCACGGCTCGTGACGACGCCAACAACGAGGGCACCAGCGCGCCGCACACCTTGCGCTTGCCGGAGCGTGTGTTCGTCAAGCAGCTTGCCCGTGCCATCATCGAGCAGCGGCGCGATCTCTCGCTCGATGCCGAGAACCGCGACCGGGCGCTGATCGCGCTCGATGCGCTCGCCATGGCGCCGGATAAATTCATGCCGGAGCTCGGTCACTATCTCGGTCTGCGATCGCTGTACTGGCAGTTGGCGCAGGCCAAGAGCGACGATGACCTGCGCGAGGTGGTGAAGCAGATGTGGGCTTACGCCACCATGCTCGAGGACGGCAATATGTCCGACGCGGCGGCGCGCCTGCGCAACGCCGAGGAAGCGCTGCGCAACGCGCTCGAACGCGGCGCCAGCGACGAGGAACTCAAGCGGCTCATGGACGAGTTGCGCGCCGCCATGGACCAGTTCCTCCAGGCGCTCGCTGAGGAAATGCGCAAGAACCCGCAAATGGCGCGTCCGCTCGATCCCAACTCGCGGAATTTGCGCTCTCAGGACCTCAAAAGCATGCTCGATCGCATGGAGCAGCTTGCCAAGTCCGGCAATCGGGACGCCGCGCGGCAACTGCTCGATCAGCTGTCGCAGATGATGCAGAACCTCCAGATGGCGCGCCCGGGGCAGAACGGCCAGGATGGCGACGACGACATGATGTCGATGCTCGACGAGCTCGGCGACATGATCCGCAAGGAGCAGCAGTTACGCGATAAGACCTTCCGCCAGGGCCAGGACCAGCAACGCGGGCAACGCGGCCAGCAGGGTCAGCGAGGGCAGCGTGGTCAGCAGGGCCAGCAAGGGCAACAAGGGCAACAAGGCCAGCGCGGCGATCCGAACGCCTTCAGTGAATTGCGCGAGAACCAGCAGGCGCTGCGCGAGCAATTGAAAAAGCTCCTTGAAGAGATGAAGAAGCGCGGTCTCGGGCAGAACCAGAAAGGTCAGGAGGGCAAGGAAGGCCAACAGGGACAGCAAGGTCAGCAGGGCCAACAGGGTCAGGGCGGCGACGATCTTGCGGATGCCGACGGCGCCATGGGCGATGCGGAAAGCGCGCTCGGCGATGGCAATTCGGACCGCGCCGTCGACGGCCAGGGTCGCGCCATCGACGCCATGCGCAAGGGCGCGCAGGGGCTTGCCCAGCAGCTTCAGCAGCAGATGGGGCAGGGCCAGGGGCCCGGACCGTATGGCCAGCCCGGCCGCCTCGGCCCGGGGAATCGCGCTCAGCAGGAGACCGACCCGCTCGGCCGCCCGCTGCGAGGACGCGATTATGGCGATGACACCACCGTCAAGGTGCCGGGCGAGATCGATGCGCAGCGCGCACGCCGGATCATTGAGGAACTTCGCCGTCGTTTCGGCGAAGCGTTCCGGCCGCAGCTCGAACTCGACTACATCGAGCGCCTGTTGAAGGATTATTAGTCGAGTTTAACGCGCGCTCGCGTCAGCGTCGGGCACGAGCCTTGTCAGGCCGGCCGAAGGCCCGGACACGTTGGCGCGTCCAAATTGCCGAGGCGTGGGCGTGACCGTTGGTGTGGTCGGATCGTCAGACCACACCACCAGATCCGCGAAGACGTCACCGCCGGAATACGGTTCTCAGTTCAGTTTTGCGGTTCCTGAAATCACGAACGAGCTCCTCAAAGGCATCCAGGCCGCCGGGTCGTTTCATTAGCTCTTCAAACTCGCCCACTGCCTTTTTCCGGCGCTCTTCCTCAAAAAGGGCCGTCAGTGCCTGAGTGGTCATTTCCAGGCGATCCCGCAAAGGAAAGCTCTCAGGCCAAGGAACATCCCGGAGGGCAGTTTTGATTTGCCCCGAGAGTTGGTATTCCTCGTCATCGAGTTCATTGCTCATAGATGCTTGCTCCCCCATTTTGCCCCTGAACACTTCGGCTGAGACCGCCGAAGCCTTTCTTCGCAGCCGCCCGACCTGCTTCCAAACCCGCTCATGGCCATACCAATTCTCACGGCATTCTGCCGAATAAAACTTTTGCACAACTGCTCGCTTTAGAACTTTGGCTCTGCACTGTGGTTGATCAAGCACAGTCATGCTGCACGACTGCCCGCCGCACGTCGGCATGAGCACCGGGGGACGCCCCGGCCTTCATTGGCCGGCTTCCAGGATGCGGTAAACCGACGCCCGGCCGATGGCGAGCCCTTCGCGATCTCAGCGGCGCCGACGACTTGGATCTCATCGCGCCGGTTCGCGCCGCGCTTCCCGGAATATCATTGCCGACAGCAAACCCCACCGAGGAGCCGCGGCGCTTCGCCGTTGATGTCGTCGCCCGTGTACTTCGCGGCCGGCTCAATAAAGCGGCGGCACCTGCCCTAGCTTGAGCGGCCCGAGGAACGCCACGCCGTCGTCGAAGCGCAAGGTGAGCGCGACGGCGCGTTGGCCTTCAAGTTCGGCCTGCCGGCCACCCAGCACGGCGGCGCCCAGGGCCGTGTTCGCATCGGGGCCTGCGCCATTCGCGGGCCCGTTGCTGCCGGTATTGCCACTGCGCAGGACGTTGCCGAGTCCCGGCATCAGCCGGTCAAGCGTCGGGGCGAAGCGGTTGAGAGTGTCCTGTGGCACGGCTTGGGCGACTGCGCGGTCAATGCCCAGCAATGGAATGAGCTTAGCGAAATTGACGACGGTCAGCCGCAAGTCGCCCGTGAGCGTGCCGCGCGCCGTGAGGCCGAGCGCGCCAGTGGCGGTGGCAATCAGGTCGCCCTGCTGCAGCCGCGCATTGGCGATCTCCAGGCGGCCATTGGCAGCCTGAATTTCGCGCAACCGCTGCCCCAAGGGCTTTGGCGCAACGTCAGAAGCTCCACGCAGCACGGCGACGAGAGAGAGATCAGTCGAAGCGGAAGCCACCGGCCCGAAAGTCCCGAGCACGGAGACGAGTGCGGGCGCCGTTGCGTTTTTGAGATCAAGAGCGAGATCGAGCACCGGATGGCCCGGCGTCGATTCGGCCGCAAAGCGCCCGTGGAACTCCAGGTGCTCTGCGGCAGCGACCGGCCCGCCCGACGGCGCGGTTGCGAGGTTCGGCTTGTCGACCACGATCGAAAGCCGCTCCGGCGCGCCCGGCGTCCCGCGCAGGCTCGCCTGCGCCAGCGTCCAGTCAACCGTCGCGGTCGGCGAACCGCCGAGCGGCGCCACTGTGAGCGGACCGACGATTTCGCCGATCACAAGAGTCGGGTCCCAAACTTGTGCGACCGCCGCGAGATTATGCGCCCGGATCGACAGCGCGGCCGCTCGATCGTCCACGGAAGGCTCCGCGCAATCGACCTCGATGCGGAACGGGTAGCCGCCAAAGTTCGTTGCAGCGCAGCCGTAAACGCGCCCGGCCTCAGCCTCACGAGCACGCCATGCCGTCATGGTGGCTTCGGCCGCGGTCGTCGACCAGTACCAGAAGGCCGACCACACCATGCCGAAAAGAACGAGTATCGCAGTGGGCACGACGATCAGCCATGGCCGCGACTTTGGGGAACCGTGCTGCATATTCACGCTATCTCCTCGTTGCCATCACGAATCTTGCGATGAATCTTGCGCCGCCCCTCTCTGGCTGTTAGCGAAGCCTCCCTGCCATTACTACGGCCGCAGTTCATGCACCTTTCTCAGTCTCTCGCCAATGAAGATCTTTGGGTGTTTGGTTACGGATCGCTCATGTGGCGGCCGGGTTTCCCCTACCTTGAACGCATCCCGGCACGGCTCATCGGGCTGCACCGGGCGTTGTGTGTGTATTCGTACGTTCATCGCGGCACCCCGGAAAAGCCAGGCCTCGTGCTCGGCCTCGACCGTGGCGGCGCCTGTCGCGGCATCGCCTATCGGGTCGCAGCGGCGGATCGCGGTCCCACCATCGCGTATTTGCGGGAACGCGAACAGGTAACCTCCGTTTACCTTGAAACCTCTCGTCGCATTACGCTTACTGCGGCGCAGCCGCGCGATGTGACAGCCCTCGTCTTCCTGGTCGATCGCAGCCATCCCCAGTATGCCGGACGCCTCAATCTTGAGCATCAGGCCCATCTGGTACGGCAGGGACATGGCCGATCCGGGGCGAACTTGGATTACGTTTTGTCCACGATTGCGGAAATCGAGGCGCAAGGCTGCCACGACGCCGGACTGCATGCGATTGCGGAGCGACTCAGAGGCGGATACGAGGCGCACGCGAGCCCGCAAATCCCAAAGGTTGAGCCCTCTTTGCCAAACCCATCCTGACCCCGTCGGATGATGGATTTCGTTCAACTTATCCCACAGTCCGCAGGATTGGTTGAGCGGAGCGAAACCCATCGGCCGCCGTCCCGCCCAGGCAAGACCCACGATGGGTTCGTTTTGGCTCACCCCATCCGACAGTTCGCCCCCATCACTCCGCCTTGATCCCAGCCCTCGCCACCAGGTCGCGCACGGCGGGCACTTCCGCCGCGACTCGTGCACCCAGCTGCTCAGGTGTGCCGGCTACAATCTCGAAGCCGGCTTTGCGGGCCTGCTCGCGCGCTTGCGGGTTGGCGAAAGCGGCGCGGCTTTCCTTAACGAGCTGAGCTACGATATCAGGAGGCGTTCCAGCCGGCGCGAACAGCGCGTTGAATGTGTCGGACACGAAATTCGGATACCCGGATTCGATCATGGTGGGCACCTCCGGCAGCGAGAACCAGCGCTGCGCACCTGTAACCGCAAGCGCGCGCAACTGCCCGTCCTTGATGAGTGGTTCCGCCGGCGGCAGCGCCACTGAGCCGACCTGCACCGTGCCTTCCAGCACGCCGAGCGTTGCCGGACCGGCGCCCCGATAGGGCACGTGCACCATCTTAATGCCGGCGCGCAGCTTGAGCAGTTCGCCCGTGAGATGCGACTTGGTCCCGGCGCCGGGGCTCGAGTAATTGAACTTGTCAGGGTCCGCCTTGGCCTGCGCGACCAGATCGGCCAAGGTCTTGATGGTCGAACTCGACTTGACGATCAGAACGTTGGGAGCATTGACGAGTTCCGAGATCGGCACGAAGTCGCGAAACGGGTCGTAGGGCAGATTCTTAAACAGCGCCGGATTGACTGCGATGGAGGTGGACGTCAGCAGCAGCGTGTAGCCGTCGGGCGTCGCATGCGCCGCCACGCCCATGCCGGTATTGCCGGCCGCGCCAGCGCGGTTATCGATAATGATGGGCTGGCCAAGCGACATATGCAGCGACGTCGCCAGGATGCGGGCGATAATGTCGGTCGGCCCGCCGGGGGCAAACGGCACGATCAGCGTGATTGGCCGGTCCGGCCAGGCGGCCTGGGCGGGAGCGGCGAAGCACAGAGCCAGGAGGATCGTCAAGACGGTTGAAGGCGCGAAGAGTCGGAAGAAGATGGCCATGACACCCACACTGAACCCGTTTACCGCTGCGCCCGCGGTGATGAAACGTGGCCGGATTTCGACCAGAGCATCCTCCAGAGCGGCCTGGAGGAAAGGCTCATGGAACGCGTGAAAATCCGCGCATCGCAAATCCATGGCTGCGCGGCTTGCCTTTACATGCACACTGCCGCTGCCGGGAAACGTGGCGAGACGGAGGAGCGTCTTTACCTACTCGATGCCTAGCATGAATCACCGCTCTAGAGCGAGTGTGAACGCGTCGCCCTCGGTTGCGTTGGGTCCAAAATTGATTCACCCGCGAGCAGAACCGCGACAGCCTTAACCCAGACACATTGCGCACATTCGCTGCGTGCAAAATCCGGCAACCCCACACGGCTTTCGCAATCGCCTTCAGTGCTGGTGGTGACCGTGTGCCGAAGTACCTTGCGTACTTTGCAGGTCATTCAGTTGCGCCGTTTCCGCCTGCAAATACGCGATCAGGTCGGTTGCGTCGGCCTCGGCGATACCGAGCACCGGCATGCGCACGCCGGGAAACTTTGCAACGAGCGCAACAGCGACGGGGTCGTTGCGTCCCCGCGCCAGATCGGGGTGCATGATGAAACTTTCGAGCCAGGTGCGTTCACGACGGTCGGTGACTCCACGCAGGTCAGGCCCCACCCGGTCCCCTACGCCGATCGTATGGCAGGGAGCGCATATTTTTTTGAACAGCGTCTGGCCCGGCCTCAGGTCGAGCTGATAACCCGTATTGCTGGCCTCGTCGTGCTTCGGCCGGCGGACTTCGTCACGCCATTTCGGATCCATGGAGCGGATATCCATGATGAGGCGGTCGAGATCGCCGAACACCGAGTTCCTTGCCCACTCACCGGTCGCATCGTTACCCAGGACGATTTCATTGCGATGTTCGCTCAGCGTCCGGCTCTTGTCGCCGAGCGCGGCGTTGATCAATCTGATATCACCCGGCTTTCCGGTCAGAAACAGCCATCCTGGGCCAGCGGCGAATGCTTCGGCAAAACTCTTGAGCCGTTCCGGCGAATCGCGCTCCGGATCGACGGTCAACGAAATCAGGAAAATATCGCGACCTACGATCTCGCCCAACTTCTCCTCCACCTGCGCAATCCGCGCCGTCGTGAGCGGGCAGATGTCCGGACAGTTCGTGTAGATGAAGCTGATCAGCACGATCTTGCCCTTGATGACATCGTCATAGAATTTCAGCGTCTTGCCATCCTGGGTGACGACAGGCAGGTTGGGAAAGTAATTCTCGCCACGGCGATTGCCCTGTGCCGCCACCGTGCCCGGCGCCGCAACGGTCATTGCCGCGAGCGCCACGATGCCCGCAAATAGACTTCGTCGCATTCATCCCTCCGAAGAAGTTGCACTGAAGGGTGTTCCCCCTTCAGCGCATCGCACGCGGCAATCGGGTGCTATCGGCCCCTTCCGCTGGCCAGCCCCAGCACGCTGTCCATCGGTCCGCCACGCCCGCCTCCGCCCTGGCTACCAGCTCCGCCTCCGCCCTGGCCGCCAGCACCGCCACCGCCTTGGCCACCACCACCGCCGCCGCCCTGGCCGCCACCGTTGGCCGCGGTAGCACCGTTGCTTGCGGTCGCTTCCGGCAGGACTTCCGGGGTCGTAAAGAACACGCCATCCGGCGTCGGGTTCGGTGTCGGGGTGATCGCAGCCTGCGGCGTTCCGGCCAGCCCGCTCAGGAGTTGGATACGCATCAACAGCGCGAAGTCCTCGTGCACGGTGTTGTGGCAATGGTTGACGTAGGAACCGCCGTATTCGCCGAATTGAATCTGGAACTGGACGGTCCCTGAGGGACGCAGTCGCCACACGTCCTTTCTAACGAGCGATTCGGTCGCGGGGATTGTGTCGGCCCCCCGGTTCATGGTGATGCCTTCTTCGAAGTGGAGGTGGATCGGATGATCCCAGCCGCCGCCGCCGTTGATGTAGGTCCAGTGCTCGACGTCTCCCGCCTTCGGGTACAAGAGCGAGATCCGGTTGGCGTTCATGGAGTGGGCGGCTGCTCCATTGACCTTGACGACCCATGGAAACGTCGCTTGATCCGGGCAGTCAGGGATGCATTGACCATTGGCCTGGCGCGAGTCGCCGTTCCCCCTTCCCCACTCGACGACCCTTGTCCTGACGGGAGTGACGATGGGAATTTGCTGGGTCAGGACGGCCGGCACCACGCTGGGATCACGGTCGGTTGAGTGGTGGATGACACCCGGAACATCCACGCTCGCGACCTGACCGACGATCCGGAATTGCAGGATTCCGCCAACCACCGGATCGTTGTTGTCGCCCGCGAGCGCCCGCGCGAGCGACAATTCCGCCGTCGGGCGGCGCCCATCCGTTTGCTCCAGCGTGTTCACCAGCGTGAGCCGGTCGCCAATCCGGAATGCGGAGAAGTCGACGACGATGTCGTAGCGCTCGGCGATGCCCTGCTGATCCAGTACCGTGAGCTGGATCGGGTTCACCACCAGGTTCCCGTCGTTGGCGATGAACTGGAACGGCACCGCTCTTCCGTTGGGATCGGCGATGGCCAGCTTCCAGAACCGCGACATGCCGGCAGCCAAGATACGGAATCGGTACTTCCTCGGCAGAACCTCGAGGAACGGCGCGTAGGCCAGATTGACCATCGGCAGGTCGCCCAGGAACCCGTCGGTGTCGAAGATGTCGAAGAACAGCTGGCCGCCGGCATCGAAGGCGGCATCGGACACAATCAGGTTGATGTCGAAATCGCTATTGCCGTAGTCCAGCAGACTGCCACTAGGCAGCCGCAAATTGACCCCGTCGGCGAGCGCCTCGTTGCCGCGGTCGGGGCCGCTGTAAAAGTTGACCATGCCGAGATTGCCCTTGTAGACATTCTCTGCGGTGAAGAAAAAACGATGGTCGTGGGTCCACATCGTGCCCTGAAGCTCACGGAAATCGCCCGCCACCTGGACGCGACCGCCATTGCCGTCGGGTCCTGACGCGCGAGGATCCGTGGCTTGCGTGTTGATCTTGTCGCGCCGGGCCAGCGTCGTGCTCCAGCGGTAGTCATAGAACGTGCCCGGGAAGTGGTGGACGTTGCAGGCACCATCGCTCTCGGCGCCATTGTGCGCATTGTGGAAGTGAAGCTGGCTCTCATTGCGACCAAAGCCGCCATTGTCCGCGCGGTTGACCGGAGTGTTGTTGTAGATCCGGGTGATGACCGGTTGCCCATATCGAAGCTTGATGAGGAACGGAGGCAACGAGCCCTGTGCGAAACGGCCCGGGCCATAGGTCCACACGCTGTTGGGATTCTGGGCCGGGAAATTCGGGTGATACCTGCTGTTCGGCGCGATCTGCCCCCACGACATCACATAGCCGACCTGGGGAAAGAACTCGTTCCACCGCTGATGGGCAAAGATCTCCCCGGGTGGGCGGCCCTCGACCGGCCCTCTTCCGGTGATAGGATTGATGAATCGTGGGTCGGCAGGATTGGCGGTGAAGTCGGTATGGTACGACAACCGTCTGGCCGGCAGCGTCTCGCCGGAACCGGCCGGGAAGGCGGCGTCACCGAATGAGGCCGGGTCCGCGCTCGTCGAACGGATCAAGCGTTGCGGCGTCTGAAGTCTCAGCCGGGGCAGCGGCTGGGTGAATTTCTGCGCGTTGAACAGGGGGCTCCGCGGCGTGCCGGTCGGAACCGCGGCGAAGGCACTGCGAGCAAATGGACTGAGGCCGTTCTTCACAGCCAATCCGCCGAAGGTGAGGAGCCCCCATTTATAGAGGTCGCGCCTCGTGATCTGGCCGATCGAAAGCGCCTTTACGATCTCGGCGCGATTGTTGCGCGCATTCTGCGCCTCTCTCTGTCGCATACGCGATGCTTTGCTCGACAGGTAATACATACCTTGCCTCCTGGCCTTGCCCTCCTGGTACTCGGGAACGCGACTCGATCGTCAGAAGGCCTCGGTGTGACCCGAGGCAATATCGGACTCACCGCGTTTCCGATTTCGGGATCCGCGTTGCGAGTCAAAACCACGCCATCGACGTGTCGATCACTCGACACAGTCTGGTTCTCTGCTCGAAAACCTGTCGTTGTTGGGCGAAACAAACGGAGGTTTGGCACATCCGGGTGTGACATCGGATCGCCTCGCCGCCTTGGCGGCACCGCCAATGTCAGATTTCACTGTCCCCTTGACGAATCAAGGTGCACGACGCGATTGACGTTATTGTGGCGCTGATCGTGGACTATTATGACAATGTTCGGGATCATTGCGGCGACGATCGTCAACTGAAGGCAGAGCCTCAATCAGTGACTCTGGTCATGGCGACCGCTTATCCTCCAAAGCTCCCTCGGCGCCGCGATTTTCGCTCCCCCGCAACAGCGAACCCGCGATGTCGTTCAGCGCGGGTTGCCGCAGCGCCGCGAACGGAAGCGGTCGCGTGGCCTCGATAGCGGCAAGGCCGAGCCGCGCTGTCAGCAGGCCATTGAGGACGCCCTCGCCGAGCCGGGCGGACAGCTTGGCGGCGAGACCGTGGCCGATCACCTGCTGGATCAGGCTGTCGCTTGCCGCCATGCCGCCCGTCAAGGCTATGTGAGACACGGCGTGGCGCATGAGCTTGATCAGGCCGAGCGTGCCGGGACGCCCGCCGTAGAGAAGCGCCAGCCGCCGCACGAGGCCGAGGGCAGTTATCAGAACGAAGAACATGTCGACGGCCGCGCGCGGGCTCACGGCGGTCACCACCGACACGCGCTTGGCGGCAGCGGCGACTAAACGTCTTGCCTCGGCGTCGATCGGCGCCATCAGTTCGCGCTCGCTCAGGCGAACGAGATCGCCGCCGTCGATAATGTCGCCGAGGTGACTTTCGAGCCGCGCCCGGGCGCGGGCGAGGCGCGGCATGCGCCGCGTCAAGGCAATGAGATCGCGGCCGAGCGCGCGGCCAGCCGCGCGGTCGTCGCTCACAAGAACTGCGGCGGCGCGTTGTCGCAAAGTGTCGATAGCGGCGAGCCTGGCGAGGCCGAGCACCTCCCGCGTCACGATGGCGACAAGCGCCACAACCGCGACGGCTGCCAGTACGGCACCGATGCCGCCGAGCCAGGCGGCGCGGTTGAGCAAATCCTCGATCAGATTGGCGATCCCGAGGCCGGTCGCGAGCAGCAGGAGGCCCGCGGCCGAGACCCAGAACAGGCCTGCCCAGGGCACACGGCGGCGGGACGGCGGCGGCGCAACAGGCAAGGGAGCAACGTCGGCGGCCGGCGCTGCCCCCACCCTACCCTCCCCCGCAAGCGGGGGAGGGTAGGGTGGGGGCAGCGCGATGCTGCGCGGTTCCTCGGATGGGGTCACGACGATGCCGGGGTCGTCGAGGCGGAATACCGCTGGTTTGCGGGCACGGTTCATATGAGCCGGTCTCCGATCAGGAACTGTAGCGCACGGTCAAGCCGAATATGGGGGAGCGCGGGCACGTCGTCACCGGTTGTTTCGAGCGGCGGCGGGCGAAAGCGCACGAAGCGGAAATCGGTCTCCTCGCCGCTTGCCGCCGTAAGGCCGCGGAACGGCACGGCGCCTGGCGCGAACAGGGTGTCCGGATCATCCGGAAGCTCGCCCGGAAATACCGCAACTTCGGTCATGCCATCGAACATCTTGCCGCTCGAGCCCGTGCGGTTGCCACTCCCGCTCCCGGAATGCTCGCCGGCCGCCGGTACGCCGAGAATGCAGGGAAGCGTTGCGCCGCCCCGCCGTACCTCAGCCTCGCGCGTCGCGCGCACCGCGGACAGCGCAATCACATCGACGGCGGCGCCGGCCACATCGGCGCGGGCAATGGCGCGCTCGACCATGCGGCGAAGGATCGCCTCCAACCGGTCGTGGTTGGTGTGATGGAGGTGGTCCGCCTTGGTGGCCGCGAACAGGATGCGGTCGGCGCGAGGCCGCAGCAGCGCGCTCAAGAAAGTCCGGCGTCCGATCTCGAAGCAATCGAGCAGCGACCGGAATGCATCCTGGAGGTCACTCACCGCCTCGGGCCCGGCGTTGAAGGCGGAGAGCGCGTCGATGAGTACGATCTGGCGGTCAAGCCGGGCGAAATGGTCGCGGAAGAACGGCCGGACCACGACGTCCTTGTAGGCCTCGTAGCGTCGCCGCATCATCGCCCATAACGAGCCGCTGGGAGGCGTGCCGTCGCCCGCCACATCGAGCGGAGCGAAGGTAAGCGCCGGCGAGCCGGCGAGATCCCCCGGCATCAGGAAGCGCCCAGGGGGCAACAGGGTCATGGCGTAGCGTTCATTGCGGCAAGCGGAGAGGTATTCGGTGAACAGCCGTGCCGCGTCGATCGCCGCGCTCTCGTCGGCGGGGCGGGCCGCATCGAGTGTCGCTAAATGCGCGAGCCACGCCTCGGCGAGCCGCGCTCGCGGCGCGCGGCGCGACATCTCCAGGGTCTCGGCCGACCACTCCTCGAAGGTCTTCGAGAGCAGCGGCAAATCGAGCAGCCATTCGCCCGGATAGTCCACCATGTCGAGCACCAGTTCGCGCATCGCACGGGACCGTGACTGGTACTCGATGACAAGG
>WNFC01006888.1_pt1 | contig 31475 bp, 33 predicted proteins | sample 5400541 | NCBI WGS metagenome assembly WNFC01 (sample SAMN13153342, study PRJNA577476) | soil metagenome | isolation source: 120 cm saprolite under Douglas fir tree site 2 hole 2 replicate 1 | place: USA:California | collected 2015-04-18
TCACGGGTTTCTCCTTCTCTGTGGCATGTTCGAGGGTTCGTTTTACCCCTTCAGCATGTCACAGCTGTGAGGAGATGCTCGTGAAGTTTTTTCTCTTTCAATGAACGCTATTGCTCAGTTTCAAAGTGCGGTTGTAGTGCACATTCGCTGGCAGAATGTCCTCTGTGGATCATGCCTGTTCGTCTCTTTTTAGAGAGAACACTTGTTAGGGTGACTCTCAGGAAAGGAAAAAGGCTTCGATGAAATACCTGCTGTTGTTTTGCGGGAGGCCAGAGGATCTGGAGGCATGGCAGGCCATGTCTGAAGAAGAGCGCCTCCAGATGCGAGCGAAGGGTGCCCAGTGGATGGCCGGGTACCGTGCGCAGATTCGATGGACTGGCGGGCTCCACCTGCCCCATACCGTTACGAGCGTGCATCCTGGGAAGGAGGGGCAACCTCTCGTGACCGATGGTCCGTTTCTGGAGGGAACAGAAGTCATCGGCGGATTTGTGGAGCTTGAGGTGGCCGATCTGGATGAGGCTTTGCAGTTCGCCAAGGCGTGGACTGTCGGCCGGGCTGCTCATCCTGTGGTCGAGATCTGGCCGATGGTCGAGGAGTAGCCTCTCATGTCTGATACCCAGGGAAGCACGCCTCCCCCGGCACCCTCTGATGAGGTCCAGGCTCTGCTCAGCGTCGTCTTTCGCGAAGAGGTGGGCAAAGTGGTCGGGGCGCTGCTGCGCATTCTCGGCAACTTCGCCGTCGCTGAAGAAATCGTCCAGGATACCCTGCTGCTCGCGCTTGAGCGTTGGCCACGCGAAGGAATTCCTGCTCAGCCGGGGGCGTGGCTCATGACCGTGGCGCGTCACCGGGCCATTGACCAGCTGCGCCGTGATGCGCGCTATCGTGACAAACTGGTCCTCCTGGAGCACGTGGTGCAGGAATCGGATGATCGTCTGCGGTTGATGTTCACCTGCTGCCACCCGGCGCTTTCGCGCGAGACGCAGGTGATCCTGACCCTGCGCACCGTCTGCGGCTTGACGATCGACCAGATCGCGCACGCCTTCCTGGTCTCAGAGTCGGCCATCGCGCGGCGACTGGTGCGAGCGCGACAGAAGATCGTGCAGGCTGGCATTCCCTACCGTGTACCCCGTGACGAGGAACTCGATGAGCGGCTGAGCGAGGTGCTGTCTGTGCTGTACCTGATGTTCAACGAAGGCTATCTCACCAGCACGGGGGACGCGCCAACGCGCCGCGATCTGGCCGAAGATGCCGCCTGGCTCGCAGGCTTCCTCACGCGGCTCTATCCCAGAGAACCAGAGGCGTTGGGACTGCTTGCATTGATGCGCCTGCATCTGGCACGGGCCAATGCGCGTTTTGATGCCGGGGGCAAGCTGGTCTTGCTCTCCGAACAGGACCGCTCGCGTTGGGATCGCCAGATGATTCACGAAGCGGGCAAGTTGATCGAACAGGCGGCGGCACTGGGTCGTCCAGGCCCTTACCAGGTGCAGGCGGCGCTCGTGGCCTGTCACGCGGAAGCAGAGTCATGACACCCTCGCCGGTGATCCGGCTGAACCTGGCCGTGGCGCTGCGATACGTGGCCGGACCAGCGGCGGCGCTGGCCGAAGTCGAAACGCTCGGGCGTGATCTGGAGGGATACTATCTGTTCCACGCGATCCGCGCGGAATTCCTGCTCGAACTGGGTGGGAGCGCCCAAGCACGAGCCGCCGAACTGCGAGCGATCACGCTGACTGACAATCAGGCCGAGCAAGGTCTGCTTCATCAGCGTCTTTGCAGGCCGGGACTTGCCCAAGAGCATCGTCCATAGGAGAAGAAACGTTTTGCTCCATCTCCCTCCCACAGCACGGGAGTTGCGGGAGAGCGTAAAAAGAAGGGCAGGAAGAGGTGAGATGGACTCACCCAAGTAAAGGAGAACACCATGAACACTCTGAAAATCGTTTCACGAGATGAGTGGCTCGTTGCTCGCGCGGAGCTGCTCGCCAAGGAGAAGGCTGCCACCCATGCACGCGACCGGCTGAATGCCGCGCGTCGCCAGTTGCCCATGGTCAAGATGGAGAAGGAGTATCTCTTCGAGGGTCCCAATGGCCAGATGACGCTGGCCGATCTCTTCGATGGGCGTCGTCAGTTGATTATCTACCATTTTATGTTTGATCCGAGCTGGGTGGATGGCTGCCCGAGCTGCACGTATCTGACGAACAACATGCCCCCCTGGCCGGCATACAAGCCAACGATACCTCGCTGGTCCTGGTCTCCCGTGCTCCTCTGGCGAAGCTTGAGGACTACAAGGCGCGCAAGAACTGGACCATTCCCTGGTTCTCCTCGTTTGGCAGCGAATTCAACTACGACTTCAATGTCTCGCACGACGAGGGCGAGACGCCTGGACTGAGCGTTTTCATACGCGAGGGCGATGACGTCCTGCACTCGTACTCGACGACCGGGCGTGGCGTCGATATCCTTCTGGGGACGTACAACTATCTCGACCTGACCCCGCTGGGGCGGCAGGAGGAGTGGGAAAAGTCCGTCGAGCCCCTCTAACTTTATAAGCGATCGCGCGACTTTCTTCATTTTGCGCCGCCAGCGGCGGCGCAAAATGAAAAGAACATGAGTCATCCCGAATTTTACAAGTGAGGGAGAGCGAGCCAAAAGAGACCTCTTGAGTTACACTTGGAGCAGTGAAAAACCTTTCAAGTGATCTCAGGAGGTGTTCTTTATGCAAAGTCAGTATCTCATACCGCCAGAAGTGCCGCAGGTGCCACCCTATGATGGAGAGCAGATGGCACAAGGGCTGGCCAAGGAATTGGCGGTGTTTCTGTTCCCGTTGCTAGTCACGTTGGATCGCTTGTTGGACAAACGCCTGGTGCGCACCTTCTTGCAAACGATCCAGGTGATCCTGGCCTATCGCGATCGTGTGGGCGGCTTGCGCTTTCGCGAATTAGGCGGCTATCTGCTGAGCCCGGAGCAGGCGAAAGCCTGGGAGCAAGCGCCTGAGCAATCTGTTACATTCGCCCAAATGGCGTGCGCAGGTGGTCGAGGACGAATTGTGGCAGCGGGAAAGTCGAGCAGGTGCATAACTGGCATGAGCAAGACGAAGCGGGGCTGGCCATCTGGGATGCGAGTCGAATGGGAGAAACCGGAAAGCGAGGCCTCGGAGGACTTCTGTGCCGTGCGTTGAAGCCTCGCCAAGCGCCTGAGCCACATCAAGCCCGGCTACTACAACCCGCCCACGCGACCCATCGTCGTGCCCGGCTTGCATTGGCTAGCGGTGGTGGTGGTTGGGCGCGTCGCTGCCCTGGGTCCTCCTCGCTTGGCAGTTATGCGCTGGTGGAGCAGTCGCGGCGTGCATGCCTCCTTCCGACGCGATGAGGAGGGCAAACTATTGCTCTGCCTGGTGCAGTGGGGGCCGATGGTGGTGCATATCTTCGATCAAGGCTTCGCCGGAGCCTTCTGGTTGGGTTTGTTGCTGGCCTTTGACTTGCGCTTCGTGTTGCGCTGGCGCGCCGACTACCAGCTCTTGGATGCACAAGGCAATCGCCGCAAGGCCTGGCGCATCGCCTTCGGCAAACGCGGCTGGTCGGAGCGCACCATGTGGGATAGTCGGCGGGCCGAGTCGAGTCAGAGCCAGTGTCCTGGCGCTGCCAGTACGGCATCCTGAGCATCCCGAGTCACCTCTGTGGCTGGTAGTCTGTCGGAGTAAGGGACGAACTCCCTGGTATCTGTTGACCGCTGAGTCGGTCAGGACCGATGCCGATGCCTGGCGCGTCGTGTTTGCCTATATGCGCCGGTGGCAAATCGAGCTGACCTGGCTGTGCTGGCTACTTGTGGCATCCGTAGGGGAACTAGATGTTTCGATCGCTTCGCTTCTTCTCTTCTTTGATATTCAGTATGCAAAATGGAGTGAGGATTTTCCCTGCTATAGCATTCCTCGCCAGTTCAGCTGTGAAGGACTCTCACCATGAAGCACATGACGTCTTCTTTCTGCCACGGATTTGGGAAAACCGGCAGAGAGATTCCGCCTGCTGGAGGAATAACAACTGATATGCACGGAAAGCAGCTGCTGAGACATTTTCTGCACATCTCAGGCGCGTACTCTTCGACTGAATAGAAAAGCTCATGCACTTCTGCGGTAATCATGATGTAATCCAGCCAGGATCGGGAAGGAGAGAACCTTGCCACCTGCGTGATCTGGTGGAATTGGTACGACGTTCGGTTCTGGTATCTGCTGCTGGATCCCCTGGTGGGGTCTAGCTCGATTGAAGTACTGGGCATAGGCGCCCAGCACCTGGTGAAGCTGCTTCTCACGGAAGATGAGCAGATGATCGAGACACTCGCGTCGCACACTCCCAAGAAAGCGTTCACAGATAGCATTCGCTCTCGGTGCTTGATACGGCGTTTTGAGAATCTTGATCCGACTCGTGTGCGCAACCCGTGCGAAGCCCACCCCAAACTTGCTATCGTTATCCCGAAGAAGGTATTTCGGCCTCTGTCCCCACGCCGTGGCTTCCCGAAGCTGTTGTGCGGTCCAAGCGTCGGTGGGATATCGCGTGACGCCGACATGGATCACTCTGCGAGATTGCAATTCGATAATGAAAAAGGCGAAGAGCGAACGGAAGAAAAGGTCGGTGACTGGGAGAAAGTCGCATGCCCAGACCTCTTGAGCATGATTGCGCAGGAAGATCCTCCAGTTCTGACCCCGTGGTCGGGTCGTACACACCTGTTTCATGTACTTCTGGATCGTTCGTTTGCTGACATGCAGTCCCAGCTTGAGTAATTCACCCCGAATCCGTTCAGCTCCCCAGAGCCGATTCTGCACCGCCATTTCCTTGATCAACGCCACAGTCTCAGTAGGCATCTTTGGTTTAGAAGATGTTGCTCTGGATTTGTATTTCCAGAACAGCCGAAATCCCTGTCGATGCCAACGCAGGAGCGTCTCTGGTTGGACAATGAAAAGCGCTTGCTTCCATGTCCGAACCACCCTTGCGAGAAGCACCAGGAGCACGCGATCCGTTTTGGCACACACAGGTCGTTTGACCTGTCGACGGAGGATGATAAGTTGCTGACGTAGGAGCGCGTTTTCTGCCACCAGTTCGGACTTCGTTCTGGCGAGGGCGGCCACGGTTCCCAACGTAAGAGAGGTGTTGGATGGTTTGGTCCAGTCGACGAAGCAGTGTTGGAGCGACTGAAAGCAGATGCTTATCAATCGCTTGATGAAGGTGACAATACTAAGCACGGTGTACGATTCCCCTTTTGCAGATGAGTAGGTACATGAATTTCGATTCTACCCTCCCTCTGGGGAATCGGCAAGGAGCAAGATGTAAACGCTATTGACGTTTACACAAGAAACGCAGTAAGTTGTTCTCAAAGGCCTATTTGGCGGCGGTTATTATAAGTAGCCACCACAGGGAACTGCGATCGCCTGTTCTGCCGTCATATTTCTTCCTTCAGCCCACTTTTCTGCAAAGACACGCTCACCAACGAGACTTTTTGCTTGCTCGATGCGGCGTGCGCGACCAAGACGTTCCACCAGTGGGAGCGTTGCATTACTGACTTCACGGTAGCGTTCTGCTGCTCCCCATAGCACCGTTGCCCATTCGGGCTCTCCCTGACCTGCGACAACATCCGCCAACTCTTCCAGGCACAGGATGAGTGATCCCGTGTCACGAACGGTGCGTGCGATCTCCAGGCTCTGAGCTGCCAGGGTTCGGCTCAGCATATAGTCATGCTCGCTTGCCGCCACCTGCGCAAGCAAGGCGTAGATGAGCGCCTGGCCCTGCTGGTCTCCCAGTTGTTGGTGCCGCTTCATGGCAGCTTCCAGCAAGATACGCGCACGAGCGATAGCCCCTTGTCGCAAGGCGATCTTTCCAAAGAGGCCAAGGAACCAGCCAGTTGCCCACGAGTTGTCGGCCTGAGCATGAATGGCGACTCTTTCGTCCAGCAGGGTTCGTCCTTTCATCTCATCTCCCTGGGCTAGGTAGACATCTGCTAAGCGTAAGTGCATCTCCCCATAGAGCCAGAGATCTCCCACCTTTTTGAAGAGGTCTGTAGCCCGTTCAAACACGTCCTGGGCCTGAGCATAGTCACCTTGATACAAGATGACCGAACCAAGGGCATTCAGAGCGCATGCCAGGGACCAACCTTCATCTCTTGTTCCGGGTATCCAGACAAAGGCCATCGTTTCTTCTGCCTGCACTCGTGCCTGCAGTACGTCTCCTCTTGCCAGCAGGTAATGTACAAGCGACCAGGAAGCGAGCGCAAAGCATCGATAATCTCTCTGCTGCCGGGCGAGCGTCAGACATTCCTGTGCCCGGCTGGTATGGAGATCAATCAGCCCTAGGTGAAGGGCGATAAACGCTTCATAACAGAGCGCCTTGATGCGCGCGGAAATCGCCACATCCTGCCCAACTCCACGCAATGCATGCTCAAGCCAGAGCATTCCCTCGCTGAGACGCCCACACATATACCAGAACCATCCAAGAGAGCTTGCCAGGCGTAGCAATGACTCCTGGTGTTGCTCGCCCAGCAGCCACTGCAAAGCGGCCCGTAGATTTTCGGAGTCACGTGTCAGGCGGTCCACCCACAGATGTTGCTGATGGCCAAACAATTCCGGGTCCCCGCGTTCCGCGAGGGTGAGGTAGCACATAGCATGTACCTCTTCTGTCGCCTCCAACTCTCCAGAATTCGCAAGGGTTTCCAGGGCATACTCTCTGATCGTTTCTAGCATCAGCAGGCGTGGCTCAACTCCATCCCGGTCGCTCTGTTGCAGCAAGCTCTTGTCCAGCAGGGATGCGACCAGGTTTATAGCGGGAAGCGAGAGATCCGCAGCTGCGCTACAGACCGCTTCCGCAGCCTCAAGCGTACAGCCTCCAACAAAGATGGCCAGGCGCCGGAAACAGCGTTGCTCCTGGGCATTTAAGAGATCATAACTCCAGCGGATGGTATCGCGCAGTGTCTGCTGCCGGGTGGGAGCATCCTGCCTTCCACCTGTCAACACGGCAAGCCGGTGGTTGAGTCGCTCGAGCAATGCCTGTGGAGGCAGGAGTCTGCTCCGCGCTGCCGCCAGCTCAATGGACAGTGGCAGCCCGTCCAGTCGGATGCAGATCTGGACCACAGCGGCAGCGTTGTCCTCAGAAAGGACAAATTGGGGCTTAACCATTTGCGCACGCTCAACGAAAAGGGCGACTGCCGCATATTGCAACAGCTGCTCACATGCTGGCAGGTGGAGCGGATCAGGCAAGGAGAGTGGAGGCACAGAGAACTCGTATTCCCCCTCCACGTGCAGGACCGCTCGGCTGGTCACCAGGATCTTGATGGATGGACAGGCCAGGAGCAGTTCAACCAGCGCGGGCGCAGCTGGGAGGATCTGCTCGAAATTATCCAGCAGCAACAGGAGGTGTTTGTCACGCAGGAACGCTTTGAGCGACTCGAATAGCGACCGTTCCTCGACATCTCGTAGGCCGAGCGTCTGTGCGATTGTGGATACGACTAGATCAGCGTCACTGAGAGGAGCAAGCTGCACCAGGCAGACACCGTGCGTAAATACCTCGATTAGATCCGTCGTGACTTTCTGAGCCAGGCGTGTCTTGCCGATGCCGGCGGTACCGGTGAGGGTGAGGAGCCGGACCTCAGGCCGTAGAAGTAACGCACTGATCGCTTGCTCCTGCTGTTCGCGTCCAATCAACGGAGTAAGCAGAGGAGGGAGATTCTGGAAACGAACGGGAGAGCCGCCACCGGCTCTCCCGCCATTAACGGTCGGCTCGGCCTGTGGGAAAAGCTGGAGGGGCACAGGAGGAGCGACCAGGTCATGGAGCCAGGCTTCATCCAGCAGCACCTTCTGATGGGCCGCACGCCAGAGCGCACGGATCTCCTCGGCCTCGCGCCCGGCGGGAAAGACCTGCAACTGCACCCCCAGCTCGATGAGCTGTCTGAGGCGCTCGGCTTTGGGGTAACTGCTACCGGCCTCCCACTCCGCCACGGCGCGCCGGGAGACACCCAGCCGGTCGGCCAGTCCTGCTTGCGTCAGGCCGATGGTGGCGCGCAGCGTCAGCACCAACTGACCAAAGGCATAGTCTCGCTCTCGGTACGAGTAGCTCTTCACGAGCGATTTCCATTCTGCGTGACCCAGCGGAGCGAAATGTTATGCAGTGATGTGAAGTGACACGTCAACTGATGGACAGTGACTTCCCCAGGACCCATCCGCTATACTGGTGAGTGTCGGGTGCGCCCGCTACGTGGGTGAACGCCTGTCTGGGGTTGTATGGGGACACTACCAAACGAACCCGTACAACCCCTGTTCTTCTCTGCCTCTAGCATAGCACATTTAGGACGAAAAAGCTGTCTCCTCATGTGATTCTGGTGCCAGATCCCCATGTACGAAAAAGTTTTATGACTCGCCCTACGCTTTTCTTCACGCTCCCCAGCCATCCTCGACGGGCATGGACTCCAGCTTCTCATGAGCGAAGCTGGACACCACATCAGACAGGAAAAACGAAAAGAGATCCATGTGCCTTTTCTGGAGTCAAAAGACACTGGAGTCGAGCATCTCACAAGCGGCCAATGTACAGCATATCTATGGATGAAGCGAGATGTGGAGGGGCTTGCCCAGGAAAGTTTGTGCCAGTGCTCAAGATTCTTGGCAAGTGCTCATGTTTCAGGGCCAAACCTGCTCACATTTCGGCTGTTCCCGCGAGATGCGCAACGAGATGACGAAAGGGAATAATTGAGAAGGAAATAGCTGTTTTGCCTTCAAATCTTGATACATAAGATCAGTAACTCCTTAAAGTTGCCATGTATTTTCGTCAACTTCCCTGATACCATATAAGGAGTATGAAGTCTACTCAAAGAAAGAAAGAACGAACACGGCATGGCACTGAAATTTGGTTTGCTTGTTCCCCAGGGCTGGACCATGGATCTGGCACGGATCAAGGACCCGGTAGAAGCCTACGAAACGATGACGAGGGTTGTTCAAACGGCTGAGGAGGTGGGTTTCGCTTCCGCCTGGCTCGTTGACCACTTTCACACGATTCCACATCCCTCGCAGGAAGTGACGTTTGAATGCTGGATGAGTACGGCTGCACTCGCGCGTGATACCAGGACTATACGCATTAGCCAGATGGTCACGTGCAATAGTTATCGCCATCCGGCGTTGCTGGCAAAAATGGCGAGCACCGTCGACGTGCTCTCGCATGGCCGCCTGAACTTTGGCATCGGGGCGGGCTGGTATGAGCACGAATATCGCGCCTATGGCTATGAGTATCCTGATGCACCTCTGCGTCTGCGTCAGTTGCGCGAGGCGGTTCAGGTCATTCTGGCGCTATGGACCCAGCAGGAGGCGCACTTCGAGGGCAACTTTTATCAGGTACGTGGTGCAATTAATCAGCCTAAAGGCATTCAGAAAACACATATTCCGCTGCTGATCGGGGGTGATGGTGAAAAGGTGACGCTCAAGCTGGTGGCGCAGTATGCCGAAGCCTGTAACGTGGGTGATAATCCTGCCACCGTGAAGCAGAAGCTTGCCGTGCTCAAACAGCATTGCCAGACCGTAGGCCGTGAATACCAGAGCATTCATCGCACGTCAACAACACTCTGTCTCATGGCTGACAGCGATGAGCAGGCTCTGGCGCAGCTTCCTTCTGAACTCACAGCCCGGCTTGGAGAGAGTGTGAATACAGTCCTGATTGGCTGCCCTGAGACGATTCGTCTGCGCCTTGCCGCCTATGAAGAAGCGGGTGTGCAGGAGTTGCTGCTGCGTTTTGTGGATGGAACCAACCTGGAGGCTCTTCGCCGCTTCGCCAAAGAGTTCTTCGCCTGAAGGAGTGAAACGAACAGGCTTGTAGCTCGTTGCGCATCTTGTGGGCCATGAGGTGGGTAAACCATACACGCATCGCGTGGGAAGAGCTAATTTTACACAGGCGATAATAGCTTTGCCCAGGAGATGTGGGAGATCCAATGATAGCCCGGCATTAATACCAACAGTAGTCGTTCTTCGCCTTTGTCAGCATGCTTCGTCAAAGAAGTATGCTGAACGGTATGATTTACTTTTTCTATCACTTTTAGAGAGATGAAGGATTGATTACTATGAGAGTTTAGAATATACTCTTTTTTGGTAGAGTTTATTTCACTTCATCTTGTGATATTCTGACTCGTAATTCTTGACGCAAACCGTCCAGGATCGACTTGGTGCAGTTGGTTTGCCCGTTGGCCTAGGCCAATGCATAAACCGACTTAGATGAGTGTGTCGGGGAACCTCGCCCATGCATGCAAGAGATCGGTATCCCATCAACTCCCCTGACTGACCTTGATGGTCCATCTTCCCTGTCTTGTGTTTGTAGTGGGGGTCTCAAAGCTTCCGAGCGTGCTGGTGGTGCCATTCCACCTCATCAGCACCTAGCACGCCTGTACTGAACTGTCTTTCAATGGTGGGTCAGTTGAACTGCCATCTCTCCTGTTTTGAAAGACTCGTTCACATAAAAATGTTAGACTGCTAGAGGGGATCCGCTAGCAAAAGGAGGCATGTCATGAGGACGCGAAACACATCAGCCAAGGGCTTAACCGTTCAGGCAGTCGCCGGCACCTACGTCGTGTTGTTGGGATTTGATCTTGCCCCACAGGCAGTCGCCGGCACCTACGTCGTGTTGTTGGGATTTGATCTTGCCCCACAAGACCGCACAGGACTGCTCGGGTTTGCTGTTCAGCGCTCCGATCAGGCTGGGGACACCTGGCTGAGCGGAGGGATCGCCTTCCCGAACATGACCGCTGGCCCCAACGGGGAGAAGGGAACCAATATCTTTCCCATCCAGAAGTTTCGGTGGGGAGACTTCACAGCTCAACCTGGCTCTCGTTACAGCTACAAGCTGCAAGCCATGTACGGGACACCTGGCTCTCTTGAAGCGGGCGATAGCGTGACGGTGGACGTGCAGATGCAAGACCCATTGCATGTGGGCAGTGATGGTCACCAGGTTCACTTCAACCGGTTTGCGGCAGCCAGTCAGGCCTATGTGAATCTCTTTGGCGACAAAGATCCCACTCAGGTCCCTGGCGGCGCAGCCTTGCGCTGGTTATCGCGCGGCCTGGAGGAGAGTCTGCTTGCCTTTATTGGGCGAGCCAGTGATGAGACCTACTCATTGCATCTGAGCGTCTATGAGTTCCAAAAAGATAACTTTCTGGACGCGTTGCGCCAGGCTGTGGATCGGAACGTCAAGGTAGAGATCATCTATGACGCCATTCCAGGTCCAACCGGCCCACGTGTTGCCAACCAGGCAGCTATTCAAACCCATCAACTTGATGCCGTGTGCCACCCGCGCACCAATATTCCGAGCATTTCCCATAACAAGTTCATGGTGCTCTCGCAATACGGCCAACCGCTTGCCGTCTGGACAGGATCAACCAACTTCACGGATGGGGCCATCTATGGCCAGGCCAATGTTGGCCACGCGATTGAGGATAAGGAGCTGGCCGCAACGTACCTGCACATACACCAAGCATTGTTGCACGACCCGGACCAGGCGACGTCTCGAAATAATGCCGAACAGTTCTCCCCTGTTCCTCCGGCTGGTGCACCCAGTCTGTATCCCATTTTCAGTCCTCGCTCGACCATGGTTGCCATTGATACCCTGGCGCAGCTGATTCACAATGCTCAGAATCTGGTCTGCTTTACCGCCCCCTTTGGGCTGGACCAGAAGCTGAATGATGCCCTTGATGATCCACAAAACAAGTTTCTGGCCTTTGGTCTGCTCAACACTCCGGACAATAAGGTCGTAGCCTCGCATCGTACCACAAAGGATCTTTTCGCCGCAGTGGATCATATCAAGACGAAGCTGGACCAATTCCAGGCTGAATCGCTCCATCACCAGGGCGTGTATGTTCACACCAAATACATGCTGATCGATCCGCTTTCCTCAGCACCCATTGTGGTGACAGGTTCTGCGAACTTCAGTAAGAACTCGAGCGAGAACAACGACGAGAATCAACTGGTGATTACTCATCAATCGGAGGTGGTGGATGTCTATCTCTCAGAGTTTATGCGGATGTATGAACATTACCGGTTCCGTTATCTCTGTACAGATGACTCCTGGGCCAACAAATACTTCACTGATGGATTGGAGCAGCAAGACCGGCAGATTTTCTCCGCTCAGAGTTGAACAGGCCGCACTATCCACCTGTTACGGTAAACCTAATACTACAAGCAACGCTTAGCTACCTAAGTTCCTCCGAAAATCCTCCCCTTCTTTGGGGAGAGAGAAACGCATAGGGAGCCAGAGGAGGCAGAGCGTAACGCCAATGCTCCTTGTGAAAGGACAAGCCGATGATGGAGCATGGTAGCAAGAGTTAAGCGAACTCCTTTGGCGTCAGCGTGACGGTGTAGACAAGTTGTTCAAGCCGACGGATGTATGCGTCAAATAAAGTTGTACATCCATGGAGAAATCCTGCGCTCAGATGTATGGATCATGATCTCCTGACAAAGTTTTACACTTTCCTATCATAGGGTTATTTTTCTCCTATCACCGCTAGGTAGCTTAAAATAAAGATACCTGGCTCGTTTCGCTCCTCGAGTGTACCACACGGTCAAGGTAGTCCAGGCTTCACGCCGCCAACCCCTATTGCTTCACGATACCTCTGGATGCCTGAGTGCATTATTTTTTCTACTTCATCTCCATAAGAACTCTAGCTGAACCATTCGTCTCGTCTCAAAACTACCTGTAGCATTTGCATTTTTACTGTCTATTTGCTACAATTCCGCCTTATATACTGCCTGATAAGTTGGCAGTCTTTCATGTTGCTAGTAGGAGGAAATATGGTTGACTTATTTAGCAATGTCTATGATGTTCCTGTGGTAGCGCAAAGGTTGCGAGTTGATCAAACCACTGTCACCCGTTGGTGCAGGACAGGAGTGCTTAACCAGGGAGAGGACTTTTTCATTCTTCCCAAGCGCGGATCGCGGCAGATCTATCGTTTTACGCAAGAACAGTTTGATCGGTTGGTAGGCAATCCGCCGCCTTCTCATTGAGAATAGATCGCCGCAACAAGCTATCAGCACTTTGGTAGGGTGTTGGTACACCCTTGTACTGGCTACTTAGGTCATCCGTTTAAAAAAGAGCGTCAAAGAGAGCTCTCGCTGTTCCTGTTCTTTGCAATCTACTTACCAGACAGGTGGTGATATAGTTCTTGCATGCTTGTTCCCTTCCAGGTTTTTGGAACAGATATACCAAGTAGCCAGTACAGTGGCTGGTACGAAACTTTGAACCCGGCGAGATCCACCGGCATCCAGATGGTCTGATAGTTCTGGAGGAGCGTACCTTTGATCTGCTCACCGGCCGTTGTGACGTGCAAGTGACCATGCTCTCTCCCGATGGGCAACGCCGCCAGTATACCCACTCGGTCCGCATGTACACGCTGAGGGAGTTGACGCGCATGCTGGCAACAGCAGGGCTCCAGATCCGGGTATGCTATGGTGGGTTAGATGGCAGCCGGTTGAGCCTGAACAGCCCCCGACTGGTCGTGATAGGCGTTAAGGACGAACAAGGGCATTCACATGGATAACGAGAAAGGAAGTCGTCGGTGAGGTCATGGCCCGGCAGCATTTGATGGAGTACTCTTGTCTGATGGGGTATACCATCTGACCCGCCAGAAGATTCTGGAACGCACCTGCTCGCTGCTGCGTTCTTCAATTGAGGCCAAGTCACTACGGGCCTAGGCCCAGAGGAAGAGGTGCCTTTCCAGCTGAGGGCTCGGTACCATGCCGAACTTGTGCAGTTGGCCACGAATGTTGCTACGGGCAGCCGAAGGCGCGGTGTGGCGAGCATCGACAAAGGCCTGCGGCCAGAAGCGCTCAGCCAGATCCCAGACGTAGGAGTACGTGCCGCGCGTGCGACCTGTCAGGTCCACTTTGCAGACCAGGAAGCGGCGCTGCAGCTCCACCAGTGCGCGTTCGGTCGCCAGCTTCTTCGCTTTTTCGCCCAGCCTGGTGCCACGCCGGAGTTCACGCGTCGGTTGCGCAGGGTGTTCGAGCAACCAGTCATAGATCGCCTTGGCTTCACCAGAGAGCCGCCCATCGAAATAGAGCCGGATCACGTCCCGCTCGTGCTCCAGCCCGCGTCCGGCCAAAGCAGCGATGAAATCGGGCAGATAGTCGGGCGCAAGGAAGCTGGGCTGGCCGGCAATGATCTTGCCATAGTAGAGCTGCTGAGCAAAATGCAGATCATCTTTCCACGACCAGGTGCGCTCTAAAACCGAAACCGCCGTCTCCCCCATGGCCTCGGCCAGGTTTGGGAACGGCAGGCGTGGCACCGGCCCCCACGTGCAAAAGCCGCACCCAGAGACAAACGCCAGCGCCTCATCCGGTCCCGTGATCGGTCCGGGGATCAAGGCATGCCATCCGACGGTCTCCTTCATCTTACTTGCTCCTTCAAGCCCTGTTGATAAATCGTGTTGCCTTCTGCACGAAAGGTCCCCACCCCTGGGAATGAGCGCTTCCGTTTCCGCACGAGCATGGGAAGCGTTGGCGGCAAACATGCGATGCTTCACTTTATCGTACTTCCTTCTTTGCCCCCTTGCAAGTAGGTGGATGTGATGTGTCAGCTTTCCTATCCTCCAGGTTCTTTAGAGACAAAAACGTGGCGGAAGCCTTCTGGCTGTACTGGCTCGTTTGTGGAGTTGTTCCCTCGGTGAAGAGAGTGGGGATAAGTTGTGGATAACCTGGCCATACCGCAGGGATGGATCGCTTGCCTCCTGTTTGAAGCTGAGCATTGCCCGTGTGTATACTGTGAGTACATAGAGAAAAGTGGAGGAGCCATGATAGATCGCTACTTACCGGTGCCGGTATGGAATAACCGGCTCGGTCACTGGGAACCCCGTCGATTTCCGGCATGGGCAGCACATTGCCGCTTGGCCCGACGGATTTGATCTGGCCCACCTTCCTTTGCCCGACTATCGCGATGGGGATCGAGTGCAATTTGTGCGTGACGAGACCTGTGCCCGCGAGGGCGTGGTGCGGATGGTACTCCTGCGGGGCGGCGCATACAGCCCATTGGACCGGGTCGAAGAGCTCATCCAGCAGTGGTATTGTCTTCCAGAGAGCATGGTCTACATGGTGACGGCACGAGGCCATGACCACACCATCCGTCCCTGGAATGTACTAGGACGGCTTGTCTCACCGAATCGATGGGAACGATAAGGCACGGCGATGAGATGTTGGCCGTGTACAATGAATCTCGTACATTGACGATTCTCGTGCGCTCACTGCTTTATCGCACCACTTTCCAGAGGTAGGTGCAGTATTCCCGTTACGTCTTCGAGTTGCCCGTCGAATACGATTCGAACGTGTTATCGGTTGGAGGAATGAACATGTCAACAGAGATATTCGCCGACGAGGTCACCACGGCCCTCGCGGATATGCAGACTGCGGCACGCCGCGCTATCCCAAAGACGGTGCTGGTGGATGGCGAGCCACGATCCGTGCCATATCCCTTCCCCTCGCCAGGTGACTGGCGTAACTGCTGGATCTACATGCTCATGATCGACCGCTTCGACAACCCAACCGCGCCACCAGACTCGACCCCTGCCACGCCGCCGATCGGATGGGATCAGAAGTACAACTACCGACAAGGCGGGACATTTAAAGGCGTACAGAGTCGTCTCGGGTACCTCGAAGCGCTTGGAGTAGGCGCTATCTGGCTGTCGCCTGTGCTGAAGAACGCGGCTCAACCACGCCGCACGCGTCTTCGACTACCTCTACCAGGACCAGGTCGTGGACAAATTCGCCGACGAGACAGTCCTCGATGCCCCGTTAGGCCAAGAGCCGCCCGTCCAGTGGCTCAACGGCTTCGGGTTTCCCCGCCAGGACTGGCAGGACACACTCCCTCCACTCCCTGCCCTCTCGCCGGACGACGCCGTCTGGCCAGCCGATTTGCAGCGCAAGGAGTTCTTCCGGCGCCGCGGGATGAAGCTCACCGATACCCCACCGCCCGGAGGCTTCGTACGTGGAGACTTCGACACCATGCGCCAGCTCGTGGTGGAGTACGACGCACAGCCGCCTGGCCAGGAAGCCCTGCGAGCCCGTTACGGGAAGTGGCCGGTGCTCGATATCCTCGTTCGCAGCTACCAGTACCTGATCGCCAAGTACGATGTCGATGGCTTCCGCATCGACACGGTCAAATACCTCGCCCCTGACGCAGTGGAGATGTTCGGCAACGCCATCCGCGAGTTTGCCCTCAGCGTTGGCAAGCAGAACTTCTTCACGTTCGGTGAGATCGCCGACCGCGACGAGGCCACGGTCGACCACTTCGTTGGGCGGCACAGCACACAGATCGACGGCTTCGGCATCGACGCAGCGCTGGATTTCCCCCTCTTCTACGCAGTACCACCGGTGGCCAAGGCACATGCCGCCGTGGAGCTTATCCCCAATGTGTTCGTCGCCCGGAAACAGGCCGAGCAAGGGCAGCTTAGCTCGCATGGAGAAGCGGGGCGGTACTTCGTCAGCTTCCTGGACAACCATGACCAGCAGGAGCGTTTCCACCACCCAGCTACGCCGATCGAGCAGGTGATGCTTGCTGGGCGTACTCTTCAGCCTCCAGGGCATCCCCTGCCTGTATTATGGCACAGAGCAGGGGCTGACCAGCACAAAGGACACCAGCGGGAACCCAGTCCTCGACAGCCCCGAGTCGGTCAGGGAGGCGCTTTGGGGCAAGGGCGTACAGGTTTTCGACCAAAGCCATCCGCTCTTCGTGGCAGTCCAGACGCTGGGTCGACTACGTCGCGACGAGCCGCCCTTGAGCTATGGTCGGCTCTACTTCCGTGAGGTTTCAGGCAATGGGCAGGATTACGGGCTGTCGAAGGGCGTCGGCGGCGTTCTCGCCTTCTCGCGCATCCTTGCCGAGCGTGAGGTGCTGATTGTGTCCAACACGAATACAACGCAGCAATTTCAGGGCTGGGTCGTGGTCGACCTCGACCTGGGCCGCTCTGCACGAACCATGCAGGTCGCCTATAGTAACCTCGGCACGACGGGCACCGGCGTCGTCCAGGTGGTCCCGCAGGCCCGGTTCTATAAAGACGATGGCACGGTAGACACTACATCGACAGCGGCACTGTTTGTCATCCTCGCACCAATGGAGATCCAGATCCTAGCCACGGCTTGATCGGAAGAAGGAAACCAGTTCTCACAAATCCATCACAAGAGTGCTCATCTGAAACCGACCAAAAACCCTTGACATGTCATCGTTTTTCGCTTATACTAATGACACATCATCGATGATGTGTCATGTAAATTGTTGAAGGAGCAATTTCTCTGATGGAACGTGCTGATGAATTGCGTTACCTCATCCTGGCGGCCCAACGTGAAGGCAGCCGTCTTTTCGCCGAGCAGATTCGCCCTCTGGGCCTTACGCCTTCCCAGGCAGAGGTACTCAGTGTTCTGTATGAAGCGCAGCCCCTCTCACTGATCGAGTTGGGCAGCCGCCTGGTCTGTGAGACCGGAAGTCCCAGCCGCCTCGTTGATGGATTGGTAAAGGCGGGACTCGTCGAGCGCATCGCTTCCTCTACGGATCAGCGCAAGGTGTCGCTCACGCTCACTCAAGCCGGGGAGCAGCTACACGCTCAAATAGCAGTGGTCGAGCAGCAATTCAGCAAGCTCGTTTCCAGTTGGGGAGAACAGGCCGATGTTGAAGCCGTCATGAGGGCGCTCTGGCAGTTTGTGCGAGATTTGCCTGCAGGGCGCGCCCTGGCGCGTCGTCTTGGACGCGAAGAGTCATAAGAGAAGATATGAAGGAGGCACGTGCCCGATTATCGTCAGGTGCAGGCGCCTTTTGAAAAGATAAGGAGAAAACCGCTATGCGTATCCATGCCATGCAAACCGGTACTGTTGCAATTAAACAGCGCCAGCGACAGGGAGTCGGACTCGGTACTCGCCGTCGTCTCAATACATTGTTCGACTCAGCCTGGACGGAGCCTTTGCCCATCTACGTATGGGTGATTGAGCATCCAGAGGGCATCATTGTCGTGGACACTGGAGAGACCGCGAGAGCAGCGGAGCCAGGGTACTTTCCCTGGTGGCATCCGTATTACCGTTTCAATGTGCGTGAATGGGTACTGCCAGAGGATGAAGTAGGGCCACAGCTGCGCCGCATGGGCATTGCTCCAGATGATGTGCGTTGGGTGGTTCTGACGCACCTGCATACCGATCACGCCGGTGGGCTGCACCATTTCCCAAAGGCGGAGATTCTGCTGTCACGCGCCGAATTTGACGCGGCATCCGGCTGGCGCGGTCGCCTTGAAGGCTACCTTCCGCTGCCCGAATGGTTCTCACCCATGCTCATCGACTTCGCTCCTACCACCTTTGGTCCATTCCCCACGAGCCATACGCTGACAAAAGCGGGCGATATAGTGCTGGTACCGACGCCAGGTCATACATCCGGGCATCTCTCCGTCATTGTCCAGGAGAACGATTCAGCCCTTTTCCTGGCTGGGGATACCTCTTATACGCAGCAATTGATGTTGCAGGAGGCCATCGACGGCGTCTCCGTCGATGAGCAGGCGGCACGGCAGACGCTACAACACATTCACACCTACACACAGCAGACGGCGGTCGTCTACCTGCCTTCGCATGATCCTGCTTCGGTTGAACGCTTAGCGGCGCGAACGGTGGTGAACGAAGCCAGCCTCGCCACACCACAGGCTTGAGAGCTTCGAAATCGGGTGGACATGGATATCGATGATGTTCATCGCGTCCTCTATCCCGACGTAGCAGAGTGCGGGTCCTCTATCGGCTCTAGCACAAAGACAAGCCGCTGCCCACTCCTGTTGTAGAATGTCTGATAAGCTGGCCACACTGCCACCAGGTGCGGCCAGTAGCGATCAATCCTGCTTGACTGGCCTCGCGCGCCTGGTAGACGCCGTGAACCTTCCCGATCTGCACCTGTGCTGTCGGGTTGGCGCGCAGGTTCAACGTCCAGGGGTTGGCGCGCTCAAAGCCTGGGTTGACGTTGCACACTACGAGTCGTTTACCATCGCGAAGGTAGAAGACGGGAGTCGTACGCTCCATCCCGGTGCGTCGCCCGGTGGTCGTCAGCAGCAGCAGCGGGCCGAGAGGTCTCCCCATGGCAACACGCCGACCTGAAGTCGCTTGATAGAGCCAGCGGTCAAGGAGATCGTTCTCGTAGCCAGCTTTGACGAGCAGTTCCATGATGGCGGCGGAATAGTTGGGGCTGTACTGGTTGCCGTAGATGCCTCGGAAGTCCCCTTCTGATGTCTGGTGCGAGAAGATAAAGTCTGCCGCCTGCCTGATGGCCGGATGATGCCTGTTCAGCCCATACTGCTCGATGAGATGGCCCAGGGTGCGAAAGGTTTCGAGCTGATCGTAGTCTTCCTGCGAGCGCACCTTGCCGCCGCCCGGGTACTTCCAGGCTCCATTGCTGCGTTGCTTCCTCAGCAGCCGCTCGACCTGTGGCATCTGCCACAGAAGTTCAAGCGGGTGCGCCTCTTCGCCCACGAGGTCGCGCCGGACAAGAGAGGCAAGCGCTGCATTGTCCGAGGCAAGCAGCGTAGGGATGGGATCAACCTTGAAGGATGTTCGCCAGCCTTCCGTGGGTGAACCTGCCTTTGCGAGGTAAACGACTTTAGAAACGCGCTCTCGCCAATATATAACACACACGCTCAGGCGATTTCACCAACCTAACTCTTCTGCTGACCGGTCTGGGAGAGCTCCAGGAGATGACCATCAGGGTCGTGGAAGAAGGCCTGGATCTCGTCACCCCACTCGACGGGCGGCGTGATGAACTCGGCTCCGCGGGAGCGCAGCACCTCATAGGCAGCCGAGCAGTCCGGCACCCGCATGGTTAGTTCGCCGATAGCGAGGTTTCCACCGTCGGCAGGCTGGTCTTTCGTAGGACCACCCGGAGCTGACAGCAGAATCTGGCTGCCCCGAAAGTTCAGAAAGCCGAGGGTCCCAGGAAGCTCGCGCACCACCGTCGCTCCCAGCACATCGCGATAGAATGCCAGCGAGCGAGCGTAGTCGCTGACCACCAGGAAGCAGCTCAGCTCTACCCCATCGGTCGGGAAGTCATCGGGAACGGTTCTTGCTTGGTCCATCGTAGGTGTCCTTTCTTCTCTCGGGTGTCCGTTGCCTGTTAGATGCGTGCGAGTTTCTCCGGGTTGGCAATGATACGAATCGCCTGAATCTGCCCTGCCTCCACGTCAATGCTTAGCACGAACAAGGCTTGACCGCCAGTGCGGATGATTACAGCCGCTTGACCGTTGACTTCCGCTATTTCCACCTGATAGTCCGCTGGCAAAAAGCGCACCGTTCCCAGGCTAAAGCGCGCCACCGCATCACGCCCAACAATCGGACGCAGCGCGGCTGTTTTGATTTTCCCCCCTCCATCAGCCCACAGGGTCACCTCTTCGGAGAGCAGGTCCATCAAGGGGGTCATATCACCCCCTTGCGTCGCCTGAAAAAACCCAGTGAGCATCTGCCGGTGGGTCTGGGGCGAGGGAGGGAAACGTGGTCGATGCTCGCTCAGATGTTTCTTCGCCCGGCTGAACGACCGGCGGCAGGCCGCTTCAGTCTTGCCAAGCATGGTGGCAATCTCGGCAAAGTCGTATTCGAAGACTTCGCGCAGCAGGAAGACCGCTCGCTCAAAAGGTTGAAGCTGCTCCAGGAGCATCAGGAAAGCTAACGAGATTGACTCCTCCATATCGACACGCCTTTCTGGATCACCTGTTTCGGGAGTCGTCGCGGCGAGGATCGGCTCCGGTAACCAGGGACCCACGTACAGTTCGCGCTTCCTACGCGCCAGGTGGAGTTGATCCATACATAGGCGCGTGATAATCGTGGTCAGAAACGCTTTAAGCGAGCGGATGGTGTCGAGCGGCGTACCCTGGTAGCGCAGGTAGGTTTCCTGCACCATATCCTCGGCATCCATTGCGCTCCCCAGCATGCGGTAGGCGATGGAAAAGAAGTAGGGCCGATAGGTTTCAAAGGATTCTGCCATGCTTCCTCCCATCTCCTTGCGCTCTCTGGCGTTCGCGGAAATCAACGACCTGCTTCATGACAGGGGCCCCCATCTGGCCCATCATCGACCCCATCCCCGGAAAGAGATCCATGAGCGCCCTCATCAGCCGACCGGGTCCTGGCATGATCACGATCTCTGCCTTATCACGCCTGATGCTCTTGAGAACCGCTTGAGCCACGGCCTCTGGTGGAGACAGGAAGGCTTTGTCCATGGCAGACAGGTGCAGGTTCATCTCCTCCATCGTCCGTGCCCCCGTGCCAGCGCCGCCGATACTGCCGAGGATGATCACGGAACTGCTGACTCCAGCTTTGCGGTAATCGGTGCGCAACACGCGGGTAAAGCCGATGCGGCCATCTTTAGAGGCCGAATAGACTTCGGTATACGGGAAGCCGATGCGGCCTCCCATCGAGGAGATGTTCACGATGTATCCTTGCTTGCGCTGGAGCATCCCCGGCAGGAGCAGGCGCGTTAACTCGATAGGCCCGGTCAGATTCAGACGGATGAGCGCCTCAACATCCTCTGCTGTATAGCGGTGAAACTCCCGTTGGAGATCCCCACCGGCGTTGTTGACCAGCACATCCACTGCGCCAAAAGTGCGCTCGGCAGTGTTCACCAATGCGCTGCGTGCATCCCGGTCCGTCACATCGGTCGGAACGGAGAGGACCTGTACTCCAGTCGCACGAACGTCGGCGGCCACCTGTTCCAACTCGGGCTTCGAGCGTGCGGCCAGGACCAGATTCATGCCCTCCTTTGCCAGGGCTCTGACAATATACGGTCCGATGCCATGCGAAGCGCCGGTCACGAGAGCCGTTTGGTAGTTTTTTATCATCGCTGTTTTCTCCTTTGAGTTAAGGGTGATAGGAATATCCTTCATTCCTTTATTGGTAGAAACGTTGTTGTGATGATCACCACTTGAGATCATCACCAATAAAGAGGGTCGAGCTATCCGTTTTGGGACGGGTTGTAGGATTCATGAGGAGCGAAAGTCTGACAGGCAAACGTAGTGTTCAGCGACATGTATTATCTCGGTCAGAAGCGCATTACCACAGAGGTTCTATAATACTCTGGACGAGCAGCGAAAGTTGCAGATTTTGAGAGTGTCCCTCCCATGATTGACTCTTGACAATGCTGCCTTGTGTCTGATAAAATAACAGTGTTATCTAAAGGAGCGGTGTTGTGAACAAAAGCAAAGTAGGCACACAGGCCCAACGTCTGCGCCAGGCGATTCGCCACCGGCAGGAGCGTGAGAAGCAGGAACTGCGACAGGCTATCCTGGCTGCGGCAGGCGAATTGTTCCTGGAGCAGGGCTACGAGCGTTTCTCGCTGCGCAAGGTGGCTGAGCGCGTCGGTTACTCCCCAACCACCATCTATCTCTACTTTCGCGACAAGGACGATCTGCTCTTCACGGTGGTCGATGAGGGGTTTGAGCGGTTCGGCCAACAATTAGCGGCGGCTGCGGAAAGTCAAGAGGATGCCTGGGAGCGACTCATCGCACTCGGTCGAGCCTACGTGGCCTTTGGTTTGCAGAATCCAGTGTACTATCAACTGATGTTCATGCAACGGGCGGATTTCTTGATGCATACGCCCGTGGGTGAGAGCCAGCCGCGCATCATGAGCTTTCGGGTGCTGCGGCAAACGGTGCAACAGGCTATCGATGCCGGAGTTCTGCGACCGGGTGATGCGGAGAGCTATAGCGATGTCCTCTGGGCCCTGGTGCATGGCATGGTCTCCCTGGCGATCAGCATGCCTATGTTCGACGCCTCCCGTATTCAGCGGACCATGGAGACCGCCTGGCAGATGGAGTGCCAGGGCTTGCGGCAGCACTGACGTTATCATTATCACGGGAGGGACCTCCGGGTTGGGGTATGTGTATGCACGCACGTTCGCCGCCTCTCACCCCGACCGGCATATCATCATTGCCAGCCGCAACCAGCGACAAGGTACGCGGGCGGTTAGCACGTTGCAGCATAAAACCGGCAACCAGCACATCGCGTGGATGTCCCTTGACCTGGCTTCCCTGGCCTCGGTGCGCGCGTTTGCCAGAGAGGTGGCCAAACGCTCCCTGCCACCCTTGCGTGCCCTCATCTGTAATGCGGGCTTGCAAGTCGTGTCGGGCACGACCTACACACAGGATGGCTTCGAGATGACCTTTGGCGTCAATTGTCTGGGGCATTTTTTGCTCGTGAACCTGCTGCTGCCACAGCTGGTCGCCCCGGCGCGCATCGTCTTTGTGAGCTGAGTAGCCATCTCCTCGGGATCAACTGGCAACTGCCAGACTGCTGTAGTCGCCTCTCGCTTGTTCCTGATCACAAAACGAACAAGATACCATATCTGGTCGCTCTCCTTGCTCAAAAAGATGCACCACATCAAGTAGAAGATGTATAGATCACCCGAATATTTGTGGTAATAAGTAGGGTTAACCCGAATATTTGTGGAATAGATGGCCAGATATATTTGGAATAAGGATGATTGTCAAGCTCGTTTGTGCTTGAGCTAATGCCAGATATTTGCGGAAAATGACAAATACCCCAGAACGCGCACCCAGACCTCTTGTGTGCTCGGAAGTCCGAACAGCCCCAGTGCCACATTGGGAATCACCAGTAGCAGCACCCCTTGGACAATCAGATAGAAGCTATACACAAAGATGCTCGTAGCAGCACGACTCATCGCACCCTCCTTTTTACTCGACAAGCGAAACAATGAACTCCAGCAGAGAAGACGACAAAAAGTGCCACAACTGTTCGGTCACTGTTCGGCCCAGGTAGAGTCTCTGCGGCATCTGCTGGCTGATGGTATGAGGGGGCGGATTTCCTCTTCAAATGGCCGGACTTTCTCATCGTCGCCACCACACAAGGTCATTGACCCTCAACACAACCGAGGCAGTTCGAGGGGGAAGCCGAAAGAGGTGACGAGCGATGGGACAGCGAAGGTCGTCACCTCGGCAATGTGCCTGGTCGAGGCCTCACCCTCGAGGGTGACGACTTGAAGCCCGAATGCCCGATAGGAGCCGTGAGGGTCGTCGGCTCGATAGACCACAAATGCTGGCTGTGCATTGGCACCCGTCGCATACAGATGCCAGTGACTCAGCGCTTCAGATCCAAAGGCTGTGGAAGTGAGAAAAGCGCGGATCGCTTCCCGCCCCCAAAGCCACGAAGGAGAAGGTGGCATACTCATGATCGCGTCTTCTTTCAGAAGCGCAACCAGCCCGTCTATATCGTCCGTCTCCCACGCGTTCACATAGCGAGCGAGCAACTCGCTCGTCGCTCTATCGGCAGAACTCACCTGAATCCGCTCTTGCTGTTCAGGGTGATAGTTCTTGGTCAGCGTGACCCGGGCTCGGTGTAAGGCACTGTTCACGGCTGAGACCGAGGTCGAGAGCAGATGCGCAACTTCGCTCGCACGCCAGTCCAGGACATCCGAGAGGAGCAAGATGGCTCGTTGACGGGGCGGGAGTAACTGAAGGACGGTGAGGAAGGCGAACGAAACGCTTTCGTGTCTGCTTACGCGGGCTTCCGGGTTGTCTGTCGCCACAGCCAGCCAGAGGTCAGGGAAAGGCTCAAGCCAGAGTGACTCGGCAGGAGCTGGCGCAATGGGGGTGAGTGGATTCATGGCAGGAGAGGCCGCTGCAGGCAGCGTGCGTGGTGGGCGTTTCTTGAGCGTGTCGAGGCAGGCATTGGTGGCGATGCTATAGAGCCAGGTGCGAAGCGACGCGTGGCCCTTGAAGGTGTCAAAGTGCTGCCAGGCACGGAGCATGGTCTCCTGCACGAGATCTTCAGCCTCTTGCAGCGATCCCAGGAGGCGATAACAATGCACGTGCAGTTCCCAGCGATACGGCTCGATGAGGGAACTGACTAGAGCAGAATCGCCCGTCGTCTCTGCGGGATCGACGCGGCCAGGCTCATGAGATGGGGTGCCTGCCTTTGCACGTTCCTTGGTCATGACGCTTCCTCGCTCTCTCTCGATGCCGCTGATGGTCAGGCAAGCGGCACGGGCAGCAGCAGGTCGCGGCCCAGCCGCTTCAGTCAGACCGCCCGTTTTGCTCTTGGACCAGTCTCCTCATTATACATCCGACCAGGACCTTCAAGGTCCTGATGTAACTGAAACAGCGGTGGTCAGACCGCACAGTTTTGCCCTTCGCTTTCGTCTCATCAGTGTCCATGCAACGGCATGTGAGTCGACCTGCACCCTTCTCGGGCACAATCAGGTTGAGATCATCTGAATGAACCAGGAGAGCCAGCACGACGCATCCGTTGAAGACGAAAGCCTCGTCACGCGAGCAAGGACACCTGCAAGCAGCGTGTGTTGCTCGGATGAAGTGACAGAGAAGTATGATCCACAGGAGGAATGATTCATGGAACCGATTGTGCTCTTCGGAATTCAATTCACCTTGAGCTTGGTGGCCTATACGCTCATCGCATTCTGGTATGTCGTGCCCCGCCTGTCTGGGCTGCCACGGGAGGCAGCCTTAATGCCATTACTATGGATCCATGCCTTTCGCATTGTCGGCGGGACGATCCTGGCTCCGGATGCTGTCGACAGCAAAGTGCCAATAGAGTTCCGAGTGATGATCGGATACGGTGACCTGGCAACGGCTGTCCTGGCCCTGCTGGCATTGATCGCCCTCCGCAAGCGCTTCCCCGGTGCCATTGCGTTGGTCTGGCTTTGCATCAGTGTGGGGACATTGGACACAGTGAATGCGATTATTCAATCGGTGCGCGACAGTGTATTCACGTATGCGCTCGGCGTGAATTGGGTGGTTGTGACCATCTATGTGCCAGCGCTGCTGGTGAGTAGCCTGCTGATTTTCCTGCAATTGCTCCGTCCCAATCGCTCCACCAGGAAGGAGGAGAAAATGGCTGCCTCAAGATGAGCGCGTAGCTCCTGCTGGTGTAAGGGTCCGAGTATGAACCGACCGGTTCATACTCGGACCCTAGGCTTTGCCAGACAATTTTCCTGCTACGCTCGTGTGCTCACGGTTTGCAAAAAGCTGTGGCACACCCGACAACGAAGGCTACCGCAAGCCCGAACTCGCCCACCAGGGACGCTCCGACTTCCAGGCTGTCCTAACCGAATGTGCTTCTCACTCCAGACAAAGACTCCTCACGGATGTCGAATACATGAGAGTCTTCTCAAAGGTCCTCATCAGAGGAGGTCTGAGGTCGAACCGACCAGGGTCAGATGGATCGCCGTGGTAGGTGGCACTTCAGGATGACTTGCGAGAAGCGCTGCTTGAAACGCCTGGAAGGTGGGAAGCCGGTCAAACACCTTACTCGCCTCTTCGTTCGCACAAAAACGCAAGTGAATGAATGTTTTCCCGTCGTCTTGCACAAAGACGCTATACTTGAGATCAGTCCGGTGCAGGGCTCGGAGTTCCTCCATCACCCGCCGAATATGCTCCTGGTTCTGTGCCGCGTATGCTGCTTGCACGACATACCGATTGGTGGTAATGATCATCTGGAATCCTCTTCTGTTCTCGTGGACAAAGCTGTCCTGCTCTGCTATACTAGATAAGCGAGTTTTAATTCGCTCCCGCAAGCAATTATACGAGTTTTTACTCATGTCGTCAAGAGGTTTGCCGGAAAGACCAGCGGAATCGGGCGCTGTCTGGAACGAAGGTTTGATGCACCGTATGGATCGGCGGAAACACGTACAGTTGGTTCAGCGACGAGCGCGAGGGGTCCAGCGCATCGCTTCCATTCTTGATGCTGCTGAAACTGTCTTTGCTGAGATGGGCTACGACGAGGCCAACACCAATCGAATTGCCGCTCAGTCGGGGATCTCGCCAGGCTCCCTGTATCAATTCTTCTCCAACAAAGAGGAGATTGCACAAGCCCTGGCTGCTCGGTACACCGAGGAACTCCAACAGGTGTATGGCTCTGTTTTCTCAGTCGAGGCTGCCTCGCTCCCCTTCTCCATCTGGCTGGATCAGATCATTGACGCCCTACTCGCGTTTCACTTTGCTCATCCCGCGTTCCACATCCTGCTCTCCATTCCTGCTCCCTCTGTGCAATTTGCGAGTCTTGCTGATGCTTTGCCAAAAGAGCTGCAAACCCGCTTTGAACTCGGCTTTCGGGTCCGTGCCCCACAGCTCTCTCAAACGCAACGCAGACTCAGCGCTACAATGACTGTCCAGTTCTTCAAAGCGGTCCTCCGGCTGCTTCTCCAGGCGGAGGAGGCTGAGCGGAGGCTGCTCGTGCGGGAACTCAAAACTGCGTTGCAGCGGTACCTTAAGCCTCTCCTTGGTCGAGGAACCGACGCTGCGCAACCGAGATTGTTCAAAAAGAGGGGCTGATGCTGGAGCTCAACTTGTCAGAGAGCACTCGTCGGAGCATGGCTATTACCTCGACTCCTGCTGTAGGTTTTCACAAATAATTGGCATATTATCACTAATATTTGGCGCGATTTTTCACAAATAATTGGCCGCCACAACCTTATTATTCGATGTTATTGCCATTCTTCATAGAGATGTTGGGATTGCCTCCCATACAACACGCTGTTCTGTCTGAACGCGCTGGGCTTCAAGCTAACCCCGTTCCTCAGGACGGTTTAGCCCAGCTGCTCGAGTAATGTGGTGAAACGTGCCCGATCAAATGGCTTGTGGTCATGTAGTATGGCCCAGATTTCTTCTACCAGCGCCGATCCAATCATTTCTATGGCCTGCTTGCGCGAGTACCCTGCAGCCAGCAGTCGCTCAAGTGTCTGCCGCGTTTCAGGAGGGTCGCTGTTACGAATCTGGTTCTCGACCACCTCCAGGATGGTTGCTTTCAGGTGAGGGTTGAATGTTGCACCCTCATCATACGCTTGATCGACTCCTCGGTCTCTGCTGCTCGGCCCACGGTTCCTCTTTAGCTTTCCTCTCACCCGCTTTGACCCTTTTTCTTCCTGACAACTCCCGACTCTGTCTTTTTATACAATCCAGTGCTTGGTGACCAGGAAGCATCTATCCGCGATGGAATGAAATCTGGGGCGAGAGTGTTCTCATATTTATGTAAAGCCGCCTGCAGGAGCAACACCTGGATTGTTCGATGCGCTAAAGGATAATGTTCACCTCCCCGAAAAAGTCTGTTGCAAACTGACCTGACGACGATCTCCTCAGACCCGTACCGGTGTTGTCTAATCATTGTGCTACGGTGTATAACGTGATCAAGACCCTCGTACAGTAGTGAAAACACGTACCCGGCGAAAACTCGTCTTCGAGCGGCCAGGATACACAGCAGGTGAAAGTACAAGGGTTTTTATGAGATGGCAGAGAGATGGAACGGAGGAAACACCGATGGCAAAAGTCCACACTGGAGCGGATGTGAAAAGGCAGTTCAAGCCGCTCTCGGAAGCTGATATTGAAGCCTATAGCGATGATGCAAGTTTTCAAAATGGCTACGACTACTATCTTCACCACGCAATCGTCGAGCCAACCCTGAGTGAATCGGTACTCAGGGCGTTCTGCCATGGCTCAGGCTTGAGCCCCTACCGCGTCGAGGCGACCTTGCTACCAACAGCTGAAAACAGTGCTCACAAGCTAGCTTCCGCTGGCTGTAGTTTCCCACGGGGAGGCTTTTGTAAGCACCTGGTGGCCTTGCTGCTCGTCTGGGTCCATCAGCCGGAACGCTTTGTGGTACGTTCGAGGCTCATGGGGCGGTTGAGCGCGAAGAGTCGTGAGGAATTACTGGCTCTGCTGGAACAACTGGTGCAGCGGCAGCCTGACATAGAACCCATGGTTGAACTGCTAATAGAACTTCCCCTGGCTATCCCGGCGCAGGAGCAGAACAGGCCAGGTAGAGGCAAAGAACGCACGGTTGATCCCTCCACTATTGAAAGCCAGGTGGCCTCGGCGTTCTATTACTGCACACGCGAAAAGCGCAAAGTGAGGAGAACTATGGCAAAAAAATCGAAATCATCAAAACATAAAAAAGGCTTAACCACCAACTCGTCGGCGGTCGACAGGTATTTCGACCTCATCGGGCATCAAATCTTTCAAGGAAACTACGCTGAGGCAGTTATTAACTGCGAACGCCTGTTGAACTATCTTCCAAAGAATGCGCCGCAGCGTGTTGATGTTCTGGATCAACTGGGAACAGCGCAGGCCATGCTACAGAACTTTCCGCAAAGTTATGCAGCTTATTCAGAGGCGCTTTCATTAGATCCTAACGATGCCGCGTTGTGGCTCAATCGAGGCATGGCTAGTCGATTCACTTCACGCTTTGGGAGATCGCTTCGTGATTATGAACGCGCGAAAGAACTGAATACCAGACCTGAACTGGCAAAGAAGCTTGAGGAAGAGCTGAAGTTCGCCCGTGAATTGGCTGAGCAAACACTGAAACTGCGCGGTCCAGACTTCACCCTGGACCAGCTGATTGAGCAGGAAGGCCTCTTCCAGGACGGCTTACAATTAGCGGAGGCTGGTGAGTGGGAGGAGGCCGAGCAAGTTTTTCAGGCGTCTATTGCCATGGGTGATTGCTTACCGCAGCCGTGGGGCAACCTGGGAATATGCTTGATGATGCAGGAGCGCTACGACGAGGCGGAGGCGGCATTGAAACGCGCACTGGTCATTGATCCGCGATACACCCTTGCTAAAAGCAATCTGGCAGCGCTTCCTGAAATACGCCGGACTGGCCCACCGGCAAGGATTGATATAACAGATCCATTCAAGAGCAGCAAGCTTAAGCAATCTATCACTTTTCTCAAGGAGTAACAAGAGAAGAATGGCCAATCGGAAAAAGAAAACCACGACACAGCTGGGCAAGCAGCCCCCGCGTTACCGCTTCTTTCTCAATCCCTATGAGGACATGCGGTTTACGAGCTGCCCGCAGTGCGACAACAAGATGCACCAGCGGAAGCTGCCATTGGTGATCCATGTTGATCCAATGCAGGTGCTCTCTCTCAACAAGACATGTCGCTACTGTCCCTTCTGTGATCTGCTCATTGCGCATCAGGACGATGTGGAACACTTTCTTGCCTCCTTTTTCACCCAGCAAAAGCCGGGAGTCGTTGGCAACGATTACCTGGTGCTTGGGACACTGGACAGGCCGGCATGGAAGCGCGGAACACAGCAACAGATGACCTTGCAGGAGATGCTCGAGGCGCTGCATGATTTCAAGGAAGTCGTCACGTTCAAGCTGACAGGAGGTTGGATGAGAGATGAGGCGAAGCCTTCTACAAAAAAGTAAGGGAGAAACACATTCCCTCATCTTTATCAACGCAGTGCCTCTAACATCGGCACTAATTTGTACTTGCGCTGATGACGGTCCAGCAACTCAGACAGGTACGTCCGCCATTCCTCTTCACGGCCCATGTTTCGATAGGCCGTACGCGCCTTTGCAAGCCAGTTCGCTGCTGTGCGGTAGTACTGTGCTTTGCCTTCATCCATGAACGGCTCCGCCTGCTGCCGACAGACCTTGATCACCCATGCGGGATGTGACTGCATAGCAGCGTTCACGACTCGCTCTACCAGGGTATGCGTTGCCTTGGGCTCGACTGCTGCTATGGCATCATCAATGAGTCCCTCGTGCAGGAACACATCGACTTGCCCTTGTGGAACGTATGACTTCGTGTGGCGTACATACTCCAGCAGGTTCGCGCGCCGCTCAGGCCATTGTTCCCCGGCGATCTCTACCACACGAAGATAGTTGGCTAAGCTCAGTTCCTCGCGAAAAGCCACTTCGGCGGCTGGAAGGGCTCGCATTTCTTCGCCCATCGTCGCCGCTTCGTCCCGGAGCCACTTCGCGAGTGAAACCTTTGGTCCCTGGAGAAGAAGACCTTCCTCTGCAATTTGCAAGCCTTGCTCACGTTCGCCCCGGTCATACAACCCCCTGGCCAGAGTAAGAGCCTCATTTGCAGTCTCCAGGTGTACTCGCCCATAGGCTACTGCTTCTTGCGTGCGACCCAGGCGTACCAGCATAGCGACGTAGGCTTCGTTCTGTCCTTGCGCACGGGCCAGATGAAGATACTCTTGCAAGCGCCCACGCCGCTCCAATACATGGAGTCGGGCGACCGTTACTTCAGACACTTCTCCATCCCTGGAGTCGTTTTCGATGTCAGTTCCCTGCAAAACATGTTGGAGGTGAGGATCGTCCCAGCCTCGGAGGGCCGCTTCATGTGCTGCCTCAAAGATCTCCTCGACTCCGTAATCATCAATTTCCTGTTGCCAGGTTTCCAACTTGCTTGCCCATACCTTGCGTTCCCTGGACGAAAGGTCCACGCTGAGCAAGGCTTCTGTCCAGATAGGACCCAGATCTTGAAAGAACCCACTGGCCTCACCATCTGAATCATCCAGATTGGTCCAGTCAGCCACATATGCTTCAGTAATGGCTTCAAGCAAGGCGAGAGCACTGCGACCATCGTCAGCTTGGATCAATGTCCAGCCCTGCTCAAGCAACTGGCGTACCTCATTAGCGACCGCACCCACCTGCCAGTAGGCTTCAGAGGAACGCATCCGGTCCAAACTGTGTAAAATAGATCGTACCTGCCGACGTACAGCTTTGGCAT